>Ga0247840_10009664_pt1 | contig 12362 bp, 7 predicted proteins | sample LaCruzMarch2015__FD_192404 | JGI IMG/M metagenome (GOLD analysis project Ga0247840, IMG submission 192404) | Freshwater microbial communities from meromictic Lake La Cruz, Castile-La Mancha, Spain - LaCruzMarch2015_17m | ecosystem: Environmental > Aquatic > Freshwater > Lake | place: Spain...
CGACACGGACGACGACAACGATGGCATCCTGGACGGCAGCGACAATTGCCCGACGGTCGCCAACGCCAATCAGATGGATCTGAACCAGAACGGCATCGGCTTCGCCTGCGATTCGGCTGAGCAAAATGCGTTCGAGAAGATCAACTCCACCGTGTTGATTGACATCCTCACGCGCATCCCCATCCCGGGCTGTATCCAGTGCGGCGGTGAGTACATCCCCGGCGGGATCAAGACCAATGTGAACGTCGCCGTGCCTGTAGGCTTCCAGGCCCGCGTGGTGGACGGGGCCGGCAAGTCAGTCGCCAAGGGGAAAGCGCTGGCGGGCGGCGGCCTGGCCCTCGACTTCACGCCGGCCCCCTTCGCCGTGCCGGGCGTCCGGGCGGCCGGCGCGGGCGGCACGGCGAAGGCCGATGCGGGGGTCTACTACCTGGAGATCTTGAAGGCGCCGGGATCGAGCGTCACGGGCACGCAGACGATCTCGCTGACGGTGGTGAATGTGCTCGCAAATCAGACCTTCCTGCCGTTGATCGTGCGGTAGCATCGCGCACGGCGCGGAGTTAGATTGCATACATCATGGAAGAAATAGCTTCGCTCCGTCCGGCATGGGTTTTGCCGGACGGAGCGAAGCTGTGGAAATATCTGAACCGTTGCCGCTTATCGGCCCTTACCGCCGCGGCGGCGCGCCGGTCCCGCTCCCATGCCAGGTGCGTTCCATGCGGGACCCGATCGGGGTGAGCGGATATTGCGGCTGCGCATTCTCGGCTCTGGGGCCGCGCGGGATGTCCCGGTCCGATCGTGGCGCCGGGGCCGGTGGCCGCGGCTGGGAGCGTTGACCTTGCGGCTGGCGCGGGCCGCGCACGAATTCGTGCTCGATTGCAACCGCTGTCCGGTAATCGAACGTGGGCAGGGTGCGCCGCTCCAACTTGTAGCCCAGCACGCGCTCGACGGCGCGCACGGCATCGGCGTCTTCCGCCGACACGAGCGTGTAGGCTTCGCCCGTGCGCTCGGCGCGGCCGGTGCGGCCGATGCGGTGGGTGTAGGCGTCGGTCGTCTCCGGCATGTCATAGTTGATCACATGCGAAATGCCCACCACGTCAATGCCGCGCGCGGCGATATCTGTGGCGACCAGGATGCGGAAGTCGCCCTTGCGGAAGCCATCCAGCGCGGCCTGCCGCCGGCTCTGCGACAGGTTGCCCTGCAGCGAGGTGGCGCGGAGGCCGGCGCGTTCCAATTGTTCGGCGACGCGCTTTGCGCGGTGCTTGGTGCGCGTGAAGACGAGCACCGGGCCATTGCCCGTGACGTTCAGCAGTTCCATCAGCAGCGGCGTCTTGAGATGCGGCGCAATCGGGTAGACCGCGTGTGACACGGTCTCGATGGGCGCGGCGGTGCCCACCTGGACGGTCAGCGGGTCGCGGAGCACCTCGGCGGCCAGTTCCCGGATGTCGTCGGGCATGGTGGCCGAGAAGAGCAGCGTTTGGCGCTGCGCCGGCACCGCGTGGATGATGCGGCGCACGTCGGGCAGGAAGCCCATGTCGAACATGCGGTCGGCCTCGTCCAGCACCAGCACCTCGACGCTCGATAGATCCAGGGTCGCCTGGCGCAGGTGATCCAGCAGCCGGCCGGGGCACGCCACCACGATCTCCACGCCGGAGCGCAGCGCCTGGATCTGTCCGCCCATGCCGACGCCGCCGTAGATGGCCGTGCTGCGCAGGCGCGTCTGCCGGCCCAAGTCGTTGAACGACTGGTGAATCTGCTCGGCCAGCTCACGCGTGGGTGCAACGATCAGCGCCCGCACGCGTTTGCGCGGGCCATTTTCGAGGCGCTGCAGGATCGGCAGCGCAAAGGCGGCTGTCTTGCCGGTGCCCGTTTGGGCCAGGCCCATCACATCGCGGCCAGCCATGATCGGCGGGATCGCGCGTTCTTGAATCGGGGTCGGTTCGAGGTAGCCCAGCGCGGTGACGCCGGCCACCAGGCGCGGGGAAAGGTTGAAATCAGAAAAAGCCACTCAGAGTCTCCTTGGCTGTAGATTGAGCCAAGTCGCACTCTCAGCCCATGCGCCCTCTTTGAGGGCGGAATTATTATAACAGAGATGAGCGAAAATACCTAATCGGACTCACCCATCCCAAGATAGCGTGCCGCGGCGCCCGTCAGCACACGGGCTTGCAGCGCCAGGCTCGCCAGGCGCACGTACTCCGGCGTGGCGCGGGCGCGCTCCAGCCCGCAGCCGTAGTAGACCGCCGGCAAGCCGCCTTCGTTGGCGAAGATCGAGGCGTCGCCGACCGCCGCGAACGCGGCAACCGGCAACGCCTCGCCGGTTGCTTCCCGATACGCCTCCCGAAGCGCCTGAACTACCGGCTCAGCTTCCGGGGTGCGGAAGCCATCCCTGGTCTTGGTCAAGTTCAGTCGGATCGGGATGGTGGTCGTTCGGCGGATTGGATCGAGGCGGCGGTCGAATTCGGCCTGCACCTCCTCGAAGCGGCGATTCGGGGCATACCGGCGGGTGCCGACGATCCGGCATTGCGTCGGGACGCGGTTGTAGAAGTCGCCGCTCTCGAATTGGCCGATGAAGAGGGACTCGGTCCCGACATACGGCAACGCCGGCCCGGCCTTCAGCTCGACGCTCCAGGCGCGCAGCATCGCCGCCACGTCCAGTCCCACCAGCAGCGGGTGCGGGGCGCCGGCCGGGGCCTGCAACTCGTGCAGCGGCGCGCCCGCGCATTCGACGACGATCTCGTAGGTACACATCCCCCGGCCGGTGATTGCGACCGCGTCAATGGGGCCTTCCACGCAGATCACCGAATCGCCGACGATGCCGCGTTCGATCAGCCGCAGGAGGCATTGGCCGCGGCCCAGCGGCGCCTCGTGGAGGCCATAGGCGCACACCATCAGCCGGCCATGCATTCGCTCACGGACGGCCGACAGGAGGCGCATGACCTCTAGCACGGCCGCCATCGGCCCCTTCATGTCGCACGCGCCGCGGCCGTAGAGCACACCCTCCTGGATGGTGGGCGCGGCCTGTTCGACCGGGATGACATCCAGGTGCCCCGCCAGCTCGAGGGTGGGGCCGGGATGTGCGCCATTGACATAAGCGATGACGCTCGGTGAACCGGGGATCTCCTCGTCGAACCGGACCTCGGCCCCCAGCTCGCGCAGGCGGCCGGCGTAGTATTCGGCGGCCGCCTGCGAATCGCCTGTCGGGCTGGGGATCGCGACCAGCTCGACGGCCCAGCGAGAGATCCTTTCTGGATCGAGCCGGCGTTGTAGTTCCGCGGTGATGCTGTTCATCGTTTCCACCTCGATGCGCTCTTGACAAACTGATGCGGGAAACATATCATACGGGCGACCATTCGTCAACACCTGGTAAAGGATATCGCTATGAAACAACCCGACACATCGCCCGAACCGGCAGCTTTCCCCAGCGCAGAGAGCCTGCGCCACCTGATGCTCGACCTGCGACAGATGAAGAGTTTCATCGCCGACCCCCTGGTGATGACGCGGGCCGACGGGGTGTGGTACGAAGATGCACATGGAAAGCGTTATCTGGATGGCCTCTCCGGGATCTTCGTCGTGACGGTGGGGCACAACAACCGCCGTGTGATCGCGGCCATGCATGAGCAACTTGACCAGGTGGCTTTCACGCCTCCGCTGCACGCGACGAACCTGCCCGCCATTCGCCTCGCCGAAAAGCTGGCCGAGATCACGCCCGGCGACCTGAACACGATCAAGCTGATGAGCAGCGGTTCGGAGGCGACCGAGGCTGCCATGAAGATGGCACGCCAGTATCACCGCCAGACGGGGCACCCACAAAAGTACAAGATCATCTCGCGCTACTGGGGCTATCACGGCGCGACCTTCGGCGCGCTGAGCGCGACCGGCACGGTGCGGCGAAAGTGGATGTTCGAGCCGACGCTCCAGGGCTTCGTCCACGTGTGGCCGCCGACCTGCTATCGCTGCCCGTTCGGGCTGAGCTACGGGAGCTGCGGCATCCGCTGCGCGACGATCATCGAGGACACGATCCAGCTCGAAGGCCCGGAAACGGTCGCGGCGCTGATCCTGGAGCCGATCGGCAACACCGGCGGCATCGTCACCCCGCCGCCCGAATATCTGCCGCTCTTGCGGGATATCTGCGACCGCTACAATGTGCTGCTGATCTTCGACGAAATCATCACCGGCTTCGGCCGGACGGGCCAGATGTTCGCGGCGCAGACGTTCGGCGTGTTGCCCGATCTCCTGTGCATGGGCAAGGGAATCGCCAGCGGTTATGCGCCGCTCGCCGCGCTCGCGTGTCGGGATCACGTGGCGTCGGCGTTTTGGGGCGAAGATGAAGACCAGGTCGAGTTCGCTGACGGGCACACCTACGGCGGCAACCCGCTCTCCTGCGCCGCGGGGCTGGCCAGCATCAACGAGATTGTTGAGCGCAACCTGCCGCAGCGCGCACGCGAGCTGGGCGGGCAACTCCTACATCGGTTAGAGGCGGTGCAGGAGCTTGGCGTCGTTGGCGAAATCCGCGGCCGGGGCCTGCTGATCGGCATCGAGCTGGTGAAGGATCTGCGCACAAAGGAAAAGTTCCCGGCGGATGCCAAGCTCGGCCTCGAGATCGGCCGCCGCGCGCTGGAAAAGGGGCTGATCCTGCGTTACGACCCGGACTGGATCGCCTTCGCGCCGCCGCTGGTCATGAGCGACGCGGAACTGGATCTGATGATGGACGTCTTCACGGAGAGCGCGCGGGAGGCGCTGGCCGCGGGGTGATAGCTGCCAGGAACAGTGTTCACTGACGCGGGAAGATCATCTTGGCGATCGGGCAGGCGCGTCATGCACGCGCCGCCAACTGCACCGCCTCCTGTTCCAGCTTCAATCCGCGTTCGAGCATGGATGCGATGACCGGCTGCATGTCATCCACCGAGGCGCGGCCCTGCAAGCGGGCGAGCAGGCCGCGGTCGTTCTCGGTCAGCGGCCGCGCCCAGCGGGTGTGCGCCGCCAACGTCGCCACGTCCATGCGGTAGGGCATGCAGCGCGGAGAGATCAGTTTGCGGAGCTGCGCCAGGATGTTCAGCCCGCCGAAGTCCAGATCGGCCCACACTTGGAGCGGGATTTCGTCTGGCAGGGTCTCGACCAGCCGCGCGAGTAGATGGCGCACCGCCGGCGCGGGGTTGCCCCAGAGACACAGCGCGGCCAATCCCGCCCCTTCGTACCGGATCAACTCGTAGAAAGACGCTAGATTTTCTACGCAGACCACGCGATCCACGCGCGTCGCGTCTATCTCCGCGCGCTGCACTCCGGCGATCATCACCGATGGCACGCCAACGGCCGGATAGAAGCCATCCACGGTGACGACCTGCCCGCCGGTGTGGATTAGACGCCACGGGCCGTACAGAAAGACGTGCGTCGGGTTAGGCGTCAGCCCCAACTCCCGCAGCGCCTCATCCGGCGTCAATTCGCCCCAGCCGGGACCGTGCCGCCGCGCCAGGGTCGCCAGGCCGGCTTTCAACGGCTCGAACGCCTTGCTGTCGTTGAAGGCACGGACGCTGAAGACGCGATAGGGTGTCTCTTCACGCACTGTGTCCAACGCCACCAGTGCGGCCAACAAATCGCGATTGAAGTCTGGGTCAGCCAGGGTGAACGGAGCGGGCGATTTTCCCGCGCGGAGCTGGGCCAGGGTGTGATCGAGGGCGCGGAGCCGCCAGTCGCCGCGCGAGACCTTTGAGGTTTCCGAAACCTCAAAGGTCTGGGGTTCGCGCGAAACCTCAAGGGTCTGGGGTACGAAGCGAAACCGCTCACCCAACAACAGATCGCGCAGCGCGGCGGCCTGGGCAGCCAGTGGGGCGCGCCCCAGCCAGGGGAAGATCTCCACGGCGCGCTCCGGGAGCAGCGTCACCATCTCAAGTAGATGTCCCAGCTCGCCCGGCAGCCAGGCCAGCCGGACGAAGCCGCGCCGTTCCAGTTCTTGCATCTGCTCGTTGGCCGTCTGTCGCGGGGCCGGGTCGAGCTGGCTGGGATAGCCGGGCAGGTCAAGCTCGTCCAGCGGGACGCGGATTGCGCGTACGAACGGCCGGCCCGGCTCGTGCCGCTCGTAGATGTCCAGCAGCGCGTTCAGGACGGCGACGACGTCAGGGGTGGGGATGAAGGGTAGGGTTGGCATGTTGGTTGGTAGATTGGGAAGTTGGTAGGTTGGTAGATTGGTAGATTGGTAGACAAGGAAACAAGTAGATAAGTAGACAAGGAAACAGGGAAACAAGGACACAAGTAGATAAGTAGACAAGGAAACAGGGAAACAAGGACACGGATCACGGATCACGGATCACGCATCACGTTTCTACCTCCCGCTTATCAATCTCCAGCACGAACGAATGATTGTCCTGTCGGACAACGGTGCGGACGCTGTCTACGTGCGGCAGGAGGCCGCCGGCTTTGTCGGGCGGAGTGGCGAGGAGCACTTGCAGGCCGGTGTCCACCATGAATTTGAGCGCGCTGGCGGTGCGGGCGGTGTCCATCTTGCCGAACGCTTCGTCGAAGAGCGCCAGGCGGATCGTGTCGGACGGCCGCGCCTGGTTCAGGCGATAGGCCTGGGCGAAGCTGGCGGCCATGGCGACGTAGAAGGGCGTGGTGGTCTCGCCGCCCGACTTCTTGGCGCTGATCTGGCTGTGCAGGGCGCGGTCGCCGTTCGGGTAGTGGATGCGGATGTCGTAGGCCAGGTAGTTGCGATAGTCCTGCAGGCGGCGCAGCTCTTCCACCCGCTCATCGTCCGCGCCGACGGTGAGCCGCTCGAAAAGCAGGTCCCAACCTTCCTGGTGCGCCCGCCGGAAGTCGGAGTCGAAGAGGGACGCGCCGAGCACCGCGCGGCTGTCCATCACCATGTCATAGACGCGGCGCAGATCGGGCGCGGGGCTGGTGATGAACTCATAACGCTCGCCGCCGAAGCGCAATTTGCTCAAGGTGGTGTTCAGGTGATCGAGTTGGCTGCGTGCATCCTCGATCTGCTCGCGCAACCGGTGGATGAAGTTCTCCACCAACTCCTGTTCGGCCAGACCGCGCTGGCGGGCGACCCGCGCCTCGTATTCCGGCAGTTCCGACTCGACGTAACGTTTACGCTCGGCTGTGTAGCGGCCGGCGTCCTCCTGGTTGTCATAGCCGAAGTCATAACGCAGGCTGTAAACCTGTTTGGCGTCCCGCAGCCGGTCGCGGCTCTTGATCTCGGCTTTGGCGTGATCATCCTCGTAGCGCGTCGCGTTTTCCAGCACAATGTCCAACGCCTGGCGCTCGCGACGGCGGGTGTATTCCCTTTCCACCTCGTCGGCCAGGTCTGTCGCCTCTTCCGACGCCACGAAACCTTGCGCCGCCTGGACGGCCGCCGCACCCTGCCGTTCCAGGTCGGGGATGACATCGTGGTCGAGCGTCTGCACCAGCCGCCGCAGGTCGCCGATGGCTTGATCCGCGTGTGACAAGCGGCCCTGCACTTCGTCGGCTGCCACGCGCGCGCGTTGGGCCGCGGCTTGCAGCACAGCGATCGTGCGGGTGTCCAGGCCGGCCAGTTCGCCGCGCAGTGCAGCCAACGCAGTTTCCACCTCCGGCAGCCGCGCCAGCTCGGGTAGACCGCGTTCCAGCTCGATGAAGCCGCGCACATGGTCGCGGGTCAGGCTCAGCCATTTCTCGAGGCCGGCGTGCTGGCTGGCCAGCGCGGCCAACTCATCGCCGATCGCAGCCAGCCGCGCCGTGCGCTCCGCGATCTGGCGGGGGATGGCGCGGCCGCCGATGAACCAGCGGTGGTAGTGTCGCGGGTCGAGGTGGCTGGTGCTGAACTGGCGGCGCACGAAGCACTCGCGGGTGACGGCCTGGCGCTGGTCACGCAGTTCTTCGATGGTTTCGCATTTGACATAACCACCAAGCAGGAGATCCACGTAGGCGCGGGCGGTGGGATGGTCGGTTTGCACCTCGGCAGCCAGCCGGTCGCCCCCACTGCGGCGGATTTCGCCTGCACGGACGGCGGCCAGGATGCGGTCGCCGTCGGGCAGACCTACGCCGTGCAGGTCATCCTTGAGGCGGCGGCTGCGATAGATGCGCATGGCTGCATCGTAATGGGCCGGCGGCACCAGCAGGTGGAAGCGCGCCTGTCCCAGCACCCCTTCGACGGCGTCCTGCCATCCCTCGTCTGCCACGTCCAGGGCTTGGCAGAGGTAGATCACCTCGTCGGCACCCAACTCGGCGCGCAGCAGGCGGCGCAGCCGCGCGGCGGCCGGCGCTTCGGCTTCGTAGGAGGCGTCGCGGTCGCCGGTGCGGAGCTGGGCGATTTCTCGCTGCACGCGCGCGCCTTCTTCGCGCAGGGCGCGTATTTCCTCCACGAGGAGGGCGCGGCGGTCGGCGTAGGTTTGGCCGAGAGAGTCGAGAACGGACTGCAGATTGCGGATTGCAGATTGCAGATCGTCATTGCGAGCGGTTTTTGCGAAGCAATCTCCTGCTTCAGAGCCTGGGATTGCTTCGTCGCACACCCCGCTCCTCGCAATGACAGTTATGGCCCCCGCCAACTCCGATGGCACGACCTGCCCGTCGGCCAGGAGCAGGTCGCGCAGGATGCACATGGCGGTTAGTTCGGCGGCCAGCGCGGTGGAAAGCTCGGCGGCGCGGCGTTGCAGGGCGGCGAGATCGCCCTCGGTTGTGGCGATAGCGGTGCGAAGCTCAGCCTGCCGCGCGGCGGTGCGGTCGGTTTGCAGTGCGATCTGCGCCTGGAGCAGCGTCTCCTGGGTCAGCTTGAGGCTTTCCGCAAGCCCGTCACGCGCCAGATCGGCGCGTTTGAGACCCAGATCGGCCTCGTCGCGCGCCAGCCGGCGGTGTTTGAGGCCAGCCAGCAGGGTGTCCGCCTCGGCTTGGCGCTTCACAAACCCGTTGGTGATGCGCCGGCGACGGTTGGCGATCCGCTCGGCGTCGTGCTCCTCGATGCGATCCAGACCGGCGATGCGCGCCACGATGTCGGCCACCAGCGTCTCGAAGTGGCGCAGCGTCTCCAACTGCTCTTGCAGCGTCTTGACATCTACCAACGCCTCGTCCAGCAGGTAGTTGTGGACGAAATCGCGGATGTTGGTGAGCGGGCTGAACGCGACCCCCTTGACGATCTTGGCCGGAAAGGTGTCGCGAAGTTGGCCCAGGCGATTCAACAGGTTGGCGCGGTAATCTTCCAGGCGGGTGAAGACCTGCGCCTTAGCGCCCGCGGGCAGCGCGATGTGCTCCAGGTGACGGCGGAAGCTGCCGGTATCGAAGAGTGCCCCGGAGCTTTTGAAGAACCACGCGTCGTTTAATTCGGCGTTGTGGACGATGAAATAGGCGATGTCCGGGCTGTGGTTATCGGCGTAGGCATCTACCAGCGCGCCGTGGACGAAACGCGTCCCGTCCAAATTGCTGAATTCCAGCGCCACCAGCCCCGTGCAGTCGCCGCGCAGATAACGTTGCCCCTCGGTGCCCAACTCCCCGCGCACGTAGGAGCTTAGCGTGCGCCGCGATCCCACCATCGCGGCCTGGTTGAACTTCACGTCGCGCTGTCCGCCCACCAAAGCAAACTGCACCGCGTCCAGGATGGTAGACTTCCCCGCGCCGTTGACGCCGATGAAGTAGGTGGTGCCCAGGCAGGTGATGGTGGCGTCGGCGAAGAGGTGCCAGTTGACGAGGCGGATGCGGGTGAGTTGTTTCATTGGTCTCTAACCTTCAGATGCGATATGTGGTGAGATCTGCCGTTCGCTTTCTGTAACTAGCGATTCAATGTGTAGCGGCCATGTTGGCCCCAGGTGTTCATTCATCAGGAGGATAAGCTGATCACCCGTGATGAGTTCCAGTCTTGGATTTCGACGCGCCAACTCCTGAGTGGCCTTGGTGAAGCGGCTTGTAGTGACCAGTACCCCCTTATTGACCTTTTCATCCGATACTACCCCCAATAGGGCCCTTGCAACTCCAACACCAACCGGTTCACTATAACGCTTACACTCAATTAGGATGCGTTCCAGCTTTCCTGGTGCCAGCCTGCTGGCGACGACATCTCGTCCGCCGTCCTTCTTTTCAGGCGTGAGTCGAGTCTCATAGTTCATTCTGTGGTAAAGTCTTTCTACAAGACTCTCGAAGTGCCGTGGTCGCAGATCGAGGAGGAACCGGATAGCTTCAGTTCTTGTGCCTGGCATGCCAATGTATTTCGCTCGAATCACCTCAATGGCATCACACAGTCCAGCGGAACGACCGTCAGGTAGTAGTTGGATATGTGCCAAGCTATACGCCTCAAGTCCTTCAAGTGCTTGCCTTGGGTAGTGCGGTAAAAGGTCCAAGACCCAAGTGATTCCCTCCCAGGGCGGTATCTTGCTGAAGCCGATTTCATAGCGAAAGAGCCTTCGGTAGTACTGTCTGCGTATCATACGCTGATACATGTCAGGATCTTCTTTTTCGACGACATCTAGATCGGCCATATATCGTCTGTCGCAGCCCAGTGTTCCGGAGGGGATCAAGAACATTTCCAATAATTTGCAGACATCGTCTTCTGAGCGACGACCTATACCTGCAATGTATTCTTCTCGATGCTTATCGGTAGGGAATGCCCAACTTGTGAATACTGCTCCATCCGGCACATCGAACAATAAAGCAAGCCACTCGTCCAGGGGCATTTGCCGCGCATCAATATACTTCAGTTCTTCAGACATCAGCTTCAGTGCCTCCAGCATTGTCATCTGATCTTATTTGACCGTACGGCCTTTCTCACTCTGCGTTTTACCTACTCCCGCACGTCGAACTCGCCAGACTGCGCCGGATGTCGCGTATAACCCCTTCGCGTGTTGCTGTTCGAGTCTGACAATCTCGCACTGCCACGCGAACTGTTGCCCCAATCGCACCAGCATCACTTGCACTCGCTCCACGCTCCACTTCACTCCTCATCTCCGCCACCTCCCTCCACCCCGCTCGCCCGATACCGCTTCACCCACGCCTCCGTCTCATCTGCCGTCTGCACCGGCAGGATCAGCTTGAGCGAGCCGCGCAGGCGGAGGCGAGCCTCGCTGTCGCGCACGTTGATGCTGCGGCCATCCAGGGTGTCCACCAGTCCCAGCTTGCGCAGCCGGCGCAGGAGCGTCTCGTACTGCATCACGCCCAGGTCGCGCTCCTTGCCGGTGATGGTGCGATACTCCTCGCGCACCTCGCCCACCGTGACGATCGGGTCGGCGGCCAGGCGGAGCTGTTCAGCTTGCTCCTCGTACAGCTTGCGTAGCACGACGATCATCAGCGATTCGTCTAGCTTGTAGCGCACTCGACAATAGCTGTACTCCGATATCACCTGGAAGATGCGGTGGTAGTCGTCGTGCAACAGGGTGAAACCAATCAACCCCAGCGCCGCCTCGAATACGGGGCGGTGGCGGGAGACGGTGTAGTAGTCATCCTTGTCCGCCTCCACATCCTGGTAGAGAAAGGTTTGGCCCAACAGCCGGTTGACGATGCGCGGGACATCCTTGCGCGTGCGCTCGGGCAGGCCGGTGGATTCGAGCAGGGTGTCGGTGGTGAAAGGCATAGTTGGTTACTCGGTAGATTGGTAGATTGGGAAACAGGTAGACAAGTAGACGGGTAGACAAGGGTTTCGCAGCGGCCGATTTGCCCGCCGCAGCCCCTTGTTTCCCTGTCTACTTGTCCATCCGGTGGTGTCCGTTGCCGTTCGCGCGTTTCACCAACACGAAGGGCTGTACGCGGTACGGGCCAATCTCCACCGGGGCGCCGAGAGCGGCTTCGACGCCGTAGCTGACCTCGGGATGGTGGCCGTAGGCCAGGGCGAAGATGGCCCACTGCATATCGGCGTAGAAATCGGGCGGCAATTCGGCGGCATGCAGGCGCAGATGGCCGTTGAAGAAGCGGCTGACGAACTGCTGGATCCGCAGCGGCGTGATACCGGCGCCGATCTCGCGCAAGGCGATCTGGCGCATCGCTTCGGCGTCGCGCGGGTCGAGCAGTGGCCGGGCGAGGAGCGCCGGGGCGAACGGCGCGCGGGCGGTGGGCATGGTGTAGAAGCTGTCGCGATCGGGTGCATGCACGGGGGTCTGTCGTGGGCTGGGTGCATCTTCGGGCAGGAGGTCCAGTCCGCCATCGCCCAGGCGGGCTAACCCTTGCGCCAGCGCGACCAACCGCTCTTTGAAATTGCCGTCGGCGCTGCCCATCTGATAGCGCACCTGGCGCAGCGACGTGCGCAGATACTGTGTGTGCCGCCGATCAATCTCGGCCAAGAGCGGGTCCAGCCCCTCTAACTGAGTGACGATGAAACGCAGCGCGTGGCTGATCTCGTGCTCGGCCTGGGCGGGGGTCAGCCGGCGCTGGGCCGCGAGGTCGCCCGCGGCGCGGTCGAGCCACGCGTCATCCAG
>Ga0247840_10009665_pt1 | contig 12361 bp, 6 predicted proteins | sample LaCruzMarch2015__FD_192404 | JGI IMG/M metagenome (GOLD analysis project Ga0247840, IMG submission 192404) | Freshwater microbial communities from meromictic Lake La Cruz, Castile-La Mancha, Spain - LaCruzMarch2015_17m | ecosystem: Environmental > Aquatic > Freshwater > Lake | place: Spain...
CCACCACCAAAACCGCTTTTGAATGAATGGCCATAATTTATCCTAAAAACGGAAGTTGAACTCCCAAAAAAATCCCCCCGTACCCCCCTTTCTTCGTAAAGGGGGGGGAAAGACTGGTTTTCCAAGCGTGTTCCCCCCTTTGAAAAAGGGGGGATAGGGGGGATTTTCTGGGAAATTTGTAACTACTCAGCCCTCATCCGGCCTTCGGGCCACCTTCCCCCAAGAGGGGAAGGAAATTATTTTTTCCCTCTCCTCTTGGGAGAGGGCAGGGTGAGGGATTTTATTTTCCGACGAGACAATGCCATATCCCTCATCCGCCACTTCGTGGCACCTTCTCCCGAGGGGAGAAGGAACTTTTTTTGCGTCCGTCGATAACTTCGGAGGGCTAAAGAAACTCTTCTAAAGGGTATTTAATCTTCAACCTTCAGTCGAATTTCCGCACCGTTGGCACGGATCTCCGGAACGTACATCGCATGGGCGATCACCGGAAGGGCGTGGTAATCGCCGGGGACTTCGCCTCTCAATTCGTAGGTGATTTCCCAAAGACCCTGGGGCAGTTTGTCAATAAAAAGAGCCACCTTCCTGTCCCGCAACTCCTGATAAACCCAGACGGTATTCCCTGTCGCTTTTTTCGTCTTCGGATGAAGTTCTCGGGCGTAAAGAGCTCGACCGCTTTGGACCTCAACCGCTTCCAGCCCCGCGGGTTTTAGGTCTTCCAGCAGGAGATACTCTAAATTATTTTTCGCTTCGATGGTGAGAGTCACCTCCACACGCTCCCCACTTTTCACAACCCCTTTATCGTCCACCGGCGATAGGCTGTAGGCGTAACCCTTCAGAAGCGTGGGTTGGCCTTCCAGCCTCTTGTACCCGCGCCGGACAAACAGTTCATGGCCCGCGGGAGGGATGGGCTCTTCCAAACTAAAATAGTCGCTTTCGACAGAGAAGAACAGGCTCCCGGATCCCGTTTTCTTTATCCGTACATCGTTCTCGCCGTCTTTCAACAGCGCCCGGTCGATGGTCCATCCCCGGGGACCCGAAAGAACATTTTTCCTTTGGCTTTCCCCCCGGCCCACTTCTTTACCGTTGACCAACAAAACATAGGACGATTCCCCCGCCAGCTCGCCGGACGTCTTCAGGTAATCCGTTAACGCCAAAAGAGCGATCGCCGTGTCCCGGGTGTTCGACCACTGGGCTCCCCGCCGGTTTTTCACCAGCCAGTTCATGACCGGTTCCACCCGGGCGTTCTTGGGGTCCATCGTGAGGAGTGCCTGCAGACCAAAAGCCGTGGCTTCGATCCCCCCATTCGACCATCGCCCGAACACCCCCGTTTCACCCCAATGGGCCGTCTTCATCCGTTCCGCCGGGGCGGGGTTTCCCGTTTTTTCTTCGGCGGATTCGTCCGGACGATCGTCCTCCCGGATCCCGTTGACCAAGTTTTCAACCAAGATCTTCGCTTTTTCTTTTTCCCCGAACCGATGAGCGGTCAACGCCGTGAGGGCCCGGGTATAGGCGTTCAGTTGGTCCCGGTTCTTCCACAAGTTCTCCAAAGCCTTCGCTTCAAAGGCCGTCGGCTTTTTTACCCCTCCGTGCAAAACCCCCAAAGCGTGGAGCATCCACGCCTGCGTGTCCGGAACGTTTTCCTCTTTCACCAGCGATTCTTCCAAGAATTTTCCGCCCCGTTCCAAAACCCCATCGTTCACGGAAACCCCCGCCTCCCTCGCCAAGGCCAAACCCCAGACGGCGTAAGCCGTCATATAAAGATCCGTGCCCCCCTCCTTCCACCAACCCCACCCACCGTCCGCGTGCTGGAAGTCGTAAAGCCGACCGAGACCAGCCTTCACCACCGCCCCCAACTGGTCCGTGCCCCCTTCCTTGCCATCCGGGGCGTATTCCTTCGGGTGAGTTTTCCCCGCGAAATCCCCTTCGATTCCGCCGAAGATCCGCCCGGCGATGTCGGCCGGCGTGAACCCCAAGTCGCTCAAAGTTTTTTTGACGATCACCGCTGGCAGAAAGCGACTGAGGGTTTGCTCCGTGCACCCGTAGGGATAATTCACCAAATAAGGTACCGCGTCCAACAACCCCGCGGCCAAGCTGGGCGAGACCCGCACCGTCATCCGAGTGCTCTCTTTTTTCCTCTCGGACGGAAGAGACACACACACGTTTGTTTCGTCTCCCCGTGTTTTTCCCGATTGCGCCGTGAATTTTTCGATCCCGTGCTCGTTCACCGGGTACGTCTTCTCCATGGCGTCCGCGCTCCCGTCCGCACCGAGGGCTTTCACCCGCACCGTCGCATCGCCCGCCTTGACGGCCTCATACCACCGACTCGCTCGTTTTTCTCCGTGGGCCGGAACCACAAAATTCACAACCCCCTTCTCACCAACCAATTCAGGCCCCGAGTCAAAGATCACACGGACGTCCATGGCCTTGTCCGTGTTGTTGTTCACAACCCCGGAGATCTCCACCCGGTCCCCCACCACGAAAAACCGCGGGGCTTGGAGCCGAACCAAGAGAGGCAAACGGGTCTGCACCGTTCCGCGCCCCTCTCCGAATCGACTTCCCGTGGAGACGGCCCGGGCCCGGGCCGTCCAAGCGGTCAGGGAATCCGGATACACCATCGTCACCTTGGCCGTGCCGTCCGCACCGGTCAAAACGTCCGGACGCCAATAGGCCGTCGCACGGAAATCGTTTCGCACCTGAACAGCAACTTCACCAGCGGACACTTGTTGCGATACTTTTGCTAGGGGATCCAATGATCCCACGGCTAACGACATGGGAAGGGGACTCTCCTCGGTAATGGCCATCTTCGAAGGCCTCGAAAGCCTCACCCACGCCGGCTTATCCGACCTGCCTTCATCTTGAAAAGACCTCTCTGCACCAGTTAACAATCCATTTTTTCTTGGATCCCCTCCCCATTGAACATTCTCTTCCACAGCCGGGCGGGGGAACGATTGAACATTCTCTTCCACAGCCGGGCGGGGGAACGAACGCCACCCGGTTGTCCCGGCCAGTTGCCCTAGGGAGGCCCGTTTGTGCCCATAGAAGAACGGACGCGGATCTCCGGACAGATCGGACTGAATATAATTCACCGCCTCGTCCGTCAACCCCAGGCTTACTTCCGCGACCACGGGTTGTCCCTCAGCGTCCTGGGTTTTCACTGTCCATTCCCCGCTCTGCCGGGGCTCTCGTTCCGGGTGATCGGGCGTTACAACCACCTGAAGGAATTTTTCCACCGGTGGCACCACCACCTCTTTTTCGACGCTCAACATTTCGCCGTCCCGCATCATCGCTCCGGCCACATGGAAATTGGGGATGTGCTTTTCCATCAAAGGTATTTCCAATAATTTCACATTCCCCTTCATGGGGATGATCCGGGCCTCGTCCAACCCCTCCGTGGCCGTTGTCCACAACACGTAACGGTCCGGCTCCGGCGTCACCAACATCACCGGGAGCACCTGCCCCGGGCGAACCGATTCTTTATCCAGCAGAATCTCCAGCCCACCGGCTCGGTAACCCAAAACGTCCGTCCCTGTTGTCGCCACCCACACGGTGGTCTCGCCTGTGACCAGCGTTCCCTCGTCGTCCCCCTCCCAGCTCACACGGTAATAGCCTTCCACCTCTGGGGTAAAATCAATCCCCAGTTGCCCCTCCGCGTCCGTTTTGGCCGTGCGGACTAAAACCTCTTCTCGTTTGTACCCTTGCTCTATCAGCACACCAGAGACCTTGGTGCGGGGCGTTCCCGCTTCCCACCGAACCATCTTTCCGTCCTCGGTTTTCCACACTTCCCCCCAGCGGTCCCGGGTCACACGCACTTTCCCCTCCACCAACACCGGCCGATCGTTGGCGTCCAAGGCGGTCAGAGTCACACGCACTTTGTCTTGGGGACGGAACAAGTTGTGATCCGCCTCTAGGTTCACCGCGTAACTCTTCTGTGTCACTCGCACACGCCCCTCCCCCACCACTTCCCGCCGGGACGAATCCGTGACTCGAGCCTCCACCCGATACTCAAAATCCTGCCCCGCCCCCAGCGGGGTTTCAAACCGAACCGTCGCCCGGCCGTTCCCATCCGTCTTAAGCGTTTGTTGATGAACAATCGTGTCCGGCCGATAGTCCCCCCGTCTGTTCTGGTCGGATTCACTGAAAAACCACGGGTAGTCCCGGGGTTTTCTCCACACCCGATCGAAGGGCTTCTGATGGACCAACACCTCCACATTCGCGTTCGCCACCGCACCCCCAAAATAGTAAGACACATCCACCGTGCATTCCACCTCGTCCCCCAAACGATGCACCTTCGGTCGACCCCCTTCCTCAGAAGGGGTCACCGTCACCCGAAACTCAGGAAGTTTATACTCTTCCATCCGAAACATGTCCGCCTGCCCCCGATCGTTTCCCTTGGTGTCCTTGAAAACAATCCGATAAAGACCCAATCCCATCGTCTTGGCCAACGAAAACTCTCCCCAACCGCTCCCGAAACTATTCAGAGCCACATCCCCTTCCTTCACGGTGGCTCCTTGAGGATCCATCACTTGATATTTCACCGTTTCTTTCACAGGAGCCTCATAAACTCCTCCCGTTTTCTTCCTCGCCACCACTTTCCAGTGGACCGTGTCTTCGGGCCGATAGGCCGCTCGGTCTGTTTCCACATAAATCCGCCACTCGCTTCCAAGCCGCGGAGAAGGACTCCCGTCGAAATAGGCGGGAGCCACACAAGATGTTCCCTTCGTTCCAAAAGCCAGGAACTGCCCACCCCGAGCGATGGGGAACACCACCAAACCGTCGGTCCCGGCCGTCTTGATCTGCCGTTCCCAGCGCCATTCTCTTACGCCATTGTCCGAATGCCAATAGCGCTGCCAAAGGATCAGCCGACCGCCGGCCACGGGGGCTCCGCTTTTCGCATCGCACATAAACACGGCCGCCTGGCCGGGAAAAGATTGAACAACCAGAACCTTGTCGGTGACTAAAACAAGCTCTTGGCTTTTTTGTTTCTTCCCTTCCGCCACCAACAAATAGGCCCCAGAATCCAACGGGCCCTCCACGTCCACCCGCTCACTCACGGGCGTGTAGTTTTCCGCCTTAACCACTTTTGTCCAAGACTTGATCTCTTTAAGGCCCGCCGGGTCAACGAGGGAAATCCAATCCCGAGAAGATGTGCCCCCCGACATTTTTACGTTTTTTTCAACATCAACGGCAAAAAGCTTAAAGGTCACTTTATCCTCGTTACGGCAGTCCAAATTAAAAGACACTTTGTCCCCGGGATAAAACAACTGGGACACATAAATCCTCAAACTTTCCCCCGCCAACGTGTTAATACTTTGCTGAACATCTTCCCACCACGGGCTTTCCCCTTTCTTAAATTCCTTAGAGAACCGTCGGTAAACGTCTAAGGCTTTCTCGTAATCGGGCTTTGAGGTCCAACCACCCGTCTCTTGGGGGACCATCCGCCCTTGGGTCTCAAGATATTGGCCGTATTTAAACAACGCGTCGTCATACCAGTCCTCGCGATTTCCCGCGGACAAGGAGGTCTCATAACACTCGCGAATTCGCTTGGCTCCCCGCGGATCGGACCCTTTGTGTTCAAGCGTTTGGACTAGATAATAACTCGCCCGGGCTTTTTCGTTGACAGACCTTGACAGTTTCAAAGCGTTCTCCAGCACCGGGGCCAGCGAATCGTAATTTATGTAGTAACCATAATTTTCACCCTTGGGGGCTTCGAGCAGTTTCCAAACGAGTCGCAAATACTCCACCCGGGCTTTCTCCAAATCCCGGGACCCGGCCCACCAGTCCAACACCGGTTCGTAATACAGCCACGCCAAGTACCAGTTCCTGTCTTTCGGAAAGATCCAATAGGAATCCCCCAGAGATTCGCGGACGTCACCCCACAGGGGATCGGTTTCTTGGATACCCGACTCTTCTCCCATCATATTCAGCAACGCCTCACGGGCCTCTTCCACCACGGAAAAATCGGGACTCCCTCCAGAAAGCTCCCCACGCCACCGACAATCCGCTAAACGAAAAGAGACCCATCTTTTATCTTCGGGAAGGGTCGCCTCTTTTTGAGCCCGTTCGTAGAGTTCCCGTGCCTGCCCGTATGATTTTTCTTTAAAAGCCCGCTCCCCAGATTCTTTTAACAGAACATACCCACTCCCAGCCCCCACCTCCCCCTGAGCCAGAAGGAGCCCTCCCCCTATCGTCAACCCCGCCAAAACCCATAAAATTCTTCGCATAGTCATCTCCTTGCAACATTAAAAAAAACAGAAAACCTAGGTTCAACTCTCAAATCCCCCCGTACCCCCCTTTCTTCGTAAAGGGGGGAAAAGCACGTGTCCCGACAGTGTTCCCCCCTTTGACAAAGGGGGGGCAGGGGGGATTTGCCGGAAGACTTTTCTATTTCTTCTAGGATTCTTTTTTATTCACCCATTGGGTGAATCTTTTTCGCCATCGAATGAATCATAAAATAAACCTAAAAACGGAAGTTGAAACTCATTTTCTTTAGATTCGTCATACCGGCGAAAGCCGGTATCCAGAATGTTTTTTTGTTTCTTCGACGGAAATTTCACGGACTGGATTCCGGCGTTCGCCGGAATGACGAACCTGAAAGGTTTTTTTAAGATTCACCCATTGGGTGAGCCTTTTTTGTCGCTCAATTTATAATAAAATAAATTACTGTCAACGTTTTTTATTTTTTAGAGAGGTTCAACTTCCGTTTTTAGGTTCATCTTTTCGTTGGTCTTTGGTACCACAAGCCACACGTTTTTTGAAATCGAAGAGCACCGGGAACAGAAAGAAGAACAAGGTGAATGAGAAGTCGCGTTGTTTTAAACCAGCGAAATTTTCGACCGGAAGTGACCACACGGGGGTTGGTTAAAATTTCAAACCTCTGGTTGTGGGCACGCCCCCAACGGGTTAAACGACGGGAAAACCAAACCTCTTCGGACGCGTAATAGCGAGCGTCAAACCCTCCCACCTCCCGCCAAGCGGACCGGCGACAAAAAAGGAAGCACCCGGCGGCCCAACCAAACCCCACGGACATTTTATTCCAAACGTTCACCAACACCCGAAACACCGGGGGAATTTCCCCTGAAAACGATACAAGAGCCCCTCCGCCAACGATGTCCGGCTGGACCATTTTTTTTAAAGCGGCGGCCAATAAAGAGGGGGACAATCGGGTGTCGGCGTCCAAAAAGAGAAGCCAATCCCCCCGGGCCACCTCCGCCGCTCGGTTGCGGGCCCGGGCGATTTGATTGTGAGGTTCAAAAACAACCTGGGCCCCCGCCGCTTGGGCGATGACGGCTGTCTTGTCCGTGGAATTGTTATCGCAAACGATGATGTCCCACCCTCTCAACCCCGCCTTTTCAACGGATTCCCGCGCACACGCCAAAGTCTCTCCGATCTCCCCTTCCTCATTGTAGGCGGGGATAAGAATGGACAGCGAGGGCAGGATCTCAACCGTCACGAAGTGACCATTCTATCTTAGAAAAACTCATTCTATGCAAACAACGGCGGACACAAGAAGGCAAGATTCAAATTCACGCTTGGCCAAGAGCACAACGGCCAAGACATGCTTCGTGCGATCTTGGCGCGTTTTGACAATTGTCAAGAGATTTGGGACGCAAAAAATTAAGGTTTCCCTTGAATGTCTTTGACCGCTTGACGGTAAGTTTCTTCCAAACCTTGGCCCGCTTCGGATGAGATTTTCCTCAGGTCCTCGACCAAGGTCTTCCTCTGTTTGTCCAAATCACGGTCCAGTAATTTGAGGGACTGCGTCAAAAGGTGGGTCTCTTTCTTAAGGGATTTCGCTTGAACTCGACTCGCTTTCGTGGACTCATACTTGAGGGTTGCCATCTTCTCTTGGTTGTCGGCGATCTTCTTTTCAATGTCTTGATGCTTTTTCCGAAGCGATCCTAAAGTCTTGTTCCACGCGTCTCGAAATTTCTGGAGACTCGCGATTTCCTTTTCATGGAACTCAATGATCTCTTGGACCTGCGGGACCTCGTCAACCGATGGAAGGGCCGACTCAACAACGGGGCGCGACGCCTTCGGTGTCTCTTCGGTCTTCACCACCTCGACGTCCGCCACGGGCACCACCGCTTCGACCACCGGGGCCGTAATCTCCCCGACATCGTCGGGTTTCGCCGTCCCAGCGACCTCGGACGAAGGTTCCGCGGACGTTTCGGGGGTCTCCGCCTTGGCCGGGGCCAACGGCTCGACGGTCTTTGATTCCGCCGGGGCGACATCGGCAACGACCTCTTTCGAAACCACGGGAACCGCCTCTTCCTTCGGGGAAACGATCGCCCCTGTTTCGTCAGCCCAACCAAACATTTTCAATCCAAAACACAAAACAGAAATCATCATCCATTTCATGGAAATTCCTCCGAATAAGTCGATTGTTGGAAAAACTTTTTCTGAAAAGATTGTATCAAATCACTAGTGCTCTGACCGCTTAATAAGTTCTGTTTTGGCCGGACAATGAGGAGGGAGGCTCGAATCTGTGCCGGACGGAGGCGGGCCTCCCTTCCGACCGCGCCCTTTTTCAGGGGATTCTATAAAGTCGCTGGGCGTTGGCGGTGGTCGTTTCCCCTATTTTTTCGATGGGGATGTGTTTTATGTCGGCCAAGGTTTGAGCGATGGTGGGAATGTGGGTGGGTTCGTTTCGGCGGCCTCGGTGGTCTTGGGGTGGGAGATAAGGGCTGTCTGTTTCCAGCACCAACGATTCTAAGGGTAAATGAGCGAGCAGGGCCCGCAACGAGGAAGAGGCCGGGTACGTGATGGGGGCGTCCACGCCGATCAGGAAGCCCCGCTCGATCAAGGCCCAAGCCGTTTCGGCGTTGCCCTGAAAACAATGGGCCACGCCCGCGGGTGGAACCCGGATTTTGCAATAGGACGCGGGATTCGACGAAGGAGGCCGGACATTTTCTTCCTTAGAAATCTCGTCCATGGAACCACCATGGCCTTCGCTTTCTTCGTCGAAACTGTCTCGGTCTCCTTCGTCTCGGTCCTCACGCCTATTGCAAAATCCGGGTTGAACGCCGGGGGAGACCGGATAGAATTTTGATAGAACAGACAGAAGATCTTTCTGGGCTTGTGTGTGGTCTCGGTGGGCTTCGCGGCAGTGGAGAACGATGGGTTTGTTCCTTCGGACGGCCACGCCGATCAGTTCTTCCAGAACGGTTCGTTGAACGTCGGGTGGGGAATCGTCTCGGTGGTAATCGAGCCCTATTTCCCCCACGGCCACGCACCGGGGGTGAGCGAGAGCCTCTTCCAAGCGACCGGCCAAACCCGGGTCCGCTCGAAAAGCGTAGTAGGGGTGAAACCCCGCGGTCCAATAAACGTCCGGTTGAGATTCCGCGAGGGCTCGAGCCTTTTCCCACTGGGATTCCTGTTCCCCGATCTCCACAAATCCGCTCACCCCGGCCGTTCGGGCGTTGGCGAGCACTTGGTCTCGATCCAAGTCGAATTGTTCGTCGGTTAAATGGGTGTGGGTTTCAAAAAACATGGTTAGACAGGGACGTCTTTACGAGGGAAAAGGGGTGATCCTTTTTTGACCGTTTGGCCCTCGGGAAAACCGATGTTTCCCGTGGACAACAGGCTCGGGGCCACCTCCGCCAGAGCCGTTGGCTCCCCCAGTTGATTCCACATTTCCTGGGTGATGGTGGGCATGAACGGGTGCAGGGCCAACGCGACCAATTTAAGGGCCCGGGCCATTTCCACCAAAACTTGGTGGGCTTGGGGGGGGTCTTGTTTCACCTGTTTCCAAGGGGCTTGATCTTCGGCGTATTTGTTGGCTTTGTTCACCAACGCCATCACTTTTTCTAAAGCTTCGTGAAATGAAAGAGCCAAAAGATCTTGCCCGTAGGCCTTCACCCAGTCGGACGCATCGGCGGGGACCAAGACGTGCGTGGGGGAGACCGGGGTGAGACGACCGTCGAAGTTTTTTTCAATGATGTTTAAAACACGGTTTAACAGATTCCCCAAAGCGTTGGCCAGTTCGGCGTTGTACCGGTTGATTAAAGATTTTTGGGAAAAATCCCCGTCCGACCCAAAGGGGACTTCTTTGAGTATAAAATAACGAAACGCGTCCACGCCGAACTCGTTCACCACCGTTTGGGGGTCCACCACGTTCCCCCGGGATTTCGACATTTTTTCGCCTTCCACCGTCCACCAGCCGTGAGCGAACACTTGAGCGGGGAGCGGGATTTTGAGAGCCAACAACATGGCGGGCCAGATCACCCCGTGGAATCGAAATATTTCTTTGCCCACGAGGTGCACATCGGCGGGCCACGTCTCTTTGAAAAGAGGGCTTGGCGTTTCGGGGTGGTACCCCACGGCGGTGATGTAATTCAAAAGAGCGTCGAACCACACATACACCGTGTGCGAGGGGTGCGACGGCACGGGAATGCCCCAAGCCACTTTTGTTCGGGACACGGACAGGTCCCTCAAGCCCGACTGAACGAACCGAACGATTTCGTTGGCTCGGGAACGGGGGGCTAAGAAATTTGGGTTTTTTTCGTAATGGTCCAGCAGAGGTTTTTCGTAAGAGGACAACTTAAAAAAGTAACTTTCTTCTTTGAGTTTTTCCACGGGACGTCCGCAGGTGGGGCAACGGCCCCCCACGGCTTCGGCTTCGCTCCAAAAGGTTTCATCGGGAACACAATACCAGTCTTCGTAAGTGCCTAAGTAAATGTCCCCTTGGGCTTTTAACTTTTCAAAAACCGCTTGCACCACCCGGCGGTGGCGTTCTTCGGTGGTGCGAATAAAATCGTCGTTGGTGACGACCAATAGATTCCAAAGATTTTTGAAATTTTCCACCACGGGTTCGAGATACTCGGCCGGTGTTTTTCCGTTTCGTTGGGCCGCCTGATCTATTTTGGCCCCGTGTTCATCGGTCCCCGTGAGAAAGTGCACGGGTTTTCCCGTCAAACGACACCAGCGGGCCAGAACATCCAAGGCCACCGTGGTGTAGGCGTGGCCAATGTGGGGGACGTCGTTGGCGTAGTAGATGGGGGTGGTGATGTAAAATTTTTTCATAGGATCTCCCGGCGGCGAGCGTCTCGACGCAAATGAATGAACAGATGTTGAAGGGTGAGGGCCACGGCCGCGTTTTGCCTCAGTCGCGTGAGGGCGTCGAAAACCCGACGCAAATCGTCGGCCGGCCGTTGGCCGGTGCGTCCCTCCTCTTGAAATTGACGAAGGATGGTGAGCAACAACCGTTCCGCCGCGGTCCGTCCGAAGCGGGGGTGTTGCAGACCTTCGCACCAAGTCCACAGTTCCGATAACGGAGCCCCCGCCCAGTCAAAATTCAAATTCTCTTCCTCGTTCATGAGCGTTTCCGCCCGTTCCATAGACCCGTCGCAGGCCCGGGCGGCTCGGGTGATGTCGTCCAGGGTTCGGTGACCGTGGCGTTTTTCCAAAACGCGGGTGACCGTTTCCACGGACAAGGGAGAGAACCTCACCCGTTGGCATCGGGATCGAATGGTGGGGAGAAGACTCCCCGCTTCTTGCGCGATCAAAACGAGGTGTGTGCCGGTCGGCGGTTCTTCCACGATTTTTAGCAACGCGTGAGAGGCGTCCCCCGTTAAGAGATCCGCCGGCGAGATCACGGCGATGGTCCCTGTCCCCTCGGCGGGGCGCATGTGGAGCTGTCGTTCCAACGCTCGCACCGTGTCTATTTTTAAGGATTTTTGAGTGCCCACCTCTTCTTCTTTGAGAGCGGCCTGAAAAGCGAAATCCACCCAAATTAAGTTGGCCACGCTCTCGGTTTCCGCTTTTTGACACGGGGGGCAGGTTCCGCACACCGTGACCGGGGTGGGGCGGTTTTGGCACAGAAGAATTTGAGCCCAAGCCCGGGCGGCTTTTTTTTTACCCACGCCCTCAGGGCCCGAAAAAAGATAGGCGTGGGGAACCCGGTTCGATTCCAATCCCGCCATCAGAAGCCCGACAGCGGACGGTTGGCCCAAAACATCATCGAGAGGGTTTTTGTTGGTCATAATAAAATTTTCCCACGAGTCCTTGATCCTAAAAACAGACGTTGAACTTCGTTTTCTTTAGATTCGTCATTCCGGCGAAGGCCGGCCGGTCTCAGCGAGACCGGCACTTGGGGCGACAGAGTCGCTGATGCGGAATCCAGAAGATTTTTTTATTTCTTCGACGGAAATTTCACAGACTAGAAAGAAAGTGGCCAAACGGTGCAATATAATGCATCTTTCATGCCTCGTGTGCCCCGGAATGTCCGGGGTGACCACTTCCAAGAAACTTACGGCAAATCGGGATAGGGGCGGGGCAAGTTGTTAGCCATGCCCCGACCCCTCCCACACCACCGGACATGCGGGTCCGCATCCGGCGGTTCAGAAAGTAGCCTTCATCAATC
>Ga0247840_10009679_pt1 | contig 12345 bp, 11 predicted proteins | sample LaCruzMarch2015__FD_192404 | JGI IMG/M metagenome (GOLD analysis project Ga0247840, IMG submission 192404) | Freshwater microbial communities from meromictic Lake La Cruz, Castile-La Mancha, Spain - LaCruzMarch2015_17m | ecosystem: Environmental > Aquatic > Freshwater > Lake | place: Spain...
TCGAATTGAAGGGGGCTATTCATCGAGAAATCATAAACCTTAATGAAGAACAAATTAAAATTATAAAGCTGTTTGGCCAAGAATGTGAAAAATACTATGGCTGAAGAGAGACGTGCGGGATGTGGGGTGTATGTATGGGTGAAATAGATAAAGATGAGGATAAAAAGAAAGAACCTAGAACGATTTATGAATCCGATGATGATTTGACCTGTTTCCATGTGAATAGTGAGACGGTTCCTGTTGAAAAATAAAAATAATATTTTTTATGTCTAGTTCGTTTGACGAAGTGTATTATCAGTCTAACTAATCCGGAGTCAATGTGGCGATCAAGATCGTATTCCTTATCATGGATAGAGTGAAATGATATGATCGCCTTAAGTTATTAAGCAAGAAGACATATGAACGAACAGATGCAAGCTGCGCGCGAGAAGGCGCTGGGGATTCTACAGAAGAACGGGATCAAACGCGCCGCCTTTTTTGGCTCCATTGTGAGGGGAGAGATGACCGATGAAAGCGACATAGACATCCTAGTTGAATTCGAAGGCCGAAAGAGCCTCCTCGACCTCGCCGGTTTGAAGCTCGATCTGGAAGATGCCCTGGAAAGACGAGTAGACCTTCTCACTTACAGGTCACTGCATCCCATGCTTAAAGACAGGATTCTCGCGGAGCAGGTCCAGATATTATGAAGAAAGATGCAAAGGTCTTCATACATCACATCCAAAGATCCCGTGGAGAAAGTTGGCAGGAATGAGAGATAATTGAACCCACTCAAAAAATGGTTTCGCTACAACAACAAGAACTCCTACAGCATTGCCGCCCTGATGCCGCTGGTAGAGGCAGGCATCGCCCGGGAGCCGAAGGAAGGCATCATGCTCTACAGCTTTGCCAGCGCCCAGGCAGAGGAGGTCTACGGCGAAGTTAGCCGCGCTGCGGTGGATGCAGTCTACATTGCAGGAGGCCCTCATCCCTCGGCTCTGCCCGAGGAGGTCCTGGAGCACTTCGACTTCGTAGTAATAGGTGAAGGAGAAGAGACGCTGCCGGAATTGCTGCGGGCCATTGAAGAAGGCAGCGATCCGGCTGGCGTCAAGGGCATCGCTTACAAATGCCAGGGACGGGTCTTATTCACGGAAAAGAGGGCGCCCGTGGATTTGGACTCTTACCCGCCCTTCGCCAGGATCTTAGCGCCTCTGGAGATCTCGCGCGGCTGCCCCTGGGGCTGCACTTACTGCCAGACGCCGCGCCTCTTCGGCACCTGTATGCGTCACAGATCGATTCCGATCATTGCGAAGTACGCGCGGCGCCACAAGGATATCCGCTTCACCTCACCAAACTCGCTGGCCTACGGCTCAGATGGGCGCAGGCCAAGGCTGGAGAAGGTCGAGGCCCTGCTCAAAGCGTTGGCCGAGCAAAAAAAGCCCATCTACTTTGGTACATTCCCCTCCGAGGTCCGGCCGGAGTTCGTCACGGCTGCGGCTTTAGAGCTGATCGTCAAATACTGCGCCAATAAGAGCCTGAGTCTGGGCGGTCAGTCCGGCAGCCCGGCCGTTTTGCGCAGCATTGGCCGGGGCCACGGGCGCGCTGAAATCGAGACGGCCTGCGAACTGGCTCTGGATTATGGACTTGTGCCGCTGGTGGACCTGATCTTTGGCTTGCCAATGGAATCGGACGCGGATCAGCGCCTGACCCTTGAACTGGTCAGATGGATCGTGGCCAAAGGCGGCAAGGTGCGGGCGCACCGCTTTTCCCCACTGCCGGGAACGCCCCTGGCGGGAACGCGGCCCGCGCCTTTAGCGCCTGATGTGGAGGCATACCTGGGCAAGATGGCTCTGGAGGGACGCCTGACCGGCAGCTGGTCAACCGGGAGCGATTAGCATTACATCTCCACAAAACCACAGTGGCGCAGAGACACAGAGAAAATAACTATACACAATCTTTATATTCAAAATAGTCCTATAAAGCTAGTGGTGGACTGGTATGGAGCTACGGTTTGACAATTACATTTTAAAGGCGTTCCTCGCTTCCGGCCTGCTTTCGCTGGTGATGATCGCTCTTGCCCTGGGACTGATCCAGTTGTTCCGCTATGGCTCGTCCTTGCCTTTGTCCATAATTCTCACATTGGCAGCAATATCGTTCGTCCTTTCCGCATCATTTTTCGAGCGCTACGAGGTGGGTTCCATCATGTGGTCCATGCTGGTATCGCTTATCGCAACCCTGATGCTCACAATGCTCTCCGGCGGCATAATCTACGGCCTAACGACGCACCAGCAATCCTGGGAGGAGCTGCTCTCGGGCCTTGCCATCTGCATGATAGTGGGCATGACCCTGCTTTCCTATCTCAAGCGCAGCCTGGGTGAGATTGAGTACTAATACTAGCAGCAACACTAGCAGTTTTTCAATGCCTGGCATGATGGTGGACTCCTTTGGCCGCGTTGTCACGGGTCTTCGGATCGCTCTTACTCCTCGCTGCAATCTTAATTGCGTTTACTGCCACCACGAGGGCGAGACAACGCCCAATGGTGAGATCTCGGATGAGATGGTGGTGAGCGTTGCCCACGCTGCTGCGGCCTTAGGCATTCGCTCCCTGAAGTTCACGGGCGGAGAGCCCTTGCTACGCCGCAGCTTAGCGGGACTGATAGCAGAGATGCCCCAGGACCTGGACATCTCTTTAACCACGAACGGCATCTTTTTGGCAGAGCAGGCCGGGCCCCTGGCGGAAGCGGGGCTGGACCGGGTCAATGTGAGCCTGGACTCCCTGCGGCCCCAGATCTACCGGTCCATCACCGGTGGCCGGGAAGGCGACCTGGAGAAGGTGCTGGCAGGAATTGATGCCGCCAGGGCTGCGGCCCTGGAGCCGATCAAGCTGAATGTGGTGGTCTTGAAGGAGAACGAGGCCGAGATTTCTGATTTGATCGATTTTTGCCGGGAGAAGGGCCTGATACTGCAGCTCATTGAGCTTCTGGACCTATGCCACCAGGGGCTCTCGGGAGACATCGATGCCATCGAGCGCCGACTCGCGGCGCAGGCGGAGCGGGTGCGCACGCGAGAGATGCACCGGCGCAAGAAGTACTTCCTGGATGGAGCAGAGGTGGAGGTGGTGCGGCCCATGGACAACACCGAGTTTTGCGCCAACTGCACGCGTCTGCGCGTCACCTCGGACGGGAAGATCAAGCCCTGCTTGCTTCGCAGCGACAATCTGGTGGAGATAGGCACCTGCGACTGCGAGAAGATTATGGAGCTGCTGCAAGAGGCGAACGCGAGACGGGAGCCGTATTTTATGGCGGAAAAAGGACCTGCTAAGCACGCTTTTTATTGAAATATTATTTTATCTTGCAGCGTGTTAAATCAAGATGAATCTCTAATCCCAAAAACGAATTGGAGTAATTGAAAAAATAAAGTACGACCAAACTACATCCGACGTCACCCAACGCTGGGAAGAGATAAAGGCATACGGAAAGAGATCGATAGGCGATGAGGCCCGATCTGCAAATCAGCAACTAAAGATGAGCTACCCAAACGACAATCAGAGGCAGATAACAACTAGCCAAATTGAGAGACGAATTAGCTGCGACTGCGGTTAATCGTGACAGGCTCCAGAATGCTCTGAAAGTCAAGATTATGTGGCCTGGCTCCGTAGCCATATAGCCCAATTGACTCAGCAATTGGCATTATCACCAAGCCAGGAATAGGGCCAAGCCAAGCACTGGTGGCGGCTCTGGCGGAGGGGTTAATCTATGGACTAATAAATCTCTAGCTGGTCTTGGCGATTCGACAAGTCGGATGGCACGTATGCGTATTAGTCAATCTGGCGATGTATGCTTTAGAGACGTTCATTAGTACCTACCGCATTTAATATTTCTATTATATTTATAATATCTCTGTCCAAACACGTCCGAGTTAAATTCATGCGTACTTATTAAACATGCATAGGAATCCGTGAACTCTTCCATGATCCCTTCGTAAGTCATTATCGGTGAAGACGGCCCGATCGATGTGTCTACCTTTACCAAAACACCAGACACAGGAAGTTTAGCGCCTGCGATTCCTGCAACCAACAACAGTATTAAGAGGAAATGTGGTTTCATCATGGCAATAAGAGAATGATAAATCAAATCCTAATTTGGCGTCAAGCTTCTCTGATAGTGGATCTGGTGGAAAGAGAGCATTATCAACATTCAAGCACACTCATCCTCCGCACAAGCTTGCCATTAAAGGTTATCGCCGGACGAGAGCGCGCAGCTTATTCCAAGCAGAATCCAGCTTCATTCCGGTCTGGAATTTGTAGGAGCCTTCATAGGTCAACAAGAAGGGAATAATGGGGATTGTGACCTTAATCATGTTCTCAATGCCAAGCTCTGGGGAATTAATGGCCTCTTCCCAAGAATTCAGGCTTTTTGCTGCTTCTGGATCTTGAATCTCAAGGAGACTCCCCCTTATTTCAGAGACGAGATCCTTCGTGGAATTTAAGATCTCAGCGATCAAGTCTTGAGGAACTGCGTCCCTTTCGACAGCGTTTAGAAGGGCTTCGATGATCTCCAGCTTATTCCTGTCAAGCTTTCCGAATACAGATGATAGGATTTTCAGCTCACGGATTTCAAATCGATCGAGGATAGACTGCCGGAGGGATTTAATGTCGTCGTGAATTTCGTCCAGCTTCTTTCTAACATCGTAATCAATCGGCAATTCATTTAAGATATAAATTAAGGCCAGCTCGATTTTAGTCAGCTTATTTGGAAGTTCCTCCTCCTGGCCAATCTCTTTTACCACCTCGCAGACATGGGATCTCTCAGATACAGGGATGCGATTGCAAAAATTCTGGAGGGTATACTCGATCCTTGAGCAGCTTCTTTCTGACTTGAGGATGTCCTCAAATGAGAGCTCCTTGGCCCAACGGTTCAGCTCTATGCCTGCAGCTTCAAGGGCTGTGCCTGTCCCTTTGCCCTGGATGCAGATCGTCTGGGCCTTCTCCTGGATGCTGCCAATAATCTCTTTTATCTGTCGATCAATGTTGGATAAGCCCTTCCTTATTAGTTTTGCTGCGCAGGGGGCATCCTTCTCCACTTGGTTGAGGTAAGCGGTAGCCTGGTTGCAGTATCTCATGTAGGCCTTAAGATCGCACTGCATCCCAGATAGCTGCATATCCTTTGCTCTCTGCGCCTCTTGCAATGCCTCGACCAAGTTCTCTACCGCCTTTAGAAGCTCGTCTCTGCTCTCCGACCTGCCCACTTCCACCTTGGCTTCTGCCAGATACTTCAGGACAGCTTCCTGAGAATCTCCTTGAAATGTTATAGCGAAATAGGAACGGTAGAAAAGATAGCAAAATCTGGCCGGGCTGTATTCTGATTCTTGAACCGATTTCTCAAAGTACTCCACAGCGTTTTCCAGATTCATCCTCAGGACATTAACGTCCTCAGATTCTGTAGCCATATACACAGATACTTTCCCCAAGGAGTGATATGCAGACATTTGCACAAAGCTCTTCTCGTCCTGTGTCAGCTTATGAAGATCCTGCCAGACCTGCTCTTTATCGGGGACTTGCGAAAAGGCTAGGCCCAATGAGCATGTAGCTTCATTTCGCACTAAACTGTTCCCGTCCTGTGTCAGCTTGTGAAGATCCTGCCAGGCCTGCTCTTTATCGGGGACTTGCGAAAAGGCTGAGCCCAAGGAGAATGCAGCATCTATTCGCACGAAATCATTCCCGTCCTGTGTCAGCTTATGAAGATCCTGCCAGGCCTGCTCTTTATCGGGGACTTGCGAAAAGGCTGGGCCTAATGAGCGTGCAGCATTTCTTCGCACGAAATAGTCCTCGTCCTGTGTCAGCTTATGAAGATCCTGCCAGGCCTGCTCTTTATCGGGGACTTGCGAAAAGGCTAGGCCCAATGAGGATGCAGCTCTATTTCGCACGAAATAGTCCTCGTCCTGCGTCAGCTTATGAAGATCTTTCCAGGCCTGCTCTTTATCGGGAATTTGCGAAAAGACTGAGCCCAAGGAGGATGCAACTGACATTCGCACATCTCTGTCCTCATCTTTTGTCAGCCTATGAAGATCCTGCCAGACTTGCTCTTTGTCGGGGACTTGCGAAAAGACTCGGCCCAATGAGCTTGCGGCTGCCTTTCGTACATCGGCGTCCCAATCCTTTGTCAGCTTATGAAGATCCTGCCGGGCCTGCTCTTTATCGGGAATTTGCGAAAAGACCGAGCCCAAGGAGAATGCAACTGACATTCGCACAACTCTGTCCTCATCCTTTGTCAGCGTATGAAGATCTTTCCAGGCCTGCCCTTTATCGGGGACTTGCGAAAAGACTAGGGCCAAGGAGATTGAAGCCCCTATCCGCATTCGCATACGGTCATCGTTCTGTTTCAGTCTAATAATGATATCTTTCCAGGCCTGCTCTTTATCGGAGATTTGTGAAAAGGCCTGGCCAAAGGAGCCTGCAGCTACCATTTGCGTATATCTCCACACATCTTGTGTCAGTCTAATGATATCTTTCCAGGCCTGCTCTTTATCGGGGACGTGCGCAAAGGCTTGGCCCAATGAGCTTGCGGCTGCCTTTCGTACATCTTCGTTCCAGTGGTCTTGTGTCAGCTCATGAAGATCCTGCCAGGCCTGCTCTTTATCGGGGACGTGCGCAAAGGCTCGGCCCAAGGAGCGTGCAGCTGCCTCTCGCACGGGGCCCACGTCCTTTGTCAGCTTATGAAGATCCTGCCAGGCCTGCTCTTTATCAGGGAAGTGAGCAAAGGCTAGGCCCAAGGAGCGTGCAGCTTTTTCGCGGTCCTCATGCCTAATACTATTGGTCTTTCTGTGTATCTCGGCCTGATCTATCACTTTGCTTTCCACCTAAATCTGTGCCCTAACGTATAGCTTAGCTTAAGTTAAGTATGTATTCTGGCATTGGTTTAAGCCATTATATAGTCGTATTTTGCAAAATTCATGATAAAAAGTCTTCTGTTTACTCTGCTTGGTCCAAGTTTGCCTCTTTTGTTCCATGAGGTGTGTCGGCATCTCAGGCATCCGAAGCCTGGCATTTCGGCAAGCTAGCCAATCAGATCTTTACCTCGCGTTAGTTTCGGGCCCAGACAAAGTACTCCCTGCTGCCCTCCCACTCGCCCAAGATGTCCTCTGGAGCCGCTATTCTTTCTGATTCTCGTCTATCAATGGGCGATACGTCGTAAATGTCATGATCCTGAGGCCGAGCTTTAACCTCCTTCAGCTTGCATCCGAGCTGATCCCAGCTCCAATTAGTGCGTGTAAACTGTAATTCATTACCTCTTTTTTCGATATGCTTTAAACCACAATATATTGTTATAAGGATACTTTCTGGCTCAAACCCCTCTTATGGTGCGCGACCGATTTAACGATGAACGCACACAATCTTATTTGAGATGGTTAGAGAAATGCAAAAACAAAAAACGATTATTATTGCTTAGGACCAAAATATACCGTGCAAACAAGCCAAAATTTGCTTTAGACTTTCAATAGCATTGCACTAATTTTATTCACCAATCCTGTGCTCGTACCCCCTCGCCTCCACCCGTCGCCTTTGGCCCCCCGCTCCATCCAGATCCCTTCATCCACCACCTCCCCGATTACCGTTAGCCCGCGCGCGCTGCGCGGCCTCCAGCCCCTCTGGCCGGACGGTGAAGACGAGCTCGAAGTCCCCGCCCGCGCTCATGACCATCTCTTGCGCCTTCTCCTGCCCCACCATCACCATCAGGCCTTCGGCTATGGGCAGCGCTTCATCTCGTACCACAAAAGCCCACCTGGCTCACCTCTGCCAGGTCAGAGAGGGAGAGCGCCAGACCGTCGCTGTTGTCCATCATGGCCGTGACCGCCCGGCTTTTGGCCAGGGCCCGGCTCTCGGCCAGGCGCGGCTCGGGCTCCTGCAGCCGCGTGATGAACGGGCTATCTATGCCTGCACTGCTGCCTGGCCCACAGGCCCCCGCCCGCGCCCCCCAGCGCGCCCGCGGTGTAGGGCAGGTCGCCCACATGCGCGCCTCGCCTTCTTAGCAGGAGATGCAGGCCGTCGTGGCACTGCATTTGGCTAGGAGCCTGTGAGGCTGAAACTTTCGGCGGGCTGAAAAAGTTGCGCGCTGTAACAGGCGCAGCAAATCCGCATGATCTCACGCTAATACACGGTCGGGGCATGATGCGGCACAAGTCAAACCAAAGGCAAGATGGCGGGCAAAAGGCCCCGAAAAAAGGTTCCGGTAATTCGGACGCTGTGTGAAATTCCAGCGCTTATGCCGCCTTCGAAGCCCGGTCTAAAGTCGAGCTTCGGGCAGGGTCAGGCCGTCACTTCGCGGTGATTGGCTCCTCTGCGGAGGGCGCTGTGGATCGACGCTGGCCTGCCTGGGACTTGATATCTCTTTATCTTGACGATTTCTCTCTGGGATGGAGAAAGGTCTTTTCTAGCTTGAAGCGAAAGCCTTTTATCTCGGCAATTGACGTATAGCGTATTGGCGAAAGTCGATGGCCAGTTTTCCCTCCTACATCCAATTGACTTTCTCCTCCCTCCTTCTTATCCATCTTTCATGAGGCTCTAAAGCATATAATTTCATCCATCCTCAGTTTTCCCAAAGACTTATAGCCTGACTCGTCCTTCATTCCTTCAATAACGCCAGCCATTAGCTTGACTTATCCAGATTAGAAATTTCAGCTTATGTGAATGGCGCTCCAAAGATTTTAGCTACATTATTTTATGGAGTTTCAATATTTTACAGCATGCGAAATATCTCAGTGAAACGGCAGCCGCGCACCAGAGCTGCGGGGCATCCGAAGCGCTGTCGCATGAAAACAAAACCCGGTCGATCTGAAACAAACCTCAGTTGAATACGTATGCCCTTTATCCCCGCAGCAGAGCTGCTGGGTATTTAAAATAATAAATATATATAAATATTCCAAACTTACTTATACAATGATGATATTCATAGATAATAAAGATTAAGCTAAGAGGGATAAACTTGAAACTACGAGAAACATTATTGTTGCTATGTATAGCCTTAGCGTGTGTTTCGTTAACTTGTGCCTTCGAGCCCAAGATAGTTGAGACCAACCCCAAGCTGGCGAACTTCACCGCAGCTTTCTTCCCACCACATATCATCAACGTCACCGATGGGATCTATTTGGCTTGCGGCTACACCAGGAACAACCCTCTTCTGATAGAGGGGACAGATGGGTTGATAATTGTCGATCCAGGCGAGAGCATAAACGCGGCAAATATAACCAAAAAGGCATTCAACGATCATCTAGGCAACGTCTTTGCCAGAAAACCGGTGAAAGCCATCATATATACCCACCACCACGACTGCCACATCCACGGAGCTTCGGTCTATGCGGGCAATAATCAACCGCAGATCATAGCTCATGAGAACATCAATAAGACCCTGTTCTATGACTGGTACGGCCAGTTGTTCCCAAATAGACTTGTGGGCGGTGCCATGATGGCTGGTAACCTCTTCGCAAAAGATCCAGGTTACTACTCAGGAGGAGCCCTCTTTGCAGTCCAGGTGCCAGGTCCTTCGGGTTATCTGCCTCCGACTTTGACTGTCAAGGATAAGTTGGATCTGAACATCTCCGGGGTGCATATGCAATTGTACTCGGTGCCAGGTGAGACCCGCGACGTGATCGTAGTCTGGCTGCCGGAAAAGAAGTTGATGATCCAGATAGCCAACTTCTACGAGGCTTTCCCGGCCATAACCACCCTGCGCGGCGCTGAGTTCAGGAATCCCCTGGATTACGTGAACAGCATAGACTTCTACAGGAGCTTCCATCCTGAGACCATGGTTCTCCTGCACGGACCCCATCCAGTCTTGGTCGGAGCAGATAATATCAGTAGTACCCTTACCAATTACAGGGACGCTATCGAGTACGTCCACGACCAGACGGTCTACTACATGAACAGGGGGCTAACCCCTGGTGAGATCGCAGAAAAGGTTAACCTGCCACCCCACCTGGCCAGGGACCCCTATCTACAGGAGATTTACGGCCAGGTAGATCGCAACATTTACGAGATATACTGGTGGTACAGAGGCTACTTCGATGGCAAATGCAGAGACCTCTATCCCTTCTCGCCCAAAGAAGAGGCCAAGATGGCCGTAGATCTGGCTGGCGGAGTAGACAACCTGGCGGCCAAGGCCAAAGCTGCCCTAGACAGCGGTAACACCACCTGGTCTCTGGTATTTTCCGATGATGTTCTGCAGATCGATCCCAAGAACAAACTGGCCCGTGAGGTCAAGAACAACTCTCTGATAACTCTGGCCAAGGAAACCTTCAATGCCCAGGAGCGTAACTACCTGCTCTCTGAATACCTCATAGAGACCAACCAGACTAAGTTGCCTACCATTGGCTTCGATAGGATAGACGACAACATTGTTCCTCTAATGCCCATCGATGACATCAACCAGATACTGGCCGTGAGACTCAATGCCTCCAAGTCCCTGGACAAGGATGTAGTCGTAGGACTCCACCTGACCAATAACACCGAGCCCGCCGACTATTCTCTGCACGTTCGCTATGGAGTCTTTGAGGTTCTGTCCCAGGTACCCGTAGTAGCAGAGTTCAACATAACGGCTTCTCCCATGACCTGGAAGAACCTGGTGCTTGGCAAACTAGATCCAATGAAAGCTGTCTCTGAGGGCAAGGTAACCGTAATCGGTGTGAACCCAGAGAGCTTCTATGAGTTCTTTGGCTTATTTGACTGAGGATGTCTACCCTAGACATCCTTATTCACCTTTTTATTTTTATCGCAAGACCACGATGCTTGCATCGGGGTGCGCCGCCGCCGTTTCACTTCGGCCCGGCTGTACTAGAACAAGCAAGAAGCATAATAATCTTCAAAATATCTGCCGGGAATTCAATCCATCCTCCCTATCCTGTGCTCGTACCCCCTCGCCCCCACCCGTCGCCTTTGGCCCCCCCGCTCCATCCAGATCCCTTCCTCCACCACTTCCCCGACCACAGTCAGCCTGCAGGCCCGCCGGGCCGCCTCCAGCCCCCTGGCCGAAAGGTGAAGACCAGCTCGAAGTCCCCGCCCGCGCTCATCACCATTCTCCAGCGCCTTCTCCTGCCCCACCATCTCCGAGAATCTTCAAACCGGCCTCACATGTCTATATCACTTGGTTGGCCTTATCATCGAGTGCCTGGATCAATGGCTCTACAGCTCTGGTATCATTGAGTTTGCCGAGAGCTTCTGCTGCACTCGTTCGGACTTGTATCGAATCGTCCTCCTTGAGCACTTGGATAAGTGGTTCTGCAGCTATGTTGTCACCAAGATAGCCAAGAGCCACTGCAGCACCAGCTCTGACCTGCGAATTCTCATCCTTGAGAGTTTGCATCAATGGCTCAACAGCTCTTGTATCATTGAGTTTGCCAAGAGCATATGCCGCATAATATCGGACTTCCGAATCCTCGTCCTTAAGTGCCTGGATCAATAGCTCTACTGCTCTCATATCATTGAGTTCGCCAAGAGCATCTGCAGCATATAATCGGACACCTGAATATTCATCCTTGAACGCCTGGATCAGTGGCTCTACAGCTCTGGTATCGTTGAGTTTGCCGAGAGCCTCTGCTGCACTCGTTCGGACCAGGCGATCCTCATCATCCTCGAGAGTCTGGATCAGCGGTTCTAAGGCCCTGGAGTCACCAAGATAGCCAAGAGCCATTGCAGCACTCGCTCGGACCATTCGATCCTCATACTTGAGCGCCTGGATTAATGGCTCTACAGCACTAGGATCATTGAGTTCGCCGAGAGCCCTTACAGCATCACCTCGGACCTGTCGATCAATGAGCTTCTGGGTCAGTGACTCTCCCGCACCAGTATCTCGTACAGTCGGACTTGAATCTCTGAGATCTTGAATCCATTTGTCAACATCAACGGCAAGAGCCGGCATTGCCAGAACCGTCAGAAACAGAATCAATACAGCTAATTTCATGCGCATAATTCCTTGATTAGAGTTCAAGGAGATACACTTTCTGGAGATCTGCACTTAGGCCGGACTGCAAAGTTCCTTGGCTCACCAGGGCGGCCCTGAAGGCGGCCAACTGGGGGGCCACACGGACATCAAACACCGCGAGCGGGGCACGAAGAAGCTGCACGTATTCACAGGCGAGAGGGTGCAGGTGGACAAGCACAAGTGCGCGCCGGCCTGTATGCCAGACAATATATGGAAGCCCATGGTCAAGAAAGTGGGCACGCAGACGCTGGAAGAGCTTTGAAGGCTCACTCGGGCGCAGTGCTAAATTCCAAATTTTTGGTGATGATTGCCTCTGTCGCAATCGTTTTAGTATGATGTGTACAGCGGAAGTGTCTATTAATATTAGGGAATGCATCTTAGTGTCTGGAGTGCTAAA
>Ga0247840_10009683_pt1 | contig 12340 bp, 8 predicted proteins | sample LaCruzMarch2015__FD_192404 | JGI IMG/M metagenome (GOLD analysis project Ga0247840, IMG submission 192404) | Freshwater microbial communities from meromictic Lake La Cruz, Castile-La Mancha, Spain - LaCruzMarch2015_17m | ecosystem: Environmental > Aquatic > Freshwater > Lake | place: Spain...
ATGTGCAACGTCTGCCTTACTTCCGACTGATAGTGGCTTTGGGCGTGGTGCCCGATCTGGTATATAATGAAGCCGGCAATGAATATCGACCATCTGTACCCGAAATACATGGCATAAGCGAGGTAGTAACCGGCGATTGGTTGCCTGCCGAAAACAGGCTCGACGAACAAACTATCACCGTACAACTCGACGACGATACACTGCACTACCTTACCAACAAATGTACCCTGATACTCAGCATGGCCATTGAATTTGGCAAAGTAGGCTTTACGGGTGCACCGCAAGAAGTGAAATATGCCGGCAGTGGTAGGGTGTTGCGAGTGGGTTGAAAAATTTATATCTTTGTATCCGTTTTTAAAAATTCCCCTTTAGGGGTTAGGGGTCATCATTATGAAATACTACAGTACCAACAAAAAAGTAAGTGGCGTAAGTTTAGAGGACGCCGTAATTAAAGGTTTAGCCGAGGATAAAGGCTTATTTATGCCCGATCATATTCAGGAAATTCCGGCTGTATTTTACGAAAATATAGATAAGTTATCTTTTGAGGATATGGCTTACACGGCTGCATACATGCTTTTTGGCGAAGATGTGCATGCTAATATGCTTAAAATGATTGTGCACGACACTTTGAACTTCGATGTGCCGTTGGTGCGGGTGGAAGAAAATATTTATAGTTTAGAGCTTTTTCATGGTCCAACGCTGGCATTTAAAGATGTGGGCGGACGATTTATGTCGCGCATGTTATCGTATTTCATTCAACGACAGGACAGTAATGATAAATTAGTGAATGTATTGGTTGCCACTTCGGGTGATACGGGTAGTGCAGTTGCAAATGGATTTTTGGGCGTGGAAGGCATTCATGTATATGTGCTTTATCCCAAAGGCTTGGTAAGTCCTATTCAGGAATGTCAGTTTACAACCTTGGGGCAAAACATAACAGCATTGGAAGTTGATGGAACATTTGATGATTGTCAGGCATTGGTAAAATCGGCCTTTATGGATGAAGAATTAAACGCCAAGATGAAGTTGACTTCGGCAAACTCTATCAACGTCGCGCGCTTTCTGCCTCAGGCATTTTATTATTTCTACGCTTATGCACAACTAAAAGTGATTTCGGAAGCTGCCGCCAACAATATGGTAGTATGTGTGCCAAGTGGAAACTTTGGTAACATTACTGCCGGACTTTTTGCAAAACGCATGGGCTTACCTATCAAACGTTTTATTGCAGCCAACAATAGCAACGATATTTTTCTGGAATACCTGAAAACCGGCGAATACAAACCACGTCCTTCGGTATCGACTATTGCCAATGCCATGGATGTGGGCGACCCAAGTAATTTTGCACGCGTGCTCGATTTGTATGGAGGTTCGCACGAAGCTATTACGGCCGAAATTAGCGGTGTGAGTTATACCGACGAACAAATAGCAGAAACGCTCAAAACCTGTAAAAAAGAAACCGGCTATCTACTTGACCCACATGGGGCTTGTGGCTACCGCGCACTGAAAGAGATGCTGCAACCGGGCGAAGTGGGTGTATTTCTCGAAACAGCTCACCCAGCTAAGTTCCTTGAAACTGTAGAACGAATTTTAGGCGAAAAAATTGAAATCCCCGAAAAACTACAGGAATTTATGAAAGGCGAAAAGCAAAGCGAACCAATGACGAAGGAGTTTGCTGATTTTAAGGCGTACCTCATAGGCCAAAGCCGTTAAAAAGTGCTTCGCACGTTAGTTGGGCTCCGCCGTTTTGTGGTGCTTCGCACGTTTAATGTGACTGCAAAAGTATGGAGGAATTTGTTGGAGAAATGATTAATGGTAAATTGTAAATGATAAAATTGTAAATATATAAGATGTTTTCAGGAATAATAGAAGAAGCAGCTCAGGTAGTTGCATTGCACAAAGAGCAGGAAAACTTGCATATCATAATGGAATGTTCGTTTGTTGACGAATTGAAAATTGACCAAAGCGTGGCACACAATGGCGTTTGCCTTACGGTGGTTGAACTCACCGATACAACATACACTGTTACAGCCATTAAAGAAACATTAGAATGTACCAATTTGGGTAAATTGGTAGTGGGCAGCAAAGTAAATTTGGAGCGTAGTATGCTGATGAATGGACGTTTAGACGGACATATTGTGCAAGGGCACGTGGACCAAACCGCTGTTTGCACCGAGGTGAAAGAAGCCGAAGGAAGTTGGTATTTTACCTTCGAATACACATTGGATAAAGAAATGGCCAAACGCGGTTATATAACGGTAGATAAAGGTTCGGTAACCGTAAATGGTGTCAGTTTGACAGTTTGCAACCCAACCAACAACACTTTTCAGGTAGCTATCATACCTTATACCTACGAACATACAAATTTTCATCAAATTAAAGCCAGCACGGTTGTAAATATTGAATTCGACATTATAGGCAAATATGTAAGTAGAATGCTGTCGATTTAACTCTTTTAACTCTTTTTTCAAAGGTCGGGAAAACTAAACCCGACCTTTGTTGTTTAAATGCTTGAGATAGCGATAATAATACAACATGCAAGCATTCAGAAAACATATAAACGAGTCATTTTTCAATCCACTACTACACTTTATTCCACTTTTACTTTTTCTACTTATCGACGACCATTTTGGAAGTAGTGTAGCATTAGTTGTTGTCTATTTTGTAGTAGTCGCAATTTTAGTTTACGGCTATTTACTGTATGCAAATATTTACAAATACTTAGGCATTTCGTATCTTGTTAGTTCAATAATTTTTGCGTTGATAATTTTCATTCCCGAAAATTTCATTTCTATCAATTTAAAGCCTGTTTTTAGCGAAATAATTACCTTACTATCATTTATTCTTATTTTATTTTTGCGTAAAAAAATAACCGATTTTGTTTCGGCTGTTACTCCCAGGCATGTAGCCATGACAAATAACATCGACGAGCATTTTAGAATTGTCCGCATATTAACTTTAATTATTTCCTGTTATACAATTATATATATTAGTTCTATCCAATTTTTCAACCCGTCGGCCAGCTTTCAAAAATACCTTCACGAAATATATTGGGGTGTACTTTTTTTTATTATGTTTTACGAATTTATTCGGGTAACTTTAATTCGTATACGACTTTTTAAAGAAGAGTGGTGGCCTATAGTAAACGAAAAAGGGCATTTTATTGGCTCCATTCAAGGACAGGAGAGTGTAATTGGAAATGAAAAATACAGACATCCAATTGTGAGAGGAATTTTAATAAATGATTCGAAAATTTTTCTACAAAAAAGGAGTTCTAAAGACCCATTACATCCCAATTTATGGGATGTAGCGCTTTCGAACCATTTACGAATGAACGAAACTGTAGAGCAGTGTATTTATAGAACTTCATTCGACAACTATGGAATAAAAGATATCAAGCCCATTTTACTTTCAAAATACACTCAAGATACTGCAAACGAAAATCAATATATTTACTTCTTTTTAATTTGCAATCTGATAGTTGGTAAAACGAACCCCGATATGATTGATTGTGTTAAATGGTGGACATTGCAACAAATTGAAGACAATATTAAAAGTGGCATTTTCACACAAAATTTTGTAAAGGAATTAGAAATTTTAAAACGCAGTGGACTTATCGAAAACGGCTCTCACAATTGCAACTGCCACCTAAAAGAAGTTGTTTATCACGGAATTACAAAACCAAAAGACTAAATTTATTTCTGCTTTGTTTTGAATCGCAAAATATGAATTGTAACACCTATTGCAATACTTATTAATAAAAGCTGCAACCACAACCTCCCCTGTAACGCAATAAAAACAGAACTCAACATGGTTACCCAAAGCATGGAAATTGAAATCACTTTGGCGTGTAATGTTATTGCTTTTTCAACGCTATAATCGTGAATAATATTCCCAAAAATTTTGTGATTCAAAATCCAAGCATTCATCTTTGGAGAGCTACGAGCAAATAGATAACCCGCCAAAAGCACAAAAGGAGTAGTAGGTATTAGCGGCAAAAAAGCACCTACAATGCCTAATACCAGGCTTATTACCCCCAGCGAAGTTAATATTATCTTCATTCAGAATGGTTATACAATTTTACTTATTCAAAACTAACAACAAACTCTACTCTTCTGTTCTTAGCTCTGCCTTCAATTGTTGTATTTGGTGCAACCGGACGCAACTGACCGTAGCCATTTGACGTTAAGCGATTGGCATCAATACCTTTCGAAATTAGATATTCACGTACTGCTTTTGCTCTGTTTTCGGATAGAATCTGATTCTTATCAGCCAAACCTTGATTATCAGTATGGCCTTGAACTTCAACCATATAATTCGGATTTTCGGACAATACACGAACTACATGTTCAAGAATTACATACGAAAGCGGTTTTATAATAAATTTCGCCGTTTCGAATTGAATCCCCTGCAATGCTTTTTGGAAAATGACACGAACTTCCTTCTTTATTTCGGGGCAACCACCATTTGATGCCACACCTGCCAATTGCGGGCAACGGTCTAAACGATCTACAATACCGTCGCCGTCAGTATCCACATCGGCAACTTTAGCTATAGCGTCTGGTTTTATAGTAACATCTGTATTTTTTAGCGTATCGGCAACTACAGTAGTATTAACAACAGTAGTATCAACGACAGTAGTATCAACAACGGTAGTATCAACAACAACCACAATAGTACATCCTACCGAATCTACGTTTGTTCGCTCAGCTTCAGGAGTTGTGGGACATTTGTCTAAATAATCGGGCACACTATCTTTGTCAGTATCTTTTGGGCAACCCACTTTATCTACCGTACTGTAAGCCTGATAAGGTGTATCGGGGCATTTGTCTAAGTAGTCGAATACACCATCGCCATCCGTATCCAACGGACAACCATCGGCATCTATTGAGCTATAAGCTTCTTTAGGGGTATCAGGACATTTATCGTAATAGTCGGGTACTTTATCGCCGTCGGTATCCAGCGGACAACCTTTTTTATCCACAATAACTCCATGAGGTGTATCGGGGCATTTATCACGCCTATTGCTTATGCCATCATTATCGCTATCTTGTTTATTGCCAAGAACAATATTAAACCCAATAGCAACATTTAATCTATCGGTTTTGGCCGGAACTCTTGGAATACTGAGAGCACCTATAACCGGCACTGTAACTGAAAAAGGTGTTTTTAGCGGGGCATAATTCAAAGGAATATAATCGGCAGTTGCAAAAACATTTACAATACCAAAGCGCAAACCTAAGCCCGCGCCAATATTGGCGCCCCTACCGTTGAGCAACGAATAGGATAGCGAAAGATTTAACCAATTTGAGGGGTGCAAATTAAGCGAAGGCGTAAGCGTAAAAAACAAGGATTTATTATAAACCATTGTGGATGATAACAATCCTACGCTTAGAATATTTTTCAGGAAACCGTATTCTCCACTTAAATTAATTTTCGGACTTAGTGAAGTTGAAAAATTGGTTTGAGAAGGAACAATATCCAAGGAGTCGATAAAATCTGTCAATAAATTATTTGTAATATTATTTGAACTAATCCCTCCAATCAACTCATCGAATTCAAAATCAGTTATACTATTTAAAGTATAATCAACCTTTGTTCGATAGCTACGAGGATCTTTAGTCCATTTAATCATTCCCAAATCGGTAACAGCAGCACCAAAAACAAGATTTTCCGTTGGTTTAAATATAAGGCCTAAATCAACAGCACCGCCAATTCCGGCAGGTTTAAGCAAACTTGAAATAGCAAATGACTCTGTATCCGGAATAGCATAATTAAGCTTACTATCTAAATTTAATAACCATTTGTCAGTACCTGCAGTATATTTAAAGTTTTCGAAGCTCATATTAGCGACCCCTAAACCATGCAAATATTTTAATTTTAACCCGGCATTCCATTTCTCGTTCAGTTGCTTCGAATAACCCAGAGCAGCCTCAATATAAGCAGTTGAGTTCACTCTCAATGCTGTTAGGTTGTAAAGGTTATTCTCGAGTTGTGGAGTGCCATCAGCATTTAGCCTTACATTACCCAATAATCCCAATTCGATTAAATCTTTGGGTAAACCAATGCGGGTTGCAGATTTTGCAGTTGCTGTAAATGTCCAATATGAGCTTTTCGTTCTAAAACCAAAACCTAATAAATTAATTTCGGCATCTACATTTATCAAAGTTGTAGGGTTTAATTTTTGAATCAAATCTGATTTGGGCAATAAAATTGAGCTTGCAGTTAAAGAATTATTACCAGCATTAAATTGAGTATTTCCAATTACAGGCAAGCTAAGATAAAAACCCGACATTGGTTGCAAAGCAGGGTTAAATGTATGACGAACAGGTACATTTTCCAAAAAATAAAGCGTATTCACCTGCTGAGCAATTGCTGTATTAAGCAGCAATTGCGCGGTAAGTGTCATAAATATATATTTCAAAACTCTCATTTACAACTATATTTTATTCCCCTTTGGAGTATTTACCTAATTTTAGCTTTATATAATTCTCTTTCTGAAGGGTAATTTTTCTATTTTCTTCGCTCTCAACTTTAATGGTATAAACTAAATTTTTTGCCAATCGAAGTTTTGTAAGTTGTGAACTTTCAACAATAACTTTTAAATCGGAAATGGCATTGGATCCGGCCTGCACTACTCCATTATCATCAATCAGCGGGGCATTAATAATTGAATCGGATAAAACTTTTAAATCTGCAATGGGTAATTTATTACTATCCAAAAACTTAAGAGACAATTTACCTTTCAGTGGTAAATTATTCGTAACTTTAAGTACAAGCAACATTTGATCTACAACCTGTAAATCAATTAAATCGTTCATATCAATATTCTCTAAAGTATCAACAAATTCAAAATTACTACCAGCATTTAGTTTGAGTGGAATTTTTACGTCAATAAGAGCAACTAAATTAGCAGTTGGAGCTGCAAAATCCAAGGGGTCCGTATCAGCCCGCGCATTTGTAAGTTTGAATTTGTAAAAAAGCCTATCAGGCAAAGGGTAACGGTCGAAGAATTGCGAAATATTACCATTTTCGAGCGTATGGTCGAGTACATAGCTTGTTTTGATAGGTAATCCCGGAAAACTAGGAATACAATCGATAACTTTGGATGTTGTTTTCGAACCATTAAATTTTGCATATACCGGCGCAAAAGTTGGATCATCAGATTTGAATGCTTTAATGGAGTCGACCATTAAATTAATTTTCACTCCCGAGTTATTGTACAAGTCAAATTTAATTATTGGTTCAGCAATTTTAAATACACCTTTGGATGGTAATTCCAATAAATATTCGGCCATATCCACCGTTTTACCTTGTACATTATTAGCTATTGAAGGTTTTATTTTACCGTAAAAAACTTTCGTATCCACATCGTAAAGTTTATATTTTAGCAAAACCTGAGAATTGGGCAATACAACAACGGGTGTATGTCCTGCTACTACCTCCACTTTTACACTGATATTTAATGTAGATAAATTATTGGGTGTTAAAAGCGTAAACGAGTTTAAATTAATAACTTTAGGAGTTTTAAACTCGGTAGGTTGATACACAATTTTTGAACCCGAACCTTTCGAAATATCTCCACCCTGAGCAAAAAACAATTGATCGGATTGAAACGTAGTGGTAACAAGAATACTGGAAGGATCTACATTCATATTTAAGGTTTCGACAGTTATCTCAACCTTTGCGCTATTCATCTCTGTACGCACAATTTGTTGTCCATCTGCATCGGAGTTAAAATTCAAATTAACGATACGATTAAAATCCGCTGATACAGAATTATTTTGAATTGCTCCCGCAGGTACTGAATAAACCTCATTTATTTCTATCAAATTTTGAAAATCGGCAATACTTCGAAAATTCCAAACTACAGTATCTTTAAATTCTAAAAAAATATAGTTTTCACCACCTTTTAAATGAGTACTGTCGAGCTGAGAAATTATATCATTTAATGTAAGTGTGGTTTCGCCAATCGGTATTACGTAGGATTGGCCATTAATCAACGAGTCAATTTCCTTATCCCAGTCGATAAAAGTGCTGCACGACGAAAAAATAAGGGCTAAAAATATCGTTACAAATAGTTTTCTATATTGATTGAAAAGTACCATTTTAGTCGATTTATTTGTATTTTTGAAAAGAAAGGCAAATATATATAAAATTTATGAAACTCCAATAAAAAAAAGGCTTTCTGTGCTGATAGCTTATTGTTTTTGTTATAATTCTTATTTCATTACAAAATTTTTATAACATGTATTACATACACAATTAACAAATTAGTTGAGAATAGATTAAAAAATAATGGTCAAAATAAGTTTACTTTGGAATTTATATTTTCAGCATTTGAAGCGTTTCGGCTTTCAGTAGTTTATTGGTTGCCGAATAGCAAAATTGGGGAATATAGTGGATTTCTTTGGGGCGTTCGTATTTTTCGAGTGTGATGTTGAAAATTGCCATAAGTTCAACTTCAATTTCAACTGTAAAAGGTGTAGATTCTATTATGAGTACCACTTTATTACCGAGCGTGCTATCGGGCTTCGAACTTATAAAATACGGAACAGAAATTAGCGTTTCGAGCTTTTGCTCAATCCGTTCGGGGTTTAGCTTTACGCCCCCCGTATTTATAATGTTATCAAATCGACCTTTCAACTGAAACTGTTCGTTATTAATCAACTCCACTATGTCGTTGGTTACAATTTCGTCGGGTAACAGGTGTGGTGCCTTAATACACAAACAATCATTTTCGTTTTTACGAATGGAAACGCCGCTTAAAATTTTAAAATAATCCGATTTAGTGTGTCCGTTAATGGCTCGCAAAGCAATGTGCGAACAGGTTTCGGTCATGCCATAAGTCTCGTAAATGGCGGTGCTAAACTGTTGAACAACAGCCTCAAGCTCGCTATTTATTTTAGCTCCACCAACAATTATTTTCTGAATTCTTAATTTCTTAATTTCCTCGAACGAATGTAGCAACTGATAAGGTGTGATAGCCGTAAAATCAATCGGTTGGCTCAGATTCTCAAACGGATTTGCTTTTGGTTCGACTGTTAAAAGATTGAATTTCCCCTCTACTGCCCGAACCAACATCATTTTACCGGCTATGTAGTTAGCAGGTAAACAAAGTAAAGCTGTGGAAGTGTTGTTGAGTCCAAAAAAGTCGTTTGTTATACGCGCCGAATTGCGCATAGCTTCTTTTGTAAGCTGAATTTCTTTGGGCTGCCCCGTAGAGCCGGAAGTGTGCAAGGTAATCGTTTCGGAGTCGTCGAACCAGCTTTTTAGAAAATCGTAAATGGCATGCTGCCACGATTCTCCTGAATTATTAGTATGATAATAATTTTTAAGACTATATTTATCAAAGACCAAACCATTAAGTATAACTGCATCCAAATTCATATTTTTTCTCTTTAACTCCCCTTTAGGGGGTTTGGGGGCATATATCATTCATCTCCCACTTTTTCTCCGTATTATAAAACAGTTTTGCCTCCCTAATTTCTAATGGCGAAGGTATATTATTGTGGTACAATTGTCCCGTTCCTAAGCCTTGCGGAAGTGCCGAATGTAGCGTATATGTCCATTGTGCAATGGCATTTAGCCCGATGTTTGATTCTAAAGCTGATGTAATCCACCATTTTACATTGTGTTTTTCAGCAAAAGTAATCCATTCTTCCGATTGCTCAAAACCGCCCAGCAAACTTGGTTTTAAAATAATATAAGCCGGCTTAGTTTGTTCTATCAATTGCTCTTTAAAATCAGTTTCAATGCCGATTAATTCTTCGTCTAACACAATAGGAATAGGCGATTTACGGCACAATTGCGCCATAGCTTCCAACTGCCCTTGTCGGATTGGTTGCTCAATGGAATGAATCTGAAATTCCGATAAGCGTTGTAATTTTTGCAAAGCCTCACCTGGCAAAAAACCGCCATTGGCATCCAGCCGTATTTCTATTTCGGAAGACGAAAACTCGCTACGAATATTTTGTAAAATTTCCAATTCGGTTTCAAAATCCAGCGCACCCACTTTTAGTTTTATACAATGATAATTTGCAGCAATTTTTTCTTTTATTTGTTGTTGCATAAAAGCTTTATCGCCCATCCACACAAGTCCGTTAATCGGAATGCCAATTTTGCCAGTCGTAAATTCGGAATGAAAAAGTAGTTTTGAACCTTTGGCTTTTAAATCCAACAAAGCTGTTTGCAAGCCAAATGCAATGGAAGGATAGTCTTGCAAATTGATAGTATTGGCCGAAACACCATCGTTGAGTAAGCAACAAACTTCATCCAATTTTGTGTAATAAGTTGTTTCGGGGTCGATACTCAAACCGCGAATAGTAGAACATTCGCCAACACCGACATTGCCGTTTTGCTCCAAAACAAAGTACGAAGTAGGTTTTTCGAGCAGCACACCACGCGAAGTACCTGCCGGAAATCGAAATTGAAGAATATGTTTGAAATGTCGTGCTTTCATTTAAAAAAATCAGGTCGCAAATATAAACAAAAATAGCCAATCTTTCGAAAGGCTATTCTTGTTTTCCCCCTTTTGGGGGTTAGGGGGCTATTTTAATTTTGTTTCACCATCTCCAGCACTTTCTTTTCAATCTCTACCGGATATTTCTGACGAAGAGAAGCTATCCATTGTTTTTCGAGAAATTCCTGATAATCAGCTGTTACCAAGCCACGAACATCGGTATAATCTTCGGGAAGGGTTTTGAGTAGTTTACCGGTAACAAACACGAATGGATAATCTTTGTCGGCTTCAACCACAGCTTTCGATTTGAATACCAATTTGTCCACCTGTTTGTTATCACCCTGAACATAGAGGTTTTTTTCGATTTTCACATATTGTATACTGTCGTTCAAACGCGTACGTAAGTATTTATCAATAGAGTCGTTGTGCGATTTTTTAACGATTGCTTTAGCCATTTTCAAGGTGTTTTTATCTTTACAATAAATTACACGCCCTTTGTAATGCGGCTTTTCCCATTTGTAATCGGCTTTGTGTTCGTTAAAGTAGTTAGCCAAGCCTTCAGTATCTTTCGATGCTTTTTCCCAAACTTCGTTGTTGCTCACTTCGAAAAGTAAAATACCATCGTGGTATTCCTGCATTAAGAATCGGAAATCGTCGTATTTATTTTCCAGCTGACTATCTTCATAAGCCAATAATTCTTTTTCGGCAAAAGCAGTTAGTTTCTCTTCAATAATATCCGATGGCGCTACTTTATCTGTAAATGTGTTAGCTTTCAGAAAATTTGCAAAATCAGTCTGAGTAAGTGTTTTACCTGCAAAACTCATTATTGGTTTAGCTAATTTAGAAATTTCCAATTGAAATACTGAGTCTGTAAGCGTTTTATTAGTAAGCAATTCAGCAAATTCTTTCAGCGAAGCGGCAGTAACATTATAATTGTAGTCGGCTTTTAGTTTGGCAATAAACGATTTCTGACCCAAATTAGCGCGCTCGTCACGTTTCACTTTGCTTTGTAAGTCTTCTTTCATGCTTTCGAAACTTGCCACACCTCGGCGGTCGATTAGTTTAATAATGTGCCAGCCGAACGACGATTTTATGGGTTCGCTTACATCATTTGTATTTTTAAGAGCAAAAGCAACGCTTTCGAATTCAGGAATCATACGACCTGAACCAAACCAAGGTAATTCGCCATTTTTCGAAGCCGAACCTTTGTCGTCGGAATGAGCATTAGCCAATTTCCCAAAGTCATCACCCGCTTTTACGCGTTCGTAAATGGAGTCAATAGAAATTTTTGCTGCTTTGTTTTTGTCCTCATTACCTTGCTCTGTAAAACGCATTATGTGCGATACAAGCACTTCGCCCAATGTTTCGCGACGGTTATGCACTTTTACAATGTGGTAACCAAATGCAGTACGAACGGGTTTCGATATAGTTCCGGGTTTTGTGTTGTAAGTCATTGTTTCGAACGGATAAACGGTACGAAAAGCCGAAATCCAACCAATACTACCACTATTATCTTTTGCCGATTCGTCTTCCGAAACTTCCTTAGCAACTTTTGCAAAGTCTTCTTTTTCGATACGTTTGGCAATAGCTGTAATTTTTTTCCAAGCTGCCAATGTATCGGCCGGACTTGCATTTTGCTGAACACGAATTAGAATATGACTCACTTCCACATCCTCTTTCATACGGTTGTAAGCTTCCTGCAATACCGATTCGTCCACTTTTGCATCGGTCAAATATGGTTTTGTAAGCTGTGCTCGATAGCCCGAAAGTTCGTTAATAAACGATTTTGTAGTATCAATGCCCTTGGCCTTAGCCTCTTCCACTTTGAGCTTAAAATTGACAAACAAATCAACATATTCGTCTAACGTTTTTTTGTCGAGC
>Ga0247840_10009688_pt1 | contig 12334 bp, 14 predicted proteins | sample LaCruzMarch2015__FD_192404 | JGI IMG/M metagenome (GOLD analysis project Ga0247840, IMG submission 192404) | Freshwater microbial communities from meromictic Lake La Cruz, Castile-La Mancha, Spain - LaCruzMarch2015_17m | ecosystem: Environmental > Aquatic > Freshwater > Lake | place: Spain...
CCTGCCGGTTGCTGGTGGAAACTTCGCTCCGTATCAAGGATATCGCCCTCGCGACCGGGTTTGAGGACGAGCTCTACTTTTCCCGCCGCTTCCGGCTCGAGGTCGGCCGGCCGCCGCGGGAATACCGCAGGACCTACCGGCTCAAACGTTGAGGCTGACCGGCCGGGTCAGCGTGTGGCAGGTTTCGGCTTGGCGAGGTCATCCACATTCATGAATGGCAACACCCCGCCACCGCTGATACGCGGCAGGACGCCATCCCATTTCTCGATGGACCGCAACTGGATGATCTCGGGGCTCTGCTTGAGGGCTTCGGCTTCGCGCCGGATGGCATCCGCCCGGGCCTTGGATTGGACTTCGGTGGAATAGGCTTCGGCATCGGCGGACAGCGTGCGCTCGGAAGCGGAAGCCTCCGCCTGCGTGGTGCGCATGAGCTTCTCATTTTTTGCCTGGAGGGCCATCTGCTCGGCTTTGACCTTGGCTTCGATCGCCCGGTTGAACTCTTCGGAAAAATTGAAGTCCGTGATCGCGAGGTTCGCGATGACGACGGCATTTTCCAGGCCCTTCTGGCGGAGGGTGTTGTTGATAAATGTGCTGAGCGCCTCCTGGATCTGTTGCTTGACGAATTCGCGTTTGGTGACGAGTTCCTCGGCGGTGAATTTGGCGGTGACGCCTTTCACGCACTCCTGGATCGCGGGCTCCACGAGCGAGGCGGAAACCTTGGGGAGAGTCCCGATTTTTTGATAGATCAGCGGGGCAAGATCGCCGTTCAGGGAATATTGCATCGTGACCTGCGTGGTCACGGTCTGCAGGTCCTTGGAGGCGGCCGTGGCCTGGGCGTGGCTCGCTGCGAGGCGCACGTCGATCTGATCAACCTGATCCATAAAGGGCTTTTTGAAATGGAAGCCTTCACGCAGCGGCGTCTGATTCACCGCTCCGAGTGTGGAAACAACGCCGACATGGCCGCTCTGGACAATGACGGTGAGACCGGTGAGAACGGCAAAAACAACGATGAGAACAATAACGATCGGGAACAGGGCTTTCATAAGATTGGCAGGGATGGGGTCCATAGGGTCGATGAGGTGACGGATGGTCAGAGCGCCGGCCGGATGGCCCGCGCTCCGCATCGCGATCTCAGGAACATGGGGCGATCCGCGGGAATCGCAAACGAAATATTATCCGCCGATGGCCGAAGGCAGGGATTTTTCGAGATCGTCCAGCACGATCGAGAGCGGGAGCTGGATCACATGCCGGCAATACGCGGTCTCGGTGGAATCGAACGAACCATTTTCAAAATACTTGTTCGCCGGAGCCCCTCCGCCGCAAAGGTTGAAGAAGGAACATTCCCGGCGGCAGCGCTCGACTCCCGCCTTCGTATCCTCGAGGACCGCCAGGAACCGCTGGTTGGCAAGGGCGGTTTCCAGGCCACCCTCCAGGAACGACCCGAACGCAAACGGTCCGTATTCGGATGTCGGGAGGCCGAGCATCTCCGGCGAAAACGTGGAAAAATTTCCCTGATAATCGACGCTCAGGATGCCGAACGGCCGCACCTGTTCATTCTCGTAGACAAACTCCCCGGACGCCGCCTCGCGCCGGCAGAGGATCCGCTGGAGCGCAAAGTCAAACTCCCGGATCCGCACGGCCCCGCCGGTCGCCTTCTGGCGCTCGAACATCGTGCGGAAGAACTCCACCACCTTGTCGTGGTGCCCGGCTTCGAGCGAGCTTTGAGTATGGATCCCTTCCTGCTCCTCGATGTTAAACCCGAAGCGGACGATTCCATTGCCGGCGAAAAAATCAAAGATCTCATCCGCATGATCGAGCGAGTCCTTCGTCACCACGGCGATGACATGAAAGCCGATCCCGCGCGTCCGGAGGAGTTCCACTCCGCGCATCGCACGTTCATGGGTCCCCTTCCCCTGCCGGGTCTTCCGGTGGGCATCATGCATCGCAGCCGGACCATCGATGCTGAGTCCCAGGCAGATGCCGGTCTCCTGGATAAAGTCGCACCACTTGTCGTCGAGCAGGGTGCCGTTGCTTTGGAAGGAGTGGATGATCTTGAGCCCCTCCGGCGCTTCCTGCCGGATGATGTCGAAGGCCTCGCGATACCAGGAGATCGGAACCGCCATCGGCTCGCCCGCATGCCAGACGAAGGTCAGGGATTCCTGCGCGAGGTCGGTGGCAAAGATCCCGGAAACCACCGCCCGGAGCGTCTCGCCGCTCATCCGGTGGGTCTCCGAGCGCGAGGGAAGATAGCAATAGTCGCAGTTGATATTGCAAAACGGCGAAGGCTGGATCACCGCCAGCTTCAGCCACTCCTCACGACCCGCTCGTGCAGGAGCAATTTCCAAGGTTTCCGGTTCCATGTTTCCGGAACCTTCAGGATTAATAATTGTGCCAGTTGCCCCAGCCGCCGTTGTGCCAGCCGTTATGCCAGTTGTGCCAACCGCCGCCGTTGCCCCAGGCATTCCGCCACCACATCACACCGGCCTCGTCCGTTCCGGTGCTTTGCCCCGGATTGAGGGCGTTCGGGGTGGAGTCCAATGTCTCCCGCACCTTGGCGACCCTGACGTCCATGGCGGATTTTTCGACAGGAGCGGCGGGAGCCGCTGCCGCGTTGGCAACCTGGTTGGCGGACAGAGCAAGCGCTCCGCCGAGCATCAGTGTCTTGAGATGGTTGGTGAATGTGGGTTTCATGGTTTTCCTTGGATGAGCTGTTGGGCGGCCGCCTTGGCCGAGGCGGATTGCTCGGCCAGGCAGGCATCGTGAAGTTTCATGTCGAAGAGGAAGGCGCTGCCGTCGCCTGTGGAGGTGTTGAGATCGAAGAGGGCCCCGTTTTTCTGAGAGACCCAGACCGTTGTGGGACCGCCATCGGCCGAGTTTTCGCCCATGCCGAACGCATTGATCAAAATGCTTTTCAGGGCCAGTGAATCCTGCCCGTCATTCGTGTGGAGCGCGACGCCGTAGAATTTCCCGTTGAAGACATAATAAAGGACATCTTCCAGGAGGGCAGGACCAACAAGAAGCTTCTCCCCGACCTTCTTATAGATCTTCAAAGCCCCCCGGTCCTGCTCGACCTCAAAGCCTTTCGTCGGAAATTCCGCGCCAAAGAGCACTCTCCCGAAGCCGGGGACCTTGTCCAAATTCGCCAGCTTGGCACGATCCGCTTCGGCATGCTTGGTTTCCTCACCGCTCGGCCCCGGGCCGGAAGTTGAAGCCGGGGACTCCTGAGCTAAAGCCGAGGACAACGAGAGGGCCCCCGCGGATACGACTGCGAGCCGCTTGATGGTCGAAATCATGATCTGGATCAAATATTCCATCGATCCCCGAAACGCAAGCGGATTTTTTCACGTTATTCCGGGGGGTGTGATGAAAACCGGGTGAACCAGGGGAACGGGCGGCAGCAAGTGTGCTTCGCGCAGATCCCGGCGAACACGGCAACACAACGGCTGTGGTGACAATGGAAAATTTCCTTTGATTATTTCGCAGATCTGCGAAATAGTGCTTTTATGAAACGTGCCCGCCATCTGGAGCCCCACAAGGTATTCCGGGCTTTGTCGCATCCGGCGCGGGTGAAGATCGTGCGGGAGCTGAGCGGTGGCGGGGAGAAGTGCGTCTGTGAACTGGTCGGGGCCTGTGGCCTGGGCTGGAGCACGGTTTCACGGCATCTTTCGGTGCTGCGCGAGGCGGGAGTGCTCTCGGATGAGAAGCGCGGGCTCCAGGTGTTCTATCGCCTCAGCCTGGAATGCGTGTCGCGTTTTATTGACTGCCTCGACCACCCCGGACGCTATCCGCACCTGCAAAAGGCGGCCTGTTGCCCATGAACGTTTAGCGCCCGACCGATCCCGCAATCCTGCGAAATATGAAAGGCCTTGCCCCATCCGCCCCGTCCGGGGAGAGCCCCTGCTGCCGCGCCGGGCAACGTGATCCGTCCGAGGGCTCGAATGGCCCTGGAAGACGGCCTTCCCGCCTTCTCCTCTTTCTGGTGTCGGGCGCGGCCGGGTGTGGTGTTTGGTGGATGGTCTACAGCCAACTGGCACGGATTGCGGAATGGCTGACGTATTCGCTCCTGCGGATGCCACGCGGCTCGCAACTTGCGAGGAGCCTGGAGTTCTTTATCTATGAGGCCCCGAAGGTTCTCATGTTGCTGGCATTGGTGGTGTTCGCGGTGGGAATCGTGCGCACGTTTTTCACCCCGGAGCGGACGCGCCGGATTCTGTCGGGAAAACGTGAGTCGCTCGGCAATCTGCTGGCGGCGTTGCTGGGGATCGTCACGCCGTTTTGCTCGTGTTCGGCGGTGCCGCTTTTCATCGGATTTGTGACCACGGGCGTTCCGCTGGGCGTGACCTTTTCGTTTCTGATCTCCGCCCCGATGGTGAACGAGGTCGCGCTGGTGCTGCTTTTCGGGCTCTTTGGCTGGAAGGTGGCGGGACTGTATCTTGGGACCGGGCTCCTCATTGCGATCGTTGCCGGATGGATCATCGGGCGGTTGCGGATGGAAAAGCATGTTGAGGAATGGGTGTTCGAAATTCCCGCGGGCCGCGGGGCGGATGAGGAAGAGCCCGGCTGGTCCGCGCGGATCCGGGCGGGCGGGGAGGCGGTGAAAGAGATCGTGGGCAAGGTGTGGGTCTATGTCCTGATCGGCATCGCCGTCGGAGCGGGCATCCACGGCTTCGTTCCGGAAAACTTCATGGCTTCGATCATGGGAAAGGGAGCCTGGTGGTCGGTGCCGCTGGCCGTGCTGCTCGGCGTGCCGATGTATTCCAACGCGGCGGGGATTATTCCGATCGTGCAGGCGCTTCTCGGCAAGGGGGCCGCGCTGGGAACGGTCCTGGCCTTCATGATGTCCGTCATTGCGCTCTCCCTGCCCGAGGCGATCATTCTTCGCAAGGTGCTCAAGCCGCGCCTCATCGCCACATTTTTCGGAATCGTGGCCCTGAGCATCATGCTCGTCGGTTACCTTTTTAACTTTCTGATCTAGCCATGCATATTCCCGAACCACCACCTGACCGGAGGCCGCGCTCCCTCCGCACCGTTCTTCCCCGCATCCTGAATTTCCTCCTCTGGATCAGCTTTTGCGCGATGGCCGGCACGGGCCTGCTGCTGGCATTCCGCATGCCACCGGGTTCGCGCGGAGGGCGCGGGCTCGAAGCTCTTGGCCTCGGGCGACACGAGTGGGGAGATCTCCACACCTGGATCAGCTATGTCTTTATGGCGACGATCCTGCTGCATCTCGCCCTGCACTGGCGGTGGCTCTGGCAGATTGCCGCCCGCAAGCGCGCGTGGCCGATGATCCTTGGAATCGGCCTCGGCTTGGTTTTGCTGCTCTTCCTCACCTTTCAACCCGTGAGCACCCGCAGGGAGGCTGAGCCGCAAGAAAACCGAACACATAAACATCAAAAAGCGCCATGAAAAATCTCCAAATCCTGGGAACCGGCTGCGCCAGGTGCAACGCCCTCACGGAAGCCACAAAAAAGGCCGCGGGGGAACTCGGGCTGGAATACGAATTGGAAAAAGTCACGGAGATCAAAAAGATCATGGCTTTCGGTGTCCTGATGACCCCGGCTCTGGTGGTCGATGGGGTGGTGAAAGTCACGGGCAAGGTCCCCGGCCATGAGGAATTAAAAGCGCTGCTGAGCGCGGGAGAGGCGAAGTCATGAGGCGGGCCTCCTCCTCCCGCTGGCCCTGGCCGCCTTCTTTGCCTGTTCAGGTCTCGCCTGCGCTCAGGCACCAACGCCGGTGCCTGTGCCGGCCGCCCCGACAAAAACGCTGCCGCGCCTGGTGGATCTTGGAGCGGCGAAATGTGTGCCCTGTAAGATGATGGCCCCCGTTCTCGCCATCGCCTTCCAGGTTGGCTCGACCGATTTTCTCTACGGCGCGATTCTCCTGCTGGCTTACGGCGTCGGGCACTGTGCGGTTATAATCGCGGCGGGCACATCCACGGAACTCGTTCAGCACTTCTTGAACTGGAATGAAAAGTCCCGGGGCATCGCCGTGGTGAAATTCCTCTGCGGGATTCTCGTCCTCCTCGGAGGGGTATATATGCTCGTCTCCGCCTGATTTCCCCCCGGGCGGCAACCCCGCAGATTTGTTGGCGGGTTTCGCGATGGAAACGGAGGCTGAAAGCGGGGGTTGCATTCTTGTTCATCACTCTTGAGAATCCCGGCCCGGCAGAGGAGACTGCCTGCAGATGACCGATTCCCAGCCTTTGACATCCCACGAAATCCTGACGCCCCCGGGCCAACCGGCTGGCGGACCGCAGACGGCTCCCAGGCCCCGGGAGCCGATGCTGCCGCGTTCCGTGGGGATTGCGGGCACCGGCAGCTATGTGCCGGAACGGATTCTGACGAATGCGGATCTCGAAACAATCGTCGACACCAGCGAGCGCTGGATTCTGGACCGGACAGGAATCCGGGAACGCCGCATTGCCGCCGATGGGGAATTTACCAGTCACATGGCCGCCGCCGCGTCGCTCAAGGCGTTGGAAAATTCCGGGCTCATGGCCGCGGACCTGGATCTCATCATCGTGGCGACCGTCACCCCCGACACCCTGGTGCCCGGAACGGCGTGCCGGGTGCAGAGCCTCATCGGTGCGTCGAATGCGAATGCCTTTGATATCAGCGCGGCCTGTTCGGGATTCCTCTACGCGATGGAAGTGGCCCGGCAGTTTATTGCAAACCGGTCCTGCCGGAACGCGCTCGTGATCGGTGCGGACAAGCTCAGCTCTCTCATCAATTGGACCGACCGCAACACCTGCGTGCTTTTCGGGGATGGGGCGGGGGCTGTGATTCTCAATTCCCGCACGGACCATCCCGGAATCCTCTCGACCTTTATCGGGAGCAACGGGGACCTGGCGGGAATCCTGCAGGTTCCCGGTGGCGGGTGTGCTCTCCCGATCACTGGCGAGAATGCCGGGCAGAACCTGCGCACCCTCCAAATGAACGGCCGGGAGACGTTCCGGCACGCCGTGACAGCCATGGTCCGCTGCTCCCTGAAGGCCCTGGATGAGGCCGGGCTCAGCGCTTCCGATCTGGCCTGTGTGATCCCCCACCAGGCCAATCTCCGGATCATCGACGCCATCGCCGACCGGCTCGACCTCCCGATGGGCAAATTTTTCATCAACCTCGACCGGTTCGGGAACACGTCCGCGGCCGCGGTGGCCATCGCGCTGGATGAGGCGAACCGGACCGGGCGGATAAAATCCGGCGACAGGATTCTCCTGGTGGCGTTCGGTGGCGGCCTCACGTATGCCGCCTCTGTCATCGAATGGTAGCACCGCGCCCTTTGATGGAGGGATCCCATCAACAACTTCCTGATCGTCTACGATGGCGGGCCAAGTGTTGAGAAGGCCGTTCAGTTTGCTGTGGAGCAACCGCTTCTTAAACGGCCAACGGCTGGCCGCTAAGTGCCCGGCAGCGCCTTGAGCCGGTCATCCAGATGGTCGCGGTCCGCCATGGCCTTGAGGAGCGGGCCGTGCTCTCCGAATTCCACGATGGACACCGATCCCACCGGACAGGCCAGGCGGTAGCGGAAGCGGCCGACGTCGATCCCGAGCAGCGAGCAGAGAAGAATCCGGATCGTTGCCTTGTGGGAGACGATGAGCACGTTCCCTTCCTCGTAGACCTTCTGGATTTCCTCCACGACCTGGAGGGAGCGGTGGGCGATCGCGACGGCCGGTTCGCCATCCGTCGGAGGATACCAGGCCGGATCCGCCGTCCAGCGCAGGTAGTCGTCGTGAAACTCCGCCTGCACCTCCTCGACGGTCTTGCCCTCCCACTGCCCGTAGCCGATTTCCTTGAGCCCATCCCGAACCTGCGGGGACAGTCCGGTCGCGCTGCAGATCGGATGAGCGGTCTCCAGAGCCCTTTTCAGCGGGCTGCAAAAAATGGCTTCCCAGGGTTTTGCCGAATAGGCGGTGGCGAAGTTCTCCGCCATCTGCCGGCCATCCCCGGTCAGGTCGGGATTGAGGGCGGCGCCGCAGAACGCATTGGCCCGGCTGAAGGGGGTTTGCCCGTGACGCAGGAGGTAAAGTGTCAGCATGCAGGCGGTATAGCTCTCCCGTGTCCCTCTGGCCATTGTTTTTCGAGGGGGTGCGCGCGAGCGCGCCCGCAGTTGACAAGGAGCCGCCTTCTGGCGAGCTTAGCGGCCTGTGATGAATCCTTCCCACTCCAAGATCGAAATCCTTCACGACCCCCGCCAGAACAAGGGCAGCGCATTTTCCGCCGACGAGCGCCGGAGCCTGGGCATCGAGGGGTTTCTCCCCCCGGCCACCGATGTTCTGGAGGTCCAGGCCGGGCGGGTGCATTCCCAGCTCGCCTTCCTTGAAAGCGATCTGCAGAAATACCTGTTTTTGGCCGACCTGCAGAGCCGGAATGAAACGCTTTTTTATGCGGTGCTGATGTCCGATCCCGCCGCCTTCATGCCGCTGGTTTACACGCCGACCGTCGGCGAGGCCTGCCAGAAATTCGACCATTTCTTCCGGGCCTCCCGGGGGATGTATCTGCCGATCTCGGCGCGCGGACGCCTGAAAGAGATCCTCTCCAACTGGCCGGAGGCGGACATCCGGTTCATCGTTGCGACCGATGGCGAGCGCATTCTCGGCCTGGGTGATCTGGGGGTCGGGGGCATGGGGATTCCTGTCGGAAAGCTCTCGCTGTATACCGCCTGCGCGGGCGTGCCGCCTCAGTATACGCTGCCGATCACCCTGGACGTGGGCACGAATAATCAGGCCCTCCTGGACGACCCGCTTTATCTCGGCCTGCGCCAGCATCGCGTCCGCGGGCCGGAGTATGATGCGTTCATCGAGGAATTTGTCCGCGCCGTGCAGGATCTGTATCCCAAGTGCTGTCTGCAGTGGGAGGATTTCGCCAACTTCAATGCGGTTCCGATCCTCGCGCGCTACCGCGATCAGATCTGCACCTACAACGACGATATCCAGGGAACGGCGGCGGTCGCGCTCGCCGGGATCTTCGGCGCGCTCCGCCTGTCGAAGCAGAAGCTCGCGGACCAGAAATTTCTGTTCCTCGGCGGCGGATCGGCGGCCACCGGCATCGCGGAGCTGATCAGCGAGGCCATGGCGCTGGAGGGAATCACGGTGGAGGAAGGCCGGTCGCGGAACTGGCTCTTCGATGTCCACGGCCTCATGGTCTCCTCGCGGACCGATCTTGCGGAGTTTCAAAAACCCTTCGCGCATGACCATGCTCCGATCTCCTCGTTCGTGGACGCGATCCAGGCGATCCGGCCGACCGGCATCATCGGGGTCAGCACGGTTCCGAAGCTGTTCAACCAGGCGGTGATCGAGGCGATGTCTGCGATCAACGAGCGCCCGGTGATCTTTCCCTATTCCAATCCGACCTCCCGCTCGGAGTGCACCGCGGAGGAGGCCTACAAGTGGTCCGGCGGGCGCGCGATCTTTGCCAGCGGGAGCCCCTTTGATCCGGTTGTTCTGAACGGACAGCGGTTCGTCCCGGGGCAGGGGAACAATGTGTATATTTTTCCCGCCATGGGAATGGCCGTGCTCGCGACGCAATCCAAGCGGGTGACGGAAGAGATGTTTATCGTCGCCGCGAAAGCCGTGGCCGAGCAGGTCACGGATGCGGATCTGGCGACGGGCCTGATCTATCCTCCGCAGAGCCACATCCTCGAAGCCTCGCTCCACACGGCCACCCGGATCGCGGGAAACATCTTCGACAGCGGGCTGGCGGGGATTCCCAGGCCAGCCGATCTCGGAGCCCACATCCGCAGCATCGCCTACAAACCCTCCTACACGCCCGAAGCCTGATCCGCCCCACCTGCCATGAGCCATTCCTCCACCGTCGGCGCCTACCTGGCCACCCGTCTCGCGCAGGCGGGAGCCCGAGATTTTTTCAGCGTCCCCGGGGATTTTAATCTGGTCCTTCTGGATGAGTTTCTGAAGCAGCCGGGGCTGCGGATGGTCGGGTGCTGCAATGAGCTGAACGCGGGCTATGCGGCCGACGGCTATGCGCGGGCGACCGGCGGGCTTTCGGCGGTGGTCGTCACCTATACGGTGGGCGGCTTGAGCGTCATCAATGCGGCGGCCGGCGCGTATTCCGACGACCTGCCGTTGCTGGTGATTTCGGGAGGTCCGAATAGCAACGACGCCCCCGAGAACCACCTGCTGCACCACACCATCGGCGAGCGTGATTTTTACCAGGCTGTGCGGTGTTTCGAGCCGGTCGTGGCCGCGACGTTTGTTATTCGCCACGCCTCCGACGCGGCGGGAATGATCGACTCCGCGCTCACGGTCTGCCTCTCGAAGCGCAAGCCGGTGTATCTCGAGATTGCCTGCAATCTGGCGGCGGCCAGGATCTCCCTGCCGGCCCCGCTCACGCTCCCTCCGGCGCCTCCCGCTCCCGATGCCCTGGCCTTGGAGGCGGCGGTGTCCGCCGCGGCGGCACGCATCCAAGCGGCCACAAAACCGGTCCTCGTGGCCGGCGTGAAGCTGCGCTCCCGGCAGGCCGTTCCCGCATTTTTAAAACTCGCCGAGGCCCTCGGCTGCGCGGTGGCCGCGATGCCCGACGCCAAAGGCCTCATCCCGGAGGACCATCCGGCTTTTATCGGCACCTATTGGGGCGAGGTGGGAAGCCCGAACTGCGTGGAGATCATCGAATCCAGCGACTGCCAGATTTTTGCAGGCCCCCTCTTTAATGACTACACGACCACCGGCTGGACCACGCTGACACCGGAAGAAAAGCTGGTGCATGCGGGGCCGGATTTCCTGCGGCTGCCGGGGGCCGAATACTCCGGCATTTCCCTTGCCGATTTCCTCGAAGGCCTGGCGGCGCGGGTGACACGGAACGAGACATCGCTCACCAGCTACCGGCGCCAGCATGAGCCGCTCCCTCCGGCCGTTGCCGCGGCCGATAGCACGCCGCTCTGCCTGAAGGAGCTGCGGCGGCAGTTCCAGGAGCTGGTGTCGCCCGGGACGGATATCGTTGTGGAGACCGGGGATTCGTGGTTCAACGGCCAAAAGCTCCGTCTGCCTGCCGGGGCCGGGTATTTTTTCCAGATGCAATACGGCTCGATCGGCTGGGCGACCGGCGCGACGCTCGGAGTCTCGCTCGGAGCCGCCCCCGGCCGCCGGACCCTCTCCCTCATCGGCGACGGCTCGTTCCAGCTCACCGCCCAGGAGGTCTCCACGATGATCCGCTACCAGGCGGACGCGATCATTTTTCTCCTCAACAACCGCGGCTACACGATCGAGGTGGAAATTCACGACGGGCCCTACAACAACATCAAAAACTGGGACTACGCCGGGCTCATGGACGTCTTCAATGCGGGAGAGGGGAACGGGCTCGGGCTGCGCGCGACGACCGCCGGCGAGCTGTCCGACGCGATCTCGAAGGCGATTTCCCACAAGGGCACGGTCCTCATCGAATGTGCGCTGGACCGTGACGATTGCAGCCCGGAACTGTTGCAGTGGGGGACCCGCGTGGCCGCCGCCAACTCACGGCCTTGAGCCCGGGCGATCCGATTTTTGTCGGACGGGGGCTGACCAAAGTGTATGTGGCCGGCGAGACCGAGGTCCGCGCGCTGGACGGCGTGGATGTGGATCTTTACCACGGCGAACTCATCGTCCTGCTCGGACCCTCCGGCAGCGGCAAGTCCACGCTGCTCAACAATCTCGGCGGCCTGGATGTGCCGACGGAAGGAACCCTGAGCTACCGCGGCCGGGATCTCACCCATGCGGATGAGCGGGAGCTGACGGCTTACCGGCGAAATGCCGTGGGATTTGTCTTCCAGTTCTACAACCTCATTCCCAGCCTCACGGCGCGGGAGAACGTCGCGCTCATCACGGAGATCGCGCCGGATCCGATGACGCCCGAAGAGGCGCTCGGTCTGGTGGATCTGAGCGACCGGATGGACCATTTTCCCTCCCAGATGTCCGGCGGGCAGCAGCAGCGGGTGGCGATCGCCCGCGCCATCGCGAAGCGCCCGGAGGTCCTCCTGTGCGATGAGCCGACCGGTGCCCTGGATGTCAAGACAGGCATCACCGTGCTGGAGGCCATCGAGAAGGTCAACCGCGATCTCGGAACGCTCACGGTCATCATTACCCACAATGCCGTCATGGCCGAGATGGCCGACCGCGTGATCCACCTCTCGGATGGAAAAATCTCCCGCATCGACCGGAACCCGACTCGCCGGGCGGTGCGCACGCTGCAATGGTGATCACGCGCGCCGGACGGCGGAAAGCCCCCGGGTCCGCCGGGACCGGAGGAAGGGCCTAATCTTCAGCCTCCTGCCCGCCGTCGCCGGATTCCTTCGGATCCCGCGCGCGCGGGGTGACGAGCACCTTGTCGATCCGCTGCCGGTCCATGTC
>Ga0247840_10009690_pt1 | contig 12331 bp, 13 predicted proteins | sample LaCruzMarch2015__FD_192404 | JGI IMG/M metagenome (GOLD analysis project Ga0247840, IMG submission 192404) | Freshwater microbial communities from meromictic Lake La Cruz, Castile-La Mancha, Spain - LaCruzMarch2015_17m | ecosystem: Environmental > Aquatic > Freshwater > Lake | place: Spain...
AATTGAGGATTGTGGGCCAACGAGGGTACCAGTATCACAGATTTCAGTGAGAGAGGTAGGGATAGTAGCGGGATACTCTTCATTGTCTATATAGTACTGCATAGAAGCATTGTAGATTTGCTTGAGATCAGACTTACGTTCGGTGTTACGGGTGGTGGCTAACTGACGACCGGGGTTGATGGCGATTATCACGATGCCGGCGAGGACAGAGATGATACCGACGACGAGGAGGATTTCGAGGAGGGTGAAGCCACGTGATTTTTTAGACATAATAAATTTAGTTAATGTTTAAATAAACAACTATAAAAGTATACCACAAAAAATAACACGTCTTAACGTGTTAAATGTATATCTTTACCTACAAAGCGAAGGTCTGGCAATCTTGTTTTTAATTAAAAAATAGCTAGAATATCTGTCTTATGAGTGAAGTTGGTTTCGAAATATTAAAATATATTATAATTACATTTTGTCTAGCCGCTTGGTTTATAAGTGGTGTCGCCGGCCTAAAACAAGCTGCCGCGCCAAATGAAATAACAAAAATAGCGGTGCCAAATACCGCCAATGCTTATAATCCTCCGGTCCAGAACCAGGTGATTATTTTAAGATAAATAATTACTTAGATATTTAGGATTCGAAACAAAGCAACACCAAAAGAAACCGAGACGTTGAGGGATTCCTTTTCCCCAAGCATCGGGATCTCCGCTATTACATCAGCAATTTTCAAAATATTCTTATTAATCCCCAGAACCTCCTCCCCCATTACAAAAACAATTTTACTATTAGAATTCAACTTCACTTTTTTATAATCAACTGATTTTAGGGCTTGCTCTACAGCAATTATTTGATATCCTTCTTTTTTAAATTTTCTGACAATACTAAGACTATCTTTTTCATATTTCCAAAGAACACTTTTTTCTCCACCTAAAGAAACTTTGGCTATATCTTTTCTTTCCCGTCCAAAACGATCAATCGGCGCTGGTGTGGTACCACATAAAACAAGTTGTTTTACCCCCAAAGCATCGGCCGTCCGAAAAATAGAGCCAACATTATGAGTACTCCTTATATTATCTAAAACCACTATTACCTCTGTCCTCCCTTTGTTTTTCATATTTTTATATTACCTGCTATAATATGTATATGCAAACATTTAATATTTTTCCAGAATTATTTTCTTTTAGTTTAATCGCCCCAGTTATTTTACGAGCAGTTTTAGGTTTAATCTTCATTAATCTCGGATATTTAAAATTAACAAAAGAAAAACCAGGTTGGGTCAGTTCATTAAATATTCTAGGAATTAAACCAGCTTCTTTTTTTGTTATACTCTTGGGTTTGGTAGAAATTCTTGGCGCTTCACTTATCTTGGCTGGTGCCTATACTCAGCTCGCCGCCTTGGTTTTGGCGGTCATTGCTGTCAGTGAAACTCTGATTGAATACAAAGAAGAATCTATTCTAAAAAGAGATCTTCCTTTTTATATTTTAATCGCCGCAATCTGTATCTCCCTTATTCTCACTGGCGCTGGTCTCTTTGCTATAGATATGCCTATTCTATAATTATTAACCTAGTTGGATCATGAGTACATTTGTCTCTCCTTACCCAGTAGGTGATTTTACTAAATCACAGGGGCAGTACCCGTGTTTGGACGGACAATGTCATCACAAATAATTTCTCGCCGTCGCTCAAAATTTTCGCGATCCCGACTCGTGGTTTTGCTTGCTAGCAAAACATCACTCCGTCTCGGACAAGCACAAAAAATACCCCGCAGGGGGTATTTCTTTTGCTCGTCCGCCCAGTTGGAATGTCTCCTTCACCTCTCATCTCGTCGCCACTCGATTCGGGTTAGGCACCAGCTCACTTGTTTTTTCTGCTGAAAAAACAAGGTTCCGCTGTTCGACTCCAACTCGCAAGCAAAGCAGTTTGCTTGCTTGGGCGGACATTAAAAAAGACGCTTTCGCGCTTTTATTAATGTCCGCCCAGTTGGAGTCGAACCAACGACCTTCTCCTTAAAAGGGAGCTGCTCTACCAGCTGAGCTATGGGCGGAATGCGAAAAATATAACAAAATAAAGGTAAAATGTCCACTAAGTCAGCTATAATTCTAAAATAAACTTCTCTAGAGACACAGCAAAATCTGTATTACCTCGGTGGGCCTCATGATACATTTCAAACAACTTTGCTGACATATTCTTTAATTTATTCTCTGCCTCTAGAGTAGAAAATCCATAATTTTTAGCGTAACTTTTTGCCTTATTATAAACAAATGGATTAAGCCCTGCTTCTCCGGCGTCTTTTGACTTCAGAGCAGTTAGCATCGCCTTAACCTGCCAAAACAATATTCCGTGAACTTCCTCTGATGGTACTCCTTCACCCAAAGCATCTTGATACAAGGTCCACAACCCTTTTTTATCCCTAGCACCAAGAGCATCTGTAAACTCAAAAAAATCAATCTTCTCCCCTTTCAAGGCTAGTGTTTCCTTCTTATTTAACTTTCTAAGTGGCTTCACAAATTCCTCGATTTTGTCGGCATATTTTTTATAAGTTTCAATTTCTTTCTTATTCAAATCACTTTCAAGAAATACAAAAAAATTGGGGGAAGTTTTTATTTCCTTTAATTTTTTTATTAAGATTTCTGAAACTTCTTTTTCTTCGCAGAGATTATCAGCAAAAACAATGTTAGCCGAATAAAATAGCCCTTGATTGGCCATCAATTCATCAATTTTATTTTCTGAAAAATTCTCGGCGTCCAACTTAAAAAACCCTGCTTCCGCATGCTTTTTCTTAGCGGCATCAACCGTCTTCTGAGCTTGGCTTCTGGCCTTAAAAGTATCATTTCCGTAGAATAAATAAATCATAGAGTAAGTGTAAAGTTAAAAATCAAAAGTGTAAAGGAATATAATAATATTTTATTTTTTCATCTCGCCCCAATTGTCCCCGACTTTATATTCCACCTTACAAACCACTCCTTTGGTTTTTTCTAAATCCACTACATTTTCCATTATTTCTTTTATTTTGGGTGCTACTTTCTTAATCAAGCCTTCCCCCATCTCAAAAACCAATTCATCGTGAACTTGAAGTAGGAGATAAACCTTATCTAACATATTTTCCTTTTCTAAATATTCATTTACCTTTATCATCGCGAGTTTTATAATATCCGCCTCAGTTCCCTGAATCGGCGCATTGATAGCCATACGTTCAGCCATCGCTCGAATAAAAGGTATTTTAGACTTTATACCGTCAAAATATCGACGACGGCCAAAAAGAGTTTCCGTATACCCAATTCTTACTGTTTCAGTTTTGACTGATTCCAAATATCTACCCAAACCATTAAATTTTGTAAAATACTCATCATAAAATTTCTGAGCGTCGGCCCGAGAGACCTGTTCCGTCTTTGTCGAAAGATTTTGTTTGAGAGCTGAGACGCCCATACCATACATAATTCCAAAATTAATTACTTTGGCTCGACGGCGCATTTCCTTATCTACTTTATCCGGTGCCACTCCAAAAACTTCTGACGCTACGGCCGTGTGGACATCCTCACCTTTCCTAAAAATTTCTAAAAGTTTTTCATCACCAGAAAGAAAAGCGGCAATACGAAGTTCCACTTGTGAATAATCAAAAGCCACCAATTTAGAGCCTTTACCAGCCTTAAAAGTTTTTCTTACTTCCATTCCCAGTTCGCTTTTGTTTGGAATATTCTGCAAATTTGGATCTTGAGAAGACATGCGCCCAGTTGTGGTTCCAGTTTGTAAAAACTTGGCGTGTAATCGTCCGTCCTCAGCTACCATTCCTGGAATATTGTCGATATAGGTGGAAAGCATTTTCTGTAATTCGCGATATTCCAAAATAAGACCGATAATCGGGTGTATTTCCCGCATCTTTTCCAGCTCGGACTCCTTGGTTGAGACCTTGCCACCAGCGGTTTTCTTTTGATTTTTTACAGTCAAACCCATTTTCACAAACAAAACTTCACCCATTTGCTTTGGGGAATTGATATTAAACTCACCACCAGCCAAATCCCAGATTTTTTTTTCGAGTGCTAATAAAATCTTGTGACTTTGAATTGATAGCTTGTGTAAAATTTCTTTATCCACTACAATTCCCTTATCCTGCATCTTTTTTATAATCGGGATGAGTGGTTTCTCAATATTTTCAAAAACAAATTCTAATTTTTTATTTTTTATTTCTTGCAATAAATATTTTCTGGCTTCTTTCAAATCTTTTTGACCAGACATATTTATAATATCTTCAATCGTCGGATCAGTGATATTGGAATTGATAAGCCAAAGAGCAATTTGTGTTTCTTTTAGTTCATCTTCACTCAATTCGCTGTTAGCAAAAAGCTGCTCATTTTTCTTTTCCTCCTGTTTTTCATTTTCGACTTTAGACTTTGGGCTAATGACTTCCCTTAACCTAGTCCCCAAAGTTCTAAACTCCAATTCACTCCAGACTTTCAGCACTTTTTCTTCATCTAAATTTTCTTGCCAGGTTTTCTCTGGTGTCTGAAAATCAATCGGTGCATCACGCCTTATAGTACCTAGCATTTTTGAAAACTGTGCTTCTTCCTCTCCCTCTTCCAAAAGACCAATAATCCTATCTGTTATCCCCGCTTTTTTAAAAGCCTCTTTATCTTTTTTGAGTTTTTTATAAATATCTTCAATTGAACCAAAATTCTGAATTAGAGTACCGGCAGTTTTTTCACCAATTCCTTTGATACCAATAATATTGTCAGAGGGATCACCACGCAGACCTTTGTAGTCAGGTAAAAGTTTCGGTAAAAAACCAAAGCGTTCCACTACCGCTTTTTCGTTATAAACAATCGTATCTTTGATTCCTTTTTTTAAAGTGTAGACCCGCACCTTGTCATCTACGACAAGTTGCAATGTATCCATATCTCCAGAGGCGATTACCACATCCAAATTTTTATCACCTAAAGTCTTTTCCACCAAAGTTCCAATCATATCGTCCGCTTCAAAACCTTCCTTTTGATACATTGGAATATTAAAAGCTTCAAAAATTTCCCGCGACTTTTTCAGCTGAGAGACAAGTTCTTCGTCAGTCTTGGCTCGGCCCGCCTTATAATCCTTGTAAGCTTCATGACGATAGGTCGGTTTTGGTAAATCATAACAAGCCACTATATAATCTGGCTTGATATCGCTAATAATCTTCAAAAGCATTGTTGATAGGCCATACAAAGCCCCAGTCGGTACCCCTTTACTTGATACAAATTCCGGCAAGGCATGATAAGCACGATGAATAATCGCATGCACATCCAAAAGCACTAGTTTTCTCACTGCCTGAGTTTTTTCTTTAGGGTTTATCTTTACCATTTGAGCAAATTATACCATATCTATTTCTCTCTCAAATTCCGAAATAAATTTAAAATTAATCTTTATCAAATTTTTTGGTAAAATATTTTCTACTCGTTCCGGCCACTCTATAAATATTATATTTTTAGGATCTTTTAAAATCTCTGAGAAACCAAGGGTGGATAGCTCCCCACCTGATTCCAGTCTATAGGCGTCGATATGAATCAGATTCGTAGATTGTAGATTGGAGATTGTAGATCGAAGGGGATATATTTTCATAATTACAAAAGTTGGGCTGGTAACAAACTCTTTTACACCAAGTTCCCTCGCAACAGCCTGAGTAAAAGCGGTCTTTCCAGAACCTAAATCACCAAAAAGACCGACTACTGTAGCGGCGTCTTTATGTGGAATCAATTTCTGTAAAAATTCCTGGGCTATTTTTTGCGTTTCCGCCAAACTCTTACTTATCATATAAAACAATACTAGTATACAAACTCCCCAAAAACAATATAAAAAAATAAAGGGCATATCTAGTTTTCACTAAACATGCCCTTTGTTACCTTTCTTTCCTTCTATTAAGGAATCAGCGACATCACCTCTTCTCTTGAAGGTCCTGGCGTCACGAGCCCGCTATATCCTCCGCCATGGCGATTATATCGCCTGGATGACGAACGACCGTAACCAACAGATACTGAACCGGAACCAATAACCTCCGGTGTACCACGACCAGAACCTTTATTGTGGTAAGTGGCTGTCCGCTCATAACCACCATCAGGGGTTTTCTTCATGGTTTCGGTTGTTCCACCACTATTTTCATACTTGTAGGTGGACGCACAACCCGAACCCATTGCCAGAACCATTGCCAATACTGCAAACACTTGAAAGAACTTCATATACGGTCTCCTTTTTTATTTGTTAATTACCAAATTAACTACCTTACAATTATACACCTTTTGATAGAAAAGTCAATAGAGTAAAATACAGTTATTTTATAAGGTTATTTTGATAAAATCTGTCAATATATCTATAATTATATAGAGCTTTAAACCCCCTAAAAATACTTATAAATAGTGTTAATTATTTTTACCTCTAGGCTATTTTGTATTTAATATTTCATATTCTAATTTAAGGATCAAAGTTTTACGTTCCAGGTTTTATGTTTTATGTTTTGGTGTTATAATCTCCACATGACGGACTTTGCTAATGAAGAAAAACAAGAAAGACGCCTCGAGGAGCTCCGCAAAAAAGAGGAGGAGGATGTCGTTCGTATCTTATCTACTAGATATGGTTTAAATTTTATTGACTTAAGATCAATACCAATAAACGCTGATGCTTTAAAAATAGTAAACGAGGACGTGGCACGTGAAGCTAAACTCGCGGTCTATGATAAAGTTGGTAAAAAATTAAAAATTGTTATTTTTTCTCCCAAAAATGAAAAGACAACTATCATAATCAAACAATTAGAATATGCTGGCTATAAACCAGAAATTTCAATGGCAACAACTGCTAGTCTGGAGAAGGCTTGGGATAAATACAAAGATATCTCCTCCTCTATCGCCTCCACCGCCGGTACTTTTGATATCTCCTCTGATCAGGTGGTTACCTATATGAATAGCATTAAAAATATTAATGACGTCTCGGCTATCGTCAAAGAAATCCTTTTCCTCAAAAAAGCTTACAAAATTTCCAAAATGATGGAGGCGATAATCGCCGGAGCTCTAGCTCTTTCCGCTTCTGATATTCACGTTGAACCAGAAGAAAAATATGTAAAGATTCGTTTTCGTTTGGACGGCGTACTTATAAATGTCTTTGAGTTTGATACCGAGACATATGAGCTCCTACTTTCTAGAATTAAACTACTTTCGGGAATGAAATTGAATATAAAAAATGCCGCGCAAGATGGGCGCTTTAGTGTAAAGATATTAAACAACGATATTGAAATTCGTTCTTCCATCTTACCCGGTGCTTACAATGAATCAATCGTGATGAGATTACTCAACCCAAAATCGATCGCGGTGCCAATTGAAGAGCTTGGAATTGAGGCTAGAACTTTGAGTGTTCTTTTGGAGCAGATACGCCGACCAAACGGCATGCTCCTTATTACTGGTCCGACCGGTTCAGGAAAAACCACCACCCTTTATGCCTTTATGAAAGGAATCAGCTCCCCCGATATAAAAATAATTACCATCGAAGACCCAATCGAATATCACCTACCTGGCGTGGTACAAACACAAGTTGATGATGCAAAAGATTATACTTTTCTTTCTGGCTTGCGTTCTGCTTTGCGCCAAGACCCTGACGTAATCATGGTGGGAGAAATCCGTGACGGTGAAACAGCTTCGATCGCGATAAACTCTGCTTTGACTGGACACTTGGTTTTCTCTACTCTCCACACCAACACCGCGGCTGGTGCTTTCCCCCGCTTAATCGATCTCGGTGTGAACCCAAAAATTATTTCTTCCGCTATCAATGTCGCGATGGCCCAAAGACTTATGAGAAAATTATGCAATGAATGTAAAAAAGAAATAATTCCAAGTCCAAAAGAAAAAGCTTTCATCGACCGAACAATTCTTTCCATAACAGACAAAACATTTTTAACTGGTGTACAAACAGAAAAGATTTGGCAAGCTGTCGGTTGTGAAAAGTGCCACAAAACTGGTTACAAAGGGCGTCTAGCAATTACCGAGGTTATTCTTATGAAAAAAGAGGTGGAGGAGGCCATTATAAACAACCCCTCAGATAGAGACATCAAGGCCGCCGCTGCCTCCCAAAACCTCCTAGATATGAAGCAGGATGGGGTTATAAGAATACTTAAGGGTATAAGTTCCCTAGATGAGCTCGGCCGAGTGATTGATATTGAAACACAAGACTAAAACACAAAACCAAGAAAATAAAAATTTAAAAATAATTAAATAACCCTTAAATGAGATTTGTCCAGACTTAAGCTCATTTAGGGGTTATTTAATTATCTGTCTTATACTTTAAGCTTCACGTTTCAAAGTTATTGTGTCTTAAACTTTTTCCACAGTTGCAAATATAATAAAAAGTTCTAGTATAAAGAGATAGAGAAACGGACTGTTATCGCTATAACAGTCCAGAAGATAAATCTCTAAGCAATACTTTTAATATTAGATACCAAAAGTTAAACAGTTCTTAAAGGATAGGTCTCGCAAAGCGACCGAAGTCGTGAACCAGGCCGTCCTCTCGGAAAAATTCGTAAACCGCGCAAACGATCCAATTGCTTAGAGATTTATATTCTGGACATGGAAAGAAAAAAAGCCCTCGAAATACACAGTCAGGCTTCTACGAGTAGCTTAGCATAAAACAAAAAATATGTCAAGCAAAAACACAGATTCTAAGGTCAATTCCCCAAAAACTGAGCAAATAAGCCAAACTAACGGTGATGTGAATTTTCTTGACCAAACCCTTAGGCCGACTGTTTGGAAAGACTATATTGGCCAAAAAAACATCAAAGATAACCTGCATATTTTACTAACCGCGGCTGCTCAAAGAAAGCATCCGCCAGAGCATTTACTTTTTTATGGACCACCAGGATTAGGCAAAACTACTCTCGCTCATTTAATTGCTAAAGAAACTCGTGCTCAACTAAAAGCCACTTCTGGACCAGCGATAGAAAAAGTTGGAGACCTCGCTTCAATTCTAACAAACCTTTCTCCTGGTGATATTTTATTTATTGATGAGATTCACCGCCTGAACAAAACAATTGAAGAAGTTTTATATCCAGCTATGGAATCTGGTTCACTAGATATTATTATCGGCAAAGGCCCGTCGGCTCGGACAATTCAACTCGACCTGCCGCCTTTTACTTTAATTGCCGCCACTACTCGCATCGCCCTACTCTCCGCTCCCCTCCGCTCTCGTTTTTCTGGTGGAATTTTTAAACTAGAGTTTTATACTAATGAAGAAATTGGTGAAATCATTGCCCGTTCGGCCAAAATCCTCGGTGTAGAAATAGCTCCCGCTGCTCAAGCAGAAATTTCTAAACGAAGCCGATTTACCCCCCGAACAGCCAATTATCTCCTTAAAAGAAGCCGCGATTTGGCTCAGGTTCGTAATGAAAAATTAACAGAAGCAACGGTAAACGAAGCGTTGAACATGCTTGGAATCGATGAGGCTGGCCTCAATTCCGCCGATCGTGCCCTTTTGACAGTAATAGAAGACAAATTCAATGGCGGCCCAGTTGGACTCAATACCCTAGCCTCTGCTCTCTCTGAAGAACAGGCAACAATCGAGGATGTCTATGAACCGTATCTACTCCAACTTGGTTTTATTGAGCGTACAACCCGTGGACGCACTATCACCGACCGGGCTCGCAAACACCTTGGTAAAAAAATGAAGGGTTTAGATTTGAAATAAAATAATTTTCTGCTAAGATGGCGATATGTCAGGTCATAATAAATTTTCAAAAATAAAAAGGCTAAAGGCAAAAAATGATGCTCAGAAAAGCAAACTTTTTTCTAAATTCGTAAAACTTATTACCGTTGCTTCCAGAATAGCAAAAGGCAACACTAGTTCTCCCGAACTCCGCTCGGCTATAGAAAAGGCTAGGTCCTTTGATGTGCCAAATGACAGCATCGAAAGAGCTATAAAAAAAGCTTCAGAAAAAAGTGGCGCCGAGATGGAATCTATTATATATGAAGCCTACGGTCCTGGAGGGGCGGCGCTCATGATTGAAGCATTGACCGACAATCGCAACAAAGCTGCTGGTGAAGTAAAGCATATTCTAGTGGAGCACGGCTCAGTCCTAGCGGCTCCAGGTAGTGCCTCTTGGGCTTTTACTAAAACCACTGAGGGCTATATGCCAAACACCATGGCTCCAATTTCTGAAGAAGACGGCGCCAAGCTCGATTCTCTAATCGAGGCGCTAGAAGACAACGATGAGGTACAGGAGATTTATACAAACGCGGAGTAAAAATCGCTTATTTAATTTTTTCTTTATACAATCTAACATCTACGATATACTATCTACATGAAAGTAATTGCGATTGACCCAGGTTATGAGAGACTAGGAATAGCGATTTTGGAGAAAACAACCGGTAAGGAAGAACTTCTTTTTTCTGACTGTTTAAAAACTAACCCCAAAGAAAAACACGAGACCAGACTAAAAATAATTGGCGAGGGAATAAATAAATTAATTAAGGAATATAAGCCAGAGGCGATGGCGATTGAAACACTATTTTTTAAAAATAATGCCAAAACAGTGATGAAAGTGAGTGAGGCACGAGGAGTCCTTCTGTATGAAGCCGCCAGAAACGCTTTAACCGTGACGGAGTTCACCCCCCTTCAAATAAAAGTAGCGGTGACTGGTTATGGCAAAAGCGAAAAGAATCAGGTAACCGAAATGGTAAAACGTCTAATAAAAATAACAAAACCAATCAAATATGATGATGAATTTGATGCAGTGGCGGTAGGATTAACCTTTTTTGCTTATAATCGATATAACAAGGCGAGATAAGGTTTTGTTTATGGAGGCTAGTGAGCGCGGCTGGCGCGAACTCGAAGAATTTTTTAGCAAAAAAATATCCATACTCCATAAATAAAGACCTTATCTCGCTATACTTTTTTTGTTAAGTTTTTGGTTTTCCACAGGTAGCCACTCCCTGAGCCCTTGCAAACTTTTTTAGACATGTTATTAATATAAAAACTATATAAATAGGCCCGTGGTTAACGGGAATTTTATAAGAAAAAAATAAAAAAATGGCAAAGAAAAAAAGTATAGAAACTGGTGATGAAAAAACCACCGATAAGAAAAAAGTTGAAAAAGATCCTTCGGATGAGGAATCAATGGGGGGTGAGGATTCAGCTATCGACCCAGCAATTATTGAGGACACTTTCACTGAAGAGTTCAGCGAGTACAACGACGTCGATAATTTTTAATTTAAAAAAATACCCTCTATTGAGGGTATTTTTTATTAATTAAGATTTACTCTGCTTCAGTACCGGCTGCTAGTTGTGCTATTTCATCTAGTGTCAATGCACGATTATAAAAACGAACATCGTCTAGAGAGCCTGAAACATTGCCGTTACCCATACAAGTATTGTCATTTTGACCACGCCCAAGATCAAGTGGGTTTGCTAAATCCGCAATAGAATCTGAAGAAGAAACAGAAACAACGGATGAACCATTTTTATATAAATCAAAATTATTGCCATTTCTTACAAAAGCAAAATGATTCCAAGCATCAAGAGTCATCGGAAAAGGTTCTGCTATCATCCATTGACCAGCTGCCACACCACTAAACAAAATAGTCCCCGTTCCATCACCATTATCATACCCTAACAAAAAGGCTGCCCCTCCTGTCCTTTCACCTAAAGCTGTCTGTTCTTGGTCATATCCACCAGTTCTATATTCCCACCAAGAAATTGAAAAATTATTACCGCCAAAATTAAAAGCCCCACTATCACTTGGAATATCAATGGCGTCTGAACAACTATTAAAATTCCAAGCGGTATTAGTTGTAAGAACGTTTGCTCCTGGGACGCTCGTTACTGTATTCACAGAAGTACCATCATGACCGTTCCCGGAACTATCTATAGCAATATTACCGCTTGTTTCATTTAGTTTATAATGAGCAATCAGCCCATCACCTAAGGTACTTGATATTCCCCCCGTCGTCGTACCAATCGCAATAGAAGCCCCGAGTTCAGCGAGAGGAGCAGTGACGATTAGTTTGTTGTTGGTACCGAGTCCCACTTTGTAACCAGTTCCGCCATCGGCAGCATAAACGGGAGTGATGAGGGTAAGAGTAGAGCTAGCACCAGAGGGGGGTCAGTGGGAATAGCAGTGATATAGGTAGGGACGAGAGCGGAGAGGTCGATGAGTGTACCACAAGCGACACCAGAGGGAGCAGGGAGAGTACCAGTATCACAGATTTCGGTGAGAGAAGACGGGGTAGCAGCAGGATAAGCACCATTGTCTATATAGAACTGCTGCATGGCATTGTTGATTTGCTTGAGATCAGACTTACGTTCGGTGTTACGGACGGTGGCTAACTGACGACCGGGGTT
>Ga0247840_10009693_pt1 | contig 12326 bp, 8 predicted proteins | sample LaCruzMarch2015__FD_192404 | JGI IMG/M metagenome (GOLD analysis project Ga0247840, IMG submission 192404) | Freshwater microbial communities from meromictic Lake La Cruz, Castile-La Mancha, Spain - LaCruzMarch2015_17m | ecosystem: Environmental > Aquatic > Freshwater > Lake | place: Spain...
CCCAACCAAAATGCTCAGCTATTATTAAAGATATTCCGCCTGCAACTAATAATGCTAAGCGATACCCAAATACCGCTATTGAGGCGCCAAGTGCATGTTCAGTTTGAGGTAGATACTCAGTACGATGGGCATCAATAGCAACATCTTGAGTTGCTGAAAAACAAGCTAGCATGAAAGCTACGCCCGCCATAACATAAGGGGACGTTGTTGGTGAAAACCATGCCAAAACATTGAATCCTACTAAGAGCAATGACTGCATTGCAAGGATCCAACTCCGTCTTTTACCAATAGAAAAAAGTGAATATCTATCTAATATTGGAACCCATAAGATACGATAAACATATGGAAGACTTAAGAGACTTAAAAAACCAGTAGCCATAACAGACATACCAGAGCTTGCAAACCAGGCTTGGAGAGTGCTGCTAATTAAGGCAAGCGGAAGACCTGAAGCAAAGCCTAAAGTAAACACAATCATTAAGCGTTTATTCATAGATTAAAAAACTCATTATTACATGTCTTAGGTAGGCTGAGCCTTGGCCCAACATAAAATCGGTATAATCATAAAAATACGCAAAAAAATTATGCTATTTTATTAAGTTTGTTGGGCCAATTCCCAACCCACATGATAAATGCGTTCTTATTATACACAATTTCTTTAAAAAAACCTAATTCCTACGGCATGACCACAATATAAGAATCAATGCCGCAGAAATTAACTACATACTACTTAAAAATTAAAGCTATTATTTCTTTGCAGAAATCAAATGAATATTAAAAATTAATGTTTCATTTGGTCCGATTGGTCCACCAACAGATCTTTGTCCATAAGCTAAATTAGATGGAACATAGATTTCCCAAGTAGATCCAACTGGCATTAATTGAAGAGCTTCTGTCCAGCCGGGAATTACTTGTGATAGCTTAAATGTAGCTGGTTTTCCTGTTTTTTCAGTGCTATCAAAAACTTCTCCAGACATCAATGTACCTTTATATTCAACAGTAACATTGTCATCTTTAGAAGGCTTAGCACCAGTTCCATTTTTAACTATTTTATACTGTAAACCACTAGGAAGAGTTACAACTCCTTCTTTAGATTTATTTTTAGCAAGGAATGCTTCGCCTTTAACTTTATTTTCTTCTGCTTTCTTATTAAACTCAGCAGTACGCTTTTCCATTAGATCCTTTTGGAACTTAGTTAATACGTCTTTCATTTGATCATCAGTTAATTTTAAATTAGCACCGCTCATGCCATCTTTTATCCCATCAGCCAAAACTGTTGGATTAACTTCAATACCTTGGCTTTTAAAATTCTTGCCCAAATCAGTTCCAATACTATATGACAGCTTGTCTAAATCAGATTTAAGTGCATCAGCTGCATTAATTGACGTTGACATTACAAGACCTAAAGCTACCGCAACCAGTTTAATCTTCATAAAAATCCCCTAGTTATTCTTTTTTTTAAAAAATTCCAAACATAATGATCTAATTAATATATCACTGCAAACTAACAATAAGCTCTAATGCTACATAATGAAAGTAATGAAGCGAAAATGTCAAAGATCAATGATATTTCTAAAAAACACAAATTATAATAAATCTGCATCATTTTGCCTAAATTCATAAAAAAATGCTAGGTAATTTTATATATAAAAATACAGTGCGTGAACCTTTACATACTGCTAAGATTATACTTTTTCTTAAAGTTAAAATATTAATGAATTATTTAAATGGTTTAATAGCATCGATTAACCCCAATTTATACTATCGTAAATCAATTAAAGTTATTAAAAATTTAACTTATTTAAATTATTTAACTCTATTCATAATAATTTCAATTGTTTTACGTATATTAAGTATAAATCACGCCAACCTAATTGCAGAAGAAGCCTATTATTGGAATTATTCAGAACATCTTGATTTTAGCTATCTAGATCATCCACCTATAGTTGCCTTACTAATAAAATTATCCACATCAATTTTAGGAACTAATGAATTAGGTGTGAGGATATCAACATTATTTTGTTGGGGACTTAGCAGCTTTTATAGTTTTAAACTTGCTAATTTAATTTCAAAAGATTCAGGTTTATATGCATTATTTCTACTTGCAATTTTACCTTTTTTCTTTATTCATTCACTTATAATAACCCCTGACGCCCCGCTTACTGCTTGTTGGTCAGCAACTATATACTGCTTGTACCGCGCAATAATTTTAGATGAATCTAATTATTGGTATAAGGCTGGTTTTTGGCTAGGTGTTGGAATGCTATCTAAATATACTATTATTCTATTAGGGCCTACTACATTAATTTTTCTTTTTATTAACCCAAAATCTCGCGCTTGGTTTACCCGTAAAGAACCTTATCTTTGTGCACTAATTACCATATTATTTTTTACTCCAGTTATTTATTGGAACTATAAACATAATTGGGCATCATTTATATTTCAATCAGTTAGAAGAATAGAAGATACATATTCATTTTCTTTACACCATTTTTTTGGTCTATTATTTCTATTCTTATTACCTACTGGCACGCTAGCATTTATTGAACTTTTTAAAAATAATAACAAAAATAAATATAAAATTGATAAAACCAATAAAAAATTTATACGAGTTTATACATTAATTCCTTTGATTGTTTTTGCATCTTTTAGTTTAACGCATGATTTAAAATTCAACTGGATAGGGCCTAGTCTTTTGGCAATTATTCCTTGGATAGCAATAATAATAAAGGATAATAAAAGCACATCCTCTTTTAATATCCGCAGTATCTCAATAGGAGGTTCAGCCTTAGTTTTATTTTTTTATGCTTTCATTTTATTAGCTATTAATTTCGGTAACCCTGAAACCTTCTATAAAAATTTCTTTAGCAAATATATTTCTTGGGCCAATTTTACTAAAGATATACAAGGCATTGCTTTAAACGTTTCAAAAGATAAAAATTTAATACCTACTATTGTGCCACTTGATACATATTACATAAACAGCGAGCTCAGATTTTATCAAACAAAATTCTTCAAAAATGGTGAGTCAGATATAATATATCCTGTTGTTGGTAGACATATATTTGGAAATGAAAGTTTAATGTATCGCTATTGGGAAACTAATAAATCGTTTAATGACAAAATATTAATTCTTGTTTCTAATAATATTAATGATTTCAATAATCCAAAGATAAAAGAAAGAACTATTGTCATGTCAAAGCTCTATACTATATGGGCAAAAAGCCCATATATGGGTGCACAAATAACGCCTTATTATTATCAAATAGTACAAATGCTCGGCTAGTATAGTTGGGCGTTATCGCTTTTCCCACCATACTCTTGCTCATGCAGGGCAAGATCACGAGCGCCTATAAATTAACATAAGCGCCGACGTACCGAGCTTTATGGGCAGTATCCAGAGATCTTGCTAGAGCCATGGATCCTGCGAACAAGCCGCAGGCATATCATTAACCACAAGTTAATTTTATCTTGGCAAGTGAGCGTAACTCCGAGCCACGACCGTTAGGGAGTGGAATTCTTAAAATCTCCACTCCCGTTAGGGAGTGGGATTCTTAAAATCTCCACTCCCTAACGGTCGTGGCTCTGATTCCAACAGACAATACAGTCCCATCAAGGATCATCATATTTGCGGATAATTATCTGGCCGCAGAACGTCGAAATATAGAACAGATATAATCTATCATGACATTATTGTTTTTTTTCACTCACACATGCTTTTGCCCTGCTAGCCCATGTAACTTGATTATTTTTTTCGCCATATTAATCGAGAGTAAATTAGATAATTTAATAACGAACCTAAAAACATTCCTGAGACGATAATCATATTCTCTTTTAAAGATCCATCTCCAAAATATTTAATACCTAAATCCAACCAATAGGTTTGTAGTCCTATCATGAATAATGAATAACCAACAAAGAGTATTAAGGACTTTATCTTAATTAATCGATTAATGGATATTTTACTTTTAAATGTAAAACGACTATTTAATAAATAGTTATTTAAAATTGCAACTGTTACTGCAATTTGCTGAGCATAAAATGGCGTTAAATATTGTCGCAATAAATTATAAATAAAAAGTTGAATCACAAGACCAGACAAGCCAACTAAACACATCTTTAAATAGCCTTTTAACTCATGTAAACGCAAAATAAACAAAACTTTAAGCGTATCATAAATACTATTAGTTGGTAGTTTAGATTGTCCTTTTTGTCTATCAACAAATTCAATTGGATATTCATAAATTTTAGCTTTAGATTTATGTAATAACCATAAAAGTTGAATCTTATATGCATATTGATTCGATAAGAAATTTTTCGGTAGAGATTGTTTTAATAAACTCGATTTTGTAACCCTAAAGCCGCTAGTAAAATCTTTATATTTACGTGTCAGCATAAAGCGCGCAATAAAATTACCAATTACTGATAGGAATTTACGATCAAAACTCCATTCTTTAGGGATAGAACCACCTGGCACATAACGACTGCCAATAACTACATCATTATTTTTTGTTTGCAAAAGCATAGGTTCTATATATTTAGGTTGGTGGGAAAGGTCTGCGTCAAATTCAAAAATTAAATCTGCTTTCATCTCACTTAAAGCATAACACATAGCCTGCATATAAGCAGAACCCAAACCGGTTTTAGATTTTTCAGTTAGTAAATGAATATTTGAATTATTAGCCTTAAATTTATTAACAAGTTTTTGAGTGTTATCGGTTGATGCGCTATCAAATACCAAAATATGGATATCAAAATTAGCAATAGAACTTATAACTTTTTCAAGCTCCGATAAGGTTTTTTCAATGGTCAAAGATTCATTATACGTAGGGATAATGATAACAACTTTCTGAGGACGACTAGCCAAGAATACTCCGATTTTAGATTATGACTAATTTAATTTAGCCTTATTGTACAGGACTTTAGTATTTTTTAGAATTATCTTAATTATAATTGACGAATAATAAATTTTTGCTACTATAATCAATTGAGTTATATAAGCACTCACCTTATGTCTTCACAATCTAACATACTCACTGTTACTGAATTAAACCGTCAAATTCGCTCATGGCTTGAACATGAAGTCGGATTAGTTTCTGTTAAAGGAGAAATATCAAACTTAAGTAAACCTCAATCAGGACATTTCTATTTCACTTTAAAAGATGAAACTGCACAATTACGATGCGTATATTTTCGTAATAGACATAAAATAGATGATCACGAGAAACTGCAAAATGGTCAACAAGTTTTAATTAATGGTACTTTAAGCTTATATGAAGCTAGAGGAGATTATCAACTTATTGTTGAAAATCTAGAAGAAGCAGGTGTTGGTAATCTTAATCAACAATTTGAATTATTAAAAATCAAATTATCTGCATTAGGGCTTTTTGAAAAAGCCAGAAAAAAAACTTTTATTAAATTTCCCCACACGATTGGAATAATTACATCAGCAACTGGTGCGGCTCTACGTGATATTCTAAGCACTCTTTTACGTCGCTACCCGATTGCCAAGGTAATTGTTTATGCCTCAGAAGTACAAGGAAAAAAATCAGCACCTCAATTAATAAATGCTATATCTAAAGCAAATACTAGTAAAATGGCAGATGTTCTAATTTTAGCGCGCGGTGGCGGTAGTATTGAAGATTTATGGGCATTTAATGATGAAAATTTAGCATTTGCAATCTCAAAATCTGAGATTCCCATAGTTACAGGCGTAGGACATGAAACAGATTTTACCATAGCTGATTTTGTCGCAGATTTACGTGCAGAAACTCCAACTGCAGCAGCAGTTGCCGTAACCCCAAATATTGTTGATTTAATTAATGAATTAAAAAACTATGAACTAAACTTAAATACTTGCATAAGGCGAGTTTTAGAAACTAAAAAATTAAGACTTAAGCATGAAATGCAAAAGATAACTTCACCAAAAAGAGTTATTAGCTCATATTCACAATCCCTTGATTATTTAATTAAAGATCTTTTTCGCGCAACGCTCCAATTATTATCAGAAAAAAGACAATTAATAGAAATGCAGAATAGAAGATTAGAAGCTAAAAATCCCGCCATTTTATTGCAACAAAATATAGGCTCACTTAAGTTACTTGAAGAGCGCCTAATAATAAATTTAAAATCTAAAATAACTAATTTAAAACAACAATTCGCGGAAAATATAGCCACATTAAATGCTCTTAGCCCATTAGCAACTTTAGAAAGAGGTTATGCTATTGCCACTTTTAAAAATAAAGCTTTATTAAATACTGAAAGTGTTAAAATAGGTGATGAAATAAAGATAAGAGTTGCATCTGGTAGTTTATTATCTAAAGTTATAGAGAAGAATTAAGGTCTTTTAAATGCCAATAATAGTTTTATTTTTGTGTTTTTTAATTAATATCCAAGCAAATGCAGCACCTATTTTTACCAAAGAAGTCCCTTTAAATAATAAATCCTATGAAATTAATGGTACTGCTTTATGTAATACAGCCAAAGAAACTCTAGCCTATTTAAATAAAGGAGCAAATTACGATCCAAGTGTAATTCATGATGGTCATTTATTTAATATTCCCCTTAAGCGAGTAAAAGACACCTTAATATTTATTTGCCAAAATAAAGATAAATTATCTAATCCTAAATTTATTAAAGATAATTTTGATTTTATTCGCTGGTATCCTGATATTAATCAAGCTAAAACACTTAAATCTAGTAAATCATTAATTGCCAAACTACCTAATGATAAAATATTAATGACCAAATATTATGTACATGAAGCTCAGGCATCAACTAAGAAAACTAAGTCTTATCCATATGCCATTTATTCTCTTCCCAAAGATGAAGAGTCACTTAGCCTTGAGGAGGCAAACGTAAAACCAAATTTGATTCGTTTTAAATATGGTAAACAAGCTATTTTAAAAGGAGTCTTAGATCACAAAAATGTTCCTGTTCTTGCTTACTTAAATCGAGAAGATTTAGAAGCCGCCCTTATGCAAGGAACAATCGTTTTAAAATTTATAGATAATAAGAACTATAAAAAAATATTAAATGTTAATCGAAATAATAATATTCCCTACGATAAAGCAAAAAACCCATATAACCAAGAACGTTATTGGTATTTTAAACAAGTTGATGGCATTAAAGGTTATGGTAAAGACGCAGAAGATAAAATCACTGTAAATAGCGAAGTAACATATGCGGCAGATCTTGAAGAATTTGGTCTTGGTAAATTGCTTTTGGTCCAATACCTTGATCCAAAAGGAAAATTAGTAACGAGGGCTGGTATTTTTGCAGATACTGGAGGAGCTTTTAAGAATAATCAATATCAAATTGATTTTTTAGCGGGTAGTTATGCTGGAAAAGATGAGTTTTACCAATCAACCCGTCATTTATCTAATTATGTAAAAGCCTATTTTATGGTATTAAAAAATAATAAAAGTGCAAAAAATTAAAATGAAAATATCAATAATCTTTTTATATTTTATAACTTCAATCACACATGCATTTTCATGCCATAATCCACAAGTTATTAAGCAAATGCCCATCCAATTTAACAAGGAGCGAATTGCTTTAACTCAACAATATCAATTAACCCATTATGGAATTGACTCAAAATCAATTGAAATTGAACCTAAAATTATTGTCTTACATTGGACAAGCATCGAAAAATTCAAAGATACTTTTCGTACCTTTAATCAACCTTCACTCCCAAAAGACTCAATAAGAAGAAATGATTTACCTGGAGATTTAAATGTTTCAAGTCATTTTGTAGTTGACCGTGATGGAACAATATATCAACTAATGCCTGAAACATGGATGGCTAGACATGTAATAGGTCTAAATCATTACGCTATTGGAATTGAGAATATTGGTGGAATAGATAGCAAAGATGATCTAACAAATGCCCAAGTAAGAGCCAATGCATTTTTAGTTTGTTATTTAAAAAATAAATATCCTAAAATAAAACATATTATTGGTCATAATGATTATTTAAATTTTAAAAATACATCTTTGTGGCTTGAAAAAGATCCTAATTATCAAACTGATAAATTTGATCCAGGTCCTACTTTTGTTAAAAAAGTAAAAAAATTAATTAGAACTTAAAGTTTAAGGTATAATAAAATTACTATATTTTATGAACGATCTCTATGCTAGAACAACTAAACACAAGCCTCTCTATAATAATTCTTGAAACTAAAATTAACGCTGAAATTTTAGGTTATATTTTATTAATACCTTGGGTGATTTTTTTTATATCTAATTTAACTGGCAAAAAATTACTAGTTTTTGGTATTACTCCAAGAAAATTATATGGCCTCCCAGGTATTTTTTTAGCTCCCTTTCTACATGCAAATTTCAATCATATTTTCTTTAATTCAATTCCATTAATAGTATTATCTAATTTTCTTTTGATTAATGGTCTTAGTTATTATATTCATGTAACTTTAATAATTACCTTTATATCTGGATTTTTAATCTGGTGCTTTGCTAAGCCTGGTTTGCATGTAGGTGCTAGTGCTGTTATTACAGGATATTGGGCTTTATTAGTATTTGATATATATAATGAAGGGAGCATGACTGCAATTATCCTTGGAGTATTAAGTCTCTATTATTTTGCAGGGATATTTTTAGGTATATTCCCCAGTAAAAAAGGCGTTTCTTGGGAAGGGCATTTATTTGGCTTAATTGCAGGCATTGCTACTGGTTATTTATCAATGATGTATCATCTTTAATTTTACTATAACCCCAAAACTAGCATTTATAGAAGCCTTGGGGTTATACTCTCCGACCTTAAAAATTTTTTCGCTTTTAATATTATGTCTAATCCAATTCTCAACTTTAATAAAATTGAACATAAGCAAACTTGGGGGCAACTTTATGGTAGCAGCTTACCCTTAGCTCTTGCTGAGTTTTGTGATAATAATAAAGGGGTGAAACTGCTAATTGCTGAAGATAATTTATCAGCAGCGCTATTAGTTGATGAGCTTAAATTCTTCCTAGCTAAAAATAAAGATAATTCAGAAATTTTATTGTTTCCTGATTGGGAAACGCTTCCATATGATAGATTTTCCCCACACCAAGACATTATTTCCGAACGTCTCTACACCTTAAGTCGGATTCAACAAACTACTAATGCGATAATAATAACTGCAGCCTCTACGTTAATGCATAAATTATGTCCGTTGCAATTTTTAACTCAGTTTGGCTTGGTACTTAATAAATCACAAACCATTGATATAGAAAATTTCAGACTTAAACTCGAACAAGCAGGATATCACTGTGTCAACAAAGTACTTGAACATGGTGAATTTGCCGTACGTGGTTCAATAATTGATTTGTATCCAATGGGTTCTAATCTGCCTTTTCGTATCGAATTATTTGATGATGAGATTGATAGTTTGCGTTTATTTGACCCAGAAAATCAACGTACTATTGAAAAAATTGAAAATATACAAGTATTACCCGCTAGAGAGTTTCCCTTAAATGAACAATCAATCACCATATTTCGCCGTAAATTTAGAGAGAAATTTAGCGGCAACCCAAGTGTTTGTCCTATTTATGAAGCTATTAGTAACGGGCAAGTGCTTGGTGGGATAGAATATTATCTCCCACTATTTTTCGAAGCAACAGCAACATTTTTTGATTATCTACCATCGGATACATCAATATGTTTAATTGAAGAGATCCAAGAAAAAGCTGAAATTTTTTGGCAAGAACTAAATATAAGATATGAGCAAAGAAGTTATGACATTACTAGACCTATACTAAAACCTGCTGATTGTTTTTTAAATCCTACAGAATTAATGACTTATACTAATCAATATAAACAAGTACGCTTTTATCATAAACCAATTGAAAAAAAAGGCGCATTATTTAATTTTAATATTGCAAAAGCAAAAGAATTAAAAGTTTTGCGGCAAACCGAACAACCATTATCTAGATTAGCAGAATATATAGAAGCTAATGATTTTAGATATTTAATTGTGGTGGAGTCTGCGGGTAGACGTGAAGTATTATTTGATTTACTAAGACCTAGCAATATAACTCCTAAAGAGCAAAGATCGTGGGATGAATTTCTAGAAGATAATGCTCGCGTTAATATCATCATCGGCCCATTAATATATGGCGCTGAAATTATAGATTCTAAAATTTCTATAATAGTTGAATCCCAAATATTTGGTGAAAATAGTATTCCACAACGACGAAATAACCAGAAATCAATTGATCCTGATCTTATCATTCGTGATTTAGCTGAATTACATATTGGCGCTCCTGTTGTTCATCTACAATTTGGTGTTGGCCGCTACCAAGGTCTTATCTGCATTGATGATAATAATAACGCTAATGAATTTTTAATCCTTGCCTATGCAGGAGAAGATAAAATATATGTACCAATTACATCTTTAGCACAAATATCTAGATACACGGGAGCTGATGCAGAACACGCCCCACTCCATCGCTTAGGTACTGATCAATGGCAAAAAGAAAAGAAAAAAGCCGTAGAAAAAATTCATGATGTTGCCATTGAATTATTAGATGTTTATGCCAAGCGTGAAGCAAAACCAGGTCATGTATATGAATTTACACCTGCTGATTACAAACAATTTGCCAGCGGCTTTCCTTTTACGGAAACCAAAGATCAACTTAAAGCAATAGAAGAAATTATTAATGATCTAAAATCCCCTCGCCCAATGGATAGACTAATTTGTGGTGACGTAGGTTTTGGTAAAACCGAAGTTGCAATGCGAGCCGCTTTTATTGCTGTCCAAAATAATAAGCAAGTTTGTGTTTTAGTCCCAACTACTTTACTAGCGAATCAGCATTTTGAAAATTTTCGCGACCGCTTTGCAGAGTTTCCTATTAATGTCGAATTATTATCACGCTTTCGTTCTGCTAAAGAATCAACTGGAGTTTTAAAATCTCTACAAAATGGTCAGGTAGATATTATAATTGGTACACATAAATTATTTCAAAAAGATATTATCTACCATAATTTAGGCTTACTGATAATTGATGAGGAACATCGATTTGGAGTAAAACAAAAAGAATATATAAAATCTTTACGCACTAATATTGATATCTTGTCAATGACGGCCACACCAATTCCAAGAACACTTAATATGACCATGGCAGGGATTAGAGATATTTCATTAATCTCAACGCCACCTGCAAAACGTTTAGCAATTAAAACTTTCTGGCAAGAAAAAACTGATCTATTAATCCGTGAAGCAATTTTACGTGAAATCCTTCGTGGTGGACAAGTATTCTTCCTGCATAATAACGTTCAAACTATCGAGCGCGTTGCGCAAGATATAGCAGCGTTAGTTCCTGAAGCTAATGTTCAATCTGCACATGGACAAATGCATGAACGCGAATTAGAGCAAATTATGTCTAATTTCTATCATCATCGTTTTAATGTGTTAGTTTGTACCACCATTATTGAAACAGGAATTGATATTCCTACAGCCAATACTATTGTTATAGATAGAGCAGATAAATTTGGCTTAGCTCAACTTCACCAATTACGCGGCCGTGTCGGACGTTCACACCACCAAGCTTATGCTTATTTACTAACCCCTAATGAAAAATTACTTAGCAAAGATGCAATTAAACGCTTAGAAGCAATTGTATCACTTGAAGATTTAGGAGCAGGCTTTACATTAGCGACGCATGATCTAGAAATTAGAGGAGCAGGTGAATTATTAGGGGATGAGCAAAGCGGAAATATGCATGCCATTGGCTTTAGTTTATTTATGGAATTACTTGATAAAGCAGTATCTGATTTAAGATCTGGTAAAAATCCGGAACTTGCAGCTCCTATGTATCAAGGTGCTGAAATTGATCTGAATTTAAGTGCTATAATCCCTGAGAATTACATTAGCGATGTTCATACCCGTCTTATTATGTATAAGCAAATTGCTAATTCAAGTGATAAAGAACAGCTGCTAAATTTAAAAATAGAAATGATTGATAGATTTGGTCTCATACCAATACAAGTTAAACATCTATTTTTAATAACAGAACTTAAATTATTAGCAACAAGTATGGGTATTAATAAAATTCACGTATCAGGACAAAGTGGTAAAATTGAATTTAATGATTCCCCTAAAATTAATGCAGCTGCTCTAATTAATTTAATCCAAGTTCACGCAACACGCTATCAATTAAAGGGTCCTTCTAAATTAATATTTAATTTAGACTCAATAACTCATGAAGAAAAAATTATTGAAATAACTATGTTATTGAAGAAAATAACCCAAGAAACTTAGTTTAATCGAAGCGAGCCCTTATATATGGCGTGTTGACAATTGCCACACGCCTACGTGCCTCGGTAGCTGACT
>Ga0247840_10009694_pt1 | contig 12324 bp, 13 predicted proteins | sample LaCruzMarch2015__FD_192404 | JGI IMG/M metagenome (GOLD analysis project Ga0247840, IMG submission 192404) | Freshwater microbial communities from meromictic Lake La Cruz, Castile-La Mancha, Spain - LaCruzMarch2015_17m | ecosystem: Environmental > Aquatic > Freshwater > Lake | place: Spain...
TTTGATGAAGATCAATACTTGATCTTCATAGTCTTTCTGATTTAAAGGATAAGTCAAGGCATGATAAGCATTTTCATACTGGACAAGCTTTTTAGGACAAGTTAAGGCATCATAGAGATCATTGCTCATAGGATGCGGTACAAACATATCCTTAAGGCCATGGATGATCAAGGTAGGTACTTTGATCTGTGAGGCATATTCTATAGGAGAAGCTTCTTTAAAGCTAAATCCCAAAATCATTTTACACCATAATGAGCCCAGTGGAAGCAGTGGATAAATCGGTAGATGGAAGATTTCTTTGAATTGACGTTTGAATTGTCGATTGAGATCAGAGAAGCCTGAATCATCGACGATGATCTTGACTTGATCAGGACAATTGTTGCCAGCAAGATTAAGGACAGTAGAACCTCCTAAAGATACCCCATGAAGGATCACAGGTAAGGTCTTATCTAGTTTCTCATTCATGTATGAGATCCACTGTCTTGTGTCATCTTTTTCTAACCATCCAAAGCCTAAGTAATTGCCTTCGCTTTGGCCATGAGCTCGCATATCGACACTTAAGATATCGACATCCATATGTTCGCGATAAAGCTTCGCAAACATAGACATATCTTCAGCTCTTGATGTATAACCATGATGTAGAATAACCAAAGCTTTAGGATCCTTGGTTGGGTGATAATACGCATGAAGCTTAAGTCCATCTTTACTGATCATGAATAGATCTTGAGGTTTCTGATCAAAGAACCAAGGTTTAGTTTTACCAAAGGCACTAAAATCGACATTTTTTAGATCTTTGCTTCGTCTGATCCATTTTTTCTTCATCCGAGAGAATCCAAGCATAAAAAAGATATAACTTGAAATCAGACTTAAGATGATTAGGATGGTTAAGCAGAGTGCGAAAACCCACAGTAAATCTTTCATAATGATATAATACCACTATAAAGAAATAAACTTTAGCAAAAATGATCGATAAAACCTTATTAAAACACATCGAAAGCCAAGAATTTGGAGAACCTGAAGTCCTTTGTGAAAGGGATGCCCAATTGGCTCAACAACTCTTAAACAATCATCCTGTAAAAATCAAAGAAGATGCCTTTTTAGTCATGGCTGCAGCGAACTTGATCAACGCCTATGTTAAGCAAGTCAAAGATCCTCATGATGAATTCTCCTATGACTTTAAACTAAGGGTCTCTGATTTAACCGAAGCGTGGATCAAGACTCCAATAGAAGGTATTAAGGTGAGTCGTTTCAAAGAGGTCACCTACATCGATATTGAACCTTTACAGTTTAGTTTTCATCATCTACAAAAAGAACCTTCATTATCCCAATCTCTCATCGAAGATCCTTGGGTCAAGCTTAGACTTCAGCCTTTCGCGAAAAAGATCCTTTTAAGTGCCATCGAGAATTACAATATATGCGATGAAGCCTTGACCCTTCAACTGAAAGCTTTATCCGACATCACTCGACTTCAGATCTACAATCAAGCCAAAACGGATGAAGTATGTGCCTGCGATCTGATCAAGAAATACAATCTAACTCAACCTACCTTATCCTTTCATATGAAACAATTGGTGTCTTGTGGTTTGCTTTATCCTCGTAAAGATGGAAAATGGGTCAAATATAGACTAAACTATTTCGCTCATCTTAAACTAAAACAACAATTAAGTGATTAGACTTGTATTCTGATATAAAAGGTTTATCATATAGATAGTTATCTATATAAGGAGACCTTATGAACGTTTTATATGATGCGATCTTGAAAATGACCTGGCTAAGCGATGGAATCGCTTGGATTTTAACTCAATTTGGTTTACAGATGGATCAACCTTTGGTGATTAGTCTACATTACTTCATTTATGACACGATCAAGATCTTTATCTTGCTCTCTGTTCTTATCTATACGATCTCATATATCCAAAGCTATTTTCCACCTGAACGTACACGTAAGATATTGGGTCGCTTCAATGGATTTTTTGCCCGTTTATTGGCCGCACTACTAGGGACCATAACCCCGTTTTGCTCATGTTCATCCATTCCTTTGTTTATAGGATTTACGAAAGCAGGATTAAATGTAGGGGTAACCTTTTCATTCTTGATCTCTTCTCCTTTAGTAGATCTCGCATCTGTCTTTCTACTGATGAGCGTATTTAATCCTAAAGTAGCCTTAGCGTATGTCTCAGTAGGCTTATTACTCGCTGTTATTGGTGGAACTTTGATCTCTTGGCTCAAAATGGAACGCTATGTGGAACCCTTTGTCTTAAAAGGGGGAGTCACTGAACTTGAAGAAGAAAAGATGACCCATAAGGATCGTCATAACTTCTCGAAAGATCAAGTCATGGACATCGTTCGTAAGGTATGGATCTATATCCTAGTTGGGGTATTGATTGGAGCCTTGATCCATGATTGGATACCCGCATCTTGGATCCAAGCGATCTTAGGTGAAGATAAGTGGTATTCTGTGCCTTTAGCGGTCTTAGTCGGTGTGCCTATGTATGCGGATATCTTTGGGACCTTACCTATCGCAGAAGCCTTGGTTTCTCAAGGTGTTGGTTTAGGTACCGTATTAGCCTTCATGATGGCAGTAACGACTTTATCCTTGCCTTCCATCATTCTGCTTAAAAAAGTTGTGAAGAAAGAACTATTGATCCTCTTTGTCGTCTACTGTACGATAGGGATCATGATCATCGGATACGTGTTCAATGCCATTCAAGGCATTCTCATCTAGGAGGAACATATGATCGTTAAAATTTTAGGGATAGGCTGTTCAAACTGTTTACGTTTAGAAGAAAATACGCGTACTGCTTTAAAATCTTTAGGCATTGAAGCTGAGATCGTAAAAGTCAAAGACATGAACGAGATCTCTCAATATGGGATCATGAGGATGCCTGGTTTAGTGGTCGATGAGAAAGTCGTTTCTTATGGAAAAGTGCTCAACGTTCAAGAAGTTATGACCCTGTTTAATAAACCAGGTCAAATAAGACTTTAGCACTTGTTTCACTTTGTTTGATACAATTAAATTATGAAAAAAAATAAGCAACAATTTAAACTTTTAGGTTTCCTGCTTATTTTTTTATTGCTTATTATCTTTGGATTGAAGTTGATCTTCGTTCAAACAGAACCCATATCTATTTCAATCATCGATGATCAATTATCTAAACAAGGTTATACCACTTCAGAGATACAACGAATCAAAGATAATTTAAATGTAGATCAAATCCTTGAACTCTCAACCCAAGCTCATTCAAACTACGCAGTAGAACGTTATCTTAATCCTCATTTCAATGAACTCATTGAGATGGGCTATACAGGTCAAGAAGCCAAAGCCTTATCTACTTTAACACCTGAAGTCTTGGTAGAGATCTTAAAAGAAGGGTTCGTCGATCAGATCATAGATCTTCTTCAAACCGATTACTTCATCATAGATCGATTGTCTCGTTACCTAGAAGTTTCTCAACACACCCCAAATGAACAACTTAGAAAGATCGTAGAGATGGTCAATACAGATCGAGATTATGTAGCATACACTCATATCGAACCCGTTGATTTTAGTAAAGAGATTCTATTGGTCAATAAGTACCATTATCTATCTAGCTCCTATGTACCATCGCATTTGACTCAAGCCAAAGGATGTGGAAAACCTACGATGGTAAACGAAGCAGCCTTAGCCTATGATCTCATGTGTGAAGCCATTACGAAAGAGGGGATCGGCTTATCTCAGTGGACTGCGTATCGATCCTACAGTTTTCAAAAAGGTATATACGATGATTATTTGAACCATTATAGCCAAGCTTATACCGATACCTTCGCTGCGCGACCGGGCTTTTCTGAACATCAGACAGGACTCGCGGTAGATGTAGCCTCAACCAACGAAAACTTCTCAACCTTTGAGGAGACAGACAGCTATACTTGGTTAAAACAGAATGCCTATAAGTATGGCTTCATCATACGTTATCAAAAAGGCAAAGAATCCATCACAGGGTATAAGTTTGAATCTTGGCATTATCGATATGTAGGCATAGATATCGCCAAGACGATCACAGAGCTTGGGATTACTCTAGATGAGTATTGGCTTTGGATTCAAGAATGAGATCTCAGTGTATAATAAGAAAAACAGGTGAACCATGGATAAGATAACTCAACACGCAGGGGTCATACTCTACGACAAGACCCAATTACTTAATCTAAGTTATGATGATTATTTAAAGTGGCTTAAAAAACCAAGTTTTAAAGCAGATGTGGTATGGATCAACATCGATGATAAGACCACTTATCAACAAGCCAAGCCCTTGATCGATACCTTTGAATTCCATCCGATACTCTTAGAGTATACTCAGGAAGAAAATCGTAGAGCTTCTTTACAACTGATCGAAGATGAACTCTTCATCGTCGCGAAAATGATGTATTACAACGCAGAAGAATTGATCTTTGAACAGATCTCGATGATATATCATCCAGGCTTGATCGTAACCATAGGTGAATACGAAGGCGATGTCTTTGATTCGATACGAGATCGACTACAGAATCCTCTCGATCCAATGAGAACCAGTCAAACGGATTATCTTTTATACATCCTCCTCGATCGTTTAGTCGATGCTTATTTCGATGTGATCACTGAGCTTGAAGATGATGTGGAAGACTTAGAAGAACGAGTGCTTCATGTCCATGCTCAAAAGAATCTTCATGAGATCAGAGTCTTAAAAAGAGATCTCTTGTATATGCATAAACACATATGGCCATTAAGAGATGTCCTTTCAAGACTATCCCACGGGGAACAGAAAATAACCCCAGAAACTCAGATCTATCTTAGAGATGTTCAAGATCATCTTTATCAGGTCTTGGATTCTGTCGATACGATGAGAGAAGTCTTGTCTTCATTAGTAGATATCTACTTATCCAATGCATCGATCAAAATGAATGAAATTATGAAAGTCTTGACCATCATCTCGACCATCTTTATCCCTTTGACCTTTATCGTTGGGCTTTATGGGATGAACTTCAAATATATGCCTGAAATCAATTGGATCTATGGATATCCTATGGTCTTGATACTGATGCTGAGTGTAGCTTTGGGCTTAATCATTTACTTTAAACGTAAAAAATGGTTTTAATGATTATAGAAAAGGCGGTATCCTGTGATCCATTATGTTAGATTACCTCTAGAAGGTACAACCAATACCCGAGACTTAGGCGGGTATTCCACAAAAGATGGCCACTCTACGAAGTGGCATGCTTTTCTTCGTTCAGATGATCTTTATGATTTATCACTAAGAGATAAGAAATTTCTTGAAGATTATGGATTGAAAACGATCATCGATCTAAGGAGCAGTGAAGAACTTAAACACAGACCCAGTCCTTATCTAAATCATCCTCATGTGAACTATCATAATGTCTCTCTTTTTGAAAATGCAAGTCCTTTGGTCATCGATACTTTACCTATGGATGCCCTTAAGAGTATGTATATCGAAATGATGTTGTCTCGTCAAGATAGAATCAAAGAAGTCTTGACCCTTATCGCTAACGCTAAAGAAGGTACTATACTTTTTCATTGTGCAGCTGGAAAAGATCGTACAGGTGTCATATCGATGCTTCTTTTAGGTTTAGTAAAAGTTCCTAATCGAGATATTGTATCCAATTATGAAGTCAGTTTTACCAATCTAAGAAGATCTCCTTATTTTAAACAAAGAAAAGACAACATCACCCATCTTATGTATTCCAACAACTCTTATATGGAAGAAACCTTAGAGTATATAAGAGATCATTATCAAACGATAGAATCCTATATTAGATCGATTGGTTGTGATGATGAGCTCATCTCAAAAATTAAACAACGTTTTATTTCTCAGGAGAACATATGAGAAAGATGACCTTGATTACAGGTGCATCCAGTGGCTTAGGTAAAGATTACGCCATAGAATACGCCAAAAGAAAACAAGATCTGATCATCGTTGCGCGTCGATTAGATCGTTTGATCGAGCTTCAAGAAGATCTACAGAAACGATATGGGATAAATGTGTTGGTGGTTCAAGTCGATCTTTCTGATCCTAAACAGACCCATGACTTTTGTGTTCAATTACCACAAGACATCTTTATTAATCGCCTCATCAACAATGCAGGTTTTGGTTTTCATGGGGCTTTTGAAGACTATAGTGAAGAAACTGTATCATCTATGATTGAGGTCAACATCACCGCCCTTAGTCAATTGACTCATTATGTTATACCTATGATGAAAGAAAACCATGAAGGTGAGATCTTAAACGTCGCCTCTATGGCTGCCTATACGCCTGGTCCTTTTATGGCCGAGTATTACGCCACCAAAGCTTATGTCTTATCGCTTTCTATGGCACTTCATGAAGAACTTAAACCTTATGGGATCAAAGTATCCGCAGTATGTCCTGGTCCAACAAAAACAGAATTTGGGACGGCAGCCCATTATGCCCATCAAGATGGGATAGAATCGACTTTCTCAATGGCTTCTTTACCTGTGGTGCTTACATCGATGAAAGCCCTTGAGAAAAACAAGAGTGTCTCTATCCCAGGTTTCTCAAATAAGATACTTCATTTGTTGATGAAGTTCTTACCAAAAAAAGTTGGCGCAAAAGTCGTAATGAGGATACAAAAACAGAGGTTTTAAGCCTCTGTTTTAAATAGTTTCGTATTTTTAAGATATTGATAAAGTGGATAACCAAAGAGAATAACACTGATGCTTTCTCCGATCATGACGCTTAGTGCATAGAAGATAAACATTGATAAATTATTAGGTCCAATCACCAAAGTCAATTCATATCCTACCACCAATCCATTAACTAAGATCGGCATCAATAAAGATACAATAGGGATATTTTTAAAGCGAAGCTTTCTGAATCTATAGGTCAAATAAGCAGCCACCAAGGTCGCTAAGCTTCCCCATAAGACATCCCAATAACCCAATAGATTAAAGCCTAATGCGGCTCCTATGAGATTAGATAAGGCACATCCTAAAGTCAAAGCCCATACTGGCCAAAAACCTAATAAAGGCAATATCGTTAATGCTTCTGCGATCCTTACTTGAACTGGACCAAATGAAGTTGCGGTCAAAACCAAGGTCAAGGTCGCATAAAGCGCTGCGATCATCGTTACCCTCAGCCAAATCTTAAGTTTCTTACTCATCAGGTCTCCTTTAACTTAGGTATTGTATATAATTGAGATGAACAATTCAAGTCAAGAGGGTACTTAGAAGTAGTCCTTGAGAATAAACCAAGAGATAATCATCAACTAAAACTTGTTTATCGCTTGCTTTGGCTTTGGATTACCAGGGAATTCATCATAGTGTTGCTTATAATGGTATAATAAACAAAAAGGAAACTTATGGAAAAAGAACTCAAAATCGCAGTCCTTATCGATGCGGACAATGTCTCAGAAAAATATGTGCGAGTCGTCTTTGATGAAGTGCTCAATCATGGCACGGCCACTTATAAAAGAATCTATGGGGATTGGACTAAACCTCAATTCGCCAAATGGAAAGATGTCTTACTCAACTATAGTATTTCACCTATCCAACAATACGGCTATACCCAAGGCAAGAATTCAACGGATTCCGCATTGATCATCGATGCGATGGATATCTTATATTCAGGTAATGTCGATGGTTTTTGTATCGTCTCATCAGATTCAGACTTTACACGATTGGCTTCTCGTTTAAGAGAAGCAGGGAAGTATGTCTTAGGGATGGGTGAGAAGAAGACCCCTCAACCTTTCATCTCTGCCTGTGAAAAATTCAAATATCTGGAAGTCTTGCTTCAAGACTTTACCCCAGAAAGCAGTGATGAGAAATCTGTGAAGACATCTAAAGTTGAACTCATCGAAATCATTAAATCCATCATCAAAGAAAACAGTGATGATGATGGTTGGGCTTTTATGGGAGAAATAGGCAACTATATCTCTAAACGTAATCCTGAATTTGATACCCGTAACTATGGTTATCAAAAGCTTACTCCGTTGATCTCCTCGATGAAGATCTTTGAGATACAATCAAGAAAGACCCCTAATCCAAACATCACGCATAAATACGTGAGAATTAAAGAGTGACCCTATGGCATATTTGACGCTAAAAGATACATCGCTTAAGAAATACAATTCATTGGCTCTAGAAGTCATCGCAGCGAGACTTTATTTACCCTTGGATACACAAGGTCTATTGGATGTCTTAGAGCTTACCAAAGACAAGAAAAGGGTTCTTATAGGAAAAGGATGTAATATCCTTCTTTCTAAAGAGAAATATGATGATTCTACAGCTTTCATCGTAACGATCATGGATGATGAGCTCATTTTAAACGAGACAGAACTTATCGCTGATGCGGGAGTCAACTTAAGTCGTTTGGCTTGGTTTTCTCTTGAGCAATCCCTTAAAGGTTATGCCTTTTTAGAAGACATCCCAGGTACAGTAGGTGGGGCATTGATTATGAATGCAGGCCAATATGAATTTAGTTTCGGTCAATTGGTCAATTGGATCGAGCTGTATGACACAGTGACCAATCAAGTTAAAAGAATTATCCCTGATAAGGATTACTTTGGATATCGTACATCTAAGATCTCTTCTACTGATGTGGTCATTAGATGTGGCTTACTCGCTGAAAAAGGCAATGATGAGGAAACCCTTACTGCCATCTTGAAATATAAAAAAGATCGTTATCTTAAACAACCAAGACAATATCCTAATGCGGGATCCGTTTTCAAACGTCCCTATAAAGATGGCCAATCCTATTATGTATGGAAATTATTCGATGAAGTTGGTTTAAGAGGATACTCGATCGGTGGGGCAGAAGTCTCCGATAAACATCCTGGCTTTATCGTTAATTTGGGTCATGCCTTGCCTCAAGATATGATCGATTTAGTTAAAGAATGCCAAGATCGCGTGAAGAAACATTTCGACATAGATCTAGAACTGGAGTGGAAAGTCATTGATTAATACCTTATTGATCGCCGTTAGGCATCAAAATAACCCTGATTTTGAATCTGAAGTAGAAGAAACAGTCCAACTGATTGAAGCCTGTGAGATGACCCATTGTATGACCGTCATCCAAGGTATGGAAGAGAAAAACGTTGCGACTTATTTTAAAAGCGGAAAATTAGAAGAATTGAGAAATCATATCGAAGCTCAAAACATCGACGTGATCGTAACTCAAGATGAGCTCAGTCCTTCTCAACATCGTAATTTAACGGAGATCTTAGAAACAGAGATCGTCGATCGTACCCATCTTATTCTTTTGATCTTTGAGAAAAGAGCCCAAAGCAGAGAAGCAAAGCTTCAAGTCGAAGTAGCGACCTTACAATACCTTCTTCCTAGAACGATGTTGACTTATCATTCCGTAGGTAGACAAAGATCAGGTGGAGCTCGTAATAAAGGCTCAGGTGAACAATTCGCTGAGCTTAAACGTAGAACCTCTAAACATCTTTTAGATAAGGCTCAAGAAGCACTTAAGGCGATGGAGATCCAACGTGAGACCCAACGTCGTCAAAGACAAAAGAATCAAGTCTTTACAGTTGCGTTGGTAGGCTATACCAATGCGGGGAAGTCTACCTTACTAAATGCCTTGGTTACCTATACTGGTCAATCCGACGAGAAGAAAGTATCGATGAAGGATCGCTTGTTTGAAACCTTACAGACCTCATCTCGATCCATCATCTTAAAAGGTCAACCGATGATCATCACCGATACCGTAGGCTTTGTATCTCATTTACCTCATGGATTGGTTAAAGCATTTAGATCTACTTTAGAAGAAGTCAAAGAAGCAGATCTCTTGATCCATGTGGTAGACAGCAGTTCATTATTAGCGTCTATGCAATCAGAGATCACCTTATCGACCTTAGAAGAAATCGAAGCCAATGATAAACCTATGATCACTGTCTACAATAAATCAGATGTCGCACTTAGTGCAGTACCAAGTAAAGCTTTGGCCATCAGTGCACTCAACGGAACACATTTAGATGAATTGGTCAATTTGATCTTACTTAAAATGAATGAACTACATCCATTGTTTACCTATCTTATTCCCTATGAATCAGCTTCTCTTTTAGATAAACTTAAAAAAGAAAGCCAAGTCGTAAGTCTACTCAATACCGATGATGGCTTCTCTGTGAGTGTAAGATCGCATGAGCCCATCGCATCGATGAGTGCTTATCTTAAGTAGAATTTAACCATCACTATTCATTCAATAAAAAGGTGTATCAATTAAGCACCTTTTTTCTCGATATGATAAAATAAAGTGGACTTATGATCTATCTCGACTATAGTGCCTCCACTCCCATCGATCAGCGTGTCGCTGATAAATGGATGAGTGTTGAAACCAGCTATTTCGCCAATGCGAACAGCGACCATGTTTTGGGTCGCGAAAGCAAGCGGATCAATGATGAATCCATCCGAAGTATCGCGGACTATTTTAAGGTTTTGCCTAAAGAAGTAATCATTACTTCATCAGCGGTAGAATCCAACAATACCGCCATTAAAGGCTTGGCTTTAAAGTACCCACTTAAAAGACGCATCATCTCATCTGCACTTGAGCATGCCTCACTTATAGGAGCCCTAAGTTTCTTAGATGCCTCAGATTATAAGATCGAGACTTGTCCATTAGATGAAGAAGGACGCTTTGATTTAGTCGCATTAGATAAGATGATCACTTCAGATACCTTACTGGTGACTTTGATCGCAGTGGATTCAGAAACCGGTATAAGACAACCCATCGAAGAAGCAGCGAAGATCACACATCGACATGGGACCCTCTTTCATACCGACATCACTCAATTGGTTGGTAAGGGACATTTTGATTTAACAGACATCGATATGGCGACAGCTTCAGCTCATAAGGTCTATGGACCTAAAGGGGTGGCTGTGTTGATCAAGAAAGCCAAGGTGCCTTTGATTCCTTTGCTTCATGGAGGCCATAGTTTTACCCCTTATCGTGCTTCTACCCCACAAAATGGTTTGGTGGCCGCCTATGCCTATGCCTTGAAATTATCAGAGCTAGAATTCGATGAACGTTTACTAAAAGTAAACCAATTGAATGCGTATCTCAAAGATAAGTTAAGTCAGATCCCAGAGATCCATTTTAATTCAAACATCCATTCGATTCCTCATCTATTCAACTTAAGCATCAAAGGATCTCGTCCTGAAGAAGGCTTAGCTTATTTTTCTAATCAAGGGCTTTGTTTTTCCTCAAAGAGCGCCTGTAGTGGTCAAGAAGAGCTATCTAACTCTGTATATGCGATCACCAAGGATGAAAAATTGGCCTCATCTTCCTATCGTATTAGTCTATCTCACTTAACGACCACAGATGAATTAGACACTTTGGTCAGTGTTATGAAAGCGTATCTTAAAACCCTATGAAAAAAATAGTCATCATCTCTGCCGTATGGTGTCATGCCTGTTTGACCATGCGTAAACGTAATAAAGCCCTTAAGGATAAATATTCTGAGTGGACTTGGGTCGATTATGACCTGGATCTCGACGATGAGATCGTAGAGCCTTTAAAAATAGGCAAACTCATTCCCGTCTATATCATTTATGAGAATAATATCGAAGTGAAGCGCATCGCAGGTGAAATGAACCTAGATGTATTAGAAAGAGAACTAACCAATGTTTAAAAAAATACTTTTAATATTAGCGGTAATAGGGACCATCTTAACGACTGGACTCTCAGTTAAAGCTTATGATGATAAGACACATATCTATTTCTTCCACGCAGAAGGCTGCATTATCTGTGCCGCTGAAAGCAAATACCTCGATGAACTCGAAGCATCAGATCCTGATCTAGTGATCCATCGCTATGAGATCGCTTTTAGTCCTGAAAATCAAGCCATGTTGAAAGAGATCGAAGAGATCCTCAACATATCCATTAAATCAACCCCGTCTTTGGTCATAGGACGTAAAGTCATCGTTGGATTTACGAAGAATTCAACCGAAGCCAATATCGAATCTTCCTTGAAGTATTTCCGTGATAACAACGGAAAAGACGTCATAGGTGAGCTTTTAGGTTTCGTTAAACCAGGATCTGGTGTTGACATCAACATCGACAATGGGATCATAACCTTGCCTTTCTTTGGGGAAATCAATACAAAAACCATCTCCTTGCCTTTATTGGCCATCGTCTTAGGAACTTTAGATGGCTTTAATCCATGTGCGATGTGGGTCCTATTACTGCTTATCAGTATGCTTTTCCATCTTGAACAATCTTGGAAAAGATGGTTCTTAGGAGGCCTCTTCTTATTGACCACCGCGGTCATGTATCTTACCTTTATGGTCGCTTGGCTCAATGTCACGATCTTGTTTGGGACAATCACTTACTTACGTTG
>Ga0247840_10009695_pt1 | contig 12323 bp, 13 predicted proteins | sample LaCruzMarch2015__FD_192404 | JGI IMG/M metagenome (GOLD analysis project Ga0247840, IMG submission 192404) | Freshwater microbial communities from meromictic Lake La Cruz, Castile-La Mancha, Spain - LaCruzMarch2015_17m | ecosystem: Environmental > Aquatic > Freshwater > Lake | place: Spain...
CCGCTCTTAACCTAAAACCAGAACAGCTCCTACCTGGGAAAACTTTGCAAGAGGTAGAGGCTTTGTACAAGAGGAAGAAGGCAAAGGCAATCGCAGCAGGAAAGATGCAGTTTGTGACTGCGCTTGACAGAGCAATAGATATCCGCCGCAAACAATTTGGCGCTACACCTCAAATGTCTTCACAAAAGTCTTCGCAAAAACCCTCTGGCTTTACTCCAACTGGAAAGACTCCTCTTCCTTCTACGCCGGAGAGAAACGCAGAGTTTTTGCTCCCTGGTAAGACAGAGGAGGCCGTCAAAAAGATTTACTCCAATAGGAAAGCCGCTGCTCTGAAGAAGGGCGACAAGGCGCTTGCTGACCGTTTGGACCGCGCTCTCCCTGTGAGACTCCAGCGCATCAAGTCCCAGGGTGCCAATGTGATGAAAGTTCCACCGGAGCGTCTTCTTCCAGGAACAACTCTCGAGGGAGTGGAGAAGACATACAAGGAAAGACGCGCAATGGCTCAACAAAAGAAACGTGCTGCTCTTGTCGCGGCACTTGACCGCGCCATCATTGTCCGCAGGAAACAACTCGGCGGCAAGTCGCCATCACCATCTATGGTGAGGTCACCGACTGGCAAGACTCCTTCTCCTTCTACGCCAGAGAGAAATGCTGAAGTTTTGCTCCCAGCCAAGACAGAGGAGGCCGTCAAGAAGGTTCATGCCGAGAGGAAAGCCGCTGCTTTAAAGAAGGGCGACAAGGCGCTCGCTGACCGGCTGAACCGCGCTCTTCCTGTGAGACTCCAGCGCATTAAGTCTCAGGGTGCCAATGTGATGAAAGTCCCGCCGGAGAGACTACTCCCAGGGTCCACCCTTGCTGATGTCGAGAAGACATACAAAGAAAGACGCGCTGTGGCTCAGCAAAAGAAGCGCGCTGCCCTTGTCACGGCCCTGGATCGCGCCATCATTGTCCGCAGGAAACAGTTTGGTGGAAAGTCACCGTCGCCGAGTGCCAAGACTGACAGGTCGCCATCTCCTGTGCCAACAAAGACTGGTAAAAAGTTCCAGAGTGTGAGAGACGTTCCGCCAGAGATGTTGCTCCCAGGAAAGTCTCTCGAAAACGTTGACAGGACTTACAAGCAAAAGAGAAGCGCAGCAGTTGCAAAGAAACGTGCGGACTATGTTCAGGCGCTTAACAAAGCCATCATTGTCCGCAAGAAACAACTAGGCGGTAAGTCACCACCCCCTTCACCAACAAAGGCCAGAAAGAAGTTCCAGAGTGTGAGAGACGTTCCGCCAGAGATGTTGCTTCCTGGAAAGACTCTTGAAAACGTTGATAAGGCTTACAAGCAAAAGAGAAACGCTGCAGTTGCAAAGAAACGTGCGGACTATGTTCAGGCGCTTAACAAAGCCATCATTGTCCGCAAGAAACAACTAGGCGGTAAGTCACCACCCCCTTCACCAACAAAGACCGGGAAGAAGTTCCAGAGTGTGAGAGACGTTCCGCCAGAGATGTTGCTTCCCGGCAAGACTCTCGAAAACGTTGACAGGGAATACAAGAAACGCAAGAGCGCAGCAGTTGCCAAGAAGCGTGTAGAGCTTTCTCAGGCTCTCAACAAGGCCTACGCAATTCGCAAAACTCAAGTTTCTTCTAAGGCACTTTCTTCTAAGATAGAGGAGGATAAGAAGAAACGCGAAGTTGAAATTGCGAGACAAAAGAAAATTGAGCTCGAGAAGAAGAAAAGTATCGATGCCAGAATTATTCAGACTCAGAGAAAGTTACAGAGCGTAGGTTCTAGTGCCAAGAAAGCGATGGCAAATGTCGAAAAGTTCCAAAAAGAAATTGCAGTTGCAACTCGGAGAAGAGACACCGCAAAGATTGCCAAATTCAGCAGGGCGGCAGAAAAACGCAAACAAAATCTTGGCAGAGCTCGTACAGCTCAGCAACAACTCGCTTCCAATTTGAGCCAGCTGGAAAGAATGAAAGCAAATCCCTCGGCTCTAACATCATCTGTTAAGACTTTGTCGCCACTAAAATCATCCAAGACGCCCTTGCCAAAAATGCCCTCATCTTCTATTAAAACCCCTAGTCCTAAGATGCCCTCTCCAAAAATGCCCTCACAAAAAATAGATGAGCAAAAACGCAGACAAATGGAACAGAAACGCAAATTTGAGGCGCAGAAAAAACAGCAGATTGATCAGCAACGGAAGATGGCGGAACAAAAGCGTAAAATCCAGCAGCAACAAAAGATGAGGAAACCTGTTCCTCGTATGAGTAAACGCCGGCGTTGATCACAATTTTTCACGAGTCCATTTGAAACCATAAGCGGATGGTTGTTTCCCGCGAGCACACGAACGTATAGAAGATCCATCGATCTTATTCAGACTATGAGCAGCTTCTCCGCTCGAACCAAATGCATTCACATACGTGCCATCAAGATTGTATTGATACACTTTCTTGGCTGTGGTATTCTTCTCGCCATACTTTGCTTCGCTCATTTTTTTCTTGGATTCTTTTGTGTGGGTCTTACCTGTTTGCGCTTCCCCTAGTTTTTTCCTGTGTTCGTCGCTCAGAATTCTACCTGTTTGTGCTTCGCTCATTTTTTTCTTGGTTTCTTTCGTATGGGTTTTACCTGTTTGTGCTTCCATTAGTTTTTTCTTGGTTTCTTCCGTGTGGGTTTTACCTGTTTGCGCTTCCCCTAGTTTTTTCCTGTGTTCGTCGCTCAGAATTCTACCTGTTTGTGCTTCGCTCATTTTTTTCTTGGTTTCTTCCGTGTGAGTCGTCCCGGTTTTTGCTTCTCTGATTTTCTGTTTTGTTTCTTCGCTTGGCTTGCCAGAGGCACCTCCGCCTTCCTTGAGATTATACCCACCAGGAGACAGAGTCCCGAGGACTTCCACCATAAGTTCCTCGTGTTTGTTCAGGTCCTCATCCGGGACCTCGTACCAGTCTTTTTTCACTTTTTCCCATCCGTATTTTTGGATGGCATTATATACTGCCACGCAACCGCTACTAGCATATTGATGCTCCTTCAAGCGCTCTTCTATGTCACGAATTGTTTGGCCGATGTAACTCTTTTCTGATGGAAAAGTGAGCATATAAATGAAACCCATTGGTTAATTACAAAAAATTTTTCATTATATTTCTACAAGTGTCGATATACTACTGGAAGGCAGGGGCAATGACAAATTTCAGTGCACCCATACTCCCCACGGAGTATTTAAGAACAAGAGGAAAACCAGACTTCAGATATAACTCCACCACTGGAGAAAGACAAGATGCCTTGGCAAAGCTGATGAGATACTTGAGAGAGAATTTGTTAGAGTAATCGGCTTCTTCCATCGTGGTGATTTTTCCGGTGTCAGAATCGCCCAGAACGGTACGCTGAGAGGCAAAATCTGTCGTGGATAGATAATCAGAGCAGAAACTGACAACTCCACTCTTCTTTTCGATCCACAGGAAATCTGTGAGCTCAGACATATCCCTGCACAGTCTCTGGAAATAGTTAGATGGGATACTAATGATTGTATCGAACTCAAGATCGCTGATCTCGATATAAGCAGAATCGATCTCGATGAGTTTCATTTCGAATTTGGTGAGGGAGTTTTTCTCAAAGTTCTGGATTGTGATTTCCAAAACGTGAGGATTCTCTTCCAGGTAACGGAAGAGGATGCTATCATGACTCCCAGCAGAGCGGAGAAGCTTGAACATGTTTGCCACGTTGATCCCAATCTCGTACGACTTTTGGCAATCATACTCCTCGAATGACTCGGCATTCAGTTTCATGTGGACCAGGGACACCTTGGAGCCGTCCATTGCGCTGATTTTGACACCAGTGGAGTCAAAGGTAATAGACACATCGTGTAGAATTTCCTTGAGGGTGTCAAAAAGAGACTTGACGACACTGCCCTGGACTGTGCGGATGTGGAAAAGGGGCTTGCTCTCGGTAGAAGACATTTTCTGAAGTGTATGATTCAGAAAATGTTTAAGTTATTTGATGTGTCGATATATTATTTGTTAAAGTTATACAATTGTTCACATAGTTTGACCCCGTTATCCTTGATGATTCTATAAATATGTACGGACTCGAAACTCTTCATTGCGTACAAAATTGTTGTGAATACTATCCATGAAATAATGAACAACCAGTCTTTGTTGATGTTGGTGCCATCGATGCTCCCGCCCTTGGCATAAATCGCATACGCAAGAACTGTGAGCAGGAACCCCCAGAGGACGCATCTCTTCCAGTTACCAGCAGCTTCATCAAAACTTATCAGTTTTTTCAGTTTGTTCTTAATGGTCAGAGCGGTATCGCCCTTGATGTATTCTGTGTCTTTTACATATACCGAGTTATAGTCACTGCATGCCTGGACAGAAGTATCCCAACAGGACTCGCAACCAAGGTCTTCACGTTCATACTTGAATGCCGCATACAACACTGTGACAGAAATGACTATGACCAGGGTTGTATCTAGTTTCATTTTTTATATATACATATAATATTATAATGAATTCTTATCTACTCACATTCTTCTGGGCAGTAACTCTGTATCTAGTCGGATTGTCCGTCGTACACTTCATACGGGTGTTAAAAGCAAGAAATCCAGAGGACAAAATGGATTTGGTAAAGGCAATTGTGTATGTTTCCAGCGCCGTGACACTCGGCGTTTTGCTTGTGTACAGGCCATTTGATACTTCTGTAGTGACCAAGATTCTAAAGTACCGCCCTCAGGTACATGCTGATACTTCCACTGCTGCAACTCTCATAACAACAACATTATCTGGTGTATCGGTATAGTGTCATTTGACCCTGGTAATAAAAGAGTATAAATCTAAGAGTATAAACATTTTAAGCACACTGTTTTCTAACAAAGTGCTTGCAATGACGCGTCTCCACGAAGCTATTGATGAAGCTGCCGAGTATGCCTTGAGATCTGACGGTCCTTTTAAGCATTCTTGTTTCATAATGTCCGGGAAGAAGATTATCGCACGCGGAAACAATCATGTCCGCCAACAGATTGGCACAAGTAGTGTGCATGCAGAGATTGATGCCATTTGGCGGATAAACAACACAGATCTATATGACAACCTGAAGGCGATTATCATACGGTCATCTCCAACAGGGCGACTCGGAAATTCGCGTCCATGCGTTATGTGTATGTCAGCGCTCAAGCAGCATGGAATCAAGACCATAGTATATTCTTCGGTTGGAGGATCTATAGTTATGGAACGTATTCAATAAGAAGTGAATATCTGTTTAATTTAACAAATTTTAATGTTTCTGTAACAATAAATGCTTTTCAAAGACATTCACACCATCCCCGAGGAAGAATATGTAACGTGCCAGCGAATTGTAGAACACTGCAGAGAAAGGGGGATCCACTACATAAAGCCAGACCCAATAAAGTATGGTTATTTGGTGGTGTCGAACCACGGGTGGAATGGATTTTATGACATATGCGAACTGAGAAACACAAAAACATTGGTCACTGGATACTCGGACTTCTCAATAGATGGACATGAGATGGACATTTTAGAGCAACCCGTATTAGAGAAGTGGTTTGCAAACAATGTTGGGATTCGCCACCCAAAGCTCATTGCAGTACCCCTCGGTCTGCCAAACGAAGTGGATTTTCCAGTTTATGGTAACACACGTCGTCTCCACGAAGTCGCAAACTCACCATCGGGCAACAAGGGCCTTGCTTACATGAATTTTAAAATAGATACATTCCCTGCAGAGCGTTCAGTCGTCAAGCAGATGTTCTCTGGTCTTGATTGGGTAACCGAAAGCTCAATAGACTTGAGCGAGGATGGGCATCGCAAGTATTTGGAAGAAATCAGAGACCACATGTTTTGCTTTTGCCCCCGTGGTAATGGTGTTGATACACACAGGATGCTCGAATGTATTTATCTCGGTTCTATTCCAATTTGCAAACGAAGTGTGGCTTTAGAGCAATTTGAAGAACTTCCTATTCTGTTCATTGATGACTGGAAAGAGGTGACACCAGAGTATCTTGAGAAGATGTACGAGGAGTTCTCTACTCGAGTTTGGGATATTCGAAAGATACTCATGTCATATTGGAAAAGCCAGATTGTCATTTGACCCAGGATTACCGCTGAGCATAAAAAGAGACCGTATTTCTGTTTTTCTTCACTAAAACGTTTACAACTATCAAGCAAGCAAGTAACAATGTTTGCACCAGTCTTCCTCAACGTCAATGATGACATGGAGACCAACATCCTGACATTTGTCACTTTCAGGAAGTCGCTCAAGAGCATGCTGCGCAACAAGTATGAGTCGGTGTTTAATGAGAAACCTGACAAATCTTTGACGACCAAGAAGCTGATGCGGAGTCTACAGAAGCATGTTTCTTTCAGCGGCGAGAGCTTGAAGACCGCGGGAAGGCATATGAATGCCGTGTCTTGTGGAACCTATATGGCAGAAGTTACATATACAATTTACACGATGCTGGCGGCACTCAACTATGAGTTTAATGTGTCATCTGAACTGCGGAAGATTTATGGCATTATCAATGACTCGCCAAGGAAGGGAGATGCCATGAAAAAAATCATTTTTGCTCTTGATATGTTCGATGAGCTTGCTTCTTGCCATGAATGTTTCGAAGTTCTGGACATCCCCACCTGCATTGATACTATCGATTGCTTTCTGGAGAAAACAACAGCACTTGTTCTGAATGTATAAAGAATTTAAAGAATAATATGTAAATACATAGCATGGACTTCTCTCACATTACCGAAAGGATTCGGAAACTAAAGACGAACATACAAAATGCAAAGGGTTCGGTACCAAAGGAAAAGGCAGAGAAAATCATAGAAGAAGCAGATATCAATAAATCTAAATACACGAAGAATGTCCTCACGCGCGAAACATTTGAGGATATCCTCGAAGGGTACGCAAAATGCCCGGTAGAGGATCTCGAAGTGGGTGACTTTTTAAGGTATAAGCAAAATAAAGGTGGAAAAATAAGGTATATTTGGGGCGGATTATTGATTCACAAGAATCCTGCTTATTTGCGAGTGAAAAATGTCAAAAATGGAATCACATGGTCAGTTCAATTACAGAATCCAGATGTTCAGCATGTGTTTTACGCAAAAAAGAAACAAAAGTTGGAAGAGGGTGGGACGTATGTCAACATCGACACAGCTTCCTCTGCAGGACTTCTTGCTACTGTCATTGACCGCGGTGATGTCGAAATGCTTGAGAAAGCTGCAAAGCTTGCACGACGCGCTGCAACAGATAAATCTTTGGCTTGGTGATATTTATTACATGTATATGTCGTGTTTGCTATTTAATTAAACATCGCAAGCACCAGAAACGCATGCAAGAGTCTGCGAACTGATTGTGTTGTCGTCATTCTCTACAAATGCTGACCAATTTATAATGGGCGTGCGACTCTTGAGCGCCTTGTACTCTTCTTCCGTGCACTCCTCATATGGAGCTTGTTTGTATGACCCACCATCATATGGCAGGAAACTCACGCCAGACAGCTGGTCGAAATTTTTCCAACACCACGCGCCTACTTCTGGCCATTGGCCTTCGCCAACACTGATAGTCACACTGGGTTTGTGAGAGCACCAGTGCTTTTGGTATGCTAGCCAGAGCTCAAGATGTTGGATGGGTGTGATATCCTCGCGCACCAGACCATCTGGCGCCTTGATTGCAAAGCTAAATACCGATGTGGTTGCTGGTTTGAAAATATCATCCTCTGTGTCCACGCCTGCATCTTTCATGAATTGTGTAATAGGGTCCGCCTTGTTTCCACGAACCCTGCGAATGTAGTACTTACTGTGCCGAGGGTGGATGCCAGAAGCAGAATCCACCAGTTGTGAAACAGTGCCTGAGGGTTTAACACAGGTGATAGCGGCACTCTTGGGGATTCCAAGTTTTTCAGCAAACTCGCTGTTTACCTGCTTGGAGTAGTCGCGAAGGAGCTCAAGGGTTTCCTCCAACTCAGAAGTATTGGTACACATATTGACATTGTCAAAGATACCTGTTAGCGACACTCCGAGCAGACGTTCCTCCTCCGTGTTCTTTTTCCAAATCTTCCGCAGGTATGGGAATTTGGAAAAGGTGGCTTGGACGGTTCCGATAATAGTTGCTACCCGGATCTTCCTCATTAGCGTTTCCTTGGTGTCAGTTGCCCGAACAACCACCTCGGTCAGATTGCAGAATTGGTATGGACGCAGGATGATTTCGGCACAAGGGTTGGTCCCAAACTCGAACGAGGCATCCCTCCCGTGCTTTTGCGCAATCTTTTTCATTGCTTCCCGGTTGACAATACCACGCTCCCCCGAATGAGAATTATACAGACTCAGCCATTCTGTCATAAACTTGCCTACCGTTGGTTTGGTATTATACACGGCAGAGTTATTGGCAAGGGCACGGTGGGGAGCAGTCTCCCACCATGGCCCACTCTTGGCACTGCGCATCCGATCGTCGTCCAGGTCGCTGAGGCTGATCATTGCAGACCTGCGAACCCCACCAGATACCACAATCTCCCCAATCTTACACATGATATCGTGGCACTCTAGAGAGTTCAGTCGCCTTCCCGCAGCCGATTTGAACATCTTGACCACAAACCAAAGGAGTTCCACAAGCGGTTTAGGACCAGATGCCCGGCCACCAAATGTCTTCAGACGGGCTCCCTGTGGCCGGATCCTGGATACATCCCACGTGGGGATTTCGCCCGCATATAGCATGGCAATCAGGATCCGAAGACTCTTGGCCCACCCTGCCCGTGAATCGTGGACAGAGATTGTGTGATTGGAGGGGAATAGCTTGTCAGGGATCTCTGGAAGTTTGGACACGTACTTTTCCTCAACACTAAACCCCACACCAGTCCCGGACATGAGAATAAACATTGCTTCGTCGAATGCCTTGGGATCGTCAATTGGCAAATAGCTACAATTGTAAATACATGTGTTGTCGTTATCAGCTGCCTTTCCGGCAGTCATAACAGCACGCATGCTGGGCATCACTTCCAGATTATACACAGAGTTATAAATCTCTTTCTTGAGATCTACATCATCCTTGATCTCTGGAACCTTGTCAAATAGATAATTTACGTAGCGAGATACGGTTTCGTCCCAGTTCTCGCGGCGGTTTTCAGCATCAACAAACTTGGCATATCGCGAACGATGGATGTATTCCTGGTAGGTATCCATGATATTGTATCTGAGATATTGTATCAGAGCCATGTATATAGGAGATTTGTTGATATACATAAAAGAAGTGTCATTTGACCCAGAAAATTGGGTTTGACCCAGGTTCTCAGATTGTCATTTGTCCCTGGGCTGCCATATCGACGCGCGGGTGCATAAAAGGGGGGTACTTGACACATCAAGTATCTTCTTACAAAACATTTACCCACCAATCACAATCATTTACCAAAGCCAAATACCCAACCAACCAATGGTTTCGATCAAGCAGTTTTTCTCCGAGCACGCGATGCTGTACAATGCCAAGGTTGAGAAGCCCGAGGTGCCTGAGCATGTCGATGCGAAGCGGTATTACCACGTTGACGTCGAGGTGCCTGAGCAGGTCGAGGCGCCCGTGATTGCGCCCGAAATGGACGCTCTTAATTTGTGGAGCCCCTGGGCAGCCAAGACAAAGGCGGCGGTACAGCCCGCGCCCCCCGCCGGCGAGACCAAGTACACCCTCGACCACGAGATGGACGCTCTTAATTTGTGGAGCCCCTGGGCAGCCAAGACAAAGGCAGCAAAGGGGATGGCGCCCCTGACCGAGCGGGAGCTGGAGAACATCAAGAACAAGTCATGGACTGTGGAACGCCGTGCTTAAATGTAAACAACCTTAAGAAATCTCGAGAAACAGAAAAGGAATCAAATAACTTGGTGCGTTTGTTGCCTCGGCGGACACAATTTGTATGTCAAATTGGAAGAAAAAATATATGTATCCAGATCAAATGACATTCTCCTGGTTCTCTCGCCCTCACCGCAAAGAAAAACAGGAAGAAGAGTTTGCCGAAAAACTTGACCTCATAGAAAAAAAGTATGCCGATAGACTCGACCGCAGGGAAAAAGAGATTCTCGAAAGACTAGGCCACGTAGACAACGAGTTGGCCAAAACACTTGGCTTCGTAGAAACAGAGTATTTGAGACTCAGGAAGTTCCAAGACAAACTGAACACCTGCATGGAGTCCCACAAAGAGTTGCAGTCCGACAACGCTGTACTCCGGGCCACGATCAATGACCTCCAGAGCAAAGAAAAAAAACAGGAAGAAGAGTTTGCCGAAAAACTTGACCTCATAGAAAAAAAGTATGCCGATAGACTCAACCGCAGGGAAAGAGAGATTCTCGAAAGACTAGACCACGTAGACAACGAGTTGGCCAAAAGACTGGGCTTCGTAGAAACAGAGTCTGCCGTGAGACTCGGGAAGTTCCAAGCCAAACTGAACGCCTGCAACACGCGACTCTCAAACGTGGAAAGTTGCATCCCGCTTTGTACCCCTACTCCCTAATTAAAAGCTCTTTTCCTTATGATTCTTTGCCCCGCATAATTTAAATTCACATTAAAAGCTCTTTTAGTGTGAAAATTTGACCCCGCGTATTAATATTTGACCCCGCGTAATGTTTTAAAGGTGTAAATTACAATTAAAGGTCTTTTAATATTAAAAAATGAGCCCGCGTATTGTTAAAAGGGTAATTATTATATTAGAAGGTCCTTTTCTTTATAAGTATATGCCCCGCGTATGTTATTAAGAGTATTATTACTTATTATATGAAATTTGCAAGCGCTATGTACAGATTGCCAATATGTATATAACACATAAACACCAAATCATTTGCTGGTCGAGCGCAGCGCAGCGGAGCGTCAACAACCAGGAGGAGCGCAGCCCATAGGACTTGTAGTAAGCGAAGCAACGGGCCACAACTGAGTGTATTTTCGGTTTTTACAAAACGTCGATATACATTTATATCGACAAAAGTGATTGTGTAATTGACTTGATTTCTTTACAAGGAGACTAAAGTAATAGACACATTTCTTTAAAGGGTTCAGGGCACGTGCTAGGCGCACACTCGCTTCGCTCGTTTAGCTTAATTTGCCGCGTGCTGTGCGCGATATGCTTGTGTGCTAATTAGGCCACAGTCGTCACAGATATGCAACCAACGAGCGCTATGACAATCATAGTCTCTCTCCTTGTGTGTATGCTCGTGCAGACACTCAGCGCGGATACTATCAATCTCGTCCTTGAGGTTGCGAACCAGCTCCTTTGCCAGAGAGAGTTCTTGCTCGAGCTTCTGTACCAAAGACATCTTTAGGTGTTCTAACATTCTAACGTCAGTCTCCCTAAGATACAAGAAAACGTCGATATACATTTATATCGACGTTTTGTGTTTGATACCAGATACTTATTTCTCCTAGGATACTATGAACGTGGACTCGTTGTGTGAGGAGATTGCCAAGGTATATAATAGCACTGCGCTTAATTACAAGAAGAATGCTCATATGTTCTATGAGTCAAACAAGCCAAAACTGTACTTTAGGATACACAGACCCACTAAAAAATGGTACGTGGGGTTCACAACGCAGCGATATGCCATCTTTAGACACAACCAAGACATAACGAGTGCTGTTCTGTTCAAAAAGAAGGGCAAAAAGAGCGACTTCTATCGCAAGACAATCACCACTGAGCAGGCACTTGATTTGTGGAACAGGACGCCAGACCCTTTCTATGAGGTAAACAAGGACTGGGTCGTGTGGACTATTGCCGAGTTTGACACCGATAGCATTGCCAGAAGCGCCGAGGCAGCAGTCATTCAGACACTCACAAAGCAGAATGTGATACCAGCAGATCTGTGTCTTAATACTACACACGTCTGTGTTCCTGTTAGCAACCAAGATGATAAACCAATAAATCCTTTATTAGCGAAGATGATGAAGTCGTCCTAAGTATCTCTTTCAAAGATTGTAAGAAACGTCGATATAGTTTTATATCGACGTTTTTGAGAAACAAGAGACCAGTAAGTATTTACAATCAGACACTAAAATCTTCCTATAGTTTTATTCAATTAATTAAAAACCTCCTTGAGTTATTTTTGTGTGATTTAATTTGCAACTCGCAGAAAAACGCATTTAATTAAACCGAAAAACGTTTACGCCAAAAAATAATTCCAATTAAATAAAAAAAAAATATTTGCGGTATATTGAGAAGAAACTCTTGACAGGATTTTAGCATAAATTCACTTAACCACTACAAAACTATACAGTGTATTGTAATCTACTGTACAGTGTTGCCTCGGGCGCAAGTACAAACCAATACTTGGCGATACTTGCCAGTACTACTTTTTCTGTCTAAAATGCCATA
>Ga0247840_10009697_pt1 | contig 12316 bp, 17 predicted proteins | sample LaCruzMarch2015__FD_192404 | JGI IMG/M metagenome (GOLD analysis project Ga0247840, IMG submission 192404) | Freshwater microbial communities from meromictic Lake La Cruz, Castile-La Mancha, Spain - LaCruzMarch2015_17m | ecosystem: Environmental > Aquatic > Freshwater > Lake | place: Spain...
CTACGTTAAACATCAAACCCATCATAATCAAGTCGAGCAACAGAGTTTATTTAACAAATTAGGTTTCTAGCCCACGACTAGTGGGCAAACTCAAGCCACCAGATTGATATCTGGTGGCTTTGTGACTTGATTTATTTTATTAAAAAGGTGAAACTTCTAGCAGAATGAAAGAGCACCTTCTCAGAGATTATCACCTGGAAGAATGGGCTAATAATATTTTAGTCCGAGTTGGTTACAATGGTCCAAGAGTTAGGGTTTCTTGGAATAATAGATTCCGGACAACTGCAGGATGGTTTATTCGTAACGGTAGGAAAAGAATTGAACTTAACCCAATCTTGGATGAGGGTGAATTTAGAAAACATTTAATGTGTACTCTAAAACACGAACTGGCGCATGTCTTGGCTTATTATAGAGCCGGTCGCCGACAAATTGAGGTCCACGGTCCTGAGTGGAAAAAAGCTTGTCGAGAGTTAGGTATTCCAAAAGAAAAACCTCGTCATGACTTAGTTTTTAGGGGTATTAATGTGAAAAGAAAATTTTTTTATCATTGTCCCAATTGTCGAGATGTTCTTGGACGAGTCAGGCCATTTGAAAAACCACATGCCTGCATTGCTTGTTCATTTAAACACAACAAGAAGGTTGTGTATGATCCAAGATTTAGAATGAGGTTATTGCCAGATTCATCGCGCTCTTAGTTGAGTGCGATTTTTATTTATTTAATTATATAGACCAAAATCTATTATTTTGCTAGATTAGACCAAGTCGAACCTTACATAATATGAAAACAACACAAATAATTGATATTGGCTACTTAGTTGCTTCAAGCAGCAAATCAACCATGAGCACTTTCAAAGAGCGGTCAAATGACGCTATAAAAATTGGCGTTAGACTTTGTTTGATTGGTATGACTCAAGAAAACCTCGAAGCCATTCGAGAAGGAAAAAACATTCAAGTCAGAGTTTGGAAAAATAATTCATTTTTGGAAGAAATTTCCATTCCTGTACCCATGGTCATTTATGACAGAACTCCAGTTGGAAATTCTAGCTCAAAAACGGATTTGTTTATTGAAGCCCTGATTCATGCCGGTTGTAAATTTCTGAATTCGCCAGAGGTTAGAATGATGGCCAGAGATAAGTGGGCTCAGTATAAATTTTTTGCAACTCGCGGAGTGAAAATTCCATATACGGCAAAATATACTGAAGCAGAGCTTTCAAGTTTTTTGAAAAAAGGTTTGGTTTTTATTAAACCTCGTTCTGGTTCTGAGGGTAAGAATCAAATCATTATCAAAAGAGTTGAGGGTGAGTCCAAGACCGCTTCGGTCTATAAAATCACTAATACTTTTGGTAAAAAAACGGAAGTCTTAGTTTCTGGTATTAAAGAGGTTAAAAAATATCTGTCTGATTTTCCTCTGTCTTCACAAACCTACATAATTCAAGAAGGTGTAAAAATTGACTGTATTGAAGAGGAAGTTCGAGGTCAGAAAAGACAGCGCTCTTTTGATTTCAGGGTTATTGTCCAAAGAACCGCTAACGGTAATCCTGTGGTTACTATTGCTTTTGTTCGGGTTGGTCCGCCTAGATCAGATCAAGCGAATATTAGTCAAGGTGGACATCCTCAGGACATTGAATCGGTTTTTGAAAACCATCAAGATGTCATTGAAACACTTAAAATCGAAGCAATTGGAATTTTTAATTTGTTAGCAGAATCTTATACCGTTTCAGAGATGGCCTTTGATTTTGTTAAAGATACGGAAGATGATTTCTCTCTTTGGTTTCTTGAAGAAAACTCTCGTCCTGGCACCAAGGGTCCAAGGACTCTGCGGGAATGGGTGCCTACTGACAAGATGTATGCCAGAAAAGGTATTATTCTTTATGATGAGGTTTATTCCAATAAGCGTAGACAAAAGTGGGGAGCTCGCTTTTTGGCTTTTCGGGTTTTGCCTTTCTACTATGGCAGAACTTTGGTAAATTCCTAAAATTGATATAAAAATACGACATTACCCTAGGGCGATGTCGTTTTTATTTTTTTCATGACCTCGTGCATATGCTTTAATCCAGAAAAATAAACCAAGGTTAGTAGGTGGTCTAGATATCTAATCCTGTAAGATTCTTCACCGTTTTTATCAAAAAGCTTTGAACCCCAGAATAAATTAAATTTAGATAGAACAAGCATCATTTTTTCGCCATCTTTATCAGAAGCAATAACATTCAAAATCTTCAGCACTTGAAATGGTTCAATTTCATATCTTTTCTGAATTTGTTCCTTAATCCGCTTTTCGGATTTTTGGTTCACAATAAATACCTGATATGATTTTCTATCAGGAAAAGCTAGCGACGTTACTTCACAAAAAACTAAGTATATTTTTTTCATTAGGTACCTCCAATATTTAGTTTGGCATTTAATTTTTAATTGTCAATAAAATAAAAAACCGGATTGTTAATACCGGTTATTTTTTCAAAAATTTTGCCACCACTGAACGAAGCCATAAACAATCAATATCCAGAATATAAAACTTTTCCTGCGACTTAATTTAATATGGCTATCTTTATCTACTGGTGTTAAAAGATTGGCTAGACCATCAGAAATAGCCAGACTACCAAAAACAATAACGCCAATAAAATACATGTGCATTAGAATGGTCATAGATCCTCCTTATTTTGGGAAACGTGCCGGTTTTTGACGTGTTTTGTAGGTTTTTAAATAAATCTTAGTCTTACATCCAAGAGTAGGACAAGTACAAGTTGGATGGTCTTGGCCGCGATCTTCTTCAAAAACAACCTCGTTTTCTTTGCAAAGAAAAATAGTCCCACAAGATGGAAAAGTTCCTTTGAATTCAAATTTGGGCTCTTTTAAAACCCCCTTTTTTAGAATTTTCATTTTGATAGTTCGTTCTCCTGAAATAATAGCATTAAACTTTAATTAAGAGTAGACAATAAAAAACTGCTTTACACGCTAAGTATAAAACAGTCTATTTTTCTTAATATTTTTCAGGAAAATTGTCTCGAACCGCTGTTCTTAAAGAGCAATGTTCCTTTTTAATGTATAGCAAGAGAACCGCAACTTCTTTGTCCAAAAAATTGGTGAGAATTTTTTTGTCCTCGTCACTCAATTTTAAAATATGGGCATATGTTTCAACATCAAGAATTTCGATTTCTGAAGGATCATAACTTCCTTCAGTACCGTCTTCATGTCTCACGTCATAACAGAGACCATGAGAATCGTGATGGGTGATTACAATACCCCAAACATTCCATTTGCGTTTTGCTAACGCTTCGTCTGTCCAGTCGTCAATTTCGGGGTTCGGGTTTGTTGTTCTGACCAATGTTCCAGGATCAACCAGAATTATCTGTCTGGCGAAACTTTGAGCAACAACATGATGTCCGTTTGCCACAACTTGGCACCCATGTTCGAGAATGGTTTCAAAAATTGGGCAAGCTGCTTCGTAAGCCACCGACTCTTCTCCTTGCAGAACCAGTTGACCACGAGATATATTTTTCCCCATATCCCAATTTTCTCTGAGTCGAAACATCAGTAGCGACACAAGACATTGGTCGCTGATGAATTCCTTGAAGCGACTATTCAGTGTTTTAACGAAGGCTTCAACTTTTGGTCGAAGTCGATTTTCCATTTTCATTGTTAACATATCAAGATTTCCTTTGATTTGAGGTTTAGTTGTTTAGGTTCAGTGTTTATCCAAAATTAGATTAACACATCTTTAAAAAATCTCAAATAAAAGTACCATTGTCATTTTAACTCAAATTTTAATCAAACAAATTTACAATATAGTCATCAATTTCTCTTTGAGTTAAGTCGTAAAAGTTTTTTCCAGATTTATGCAAGTCTTTAGCTAAGCTTATTCCAACAAATCTCCAGTGCCATGGTTCAAATTGATACGAAGAATTAATCTCAGGATAGGAAAGTATAAAACCGTATTTGTAAGCATTTTCTTTTAACCATGCGTATTCTGGTGATTTAGAAAAACCAGAAAAAGTATCAGCAACAGTTGGATTAGTGAAATCAACTGTGGTACCTAACTGGTGCTCTGAATAACCTTGGTCAGCAGAAAATTGATTAGCGCTACCGGCTCCATAGGTTACTGTGTAAACTCCTTTTAGTTGTGCTTGTTCAGTAAAAGAACGAAAAGCAGAGATAATTTGTAGAGATAATCCTTCTTGTTTGGCGTCTTTAAGCATGTCTTCTAAGTGAGGCCAAATTTCGCTGTGAATTTTGTATATTTTGTCTTTATTAAAAGTGTATTCAGTTGGAATATTAGTTAAATCAAGTGGTACATAATTTTCATTTAAGAAAAATATTTTAGAATACTTTTGTAAAAGCTCTGGATCGGTTTTTGTAATTTTTTCTAGATTAGAAACGTTTTTATTAACGCTTTTAAATTGTGAATCTAAGGAGTCGGCTTTTTCTTTGGCTGCCGCAAGGGCGTCTGCCAAGGTTGTGTTTTTTTCTTGAGCCGCCAGTAAAATAGTTTCTATATCAGAAATTTTTTGTGAAAAAGTAGAACTAGCAGCGTTTAGCTGGTTTTGAATTTTTTGATCAAAAGAATATTGATAATATCCTAAAAAACCTAAACCTGATAAAACAACAACCATTATTAAAATTTTGATAATATTTTTCTTATTCATTAGACTATTATATCAAATAAAAAACTTCGCCCGTAATTACGTTGCGAAGTTGTTAAAAGGCTAGTTTAGTTGGTTATAAACCAGTTGCCATATCGGCAGCTTGCCCAGCTCTCATGTTATTTTTTAAGACTGATTGAGTAATTAAATCAGCCGTAATGTAATTTATAATGACCCACAAATCAGTGGCTTCAAATTGGTAATCAATCTGACTCATAATAAAACCCAAGGCCTTTATAAAGGCTGTTTCCAAAGATGTATTTGGTGATACATAAAGAATTATGCCATTTTTGTAACGCACACCCATTCCTACTGTGGTTTGGGGGCTAATACTGAATTCGTATTTACCGACTTTCAGCTTTTCAAAAAAGTCTCTGGCAGTATCCCAATCCTTGTTTCCTGTCGGCCGTGGTGTTGGTTTGAGAAAGTATTGACGGTGCATATCCCGGCCTTTATCCCAATTAATACTCAGGAAATCATCATTGAGGGTTGGCTTATAAAAGAGATCAATTCTGGCATCAACCACAGACTGGCCAAAGCTATTTGGTCCAGGCTGAGCGATGAGAATATAACCTTTGTCTTTTTTGGGTATTCTGGAAATTTTACCAAAGTTTTTTTTCGTGACTATCGTGTAATCTTGTGATGCATTCATATTTTATTTAAGGTTCTGATTGGTTTAAAAATATCTTATATAAAATACATTAAAAAGCAAGCAAATAAAAAACTCGCAAGAATTGCTTCAGGCGAATTTATTTTAGAAGGGTAATGGTTCCTGATCACCGTCTTCTTTTTCGAGCCACTCTTTTCCAGGTGGTCTTTGTAAGTCTCTTGAATTTTCTCAGTGAAACTTGGCGATGCTGTCATTTTAGCCTTAAACTGCTCACGTTTTTTGGCTTTTTCAGCCTCAAGTTTTCTCCTCTCACGAAGAATTCGCTCGATCCCATAAATTAGAATAAGTCTATGTTTTCCAAAAATCTTACGATCATCTAAAACCTGTTTTAAGGCCTCAGCCCAAGATAGTTTTCTTTGTTCGCTCCACTCGTCAGTCGCTCTTATTAGTTCCCTGGGTTCTGGAAAATATTCAATTTCTGGAACGTCTAGCATTTTTTTTGCATCATGGGCCACAAAAGGTTTTTCATGTCTTTGTTCCTGTTCTCGTTCTTTTTTAACCGAAGTTTTTTTACTAGATTTTCGTTCGGTTATTTTTTTTAAAGCCGAAACTTTTAAAAAAGGATCAAACTCTGATCCTTCTTCAAAATCGTGACTCTCTGAGCGAATGTCATGATAGGAGAAATAAATTCTAGGCGATCTACCTGACTCTCCTTTTTTTCTAGAAAAAACTTTACCCGAAATTTGCTTTAAAAAAAGTTGCCAATCTTCATCCTTAATTTCATGCCAAGCCATGAATTCGTTGGCGATTCGGTATCTTTCATTTGGATCTATAATGTCCATGGTAGCCCTTACAATTTCTTGCAAGACCACATAAATACTAGTGTAGGGTTGCATATTTAGTTAGGTGCGTCTGAACTTATTTATACAATAAAAAGATAAAAAAAGCATTAAAATAAAAAACCGCCCCGACCCACATTTGATAGTGAGAAGGGACGGGTTGATTTTTAAGCCGCGATCTTGGGGATCAGGGCTATGACGAATGGGTTCTTGATTTGAACCCAGCGACCGTTGATACAGGCTTCAACGACACTGCCTGATTGGGCAAAGTCCTTGATTTCCTGGTGAGTCCGCTCATCGAGCAATTTTGTCAGATTTCCGTAACCGCGAGCAAATTGCTTTCCATTTGAGTCTTTCACCCGAACGTTTACGCCGCCATCTTTTTTCGGATCGAGCTTTGCAAGGTCGATTGCTTTGATGAAATCGAAGACTTTGCCGGCGGTGTTGCCAGCTGATCCACGAATTCCATCCCAGACGGTTTCAGGTGCCCAGTTAAGAGCCATTTTCCGTTTCTCATTACCATCTCCGATTTCGGCGACGATGATGTCTCCGGTGTTGATGAAATAGGAGGACAAGCACGGTAGGCTTTTATCGAAGCGGGCGCTTTTTTTGCCAGCATTCGCAACCGCACAGCGGTTTTTGTGCGAGATGAAAACCGTCTCGGGTGTTTCACCAACGATTTCGGCAAAGCAGAAGCTTGGCCCTGCGCTGGTGATCTTGAGTCTCACAATAGGATTAACGATGATCATTTTGGTTCTTTCTATTTTGTTGTTTAGGTTCTAATCAGTTTTTCTTACTAACACACGTTAGGGAAATCCTGAGCTTTTTATAATATACTATATTTATCGTAATTTGTCAAATAATCCGTAATATCCCAATAGCTTGTGAACACTTCAGGTTAAGAAAGTGTAATATCAAACATTATGTATACAAACAACAAGAACATGCCCAAAATTCGTAGAGATACCGTAGTCTTCTCTGACAGATATGGAGTAAGGTGTGCAGCCAGACATTTTGGCTTTTCTCCAGGTGCCATCTCTTTGTGGAGAAAGAAAGCAAAGATAATTGGTCTTCATCCCATACCAACTAAATCATCAAGACCTAAACATCATCCGAAGGAATTAGGAGAAGGTGTTGTGAAAAGAATAATTGATATTAGATTAAATACCAAAAGAACCAGTGAAGTAGTTCACAAACATATTTTAAATGAAGGAATTAAGGTCTCTTTAAATTCTGTCAGGAGAACAATTGATCGATACGGATTAATGAAAAAGAGATCACCTTGGAAAAGATATCATCCTCATGTAGACCGTCCATATCCATTAAAAGCTGGTGATTTGGTGCAATTAGACACCATACATCTGATGACAGGACTAAAAACCAGAATCTATGTCATGACCTTAATTGATGTATATTCTAGAAATACATATGCTAAATGTTATGAAAAAATTAATTCTAAAACAGCTACTGACTTTTTAATGGAAGCAGAAACCCAATCATTTTTTAATTACGAAATGATACAAACAGATCATGGACCTGAGTTTGGTAAATGGTTTGTTTCTAGAGTTAAAAGACATCACCGATATACCAGAATTGGTAAACCAAATGACAATGCTCATATTGAAAGATTTAACAGAACATTACAGGAAGAGTGTTTGGATATATTACCTAGAGAGGTCGCCGTAATTAATTGTGAATTAATTAAATATTTGAAATACTACAATGAAGTTAGATTGCATATGGGAATTAATTTAAAAACGCCAATGCAGATTATTAGGGAGTGTTCACAAGCTATTGGTTAGAATACGATAATCAATATTATTTGACAAATAAAAAACACCCAATTTAATTCGGATGTTTTTATGTGAGAATTTTATTTTTTTCTTCTTTTACTTGCCAATGCTGCTAACCGTGCCTTTTTAATTGCTAATCTTTTTGGTGTCTTTTTTGATCGGGAGGCTCTTTTTTTGTCCATCCCTGTTGCTCTTTTTGCCATGAGTAAATTATACACTATTTATATATTTTAGAAAATCTTTTCCAAAAAAGTTTTTAATTCAGAGCCCTCGATAGTTCTATATTCATTGGCTTTTAACTTACCTAAAAGAATATTCATAATTCTCACACGCTTAAGAGTGCTAACTTCATTAAAAAGAGCCACACACATGCGACGAATTTGATGTCGTTTTCCTTCGGTTAAAGTAATATAAAATTTATTATCACCAGTAATTTTTATTTTACAAGGGCGAGTCTTTTCATTTTCAATTTGAACTCCTGCTTCCATTTTTTCTTTAAAATTTGGACGCAATTTAAATTTAGTGGTAACCTCATATTCTTTTTCGTGAACCTTATTTGGATTTAAAAGTTTATCAGTAATCCGTCCATCGTTTGTTAAAATAATCAAACCATCTGAATCTTTGTCTAGACGACCAATAGGGAAAACATCATTTCTTCCAATAATTTTTTTAATATCTTCTTCATAGCTTTGAGCAGAGTGAGTAACAATGCCGTGAGGTTTATTGTATGCCAAATAAACATAGTCTTTTTTTGTAGCATTTTTAACTTTTATATCATCAGTTTCTTTGACTTTATCGCCAAGCTGCGCCCGTCTACCGTTAATTGTCACTTGGCCTTTTTCGATAAGAACATCAGCGCCTTTTCTAGTAGCATAATTTTTGAAAGCCAAAAATCTATTGATTCGCATTGGAAAAGTTAGGGGGGTTGGCGCACCCGGCTTTCTTATTATTTGCTTAGGCTTTTTCATAAGTTAAGGGTGAGTATAGCACAATTAAAATAAAAGGTATTTTCCAAAAATTAAAACGCCCACAATGAGTGCAGTTATGGCAGAGACAAGAACTGCTCCTGCCGCCACGTCTTTGGTGTCGCGTGCATAAGGATGATATTCTGGCGAAGTTAAATCTATATCAATTTCAAGTGCTGTATTGAAAGCTTCAGCCGCTAAAACAAAACCCCCAGTTAAAATTAAAATCATCCACTCAATGCTACTAATTTTAAAATAAAAGCCGGCAACAATGACCACTAATAAAATTAGAAAATGAATCCAGGCGTTATGAGTATTTTTAATAAAAAGATATAAGCCACGACCTGCGTGTTTGAAACTTTTAGCTCTTTTAATAATTGAAAATTTTTTGTTTTCTGATATTTCTTTCATTGAATAATTATAGCAAAAATTTTCCAAGTAATTTTTGACAAAATTGAAAATTAGGCCTGTGGATAAGCTATTAACATTATTTCAAAAAGTAATATAATTGGTGGCAAGGAAGCTCTAGAAGCTCGTTAATGATTAATTTAAAAAATAATGAGCGAAGATAATTCTAACCATTTCCGATGTACTCACTGCGGTAAATTATTGGCAAAAGACAATATAGAAGAAGGTCATTTTGAAATAAAATGTATGCGTTGCGGTGTTTTGAATGTTCTATTTAGGGATACCAAAGAACAGATTGTGGTAACCGATCCAAATGGCGTCATACTTTTTGCTAATGGTTTAACTGAAGTGGTTACGGGGTACAGCCTAGAGGAAATTGTAGGAAAAACTCCGGCTCTATGGGGTGGATTAATGCCTAAAGAATTTTATGAAAAAATGTGGCATCAAATTAGAGAAGAGAAAAAATCGATTAGTGTAGAACTAACTAATCATAGAAAAAATGGTGAGAAATATTTGGCGAATTTAATAATTTCCCCAGTTTTAAATACTGAAGGTGAAATAAAATTCTTTATTGGTATTGAATCAATTAAAAATAACTTAAAATAATAAAAATATGACAAACGCTCCAATTCCAGAAAATGAAAAAGAACGTCTGGAAGCCACTAAGAAATTAGGGATTCTTGATACTATCGCAGAAGAGAGATTTGATCAGCTTACTCGTGAGGCCGCTGAAAAATTGGGTGTACCCATTTCTGCTATTTCAATTATTGATGAAAACAGGGAATGGTATAAATCTTGTTATGGTATGGATGTTAAAGAAGGAGATCGAAATATATCTTTTTGTGGTCATACTATAACTGAACCAGAAGATATTTTGGTTGTTGAAGACACTTTAAAAGATGACAGATTTGCTAGCAACCCTTATGTGTTAGGAGAACCTTTTGTTAGGTTTTATGCAGGGGTCAGAATTTTTGATCGAAAAACTAAAATGCCTGTAGGAGTTTTTTGTGTGAAAGATAAAAAACCAAGAACTCTATCAATTGATGAGTTGGCTGTAGTTTTGGATTGTGCTGCTAGAGCAGAAGAAGAGATAAATAAGTAAAAATTGTATATCAGCTCTCACTACAAAGTATAGTTGCTGTTTTTGATGTGGGGTTTAAGAATTATTTGGTATTATTATTTTATGAATAAAAATCAAATAATTAAAAACACAGAAAATTTTGTTAAAAAAGCTCTTTCAAAAGAAGGAACAGGGCATGATTGGTGGCACATTGAAAGGGTTAGAAATAATGCAAAACTAATAAATAAAACAGAAAAATCTGACGATTTCGTAATTGACTTAACTTTGTTACTTCATGATGTGGGTGATAGAAAGGTTATTAAACAAGAGAATGATGACTATTCTATTGCTGAAAATTTTTTGAAAAAGCAAAAAGTTTCAGGTGAAGTGGTTGAACACGTGATGTTTATAATTAAAAATATGTCTTTTAGTAAGTCTCTGAACGGTCAAAAAGAAGAAGCTTCAAAAGAATTTTACATAGTTCAAGACGCAGATCGATTAGATGCAATTGGAGCAATAGGAATTGCCAGAACTTTTGCTTATGGTGGTAGTAAAGAAAGACCTCTTTATGATCCAACTAAAAAAGCTCAAAAAATAAATACAACTAAAAATTATAAAAAACTAAACAGCTCTTCTTTTCATCATTTTGAAGAAAAGCTTCTTTTGCTTAAAAATTTAATGAATACCAAAACAGCCAAAGAAATTGCAAAAAATAGGGATGATTTTATGAAAAAATATATAAAACAATTTTTAGATGAGTGGTATGGTAAAAAATAACTCTTTTTGTATGGTTCTGTTTGATGAAGGATGTTCGAACTTGTTTTTTAAATTACTTTAAAATATTTTTAATTATGAATTTAAATCTGTATAACGCTCTTTATACACACCAGTTGATTCTGCTTCGCTAAAATATTTTACTCGCTCTACTTGTATCTCATCAATCTCTGGATTTTTTTCAAGTAAAGCTTTTACCTCTGCAATAAAATCGGGAAGTGGCATAGCATCAGGATCGGTGGCTTGTTCTGGACTAATTAATTCTGTTTGCACATAAGGCGGAATAAGCTCAATGACTTGGATACCTTTATCTTTTAATTGTGTTCGAAGAGATTGGGTATAAGAGTGTATTGCGGCTTTTGTTGCGCAATAAGTTGGAAATCTTGAACTCGGAATAAAAGCTAATCCTGAAGAAACGGTGACTATTACTGAGTCATTGTTATTTTCAATAATTGAAAGTAATTTTGAATTTAATTCAATTTGCCCTATTAAATTTGTAGCAATTGTAGACTTTGCAATTTCTATGTCATCATCACCAACCTTTTCCATTTTCATCATTCCCGCATTTAGTATGAGCATATTTAGATCAGGGTATTTTTCTTTTACTTGATTAATCAGTGCATCAATTGATGTGGTGCTTGTAACATCAAGTTCTATAACCTTCATGCCTTCGTTAGTTTTAGCAACTTCATCAAGTTTTGTTTTGTTTCGTCCTGCAATGATAACTTTGTTATCTAGACTATGGAACATTTCAGCTAAACCTTTTCCAATACCTGAACCACCTCCAGTAATAAGAATTGTATTTTTTGTCATTTTCATACACTTATGTTAACACAGATTAGAGCGCTCTCTAACCTGTTTTGTGTAAGTAGGTGAGTTACTCAATGGGCGGCTCGTTATATTTAAATAAAAAAGATAATGTTTTGATGTGACATTATCTTTAAGGTTTTTTCATATTTTAGAGTTTTGGTTTCCTAATTTTCCACCCTTGATGTTTTAAATGATATTCAATATGTCTTCTGTAAGTGTTAAACATTATTTCAACTCTTCGGTCGATTTCTTTTCTAAAATCGGCAGTGTCAAAATCTTCTCTGCTGTAATGTGAACTAATATCTTTCTCGGCTAGTTTTTTAAGATATTGAACTATTAAATAATCATCGTACAAAAATATTCGGCAATCTTGGCACGAGATTATTGTTATCTCAACACGATAGACAGAAATACATCTTA
>Ga0247840_10009699_pt1 | contig 12313 bp, 8 predicted proteins | sample LaCruzMarch2015__FD_192404 | JGI IMG/M metagenome (GOLD analysis project Ga0247840, IMG submission 192404) | Freshwater microbial communities from meromictic Lake La Cruz, Castile-La Mancha, Spain - LaCruzMarch2015_17m | ecosystem: Environmental > Aquatic > Freshwater > Lake | place: Spain...
AACAGTCCCGCCGCTGATGGTGATGGTGCCGCCTGCAGCATTCGTGCCCCCGCCGATCCCTGCGCCGTTGGTGCCGCCAGCTACTGTTAGGCTGCCCGTCGTACCTGTGATGGTTATAGTTGCAGTGCCGTTTGTGCTTATTCCTGCCTTGCCACTGGCACCGCTTGCATCCAATGTGTTATCTTCTCCATCTGCCAATTGCACTGTAATATTGGCATTTCCCAGCAAGTTTATTGGGGAAGCTGCTGTGCTTGTTATGCTTACACCATTTAGTATCAGAGTAAGCCCTGTAACACCTGTTGCAACCTCGATGGTATTTGTAACAGTTGTGCCGATAACGGTAATTGTCACGTTATTTGCCCCTGTGCCAATAGTAAATTTGTTGCTGGCATAGGTAACACCCGTTGGCAATATGCTGTTCGTTGTGTCGCTGACGTCAATGGTCGACGCATCGCTCACCGCAAAAGTCGGTGGATCCCCCAGTGGTATCAGTGAAAAAACCATTACCAAAACCAGAATAATGCTTACCCTCTTCATGATTTTTTTCATTTTTCCCTACCCCTCTATCCCTGTTTTTATCAACCTCTATACAATAATTTTTATTTCTCCAGAATCCCGTACTTGTCCTCGAGCAGATCCGCAGCGCTCTTTATGGCTAGAGTGCAATTCTCCTTAAGATGCTCAGGAATGCTGCTATAGCCTTCCGGCGTGGTGATATCGCACCGGATGATGTCCCTACAATAAGCGGAACCGTTAATCTCCGCAAAATCCTTCAAAAAATCCCGAACCAGATTATGATAAGCCCAAACTTCCTCCGCCGTCGCGCCGCTGGCGGGCGCGTATTTCAGCCCTAGCAGCATGATGCCGCCATAGGCCGCGCCGCAGATCCCCTGGGTCCTGGCCAGGCCACCGCCAAAGGACAAGGCCAGCTTCAGCGCCGTGTCCCGATCTTCTATACCTCCGAAGATATCATAATAGGCCGCGAACACGGACTGGGCGCAATTGCAACCCGAAAAATGATTGTTCATGACTGTTTCTTTTCTGCTGATCATGGGGCACCTTGTATAATGCAGTTGCATTATACGTTCCTTTCTTTATCAATTTTTGATAGCGGACTATAATGTACGCAGACGCTGTGGATTAGTGTGGCACCTTATAGCTTGGTCTATTTCTTCGGAGGCTCTAACCACAGCAGTTTGCTTATTTGTTGATTAGTTAGATAACGCATGACGTTTTATCTGGAACAAGGCTACATTCAGCAAACAAGTCTGTGGAAACATAGCGTCTGATACGATTCGCGAAAGGAGATTCATTATGATTTATGTAGGTATTGATGTCGCCAAGCACAAACACGATTGCTACATTACCAACTCCGAGGGTGAAATTCTCAGGGATGTGTTTACTTTTCAGAATTCCATGTCTGGATTTCAGGAGTTCTATGACACGCTCCTGTCTTTTGAACCAACCCCATCTTCCCGGAATATGCGAATAGGACTTGAGGCCACCGGTCATTACAGCAGCAATTTGATCGACTTTATCCTCGCGAAAGGGATCAATCCTTCAGTTCTAAACCCATTGAGCACAAATCTTTTCAGAAAGGGTCAAAGCCTTAGAAAGACTAAAACGGACAAGTCCGATGCTCGGTTTATCACGATGATGCTGATCACGGAGAGCTTCAAGCCCTACTCTCCAGTATCATATCACATCAGTGAACTGAAATCACTCACCAGACATCGCTTTCGTCTGGTTCAGGCGCGCTCAAGGTTCAAAGTTTCTTATGCAAGGATTTTGGATCTTGTCTTTCCGGAACTGTCCGACATTGTCTGGGCTTTGACCCAGAAGTCAGTACTTCTTACCCTGCTCGAGCTTCCTAATACCCAGGCCATTGGTCAGTGCCATCTCACCCATCTCGCCAAAATCCTGGAGAAGAATTCCCGCGGCCGTTATCATCGGGAAAAGGCAATCCAGCTTCGTGAACTGGCTCGAAACTCCATCGGCAGCAACAGTCCTGCTCTCGCATTTGAACTGCAGCAAATCATCAGAACTATTCTGTTTCTTCAAGAAGAAGTCATTTTAATCGAAAAACAAATCAAACAGGTTATGATTAATATTGACTCTCCAATCATGACAGTACCCGGTATTTCTTTTACCTTGGGGTCTATGATCATCGCTGAAATCGGTGACATAGAGCGTTTTGAAACACCAGCCAGATTACTTGCATTTGCAGGATTGGAACCCTCTACCTATCAATCGGGCAATTTCACTGCGTCTCATGCTGCGATGGTGAAACGAGGATCCAAATATCTTCGCTGGGCCATCCTGAATGCCGTTAGGTTAATTTGCATGAGGGATGTTGCGTTTAAAAACTACTTCGTCAAGAAACTGAGTGAAGGGAAGCATTACTTAGTAGCTTCGAGTCATACCGCCAAAAAATTGATCCGTTTGATTTTCTGTTTGCTTAAAAGAAATCAACGGTTCTCACCCCAAGCTGCCTAATCGATTCCTTTGCCCTGACTCGAGAGTATCCTTGTATGCTCTGCTTTGTCATGCGATTTTCAAGGTTCAGCGTCTTTCTGTTAATCTTAAATTCTTTTGCGCTAATTAGTTGACTTCATATAGTTAGTCTCCACTTTAATCAAATTAATCAAACATGCTAACTATGGCACAAATAACAATAAATATCATAAACGACCCGAAGCAGCCGATCCTTGGAAATCCGCCGCCTTTGTTTCCGCCACCGCCGCTACCTTTTGGATCCTTGTCCTCTCCAGATGCTGCTACGTAATGGGCATAGCCCTCGTCACCACTGCCAAAATATCCGTAATCGTCGGCCATGCGCTATTCTCCTGTGGGTCTAAGTAATTAAACTTAACCCATTAATAAATCCAATATTTTAATTCCCTATCAATTTAGTCATTGTGGATGTCATTATAATATCAATCTTCATAACTTTTAGCGTCAAATACTAATTTTGCTTTTTCTTTTTTTAATAAAACTAAGTGCCAATAAGTCTCTCTTTGTCTCTTCGTCAGAAAACTTAATATCCCAACGCTTCTCCATGAATGACAAGAGTGACATACCTCTATCGAGAATAGTTTCAGCATTCCAATCTTTATATAAATTAGCTACCTCAATCTCGGAATGTGATCCATTTGAGTACCCTCTTCTAGCAATAGAGCCATCCGAATTAATTTTTTCCCTCTTTTTATTAAGGAAATTATCATTCTGCAAACTGGAATTAATACTCATCGATAATGGAAGCAGATTCCCGAGGGAACCAGATAAAGCTTTCTTATGTTCACTACTATACTTTGAGAAAGCATTAACCCAATATTTATCAATGGGCGTTTGTGGATAAATATGTTCTACAGAGACTTTGTCTCTCTCGTCCCTGATAAAATGATCTAGAATTATTTTGTCAGCTGCTTTGCCTTGCTGGAGTTCAAACTCGTACTCATATAGGAAGTATTTGATAGAAGACCAGTCATAATATCCTCCACCCTCTGTAAAAAGTCTTTTGATTTTTTCTTTAAATCCACTTGATTTATAGTTCGTTGATGGACTTATCCAGTTTTCCAACCTATCGTGAATTACTTTTCTCACTTCTGCTAATTTTTTCTCGCCGATAGATACTTTTCGAACAAGCGTATTAATTACACTTGCATTATAAGTTTGATATGCTCCGTTCAATCTAAATGCAATGAAAATAAATCTCTCAATTTCTTTAAAAAGGTCTATTCTTTCTTTCTCTGTATTATCCACTAAAAAAGTTGCAACAACAAGGGGCCGAAAATATGCTATCCCAATTCTGTTAAGCCTATCAATCCAAATTTTTTCATTCTTCGTTAGTGCATCGCTTTCATTTGGATAGAACGTTGCATACCAATATTTTACTGTTGTTTTAAGGGTTTTTACATAATCATCAATGTCTCTCGGCAATAACCCCTCGATCTCCTGAAGTGCATCAGATTTATCAATTGTAATTTCTTCATCGTTTACATCTATATCTTCACTAGAATCTTCAACTATCTTGTATCCAAATAAGTTATTGGTGGTGAATTTTTTCCCTAGCAAAAAATCTTTATAATCATTCCCAGTCTTATTTGTAAATTGATAATTAATCATCCAATGTGCTTTTAGAAATTCATCATCGTTTAAAGGCTTATCTTTATTACGACCGAGTTGTCCATAAACTGCTCGCCATGCATCATTTATAGTTGTTCTCAAAACCATTTTATTTTCTGGCGGCAATATTTTGTCATCAAAAAGTGAGGTTAAGTAGATAAGACGACTTTTTAAGAGTTCAAGGTTGGATAATTTCTTGCCACGATTGTTGATTGTTTCAAAAGCAACATATACATCAAAATCATCATCAATGTAATGAATATTAAATTTTAATTTCTGCGTAGTTTTTAGAAATAATTGCTCAATGCCCTTCATTCCGAACTCTACGTAAAACTCAGCTAGAGCTTTCCTGAAAAATAATTGTGCTAGCTCTAGGTTTTTGGTGTAATAGGTCTCTTCAATAATTTCCATAGCGCTAGCGCCTAGGATCTTCTTTTTTAAATATTCAAAACTTGGGTTATCTTTTTCATAGCCAAATAGATATGCTGTCGCTACTTTATCCTTACTTTTCACACAAATGAACTTCTCCTCTATTTCTTTTAAGCTAAACTCACCCAACCAAACCTCATCGTTGCTTTTATCAGAATTCTCATCCAACTTTTTTGTAAAGTTGACAATTTCCTGAATAAATATTATACATGTAGTCAGTCTCTGTTGCCCGTCAACGACATGATATGGCTTTAGACTTTTGCCTTTTATTATCCACTTTTCATCTTCCCATGCCGAAAAAACATCCTCATTGACCAATTTGATAGAAAGCATTCCTGTATAGTGCGATCTATCCGATCTTAAATTTATTACATCTTCCCAAAAGTCATTGGTTTGAACGTTTCCCCAAGCAAACCCTCTTTGGTAATCTGGTATCCTCAATATTTTCCCTTCAAAAATGTCTTGAAGCGATTCTAAATTTTGCATAATATGAATACTCCTTTATTACATATTTTTTAATAAATCAAATAATTTTTAGGTTTTTTTAATTATAATATTCAACCATAGTTCACCTTTTTTTTCTGGTCGTACATCTTCACTCTGCCACAATTCAAGTATATCAATGTTAGGAAATTCTTGAAGAATACTAGCTAATTTGTCTTCAGTCATGTCTGTAAAGTATCTGCCATTTCTTTCTCCGCTTGCCTCACCATATTTAAATGAGGCATACAAAACCCCATCCGGCTTTAAGGCTTTGATAAGCTTTTTGAAAGCCGGTCCAATCTCGCATCCTTGTAGGTGCAGCAGCGAGGCGCAAGCCCATATACCATTGTATTTATCTTCTTTATCCAGATCTAAAAATCCCATAACTTGAACATCAATCCCCGTTAGTGCTGATGCCTTTGCCGCAAGTGATGGAGATAGGTCAAAGGCTTCAACTTCATATCCATGATTTAGAAAATAAAGTGTATCTCTTCCTGATCCACAACCAGCATCTAAAATTGTTCCTCTCGGTTCAATGAACTTAAGGAATTTATCTGCCACTTCAGCCATATTTGCATTAATAGAATTGTTATAAAATTCATCTGCATTCTTTTCATAATAATTAATTGTTGTCATCTTCATTCCCTTTCAAAATTACAGCATCTTATAGTATTTTTCCAAGTCTTCATTCATCTTGTTTTTCAAGCGAAGCATGCCATCGTTTTTTTGTAAATCCTCCCAAATTCTATGATGAATCGAAAGCTTCTTTAAATCTTTAGCATTGTAGAAAAATCGTTTTCTTTCGAATTTTTCGAATGGGTTTGTTAACATACTTCTTTTCATTTCTGCCTCGTCATTTAGGTATTCAATATTTATATATGGGCAATTCTTCCTATCCACAACAAGTCCCGAATTGAATCTTTCAATATAAAGGCTCTGATATTCCCGGGTGATTAAATCAATGTCAGCTTCGCCTGTGCTATCTACTAGTTTTAATAAGGCTAGTATGAAATACATTTTATAGGAAAATGTATAGTCACCATCTTGGATAAATTGCCAAAAGTCATCAATAATGGTAATCTCGGTGTGCTCCTTGAGTCCTAAACTGCTTCTTATATCTTTAATCCTATTGCTATCAAAGAGCTGTAATTTTTTATTCCCCATTTTAATGTCTACATCAGGAATAATCCTCTTTTTTTGAATCCAATTGTTGACTGTGCCAGTTGATACAAATAATTCCCTTGCCAATTGCTCAACGCTAAGATGATTTCCATACTGTTGTTGAAAAGTGAAAATATCAATGGGGGAAAGTTTTAATTCCTTTTCATATATCGTATCGAGTACTGCAAGCTCTGAATACTGATCCCCATCCCTTGGTACCAAACCACCAAACGGCAAATAGTATGGATTTTCCAATAATGCATGCGCAGACCAAGGCCTATTCATAATATTGCCAAATGCCCCATAATTATCAACAACGTCAATAATATATAATGCTTCCTTGCCCGGGGAATTTCTCGTGCCTCTACCTAATTGTTGGGTATAGAGCACCTTCGACAATGTAGGCCTAGCCATAACAATGACCGATGTGTGTGGAGCGTCCCAACCCTCCGTTAATAGACTACATGTGCATAAAAATGCTATTTCACGGTTCATGTATCTTTCTATTTTTTCAAATCTCTTTGGATCAGTTCCGTCTATTGCCTCTGCGTTTACCCCACGAGAGGTAAGTAGCTTCGCCATATCCTTGCTGTGTTGTATGTTTACACAGAATACTATTCCGCTCACTTGTGGCAGTTTTCCAGTCTCTCCAAAATATTTTGCCACAGTTTCCGCAATGATCAGATTCCTGGAAGGCACTAAAATATTTCTTTCTAAATCTGACGCAAAATACTCATTGCTTCCGAACCGCACCTCTGACAAATCAACGTTAGTCTGCAACCTAAACGCTCTTATCTGGCAAAGTATTCCCTTCTTGATTGCTTCCTTTAAATCCAAAGCGACCTCATATTGCCCGAAGACCGATTCAAGCTTTCTTTCATCCAGCCTTAGATCCGTTGCAGTTAAGCCAAGCAGAAACTCTGGCTGATAATGCTTTATTACCTTGGAAAGAGTCGGCGCAACGGCATGATGTGCCTCATCCACTATGATATATGAATACCTATAGGCGCTTTCCATATAATACCTATTATATATCCCCGCATAGGTCTCAACGTCAACGCAGTCGGTTAAACCCTTCTCTTCTTTGATCCTATCTAGCCATTGATATTTTAATGCAAGGCTTGGAACTAGCACGAGCGCTTTCAAATCAGGTTGATACAATTTGAATGAAGCAAGATCTTCTAAAGCTATTTTCGTTTTCCCTGTTCCAGTTGGCAGGACTACTAATGAAGCCGTATTGTTATTTTCTCGAAGAACAGATAACCCTTGGATTTGTGACTCTTGATGCTTATAAAGATGAAAATGCCTATCCCCTTTAATATATGTTTGAATAGTATATTTTTTGATATCTCCGAAGAACTCTTTAATTTCATCATTAATTCTTTCAGGATTCCTTATGCTTTCAGAATCCCATCTGAACATTTTTCCTCTTCTATTTACCACAGAATTCTGCTTCATCAAAACCGCTTTGTATTTTGCTTCTCTTATCAGATATGGATGATGATATGTTATTCCATTTTCCTCTATCGCAAATAGCTTGCCTTCATTATCAAACAGAATGTAGTCAATATATCCCGTTTTGCCATTTTGAAGAATGATGCTGTATTCTCTTAATATTCTTTTTAAACCATCATCTCCATAACACTCAATAAACCTATTTTCAAAGAAATATTCAAGAGGGCTTGGATCAATTGCAGTACCTTCCCTATTGAATGTTATTGCCTTGTTGTAATCATTCTCAGGGCCTTCATTAATTAAACCATCTGTGATCGTTTCTATATTTTCACTATAGAAAATTCCCCCGTCAAAACTTGCTTCATCCGCAACAAATCTATCTGTTAAAGTTTCTCCCAGAAAGAGTTTAAACATATCTACATCCGACTCAACAAATCGAAATACTGAACCAAATTCGAGCATCCATTCATTTTGCTTTTGGCAATATCGATTATATTCAAAAGGCGTGTCAAAAATTTCTTTATGATCAATTACTATAAGAGTTTTAGATTTTTTGTAACTAGTAGAAAGTACAACCGGATCCGTTTTATAGTTTTTCTCCAAGTTGCTATTTATGCCGGTCTTTTGATTGCTATTACCTTCATAAACCAACTCATCATTTACAGAGAATCCCTTTTTTATTATTAAATCTACAATGCTCCTATTCTCATTTGGCTTCATGTAAATTCTCCTGGGCGACTAAATAATCATAGATGTCTTCTCTTACAGGTGTAACAAATTCAAATTGGACATTAACAACGGGTAGCTCTTTTTTATCGTCTTCTCTTTTATCTTCTTCTTTTTTGTCGTCTTTTTTCATAGTAGTTTCAATCATTTCTATCTGTTTTAATTCGCCTAGATAATAGTGATCTCGATTCTCGCCATCTTTTTTCTTGACGAACAAGTGAATTCTTAGACCACTTTGGATTTGATTCTTAATAGCTAGCGCTTCCTTCGAATCAATACGGATTTTACTCCTCGTCATCCAACTGAATCGTTCCCTTCCGGCAAAGGCATCTTCATATTTAGTAGAATAAGCAATAGATTCCTGCTTTTCATAGGTTACAAATATTGGACAAGTATTATGTTTTATTTTATATCCATAAATTGTTGAGCTCTCGTCCTGATCCCAATTCAATAATCTACAGGCATCTTTTCTTGAATACTTTTGATTTAGTACTAAATTGTTATTTAGATGTCTTGTAGAATAGGTGTCTGTATATTTTTTCTTTGAATAAAGCAAAAGATCAGCGAGGAGTTCTATAAAAACACGGTCGTTGATTGCTTCAGCTAAATAGTCAGAAACAAAATACTTTTCTACTTCTGATTTTACAAGTGTACATCCTTCGTATCGTTCTCTTTTTGTTTCTTGTAAAAAACCATCTTCTAGCAATGACAATGCCGATTTAATTGAATCTTCATCATTCTTGATGCCATATTCGGTTAATAGTACTTCAGCAATCTTTGATATTGTTGTGCTTTTTTTGGCAAGGATCTCATTCATAATTATTAACTCATGCGGTCTTTTCCCATCCGCAAATTCTTGCGTTATAAATTGTAATAGCATATCTTGCTTGTCTGTGAGACGTATTTTGTAATCAGAATCATAATCAACGCAAAATTTATAATAGGATTTTAATTTTTGATGGAATAACTCCGGATCTATTGCGCCATAATCATAAAAATCATTTATCGTAGGAACTCTACCTACAACTCTTTTCATATTCTGATATTCATTTTTAAGCAATTGAATTTGAGAAAATCTTGCAGATTCTATGGATTCAAAAATTCGTCTTCTGGTAATATCATCAAAGTTAATTGTAGAGCAGCCAGGGATAATAGTACTGGATTCTATAGCAAAACGACGCAAATTATCTTTGTTGTATGTTTTATCTCCAGAAAGAGCAATAGGAATCATGTAGTTATTTTGATAATTCCCAATAAAATCTAAAACAACGACAAAATCCTTATCAGGTGCCTTTCTAAGGCCCCTTCCCAATTGCTGTATAAAAATAATCGCAGACTGAGTAGGTCTTAGCATAACAATTTGATTTACTTTTGGTATATCAACCCCCTCGTTGAATATATCCACAGTAAATATATAATCCAATCCAGAATTCCTATCTTCTTGTTCAAGCTTCTGTATTGCTATTTCTCGATTTTCTTCGGTGCTATCACCTGTCAAAGCAATTGTTTTATATCCCAGCATATTCATTTTTTCTGATAGTCTTATAGCCTCGTCCGTTCTACTACAAAAAATAAGGCCGCGTGCTCGTTCTCCAGAGTGACCATAGAACTCAATAGTCTTTTGGATGTGCTTGATACGTTCTCCACTAGTTAGGTTCGCAAAACTGGTGTTGTCATCTAATATAGTGCCGTCTATAGTGATCTCGCTAATCCCAAAATAGTGAAATGGACAAAGCATATCCTCTTCCATGGCCTGCTGAAGGCGTATTTCATAGGCAATATTATAGTCAAATACCTTAAATATATTAAAATCGTCATTCCTTTCGGGTGTAGCTGACATCCCGAGCATAAATTTGGGTTTAAAATAATCAATGACTTTAGTATAACTTGGCGCTCCTGCGCGATGTACTTCATCTATTACGATATAATCAAAATGATCCTTTGCGAACTTTTTGAGGTGCTCATCTCTTGAAATGCTTTGGATAGTAGCAAAAATATAATCACTGTTAGCATCTCTCGTCCTGCCAGTGAATAAGCTCATTTTTATTTCAGAACCCATAATTCTTTGGAAACTTTCCATCGCTCTTGCTGCGACATTTTCTCGATGAATGACAAAAAGAAATTTCTTAGGTCTGAATTCTAGCACGTCAAAGGCTGAAAGATAAGTCTTCCCAGTTCCGGTAGCTGAAATGAGAAGGGCTTTATCCTTCCCTTGTTCTCTCAATTTCTTCAATGCCTCTAACGCATGACGTTGCATTTTATTTAACTTGAAGTCAAAATGCTTTTTAATATCTATCATACTACCGGCATTTATGACATTTTTCTCTAGAAACTTCTTCTCATATTCTAAAATCCATTCATTTGTTAAGGGCTTTGATGATTGCCAACACTCTTCAAATTCTTCGTCCATTTCCTCTACTAGGGAACCATCTTTGGTAGAACTTATTTTTAAATTCCATTCATGATTTACTTTTAATGCTTCTTGAGTTAAATTAGAGCTTCCTACAATTATTGTGCTCTCATTACTTTTTTTAAAAATGTATCCCTTGGCGTGGAAATTCCCTTTATCAAAAATCCTAACTTCAATCGTCTTCTTTGTTTGTCCGTCTTTACTGAATTTCATTGATACTTCGAGGTCTAAAAGCTTTTTAAAAATTTTCGGATTATTGAACAGCAAATAATCCGATGTTAAAATCTTTCCGCTAACGCGCTTTTCTTGAAGGCGCCTTAAGGAATTTAATAATATTGTGACCCCGCTATCAGTTACAAATGCTACCGAAAATTTAAACTCTGAGCAAGATTCAAGTTCTTTGGTTAGATGACTCAAAATATTGCTCCCGCGCGATTTATCGTTTAGGAGTAACTTGGGGCGAAATTCCTCAGAGGATTTTACTTTCGAGTTATAATAGCCAGTTTCCAACGCAAGCTGCCATTTCTCTTTGTAATTAATGTCTTTTAGATATTCACTCATTTTTCACCTTCGCCTTATTAAAATCTGTATGCTATAATAATTTAAACAATCTTAAAGTGATAGGTATTCGATATTGGGAGGTTCTATGAAAAGGGTTACTGCAGCGCTAATCATTGATAATGGAAAAATTCTAATTACTCAGCGATCTAAAGATGATAATCTCTCTCTAAAATGGGAATTCCCCGGTGGTAAAATAGAGCAGGGGGAGACTCCAGAGGAATGTCTCGAAAGAGAGATTATGGAAGAGTTAGGTCTTCGCACTTCTGTACAAGATTTTTTTATTAGTAGTATATATAAATACGAGTTTGGCGAAATCGAGCTACTGGCTTACTTTGTTAAAATACTTGATGGCACAATTCAACTTTATGTCCATAATGATTTCGCATGGGTAACGCCAGCTGAATTATTGCTTTATGATTTTGCACCTGCTGATATTGAGATAGTGAATGCGCTTTACTCATACTTTAAATAATTCCTTTTAATTTGATGACGATTTGCTCTTTGTTGTTATTATGATTTTATAGCATTTAGATCAGTTCCACAAGCTCTACCCCTTACAATTTAGGTGTTTAGCAGGATTGATCAAAATTATTTTTTCTCAATTTTTTTAGCCCTTCTCCACAAAAAAGATCTCCGTTTTTCCCACCTTTTCACCAGTGGCCAGCTCCCAGGCCTCCTGATAGGAGTCCAGTTGGGATTGGTAGAGCTTGGTCAGCTCGCTCTTGACCTCAGTTTTGGCGCAGGTCTTGTAGTCTATTATGGTCCATCCGCTGTCTTCGAGGAATACCAGGTCGATGGCGCCGCTAACGTAGCAGTCCTGGTCAAACTGGATGCCGCCGAAGCTGCTGCCTGCCGGGACCTTGATGGATAGGGGCACTTCCGTGTAGACGGTTTTAGAGGCTTGGATTCTATGCCATAGGCTGCTGGTCTGAAACTGGGCGGCGATGCTATGGAGCAGCTTTT
>Ga0247840_10009700_pt1 | contig 12311 bp, 16 predicted proteins | sample LaCruzMarch2015__FD_192404 | JGI IMG/M metagenome (GOLD analysis project Ga0247840, IMG submission 192404) | Freshwater microbial communities from meromictic Lake La Cruz, Castile-La Mancha, Spain - LaCruzMarch2015_17m | ecosystem: Environmental > Aquatic > Freshwater > Lake | place: Spain...
TTTACTTTTTCGCGACGGCAACGCTTGCAGTCTGCTCCGGTATAACGAGCCATTTATTCTCTTCCTTCCTTAAACTCGACGTGGTTTCGGTGGGCGGCAGCCATTGTGTGGAGCTGGAGTTACATCTGAGATGGCTCCAACTTCTAGGCCTGCTGCTTGCAATGAACGGATTGCTGTTTCGCGACCAGATCCTGGTCCCTTAACAAATACATCAACCTTCTTTAAGCCATGCTCCTGTGCGCGACGAGCCGCTGCTTCTGCTGCAAGCTGTGCTGCGAATGGAGTCGACTTACGTGAGCCCTTGTAACCAACCTGGCCTGATGAAGACCAAGAGATAACAGCGCCGGTTGGGTCTGTAATAGAGATGATTGTGTTGTTGAAAGTGCTCTTGATGAACGCCTTACCAACTGCAATGTTCTTCTTCTCTTTCTTACGAAGCTTAACTTTGCCCTTAGCTGCTGTAGCAGTCTTTGATTTAGGAGCGGCCATTACTTAGTCACCTTCTTCTTACCTGCAATTGCCTTACGAGGTCCCTTACGTGTACGCGCGTTTGTATGTGTGCGCTGACCACGAACAGGTAGTCCCTTACGGTGACGAATACCTTGGTAGCTCTGGATTTCAACCTTGCGACGAATGTCGCCAGAAATTTCACGACGAAGGTCACCTTCGATTTTGAAGTTTGCTTCGATGTATTCGCGAAGCTTTGCTAGATCTGCTTCTTGCAGATCCTTAACGCGAATATCTGGACTAATGCCAGTTGCTGCTAATGTCTTTTGCGAACGGGTAAGACCCATTCCAAAGATGTAAGTGAGTGCGATTTCCAAACGCTTTTCGCGTGGAAGATCGACACCGACGAGACGTGCCATGTATCTACCTATCTATATCTGGAGGTCCTCCGCATTACACCTCATTGTTTTAAATGAGCCCTGGCCTACCAGTCCGGGGGTCTTTAGTTAAATTCTTTCGAACTATTCCTAAAGTCGTAATACGAGTTATCTATTAAGTTGTACTGCCATTAAAACTAGTGTTGTTTAGCCTTGACGTTGCTTGTGACGCAGGTTTTCGCAAATGACCATGACGCGACCCTTGCGGCGAATGACTTTGCACTTATCGCAAATCTTCTTAACGCTTGGATTAACCTTCATGTCTATTGCTCCCCTTGTTACTTATAACGATAAATAATTCGACCCTTTGTTAGGTCGTACGGACTCATTTCCACGATCACACGATCGGCAGGAAGAATACGAATGTAGTTCTTTCGCATCTTGCCGCTTATGTGAGCAAGGACTTTATGTCCGTTAGTTAGCTCCACACGAAACATCGCGTTAGGTAAAGCTTCAGCAACGGTGCCTTCCATCTCGATGGCGCCATCTTTTTTAGCCAAGCTGTACCTACATTTCTGTTTAAGCGTGAAACAAGCGAACTCGTAGTTTAGGGCTCAGGCTCAAATAAGGGAAATCCGCCCAATGAACTACAGTGTTGTAATTCAGGCCACTGATCAGTTGCGTTTTACGCTGAAAATCGAGCTACCGAGCAATACCGCTAAGCCTATAAAGACCGCCCCTGCCCCTGATGCAGCGGCCAAAGCGCCGGCGGTCGCGGGTACTAAAAATTGGCCAAATCTATTGCCCATCAATCTCGCTGAAACAGCCAACGCCCGCTCCCCACTTTCAGTCTTTTGAGAAACCAGGGACATTGTTAGTGGCTGCCCAATCCCCAGTGAGAAACCCGCGATGAAAACAATCGCTCCTAATGAAATAGGTGTGTGAGCAAATGCCATACCGCCGCAACAAATCGTTGAAATTATGGTGCTCCACCACAGCAATTGGAATGTTGAAAAACGTTGGCTTAAACGTCCGAGAAAGAATCTAGAAAGCATGGTTGTGCCTGCTCGAATAGCAAGAATTGCGCCGATTGCATAAGGTGAAAAATTGTTCTCTGTTCCAAATAGGGGCAAGAAAACCACCAATACATCTGCTGCTGATGAAATAGCTAGCGAGATGTATATGGCTGCCATGATTCCAGGGCGTTTGACCAAATTAACAGCTGCTTTGAAAGTACCCTCTGAATTCTCTTTACCTAAAACTGTTGGTCTTTCATTGCGCCACTTAATTACAGGAACCAAAGCAATAATAGTAAAAACAACTCCTACCAAAAAGGCATTGGAAGTTGATTTAGGTAAAGTTCCATTAGAGCCGGCAACGATTGTTGCAATGATCGGCCCCAACATGTGACCGACTGAAGCGCTAAATGTATAGAAGCCAAAGTATCTCTCATAACTTTCGCGAGGTGCGCGCAAAGCAACCATCGACTGTCCCCCGACCATGCAAGCCAAATGTGCAAGACCGGCGGCAGCGGTTGCGATTCCAAGAGCCACAAGGTTGTTTGCAAAAATAAGTGCGACGGATGTGATCATCATGGCTAAGGTTCCATAAATTATGAACTTAGCTTCACCTAGTTTGCCTACCCATGATCCAAATTGAAGAGCAAGTAACACTGGAAAGAGTGCATACAAAGCTGCAATCAACCCAACTTGAGCTGCATTGGCATCTAGTTCAATTGCACGATAGGTGATCATGGGGCGTAAAACGTAGATAGTTGCTTGGGTAAGCGTGGATGAAATAAGTAAAGGCTTAGCCCAGGGCAAAAGCTTGTCTGAACTCATTTAATTCTTAACTGCGAATTTTTTCTTAAAGTTCCAGACAAGCGGCCCAATGATCACAAGTATCAAAATTCCGTAAATAACCTTAGTGAAACTTCCATCAATTAAGGCGCTCCAGTCTCCCTGGCTAATCTGCAAAGAGCGCTTGAACTGCAGTTCAGCTAAAGGCCCAAGGATTGCACCAATAATCAAGGGCGTGACAGGTACACCGAACCTGCGGAATAAGTAGCCAATAAAACCAATTGCTAATGCAACCTGTAGATCAAAGGTGGAGTTATTCAGTGCGTAGGCACCCAGAAGCGCAAAAGTTGTAATTCCTGCATATAAATAATGTGCTGGGATCTTAAGTAAAAGCACCCAGAATCGGATTAGCGGCAGATTGAGAACTAATAGCAGAGCATTGCCAATAAATAGTGAGGCGATTAATCCCCAAACAATTTCAGGGTTTGTCTGGAAAAGCATTGGACCTGGCTGGATATTAAATGCTTGGAAAGCAACTAAAACTACTGCAGCTGTAGCTGATGTTGGTAAACCCAATGCAAGCATCGGAACCAATACACCTGCAGCATTTGCATTATTTGCCGCCTCAGGTCCAGCAACACCTTCAATCGCACCTTTACCAAACTCATCCTTGTTCTTTGATATAGCTTTTTCAACACCATAACTTAAAAATGTTGGTACCTCAGAACCACCTGCTGGAATAACTCCGAGTGGGAAACCAATTGCAGTTCCACGCAGCCATGGCTTCCATGAGCGGCGGAAATCCTCCCGCGTCATCCAAGCTTTACCTTTCATCTCAAGAACTTCAGTGCGCACCAATGTGTGACGGCTAGCAAGATAGAGCGCTTCACCCAATGCAAAAATTGCCACAATAACGGTTACGGTTTCAATTCCATCAATCGCGTTCATGTTCCCAAAAGTTAATCGCAGCGCGCCTGATTGAAGATCGGCGCCAATAAGTCCAATAACCAACCCCACAGAAAGTGCCACTAGACCACGGACTCTTGATGAACCTAACAAGGTTCCAACCGTTGCAAAGGCCAAAACAATCAATGCTAAGTAACCCGCTGGCTGAATTGTCAGCGCAACATCTGCCATCCAAGGAGCGCCAAATGCCAACAACAATGTGGCAATTGTTCCAGCCACAAATGAGCCAATAGCAGCGGTTGCTAGCGCAGCACCGGCACGGCCTGCTTTGGCCATTTTATTGCCTTCAAGTGCGGTTATTACCGAGCCACTTTCACCCGGAGTGTTAAGCAAGATGGATGTAGTTGAACCACCATACATAGCACCGTAATAAATTCCGGCAAACATAATTAGTGCAGAAGTTGGATTAACAGTTAATGTAATTGGAAGCAGTAAACCAATGGCCAGCGCTGGACCGATTCCTGGAAGTACTCCGACGAGTGTTCCCAAGAAAGTACCCAGTAAGCCGAACATTAAGTTGGTAGGTGTAAAGGCGGTTTGAAAACCATCCATCAACATTGCAAAGCTATTACCCATTTCCAAGCACCCCACTAAAGAAACCGGAAGGCAGGTTGATATTGAGGCCTTTTGTGAATGAGAAATATACGATTAATGCAAAAGCTAAACTAATTCCTAAATCTTTCAGGTATCTTCTTGAGCCAAATCCAAATGCGACTCCAAAGAAACACACTGTTGCTGCAATTACATATCCAGCAATCTCGAGCAAAATCACATGAAGCCCAATAGCGGCAGCAATAATTGCCATCGTCTTAAAGTTTGCACCTACAAATGGGTCTCCTGGCTCATTGCCTTCGGGTATTCCGAGGTGGCCACGCAAGACATCAACAATTAAAGCCAAACCGACCAATGAAGTAAAAAGAGCAACCATATATGGAAATGTTTGTGGACTAACGATTGAGTTATCTTGAGGGATATCCATGCCTGCGGTATCCCATGCAACAAATATGCCAAGCAGGAAGAGAGAGCTGGCAAATACCAGCTCCCCCTTCGCCTGCTTAGAGATCTTTAGAATCAAATTAGATTCCAAGGCCCTTCATTACTTTGTTGATTTCTGGGATGTGCTTCTCAAGGAATTTCTTGAAAGCAGCTCCTGCTGCAAACTCGTTATCCCACTTGTTCTTTGTGAGCTCTTCCTTCCATGCTGGAGAAATATGCATGATGTCAATTACCTTGATGAAGTTGAGGTAATCAGCCTTTGAAAGATCAGCAGGGGCCATAATTCCGCGCCAGTTTCCGTAGACAAGGTCATAACCCTGTGAAACGAATGTCTTAGCTTTGATGCCAGAAAGTGGCTTGGCTGATGAAACTCCAAGGTAACGCATCTTTCCTGATGCTACGAAAGGTGCAAAATCAAGTGCACCAGAGATACCAACCTGAGTTGCATTGCTCAGAACTGAAGTAATAACTTCTGGTCCACCTGAGTAAACAACGTAATTGAGCTTAGTTGGATCTACTCCTGCAGTTTGTGCAAGGAGTCCAATAGTTTGGTGATCGACTCCACCCTTGTTACCACCTGCGATTGCAACCGCATTTGGCTTTGCAACAAGATCATCCATTAATTGCTTCAGAGTACGGTACTTAGAGTTAGCTGGAACAACGATTCCTTCATACTCACGCAAGATCTTTGCAATTGGTGTTGAATCCAAAAGATTAAGAGGTGACTTGTTTGAGTAAAGCCCACCAGTCATTGCAATACCAGTAACAATTGCAGCCTCTGGCTTGCCCTTGATCTCTTGGAATGCAGCAAGTCCAACAGCTCCACCAGCACCTGGCTTAAAGACAGATGAAGTAGCTGTTAGTAGACCTTCTGCTTTAAGAGAGTTTGTAATCGCATCAGCTGTAAGTGAGTAACCACCTGGGTTAGCTGGAATTGTCCAATCAATGTTCTTCAGTGGCTTAACATCTTTGTACCACCATTTTGTATCGCCCTTGTATGAACCTGTTGGTACAACCATACAAACTAGATCTGAGCCATCAACTCCACGGCCCTTTGCAACCTTATTTGTTTTTGCTGCTGCTGCTGTGCAGTCATCTCCAACGGTTGCTTTATCAGCTGGCTTAATTGCAGCCTGTGCCGGAAGTGTTGTGCTTGCCATAACAGCAACTGCAGTTGCCGCAATAGCCAAGCGAATAAAAGAGTTTTTTCTCATCGATGAGTTCTCCGTAGTTAGTGCCCTCGAGGGTGAGGGATGGAGTGAAAATACAGGCTACGGGGGCCAGATGAAAGGGTTTTGAGTATCAAAAAGGTAACAAATTAAAGATATTTACAGCAGATCTGAGATCTCAACTCCAAGACGAGCTAGCGCTTCTTTTCCGCCATCAAAGGCTGTGAGCACAAATGGTTTTCCATCAGGCAGGATTGCATATGTATGTTCAAAGTGTGAGCCGCGAGATTGATCAACCGAAACAACGGTCCAATCATCGGCTAAAACCTTTGTGCGGGCTGAGCCTCGAGTGATCATTGGCTCAATAGCTAAAACAAAGCCAGGAATGATCTCTGGGCCGTTGCCCGCCTTACCAAAGTTAAGTACATGTGGCTCTTGGTGCATCTCTGTACCGATGCCATGTCCACCGTACTCCTGCAAAATCCCATACTTGCCCTGTGAGTTTGTGTACTGCTCAATTGCATAACCAATATCGGAAAGTCTTGCACCATTCTTTCCTGCAGCAATTCCACGCCACATCGACTCTTCACATACATCCATCAACTTCTGATCCTCTGGATCAATGCTTCCGATGCCGATAGAAAAGGCTGCATCTCCATGCCAACCATCGACAATTGCGCCGCAATCGACAGAGACAACATCGCCATCATTGATCACGCGATCCCCCGGAATGCCATGGACGATCTCATCATTGACTGAAACGCAAATTGTTGCTGGAAAACCATGATAACCCTTGAAGTTTGAGGTCGCACCATTGCGCTTAATGACCGCCTCTGCAATTGCATCTAAAGCGCTGGTTGTCATACCTGGCTTAACAGCTTCACGAATCGCTTTGTGAATCTCTGCGACAACTAAACCTGCACGACGCATCGTCTTTAGTTGATCAAGGGTTTTAACCTGAATAGCCATGAGTGAAAACTTACTGTGCTACGCGGCTAAGTGCTGAAATCGCACTGGCTGTAATATCTTCAACATTGCCTACAGCGCTGACAGAGATGAGTAATCCTTCGTTGCGGTAGAAAGAGATGATTGGCGCGGTCTGCTCTACATAGACCTCAAGGCGACGCTTGATGACATCTTCCTTATCATCGACACGCTTTTCGATCTCTGCGCGCTGTAATAAGCGGGCGATGATCTCTGCATCTGGTGCTGAAAACTCTAAAACCGCATGAAGTGGGCTCTTCTTTTCGGCAAGGATCGCACGAAGAACTTCAGCTTGAGCAACATTGCGTGGAAAACCATCCAAGATGAATCCGTTGGCAACATCATCATGAGTAAGGCGATCCTTCACCATCTCATTTGTTACTGAGTCTGGGACCAGCTCTCCACTGTCCATAAAAGTTTGTGCTTGTTTTCCAAGCTCAGTTCCAGCCTTCAAGTTAGCGCGGAAGATATCGCCAGTTGAAATATGTGGAATTGAAAAATGCGCTGCCAGGAATTGAGCTTGCGTTCCCTTGCCAGCACCTGGTGGACCTACCAGGACTAAACGCATTACTTAAGGAATCCCTCGTATGAACGTTGTTGTAATTGAGATTCAATCTGCTTTGCAGTATCCAAACCAACACCAACAACGATCAAGATAGCTGTTCCACCAAATGGGAAGTTCTGTGTAGCCCCAAAGAGTACAAGTGCACCGATTGGGATTACTGCAACAAGTGCAAGGTACAAAGAACCTGGAGCTGTGATGCGTGAAAGAACATACTGCAGGTACTCAGATGTTGGCTTTCCTGCACGGATACCTGGAACAAATCCACCGTACTTCTTCATGTTATCTGCAACCTCATCTGGGTTGAAGGTAATTGCAACATAGAAGTATGTGAAGAAAATAATAAGTGCTGCATATGTAGCAACATAAATAATGTTGTCGCCATTAACAAAGTTACGGCTGATCCATACCGCCCATGCCGCCTGGCTGTTTGTGAAGTTCACAATCAGTGAAGGGATATAAAGCATTGAAGATGCGAAAATTACTGGGATAACACCAGCCTGATTTACCTTGATTGGGATGTATGTGCTTGTTCCGCCATAAGCCTGGCGTCCAACCATGCGCTTTGCATACTGAACCGGAATACGTCGTTGCGCCTGCTCAACAAATACAACAGCTGCGATGATGAGAACACCTACCGCCAAGATGAAGATGAATGCGAACAAGCCCTTTTGTAATCTGATTGACCAAAGCTGACTTGGGAATCCTGCTGCGATTGATGTGAAGATCAAGATTGACATTCCGTTACCAACGCCACGATCTGTGATGAGCTCACCGAGCCACATAACAACAGATGTTCCAGCTGTCATAACCACGATCATTGTGATGATGCGTTGCCATGAGGTGTCAGGGATGATTGCGAGATCGCAACCAGCGATCAAACGACCAGGTGTACGAGCAACTGCGATCAAACCTGTTGACTGCAAGATTGCCAAACCAATTGTTAAGTAACGTGTGTACTGAGTTAACTTTGCACTTCCTGATTGTCCTTCAGCCTTTAGAGCTTCAAAACGTGGGATTACAACGGTCAACAACTGCACAATGATCGAAGCGGTGATGTAAGGCATGATTCCCAATGCAAAGACAGAGAGCTGAATAAGCGCTCCACCGCTGAAAAGGTTAATCAAGCCAAACAAGCCACCACTTTCAGTTGTTGCCAGACATTGCTTCACATTTGTATATGAGACACCAGGTGTTGGAACAACTGAACCAAAGCGGAACAAAGCCATGATTGAGAGAGTGAAGAAGATCTTCTTCCGTAGATCTGGTGTCTTAAAAGCCATACCGAATGCTGAAAGCATTGATCTTCTCCTCTGTCTCTTCTGTCTTAAAAGGTTCGCTTATTAGAGAACGTTTGTCTTGCCGCCAGCTGCAGTGATCTTGTCTACAGCAGATGATGAGAAAGCGTGTGCAGTAACACTCACCTTGACATCAATTTCGCCATTTCCAAGTACCTTTACAGGCAAGCTATCGCGTACAGCACCCTTTGCAATGAGATCTGCAACAGTTACTTCGCCACCCTTAGGGAATAGCGCGTTAATTGTTGAGACATTCACAGCCTGGTACTCAATACGTGCTGGGTTCTTAAATCCGCGAAGCTTTGGCAAGCGCATTACGAGAGGTAGCTGACCACCTTCGAAACCTGCACGAACTGTGTTACGAGCACGTGTTCCCTTACCACCGCGACCGGCGGTCTTACCCTTTGATGCTTCACCGCGACCCTTACGAGTTTTAGCTTTCTTTGCACCTGGAGCTGGACGAAGATGATGAAGTTTTAATGTCATCTTTATTCGACCTCCTCAACCTTGATCAGGTGGCGAACGGCGTACACCATGCCACGAATTTCTGGACGATCTTCTTTAACAACAACATCGTTGATGCGCTTGAGGCCCAATGAACGAAGTGTGTCGCGCTGTTCAGGCTTGTTTCCAACCTTTGAGCGAATCTGAGTTACTTTCAAACGTGGCATTAGGCACCTACCGTCATCTGTGAAGCGCGGATAATTGCTGCTGGTGCAACATCTTCCAATGGACGACCACGTCGCGCAGCGATTTGTGCTGGGCTTTCGAGCATCTTCAACGCTGCAACGGTTGCATGAACCATGTTGATTGCGTTGTTAGATCCCAGTGACTTAGTCAAAACATCTGTGATGCCTGCACACTCAAGTACTGCACGCACTGGACCACCGGCGATAACTCCGGTACCTGGGCTAGCTGGACGTAGAAGAACTACACCCGCTGCAGTTTCACCTTGTACTGGGTGAGGAACTGTTCCTTGAACACGTGGAACTGTGAAGAATGACTTCTTCGCTTCTTCCACTGCCTTAGCAATCGCTGCTGGAACTTCCTTAGACTTTCCGTAACCAATTCCGACCTGACCATTGCCGTCGCCGACAACTACAAGTGCGGTGAATGAGAAACGACGTCCACCCTTAACAACCTTAGATACGCGGTTGATAAATACAACGCGCTCCATGAATGGATTCTTTTCCTTCTCACGATCATCACGACGCTCGCGACGCTCTGGGCGTCCCTTGCCTCGCTCGTTGCCTGCTGATGCTGGCGCGGTAGTTGGATTAGTAGACATTAGAACTCCAATCCGTTCTCTCGTGCACTGTCAGCTACAGCTGCAATACGACCGTGGTACTTATTTCCTGCGCGGTCAAACACGACAGTAGAAACTCCAGCAGCCTTAGCGCGTGATGCAATCAATGCACCAACAGCCTTTGACTTTGCAGTTTTGTCGCCCTTGTCGGTACGAAGATCAGATTCCATTGTGGAAGCGTAGGCAAGTGTCTTGCCTTGTGTGTCATCAATAACCTGTACAAACAAGTGACGTGATGAGCGAGAAACGACTAAACGTGGACGAGATGCTGTTCCAGAAACCTTCTTGCGAACGCGGAAAGCACGACGGGCACGGGCGTTTGTTGCCGAACCTTTGCGGACCTTTACACCAATAGCCATTACTTCTTACCTGTCTTTCCTTGCTTGCGGCGAACAACTTCACCTGAAATACGCAAGCCCTTGCCCTTGTAAGGATCAGCCTTGCGAAGCTTCTTTACCTTTGCAGCTACTTCGCCAACCAACTGCTTATCAATTCCAGAGATATGGAACTTTGTTGGTGACTCAACCTTGTAGGTGATTCCTTCAGGTGCTGGGAATTGGATGTTGTGGCTGTAACCGAGCTGGAACTCTAGGTCCTTGCCCTTCTCAGCAACACGGTAACCAACACCGACGATTTCAATTGTGATTGTGTAACCGTTGGTTACGCCCTCGACCATATTCGCAACAAGTGTGCGAGATAGACCGTGAAGTGAACGTGTAACGCGCTCCTCGTTTGGACGAGCAACTGTGATTACACCAGCTTCTTGGGAAACTTGAATTGGCTCAGCAACGTTAAGTGTGAGAGAACCCTTTGGGCCCTTCACTGCAACATGCTGACCAGCGATTGTTACCTCTACGCCACTGGGAACGGCGATAGGCATGCGACCAATACGTGACATTAGATGATCACCATACGTAGGCGAGAACTTCTCCGCCTACGCCCTGCTTATTGGCTTGCTTATCAGTAAGCAATCCAGATGAAGTTGAAATAATTGCAACGCCTAATCCACCAAGTACCTTAGGTAGTGATGTTGACTTTGCGTATACGCGAAGTCCTGGCTTGCTTACGCGACGCAAACCAGCGATTGAACGCTCACGGTTTGCACCAAACTTAAGGTCAAGAACAAGGTTCTTACCTACTCCATTTTCTGCATCTTCAACACGGTATCCCGCGATGTATCCCTCTTGTTGAAGGATCGCAGCGATACGTACCTTGACCGATGATGACGGCATTGAAACCGAATCATGGTAGGCAGAGTTCGCGTTGCGCAGACGTGTCAACATGTCTGCGATCGGATCTGTCATTGTCATACGTGGCCTCGTGGCCTTTCTCGAACTGGTTTCTTTCTACAGACCTTGTTCGTTGTAGTTATTTGGATAGGTTTGGAAATCTGTTCTTTACTGCTGTACTACCAAGAAGCCTTAGTGATGCCAGGAAGCTCACCACGGTGAGCCATCTCGCGGAAGCACACACGGCAGATACCAAACTTCTGATAAACAGAGTGTGGACGTCCGCAACGCTGGCAACGTGTATAGCCGCGAACCTTGAACTTAGGCTTGCGTGCTGCCTTTACTTTGAGCGATGTCTTTGCCATGGCTTATGCCTCCTTGAATGGAAAGCCGAGCGCCTTAAGTAGTGCGCGACCTTCAGCATCATTCTTTGCTGTCGTTACAAAAGTAATATCCATACCGCGTGGACGATCAACCTTGTCCTGTTCGATTTCTGGGAATACAACCTGCTCGGTTAGACCGAATGTGTAATTTCCATGTCCATCAAACTGCTTTGGTGAAAGACCGCGGAAGTCACGGATACGTGGAAGTGAGATTGAAAGCAAACGATCTGCAAACTCCCACATACGATCTCCGCGCAAAGTTACATGTGCACCGATTGGTTGACCCTCACGAAGCTTGAACTGAGCGATTGATTTGCGAGCCTTTGTAACCTGTGGCTTTTGGCCAGTGATTGTTGTTAGGTCGCGAATAGCTCCTTCGATCAACTTTGAATCACGAGCAGCGTCACCGACACCCATGTTCACGATGACCTTTACAAGTGTTGGAACCATCATTGGATTCTTAAATCCAAACTCGCTCTTTAGTGCAGGAGCGATATCGCTCTTGTACTTAGCTTTTAGACGTACATCTACCTTTGTTGACATTAGATGTCCTTTCCGGTGCGACGTGAGATACGAACATTCTTGCCTTCATCATCTTTGCGAACACCAAGACGAGTTGCCTTGCCATCCCCATCAACAACCATGACATTTGAAATATGTAGTGAGGCTTCAACGGTAATGATTCCGCCGACCTTTACGCCGCGATCACCAGTTGACTCCTTTGTATGACGCTTCTGGCGATTAACGCCTTCGACAGTAATACGGTTGCCATCTACTGATAGAACCTTTCCTGTT
>Ga0247840_10009702_pt1 | contig 12310 bp, 16 predicted proteins | sample LaCruzMarch2015__FD_192404 | JGI IMG/M metagenome (GOLD analysis project Ga0247840, IMG submission 192404) | Freshwater microbial communities from meromictic Lake La Cruz, Castile-La Mancha, Spain - LaCruzMarch2015_17m | ecosystem: Environmental > Aquatic > Freshwater > Lake | place: Spain...
AATTAAAACTTAAATATTCCCCACATCTCTCTTAGAGGGGGTGTATCAATATTCAACTATACCTATTCTAACACATTTTCATCAACCCATCAAATCTTCCCTTTCAACACCACAATCTCATCTCGCAAAATTGCGGCAGTTTCGAAGTCGAGCTCTTTGACGGCTTTATTCATCTCTTTTTCTTTAATGGTGATTATCTTTTTATAAACCATCAAAGTCCTCTCTTCATCTGAGAGCAGCAAATTCTTTATCGAATCTTTCTCATTTTTACCTTTATTACTTTTATCTTTTACAAAAGCTTTTTTAAATATTTCAATATCTAAATCCAATTCCGTTTTGACAGATTTCTCATGCTTGTCTTCCAATTCTTCGGTAATGTCTTTTATATTTTTGATAATTGTTTTAGGAGTGATATTGTGCTTTTTATTGTAAGCTAGTTGAATCTCGCGACGACGATTCGTCTCCCCGATAGCCCGCTCCATAGAGCCCGTCATCACATCCGCATAAAGGATAACCCTACCTTCTACATTTCTCGCTGCTCTTCCTATAATCTGAATAAGTGAAGTTTCAGACCTAAGGAATCCCTCTTTGTCCGCATCAAGAATTCCTATCAATGCAAGTTCTGGTAGGTCTAATCCTTCACGCAGAAGATTGACTCCGACAATTATATCCATCTCCCCTTTTCGAAAAGAAGTAAGAATTTGAATTCTTTCTATTGTTTTAATTTCACTATGTAGATACTCTGCCTTCAGACCTTTTTCTTTCAAATAAATAGAGAGATCTTCCGCCATCTTTTTGGTTAAGGTAGTCGCTATAACTCTAAATCCTTTTTTAATTGTTTTTTCCGCTTCAGAAATAAAATCTTGAATTTGGCCAGGGTATACATTATCTAAATGTCGAAGCTGGCCAGGAGCTTTTTGTGACGGTCTGGCACTGCTCCCGTCCCCCATGTCCCTAGACCTCGCAAAAAGCTCCTGTCCAGCAGAGACTCTCTTAATTATTATTTCAGGATCTATCAATCCAGTCGGCCTAATTATCTGCTCAACAATTTGTGAACTTTCACTTTTTTCTTTCTCACTCGGAGTCGCGGAAACATAAATAACTTGCCCAATTCTTTCTTCAAATTCATTTATTTTCAATGGTCTATTATCCTTTGCTGATGGCAATCGAAAGCCAAATTCGACAAGAGTATTTTTCCTCGAAGCATCCCCTGCATACATCCCGCCCAGTTGAGGAAGAGTCACATGTGATTCATCGATGACGGTCAAAAAGTCACCCTTGAAATACGAGAGTAATGTCTCTGGTGCTTCACCTTCTTTTTTGCCCGACATATGACGAGAATAATTTTCGATACCATTACAATAACCAATCTCACGAATCATAGCGAGGTCATAACTCGTCCTCCTTTTAATCCTCTCGGCTTCTAGTAATTTACCCTCTTTTTCAAATCTCTTTAATTGTAAAGACAATTCTTTCTTAATATTTTTTACCGCAATTTCTAGTTGACCTTTTTCAGTTATAAAATGTTTGGCGGGAAAAATAAAAATATTTTGTTCTTCTTTTATAATATGTGAAGTAACGGGATCAACTTTTGCAATTCGAGAAATAGCTCCATTATTAAACTCTATCTGATAAACAAAAGTTTCCGATATAGGCATAACTTCAATTTTTGAACCAATAGAACGAAAAGTCCCCGGGGTTATATCAGCATTGGTCCTTTCAAAATGAATAGCTACCAATTTCTTGATTAAACCAACTCTATCAATCTTCATACCACTCTCGATCTTCAGATTAACTTTTTCATATTCTTCAGGACTACCGAGACCATAAATACAAGAAACCGAAGCAACAATTATCACATCACGCCTAGTGAGAAGCGACTGAGTTGTCGCATGGCGGAGCCGATCTATCTCTTTGTTTATCTGAGCATCTTTTTCTATATAAGTATCTGTAATTGGCATATAGGCTTCTGGTTGGTAGTAGTCATAATAAGAAACAAAATAGTGGACAGCCGAGTCAGGGAAAAATTCACGGAATTCCTGAGCGAGCTGAGCTGCCAAAGTTTTATTATGAGCTATAACTAAGGTCGGCTTGTTGTGACTTGCTATAACATTTGCAATCGTAAAAGTCTTGCCTGTGCCTGTGGCACCCAGAAGTGTCTGCTTTTTCATGCCTTTTTCTAGTCCCTTTACCAACTCCAAAATCGCCTTAGGTTGATCCCCAGCCGGCTTATAATCACTCTTTAATTTAAATACTTTTTCTTTCACAATACTTAATATACCTTATTTTTGAAATAAAAAAAGAGTTTTCATTTGAAAAGAAAACTCTTTTAGAATGAACGTCTTGACTAAGGACGTGTGGTAAGGATGCAGTTTATTCCAATTAAACTAAAAATAGTAAAACAAACTGTTGGTAAGTATGAACCTAATCATGTTTACCCCTAACCTATGTTGATTTTGAAGTTACTAAATCTATAATTATTATTATACCGATAAACCTCCCGTAAAACAACACATTGTTGTATTTACTACACTGTTTTCTATGATATCATAGAACTGTAACAGATAAAACTGCTACAGTAGTAACTGCTCGTTTAAACACCTATTTGTAGTACATTGATGTAACTTACCGATGCGTGACTAAATATCACAATTCTTCGTTCTACCTAAATAATACTTACCACAAGAGCCCTTTATGGCTATATAATAGAGATTGTTTTAGGTAATCGTTCTTCAAATGGTCTTCCTTCAGAAAGAACTTTGAAAACGATGGTGAGTAATTTACGAGCAGTTGCTACTATAGCCGTTTTTGAGTTTTTGTTGTTCAGACATAATCGATCAAGATACCATTTCAACCCAACTTTGTTTTTGAGTATTCTTTGATGTTGAGCTGTTTGAACCATGATATATCTTAGAAACTTTGAACCTTCTTTTGAGATATGACCTCTCTTTGTATTTCCACCTGATGATCTAACAACTGGAACTAATCCTGCGTATGAATGTAGCTTCTTCTCATTGGGGAATCTATGGATATCTCCAATCTCTGACATTATGGTAATTGAAGTTATATAATCTATCCCCGGAATAGTTCGCAGTAATGACATCTCTTTGTTGTTATCAACTGTCTTTTTGATCTCTTTCTCTAAAATAGCTATTTGTTTCTTAAGTGAATCAAGAGTATTTAGATTTGATTCTAGATTTAATCTAAATACAGGATCTAAATCTAATTTATTAAGCCAAGCTCTTCCACTTTTACCAAACAAAGCTGTTCTAGAATAATTTAATCCATTTCGAAACAAGATAGCATGTATTTTGTTTTTAACTTGAGTTTGTATTTCTATTAATGACATACGAGCTCTTGATAATTCTTTCCACTCTCTTACATATTTTGGAGCAAAATATGCTTTTGGGATTAAGTTACATCTAAGTAGATTGGCTAAGACATGAGCATCTATTTTATCTGTCTTAACTTTAGCAAAAGCAATAGCTTTAACCTTAAGTGGATGAGCCAGTGTTATCTCTACTCCTTGTGCTTCTATGAAATCTGCATAGAAGTACCACTGAGACAGTGGTTCCATGACAAGATTAATCTTGTTTTGTTTACCTAAAGATTTAATGAACTTCCTAACTTCTTCAGGGTCTGTTCTTATTGTCTTTTCTAATAATACTTTACCTTCCTTATCTAATACACAAAATGAACTGGTCTTCTTATGAAGATCCATACCGACAAATATATTATTCATATTGTTAATGAACATTAATACTAATATGTTAGGAGTGACGAGCTCCCAACTACTAGTGTAGCAGAGGGAGGTTTATGAAGTTATCAATAAACTCAAATTTTTCATAAATGATTCGGTAGGACCGCGAGTACGCTTATCGGTCATTACATGACCAGTACACCTTTTCCATTCGTGGGTACACTCATATGGAAAAGGTCTTCGATTCCTACATGTTTCGTCCTCAAGGACAAAACTCGAGCGGACAATGTCGTCAGGAATAATTTGCTTTTCGTCAAAAGCAAATTTTAACGACCCTGCCTCACCCATTTTTTCTACTGAAAAAATATGGTTCCGGCTCGGACCACTAAAAAATCCTCCGTAGGGAGGATTTTTTTAAACGTGGTCCGCTCGGTAGGAATCGAACCTACGACCATCTCCTTAAAAGGGAGCTGCTCTACCGACTGAGCTACGAGCGGATATAAGCTTTTAAAAAACACTCAGTAATCATATTTTCAGTTGGATCCGCTACGACTGAGCTACGAGCGGATATTATTCTTTCAAACAAAACATTTGTTGCTTATATACCAGTTGAAGTTGCTACAACTGAGTTACAAGCGGATATCTATTTATGTTATACTCAAAAATACCATATATTATGACAAAAATCAATAAAAAAACTAGGGTTTTAATTCTCCCCGATATTCGCTCGGCGATAAATGTTGGGGCTATTTTTCGGACTGCAGATGCAGTAGGGATAGACAAAATATACTTGACCGGATTTACTCCAAGGCCAACAGATAAATTTGGCCGGATTCAGAAAGATATAGCCAAGAGTGCTCTCGGAGCAGAAGGATGGATACCTTGGGAATATTTTGTTGATTTGGAAAAATTACTTTTGAAATTAAAAAAGGATGGTTTTCAGATTATCGCAATAGAGCAGGATGAAAAATCAGTTGACTATAGAAAAATCAAAGCAAAAGACAAGACAGCAATAATTTTAGGTGGGGAAGTAAAAGGTCTCTCAAAGGAAATTTTAAATAAATGTGATGTAGTTGCTGAGATAAAAATGTATGGCAAAAAAGAGTCCCTCAATGTCTCTGTGGCTTGTGGGGTAGTTCTGTTCCAAATCTTTAGAAGCTAATTATTGTCTATCGCTCCATAAGAAGGGATTTCTCCTTCGGGTGGCCATGTAGACTTCTCGATTATTTTTGTTGATTCTGTTTTGTTGTTTGGTCCACCTGTCATTACCCAAATAATAAAAACTCCTAAAATCATCAAAAGTAATATAGCCCCTAATCCTAAACCTTTATTTTCACTGTGTCCTTTTTCTGCCATATAAATTAATTACAAATTATAAATTGATAATTACGAATAAAATACTAAAATACTTTTTGGTGAAGATTACAAAAATGTGCACTTCTACCATTAACTACTTTTCTAATTATAACACCTCGGCACCCATATTTACCACATTTTTCATTCTTCTTTTTATAGACATTGTGTTTCCCTTGGAATTTACCCCTTGCCCCATCAATGTTTCTGTAATCAGAGGTAGAATCACCACCAAATTTAATACCTTTTAGGAGGACTTTTTTCATTGAAATATAAAGTAATTTTAAGTCCTTTTCGGGTATTTTTATAGGAATAGATTCGGGGTGAATATTGGATAGCCAAAGCATTTCATCTGAATAGATATTTCCAATACCAGAGATAATAGATTGATCCATCAAGATAGTTTTGATTTTCCCATTTTTACTCCTAATTGTGTTCTCAAATTTTTTAAAAGTAAAATCATTATCAAGTGGCTCTGGCCCCAGTTTGTTTAGTTCATGATCCAAATCTTTTAATTTATTGGTTTCAAAAATAGTAATTTTACCAAATTTGCGAGTATCACAAAAAACTAACTTATTTGGGTTATTAGAAAAGGAGAAAACAAAATGGATGAATCTGTTGTATGGGTCATGTAATTCCTTCCTCTCATTTTTATCTGGTGCCCACTTATTTTCTTTTTTATAAAAATTATATTTCCCAAAAATCAAATGCCAGTCATTTTGAGGTGAATTAGGATTGTTTCATTGTTGTTTAGGTGGATTAAAATATTTTTAGCCATTCTCTCTATTTTTACAATTCTTGCCCCCATAACTTTCTTTTTGAATATGTTAAAGAATTTTTTATTTTTGATTGTTTTTCTAAATTGCTTAATTGGATTATCTTTGGCCAAGTCTGTCCATACATCAGAAATAGAAAGCCTCGGTAGGACCTTTTGGAGACCATTTACAGTTGTGGTAACTTCTGGTAATTCTGGCATAGAATTAGTTTCTAGTAGCTAGTATTTTTAAAGCTTCTTTTATTTTTTCGTTAGTTTTTTCTATATTGGTTGGGATTTTCTTTACAGCATCACGTGCTTCTGTTTGCGAGTAACCCAGAGATTTAAGTGCTTCGATTATATCTCCTTCATCACGAAGAGATTGGACACCTTCTTCATTTTTATAAGTTTGAAGTTTATCACGTAGTTCGATGATAATTTTTTCGGCTGTTTTCTTTCCAATTCCAGAAACTTTATTTAGATAGCTAGTGTCGCCAGTGGCAATTGCTTTTTTGAGTGTTAGAACGGGGGCGACATTTAGGATAGATAATGCACTTTTAGGCCCAATCCCAGAAACATCCAACAATGATTCAAAAAATGATTTTTCTTCTATTGTTTCAAATCCATACAAATCGAGAGAATTTTCACGTACGGCTAGATAAGTCCAAAATGATTTTTCAACCCCTTTTTCACATCCTAGTAGGGTATCAGCAGACAGAAAAACCTTGTATCCTATACCATTTACTTCAATTATTATGAATTTTTCCTCCACAGAAATAATACTTCCTTTGATATGAGCTATCATACTTTAGATAATACCAAATATTGCTCTTTTCGGCTATTTCTGTTATTCTAATTGAGTCTCAGTCAAGTATTAACAAAATCTAATTAGTAATTCGTAATTAACAATTCGTAATTACTTAAAAATTATGCCAATTACAAAATCAGCAAAAAAGGCTTTACGTGGATCCGTTATTAAGAAAGCAGTCAATGATCGTAACAAAAAAGCAGTCAAGGAGTCTATAAAAGCAATTGAAAAGCTAGTTAAAGAAAACAAGAAAGATGAAGCAAAGAAGCTTCTTCCTATTGCTCAAGCCGCTATAGACAAAGCTTCAAAAAAAGGAGTTTTCAAAAAAAATAATGCTTCCCGCAAAAAAGCTCGATTGTCAAAAATTACTAAATAAAAAAAGCAAGGATCTTTCTTCAAGTACCCCGAGGTAAGTCCTAGCTATTTTATAATTATGGATAAAAAGGATTTATTATTCTTTTACGGGTTCGAGTGTCCTTATTGTGTCGACTCTGAGAAAATCATTGATGATTTAATTCTCGAAGGATTTGATATAAAAAAATTAGAAATTTGGCACAATGAAGAAAATGATAAATTAATGGAAAAGCTTGATGTTGGAGAAAATGCATGCAATGGAATTCCATTTTTCTTGAATCAAAAAACTGGTAAAACAATCTGTGGTAATGCTCCAAAAGAAGAAATCATAGCTTGGGCAAAAGGCTAAATCCACTAGTAAGTGGATCTCGATATTTCCTTTAAATTGTTTAGAGTTAAATTAATAAATAAATAAAAAAGAGTAAGGTCTTGCCTTACTCTTTTTTATTTAATTTGAATTATTGTTTTACTGGTAATTTTGTATCTACTGTGACACTGTCTGTTGCTTGTGCACCACCATCTTTATCAAATTTATTCTCAAATTTTTCTGAATCCCAATACATCATTTTGCCAGAGCAGGAATGACTCCTAAATGGTGTTTTCATTTTCTCATATTGTGCACCCAAACAGAAGACAATTACAATAATAATAAGCCAAATCAAATATTTAACCATAGGACATTTTTGCCACATACAGCACTTTGACATTGGGCAACAAGTATTACATTTTTCACACTCATTTTTTTCACAACATTTTTTATTTTCTTCCATAATTCATTGGTTCGCCGAGGCTTTATGCAAAGGCGATTTAAATTTTTTATACTAATAAATAATTCGACAACAGGGGTATTATAGCATAAAAAATTAAAACGGAATTTACTTGCGAATAGGGGGTATTTAGTGTAGATTTATAAAGTGATAATATGGCCCCGTCGTTCAATGGATAGGACGTAACTTTGCGGAAGTTATGATGCAGGTTCGATTCCTGCCGGGGTCACACGTACAAAATAAGCCACTTCTAAGTGGCAATTTTGTTGTGTGACCCCGAGCAAGCAAACTTCTTTGCTTGCGTGCAGGAATCGAAAAGCTTTTTTGTCTTTTTAAAATTTAATAATTTGAAAAAGTAGAAAAGGTATACTGTCCTCGTAGAGGAAGATTACCCTGCCGGGGTCGCGAGATTTTTCAGCAGAAAAATACCTGTGACCACATATTTACTAGACCCCGAGCAAGCAAACTGCTTTGCTTGCATGCGGGAATCGAAGCCCCATTCGTTTTTCGGTGTTAATCGAAACGAATGGGGGCACTGAACCTGTAGGGTTCGATAAATGTACTCATGTTCCTGCCGGGTTAACAGATTTTAAGTAACTATATTCTTAAAATTTTTTATTTAAATAATCAAATACCTTTTGGAGTTTTCTGGCCTCTTGTACAGCATCAGCTTTTTCTTTTCCAAAGAATTTAATATGTTCTGCTAACTCAGCGATTCTAGTTAGGGCACCCCTCCATGCCATTTGTTCAATATTGGGAATTTGTTTAAATACTTCTAATTCCTCATCACTAGCATTCCCCCAGTTTATTGCATCAGCAAGCATAATACCTTCGGCAAAACCATTCGGTGCCCAAACACCAGAAAAATCTATAAGAGCTGGGGGCAAAATTTCGTCTAAAAGAAAATTTTGGAACATATCACCATGAATTAGTTGTCTATCTTCTGGTAAAGGTTTTAAGTGCGGTTTAATCTGGTTATATAAATCCATAAATTCTTGATCGTAATCAAATTCTTTTTGACCGAGAGCAATCCAATTACCAGTAGACCATGGGCCTTTTGGGGTTTTTAAACCTTCAGGTTGGGGAACTCCCTTTAACAGTTCGTGAAATGCACGACTGGCTTTTATTTTTTTATCATACTGTCCTTTCACGTGTTCGCCTTTCAAAAAAGCCCAAGCTACATAGCCTTCATATGCCCAATCACCATGAATTGATTTTATCGGTCTATGAAAACGTACTTCTCTACTTTCTGGTAAACTACTAAAAACTCGGGCTCTCCACTCGGTGCCACTTTTACCTCCGGCTGGTTTCAAAACAATGTTCCCAGCGATATATGAAGTATTTTGACCACCTTTGAGTGGAATTGGTTCTTCATTTGAGCCAAAAGCTCTGGCTATTTCTATAGTAGGAGGGGCAATTTTTACTCCATAATTTATTTTCATATAGCTATTTTATCATAATTCAGCGAAACTCTTTTATTTGATTAAAAATCTGTTTCGAATTTAGACCATTTAAGGTTACAGATTATTCAACATTAAAAATACCTCGGCATAGATTAATAAATTTCTCTTGTGAGCCAGGTTCAATGTCATAATGCATTGAAATTATTTTATTAATTTTTTTAAATTGTTTAGCGAAATCAAATGCTTCTTGTGGTCCAAAGGTATAGAAAGTTCCTACCGGAAGAAAAGCGTAATCAACTTCTAATTTTGATACATCAATCCCTGAAGGATAAAACATATCTCCAGCAAAATAAACTATCTTATCATCTATCTTTATCAAAAATCCAAAATTTTCTTTTGGTTTCGAGGTTACATTTGGGCCATGATCAACATTAAAAATGATAACTTCTATATCTCCAATAATTATTTTGTCTTCAGTTTGAATTTCTTTTATAATAGAATCTAATTTCTCTTCTCCTAAAATTTCAATACACTCATGATTTAAGTAAAGTTCTTTTGGTTTTAATTTTTTTATTTGGTCCAAAGAAAAGTGATCACCATGAATATGGGATGAGATCATTGCATCAACTTTGATTCCTTCCAATTCTACTACTGATGTTTTATTTGCAATATCAATAGCTAGACGAAAACCACTATTGGATTCAAAAATAATCCCTGCTCTTTCAAATTTTGTATATTTCATTTAATAATTATACCAAAAATATATGTTTCTTTACTAATTTTGTAAATACCGATAGGTTTTTTTTACAATCTATTTCAATTTTAACCAGTTAGGGTCACAATTTAAAAAAGAACTTTGAATAGTGCATTTTTAAATTGTGACAGCCGGAGGCTGACGAGCAGGTAGCGGTAATTTTTAACATAAAAATTACCAATAAGTGTACCTACATTCCTGCCTTATATTATTAATCCCAAACTTTTGGTATACTTATAACATGAATATAATATCAAGAAAGAAAAATAGATACTTATCCATATTTTTAGTTATATCTGGAATTGGTTCTTTATGGCTAACATATTGGTGGTACATCTTGGCAATGGTTAATCCTAGTGGCCCTCAAGTAGGCTCAATGTTTACTATAGAAAACTATTTTATATTAGGATATTTTATCCTAAATTCCACACTACTTCTTTTGTTGGGGGTTATGTTTCTAGATCGAAAATTTAAAATTGGTTCTATTTTATCTATTGTGTTAGGTATTTTAGTAACAGCAAGCCTTTTTATTTTTCCTTATGGGGAAGGTTTCGATTTTTTTGACAATCTTTTTTTTAATATAATAATCAGTGGAATGGTCTTGGGATTCCCTTATGGTGGAACTATTTTAGTCCCAATGTTTTTATTTGGAACTTATAAAGGATTAGTTCGTGGAATTAATTATTTTAGAGGAAAAATTGATTTCAGTAATACTTAATTTAATTAAGTCATAATTTTTCACCAGTTCGGAAATCCAAATACTAGGGTTATAATTTAAAAAAGCACTTAAATTTCCCAACTTATTTAACTTTTGTCGTTAAAAAATAATAAGTTTAATATTTTACATTTGTTTCTTCCTAATCATTTTCAATACCAACAACAAAACCACTGTATCATATATAAATAAGTAGATAGGATAACCGGATTGGGAGAAGGTAAAATTTTCAATTGCAAACATACTAAAGAGTCCAGAGATGGCAGCCGTGAGCCAAATGAAATGAGTTTCGGTTTTTGGTTTTTTGTAGATTTTTATTATGTTTGGCAATCCAAAAGAAAAGTCAGCAATGATTGCACAAACTATTGCAAAGATTGGCATGTCGAGTGTCTGCCATAAAATTAGACCGAGTATTCCTAGTCCAAAAAAAACATAATCAAATTTTGTGGTAGAGAGTATTGCAACTTTTCTTATTATTGAAAATAAAACAATAATAAAACAGAGTAATGAATTTGCAAATAATATTGCCACTACCCATTTGCTACCACTTGCAAGCATGGCAAATGCACCGATTGAAGTAATAAAACCCCACCCAAGCCAAGACAGGACATGGGGGCGAGCTTTTCTTCTATAGATGTCTTTTATATATGGGAATCCACCAATTAAAACAACAATAGAAGATAATATTCCAAATAGGGGTTTTATTTCCATAATTAATTTCTAAATTTAGAATCCCAGTTTTTCCATGAATAATAGTGAAGGGGATTCATTGAGTTCTTTTTGTGGAATTATTTCTAGAAGAGAATCTTTTATTTGGGATACCAAATCATCTGGAACAGGTATTGTGTAAATGGGCAGGAAATATTTATCTGTTTCTATTAAAAGCTTACTACCTTCTTCTCCTTTTTTGATATCAAAACTTTTGATATTTTTCCATTCATATTTGTCTTTGTGCATTGTAAGACCGGAGTTTTCAATAACATAATCTATTTCTCTTGGATGTCTTATATTGAATAAAGAAAGTGTTGCCCCTGCAATAATAATAAAAATTGCAAAGAGGTAGCTCTTTAGCCAGATGAGAATTCCACAAAAGACTAAAGCTATTAAACCAATAGCCCAATACCAATCAGGCCCATGTTCTTTGTGATTATATTCGAAAGCTTTCCACTCTATTTTGTTTATATTTATTTCATTCATTTGTATATATTATTATAACAATAAATTTAATTTATAGAAAGAGATGCGACCGCTTTGTAAACAGCCTCTTTTACCCCCTTATCAAACATACTGGGAATGATTTTCTCTGGAGTTGGCTTTTCTATAAGATTGGCGAGAGCCTCTGCTGCGACGACGAAAACCTTGTTATCAAATTGAGGAATATTATAATCAAGCATAGCTCTAAATGCTCCCGGGAACATAAGTGAATTATTTATTTGATTTGGATAATCTGAGCGACCTGTTGCGACAATATAAGCCCCCGCACTGTGTGCTTCACTTGGATCAATTTCTGGGTTTGGATTGGCTAAAGCAAAAATGATAGGTTTTTCATTCATAGATATGACCATTTCTTTGGTTAAAATGTTAGGCTTAGATAAACCAATAAATACATCAGCATTTATCATAGCCGTTTCAAATGATCCACTTGGTAAATCAATCAAACTTTCTTTTAGTAATTCTTTTTTTTCTTTAGTTAGGTCTATTC
>Ga0247840_10009705_pt1 | contig 12307 bp, 15 predicted proteins | sample LaCruzMarch2015__FD_192404 | JGI IMG/M metagenome (GOLD analysis project Ga0247840, IMG submission 192404) | Freshwater microbial communities from meromictic Lake La Cruz, Castile-La Mancha, Spain - LaCruzMarch2015_17m | ecosystem: Environmental > Aquatic > Freshwater > Lake | place: Spain...
CCAACTAAAATTGCCAGTGATGCGGTACTGGTTGCGTCAGTAGTTAGCGTAATTTCAATTTACGTGATGGGGATTTTGGCGAATAAGTATAGCGTGTATAAATTAATGCGTAATTCTTTATTTTTGATTCTGCCTGCTGCGGCATTGTGTTATTATTTAATTGGACAAGGAAGTAATCTTATCTTAGGTTTAGCGTTATTTGCGGTATTTCAAGGCTTTTTAGTCGTTTTACCAACGATTGTACTGAGTTATTTATTCCCAGTAAAGATTCGTCTAACTGGTGTAGCGCTGTCTTACAACATTAGTTTTGTGCTATTTGGTGGCTTAACGCCGATTGTGATTACCTCAATTATTGCTGAAACAACTGGTTTGGTGTTATTCGTGCCATTTGGTGTGTTGCTGGTTACGGTTGCATTTGCTTATTGGGCGCTGCGTCGGTCACGAGAATACATGGTCGAATAAAAAATGCGTTCCAATGGAACGCTTTTTTATTCTAGATTAGCACTTAGCTGTCCATTATGTAGTCGATAAATTTTTTGCGTTTTAGCCGCAATTGCCGTATCATGGGTAACAATAATTAAACTAGTTTTTAACTCTTGTTGCAATTCAAAAAAAATGTCTAGAACTTGATGCGCGGTGGTATTATCTAAATTACCCGTTGGTTCATCGGCAAAAACAATTTTAGGTTGATTTACCACGGCGCGTGCAATGGCTACCCGTTGACGTTCACCACCGGATAATTGAGCTGGATAGTGTTTTAGGCGTTTGGCTAAGCCTAGTCGACCGAGGATATATTCCGCATACTCATGACGTTGTTGATTATCATGACCCGCAATAATTAAAGGCATCAGCGTATTTTCAAGCGCGGTAAATTCGGGTAATAAATGATGGAATTGATAAATAAAGCCCAGATTTTGATTGCGTATTTTGCATAGTTCATTTTGATTGAGCGTAGTTATATCTTCGCCACAGACTATCACGCGTCCATCACTCGCCGTATCTAAGCCTGCTAAAATTTGCAAGAGCGAAGTTTTACCGCTGCCCGAGCTACCAACAATACTGATAGTCTCACTGCTATCAAGTTCAAAGCTAACATTCTTGAAAATTTCTAGATCAGGGGCATCCGCTTGTGGAAATGATTTGCCCAGATTACGGCAACTTAAGATATTACTCATAGCGCAAGGCCTCCGCTGGATTAATTTTAGCCGCTGAACGACTTGGGTAAATGGTTGCCAAAATACTTAGTAAAATTGAAACGCTAAAGATACTAAATACATCACTAAACTCAACTTGTGAGGGCAAATAATCAATCATATACACATCACCAGAAATTAATTTGGTATGGGTAATTAATTCAATTCCGTGAACAATATCGCCAATGAAATAAGCCAGTAGAACGCCGAGAATTGTGCCACTCAGTGTACCAATGATTCCTGATACGCCACCTTGGAGCATAAAGATTTTCATGATGTTAGTTTGCGATGCGCCCATGGTGCGTAAGATTGCAATGTCAGCTTTTTTGTCATTCACCGTCATAACTAAGGTAGAAACTAAATTAAACGCGGCAACGGCAATGATTAAACTTAGAATTACAAACATCATCTTTTTCTCTAGCGCGACGGCTGAAAAATAATTCTGGTTTTGACTCATCCAATCTTGAACAATTAAATCACCAGGCAGAGCGGCATACAGCTGTTCTTTAATGCTTTGGGTTTGCAGAACATCATTGACCTTAAGCCGTACTCCTGTTACGCTATCAGGGACTTTAAATAAAATCTGGGCTTGTTTAAGGCCAATAAAGATTAAGCCGCTATCATATTGTTGCATATGAGTGTCAAACAGTCCTGTAATGGTAAATTGTTTCAGACGTGGTGTCATGCCAACTGGACTTACATTGCCATCGGGGGTAATTAGGGTAATTTTATCGCCAATTCCAGCACCTAGTTGATGCGCTAAATCTTTACCAATGACAATATTAAAACTTTCTTGATTTAAGCTGGCAAAACTTCCTGCGATAATGGCTTGGGTAATATCATCAACTTTAGGTTCGTAGGTCGCATCCACGCCACGGATCAAAGCACCACTTACGCTCCCATCAAATGAAACTAAAGCCTGTCCATCGATATATGGCGCATAGTTAAGAATATTTTTGTTTTGTAGTGCTAATTTGCCTAGCGCCTGCCAATCACTAATTGAGTTACTTGCTGAGGTGATTTGCATATGTGCGGTTACACCAATCATTTTGTTACGAATTTCTTTTTGAAAGCCATTCATAACCGATAAGACAGTAATTAACGCGGCAACCCCTAATGCGATACCAATGATTGAAACTAAGGATATAAATGAAACAAAACTATTTTTTTGCTTGGCGCGTAAATAACGCAAACCAACCATAAGTTCAAATTTACTAAACACTATCATCTTGATAAGGACTTTCTAAATTTTGGATCATTTTAATTAAAAATTGTTTAATTTGCTCTGAATCAACATCCATTAATAATGCATCTTCGTAAGCATCTTGAATTACCTGCTGTAATTCTTCAATATTTTCGCGCATGACTTTGATTTTTTCGGTGCACGAAACAATCTCACCATTGGAGCGATGCCAAGTTGGAAGTGGTAAGTGCATATTTAATTATGTTTTTTCTTTTTTTTGCTAGCTGTCGCTCTTTTGGTGCTTTTAGTGGATTTATGCACCGCTTTGTTGTTGCGTTGGCTAGATTTATTGGATTTTGATGATGTTCTATTGCGCGAGCTGGCTCTGCCATGGTGTTTACCGCTGGCGCGTGCTGCAACTGGGAGCGCTTGGTCGCGAATATTTTGAAAACTTTGTACCTCCGAATTACCCCCATCATCTTGGCTTTCTTGTACAATTCGTTTGGCACCATTAAAATGTTTGGTCCAGTAGCCACTTAAGTCCGTGATTTGAATAGTTTCACCAGTGCGTGGTGATTGAATAAACTTATTACCACCTAGATAAATTCCGATATGTGTATTTGACCCTCGGGATGAGTTGAAGAAAATAAGGTCTCCTGGTTGTAATTGATCAATGCTAACTCGTTTACCAACTTTTGCCATTTCAGCCGCTGTACGTGGTAAGTTAATTCCGAGTGATTTATTAAAAACATAGCGTACAAAACCACTGCAGTCCATACCTGTATCAGGAGTATTACCACCCCATTTATAAGCAATTCCCATTAAACTTACCGATTGCAACAGCATATTGCTAATTGCATCTTGCGATTGTTGAGATTGAGCACTGTTATTATTTTGGTTATTTTTAGCTGGTCTATTTTCGTTAGTATTAGAATTATCTGGGTTATTATCTTTAGCTGTGGCAACTGAGGCAATTGGATCACTAGCATTATCATTATCGGCAAATGCAGTGCTACTACTAAATAGCGTAAATGCACCTAAGACCAAGTAATTAATTAAGTTTTTAGTTTTTATGATTTTCATTGTTCTATTTTTGTAATTGGGTTAGCTAGAAAATTCTAGTCTGGGGCATTAAAAATGCAGTAAATTTAGGTGGTTAACCCCTCATTTTCGCATATATTGAAAGATTTTTCAATAAAAAAACCACTACCGAGGTAGTGGTCAGCTAAAGCTATAAGATTTATAGACTGTAATACATTTGCATTTCAATTGGATGAGTTGTCATGTGCAACTTAGTTACTTCATGCATTTTAAGTTTAATATAGCTATCAATCCATTCATCAGAGAAAACGCCACCGCGAGTCAAGAACGCACGATCTTTATTTAAGTGATCTAATGCCATTTCAAAATTAGAGCAAACTTGAGGAATTAGCGCTAATTCATCTTCAGGTAATTCATACAGATTAATATCCATTGCTTTGCCTGGATCAATTTTGTTGATAATTCCGTCAATACCTGCCATTAATAAAGCACTAAAAGCTAAATATGGATTTGCCATTGGATCTGGGAAACGTGCTTCAATGCGTCGACCCTTTTCAGATGCACTAAATGGAATACGAATTGCTGCAGAACGGTTACGTGCTGAGTAAGTCATGATTACAGGTGCTTCAAAGCCAGGTACTAAACGTTTATACGAGTTAGTTGATGGATTGGTAATTGCATTTAATGCTTTGGCATGTTTGATAATTCCGCCAATATAATGTAATGCAGTTTCAGATAAATTAGCGTATTCTTTACCAGCAAATAAATTTTTGCCATCTTTCCAGATTGATTGATGTACATGCATACCTGAGCCGTTATCGCCAACAATTGGTTTTGGCATAAAGGTAACAGTTTTACCATAACGATGAGCAGTATTGCGCATAACATATTTGAAAATTTGTGACCAATCAGCGCGTTCAACTAAGCTGCTGAATTTAGTTCCAATTTCACATTGACCAGCGGTTGCAACTTCATGGTGATGAACCTCAACTGGAATACCTAGTTCTTCAAGCGCCAAACAGGCTGCTGAACGTAAGTCTTGATGTGAATCCATTGGTGGAAGTGGGAAATAACCACCTTTAATGCCTGGGCGATGTCCAGTGTTTCCGCCATCGATTTCTTTATCTGAGCTCCATGCGGCTTCATCAGCATTAATTTTATAATGGCAGCCACTCATATCCGCGCCCCAAGTTACCGAGTCAAAAATGAAAAATTCTGGTTCTGGACCAAAATAAGCTGTATCAGCTAAACCGCTTTCCTTAATGAATTTTTCAGCTTTTTTGGCAATTCCACGTGGGCAACGATCATATGATTCCATAGTAGAGGGTTCAATTACATCGCAAGTTACAAACAATGTCGCATCATCAAAGAATGGATCAAAGCGTACGGTTGACGCATCCGGACGTAATAGCATGTCAGAGGCTTCAATACCTTTCCAGCCCTCAATTGATGAACCATCAAATGGTTGACCGATTTTGAATAAGTCTTCACTTACTGCACTAACTGGCAATGTAACGTGATGTTCTTTACCGATGGTGTCGCTAAACCGTAAGTCAAGAAACTTAATTTCGTTTTCTTTAATTAATTTTTCAATTTTATGAAATGCGCTCATTTAAATTCCTTGTAAGAAAGGTGGGTAAAATAATTTGAACTGTAAGAGGTAATTATATCTTAAAATGTTGCTATGCACCAAATAAAATTGCTGAATTTGTACCAGTTATTTGCAAATAATTTACTTTGGCTTGCGGTATAATCAGCTCCTTAGTTTTAAAAACACTTGATATTAAAGAGATTATGGATAAAAAATACGAAATTAATAAGCTAAATAAACGCTTACGGGCTAATGTTGGAAAAGCCATCAATGACTATAATATGATTGAAAATAACGATGTAATTATGGTTTGTCTCTCAGGTGGTAAAGATAGTTATGCGATGTTGGATATTTTGTTGGGCTTACAAAAAGCTGCACCAATTCAATTTAAGCTAATTGCGGTGAATTTAGATCAAGGTCAGCCAGGCTTTCCTAAAGATATTTTACCAGCCTATCTTGAGTCGCTTGGGGTTGAATATAGAATCATTAATGAAGATACTTATTCTACCGTACGCCGCGTGATAGCCGAGGGTAAAACTACGTGTGGATTGTGTTCGCGCTTACGACGTGGTATTTTGTACCGTGTGGCGAAAGAACTTGGCGCAAGTAAAATTGCATTAGGGCATCATCGCGATGATATTCTAGAAACTTTGTTTTTAAATATGTTCTATGCTGGTAAGCTAAAAGGCATGCCTGCTAAGTTAATTAGCGACGATGGTAATAATATCGTGATTCGTCCGTTGGCGTATTGTGTCGAAAAAGATTTAATTCAATATGCTCAAATTCGTGAGTTTCCGATTATTCCGTGTAATTTGTGTGGTTCGCAACCCAATTTACAACGTCAGGTAATTAAAGAAATGTTGCAAGAGTGGGGTAAGCGTTATCCTGGCCGAATTGAATCAATGTTTCGTGCCATGCAAAATGTAATTCCATCGCATTTGATGGATACCACGAAATATGATTTTAGCGGTTTAAAAACCGATGGCGTGGCGCATCCTGATGGTGATATTGCTTTCGATAAAGAAGAGTTTAATTTAGTGCAGGGGATTAATTTTCTGTAACCTTTAGCAGTATTATTTGTGCTATATAAGTAAAAAATGAGAACGAATTTTTCTGAACTAATAAACAGTCTAAATATAGAAGAAAGCAGCAAAGCTATTATGCAAAAAATAGTAGTAAAGTTGCTATGTGTTATTGCAGAAAAATACAAGATAATTGCAGAGCAAGCATTGGTTATAAAAAGCCATGGTGCTGACATATTATAGTTCTTAATACCTTACACTTTTTAATTAAGTGTAAGGTACTAATCACAGCTACACTGTTCCAGTATAATCTTACTTGATTCGATCTGACTTTTTAACTTGATTTAAGGTTGTACCTTTGTGACCAAGTTTTCCACCACGATCGGACATCTCACCATTTCCTGGTTTATCATCAGATTTTTTCTTTCTTATTCAGATCTGAAGATGGGGTAAGCTACTATTTGAGCTATCCATCTTTAGTTGTCTTTGCAACTCTAATATTTCAGCACCCTGGCTTTTTATTATTAAGGTTTGTTCTGCAATTATCTTGTCTTTTTCTGCAATAACACATAGCAACTTTGCTACTATTTTTTGAATAATAGCTTTATTGCTGTCATCTATATTTAGACTGTTTATTAGTTCAGAAAAATTTGCGCTCATTTTTTACTTTAAGTTATTTTTAATTTCAAGAAGTGAGCATTTATTTGACTAATTCAAATTTTAGCTTTTTGCAATTAGTGTGATCTGCAGATTAGTTAGCGGTGCTAACTTGCTGAATTCCTGCGACTAACCATTTAGCCCCATCAATTCCAGTTGGTTTGACAAAATGCCAAATTTCGCTAAAATCCACGACCGGTGAATTTGGTGATTCACTAACTTTGCCAAAGAATCTAGCGCTCGCAACATATTGACCATTTTCAATCGTTGATTGTAAATATTGGCAATCTAGTTGGCTAAAATCAGCAACATAATCATTTTCTGTAATTAATGATTTCATTTCAGCATATGACGCTGGTGTCATGTATTTAGCAACTTCAGAAACATTTTCTGGTGTATTCATGCTTTGGATATGCAAGAACATGCCTTTAGCTTGACGTAGGAAAAATTGCGCCTCAACTCCATCCGCCATGCGTTCCATATTTTGATTATTGGCTGCTTGTGCGGCGTTACCATTATTCTGCGTTTGCGCTGCATTATTAAAATTAGCATTGTCACGGCGAATATTTGGAATTTGAAACCCGTTGTTAGTCGGCGCTGCACCATTAAAATTAGCGGAATTGGTTGCAGGAGTAGTTTTACGACGGAAAATCATTAATCCAATCACGAGTAACATTCCAAGAATTCCAATTACCCCCCATGGAATACTGCTACCTGAGCTTTGACTAGCCGTTGAGCTTTCATTTGAATTCATTGCTTTACCAAGTAAGTAGCCACCAACTGCACCCGCTGCTGCACCAGCTACCACGCTACCTACACCAAGACCTTGTTTCTGGGGTTGTGCTGCACCACCAGTAGCAGTGTTGCTACTTGGTTGATAGTTGGACTGTGAGGTGGTGTTACTGCGTTGCATACCAAGATTGCTAGATTTCCCCATCCGCGCAGCAAATGCATTTTGTGAAAAGATTAAAGCACTAGTTAATAAAATTACGCCAAGTTTTTTAGATGTGTTTTTCATAAATATCAATATTCTCTCAAAAATTATTTCACTCCTTGGACACAAAACCAAAATGTGCCAAGGTATGACTAGTCACTATTCTACCACGTGGCGTACGTTGAAGTAAACCATTTTGCATTAAGTAGGGTTCGATTACGTCTTCAATTGTGTCAGTTGATTCACCGATAGTAGCGGCTAAATTTTCTAGCCCAACAGGGCCACAGTCAAATTTTTCAATGATAGCACTCAATAGCTTACGATCCATTATGTCCAGTCCAAGATGATCAACATCTAACATTTCTAAAGCGGCATTCGCAATTGCAAGACTGACAATACCATCACTTTTAACCTCTGCATAATCGCGGATGCGGCGTAATAAGCGATTGGCAATCCGTGGTGTTCCACGTGAACGGCGTGCAATTTCTAGCGCACCATCTTCGGTGATATTCATATTTAATAAACGTGCGGAGCGCTTAACTACAATCGTTAGTTCTTCGGCGCTATAAAACTCCAGTCGTGAAATTATGCCAAAGCGATCGCGCAGTGGATTGGTGAGCATACCTGCACGCGTGGTTGCGCCAATTAGCGTAAAAGGTGGTAAATCAATTTTAATTGAACGCGCAGATGGACCTTCACCAATCATAATATCTAATTGAAAATCTTCGAGTGCTGGATATAAAACCTCTTCAATCAATGGTGACATTCGGTGAATTTCGTCAATAAAAAGTACATCATTTGCCTCTAGATTAGTCAATAGCGCAGCTAGATCACCAGGCTTATCTAAAATTGGGCCTGAAGTTTGGCGTAGGTTAACACCCATTTCACGCGCGATAATGTGGGCAAGAGTAGTTTTACCTAGTCCCGGTGGACCAAACAATAATACGTGGTCAAGAGCTTCATTGCGTTGCTTGGAAGCTTGAATAAATATTTCGAGTTGTTCTTTGATTTTTGCTTGACCGATATAATCGGCTAATTCTTTAGGACGTAGTGCACGATCTAGAATTTCTTCTGCGGGATTTAATTTAACTGGGGCGGTAATTCTGGTTTCAGCGACCAGATTATCGGTTTTAATCATGCTGGTACAACTTAATATAATTTAATGGTTGGTGGAGAGTAATTTGTTGGTGTGAGTGGAGATAAAAAAACATACGGCGAACCGTATGTTTTTAAGGTTTTTTATACATGAGCCTTGATGTAATCAATTGCTTTTTGTACAGTTGTAATTGTTTCAGCGTCTTCATCAGGAATTTCGCAACCGAATTCTTCTTCTAAAGCCATAACTAATTCAACTGTATCTAATGAATCAGCACCTAAATCTTCAATAAACGAAGCATCATCTTTAATGGTAGCTTCATCAATTCCTAATTTGTCAGCAACAACTTTTTTTACTTTAGCTTCAATATTTTCCATGCGTGGACCTTTCTAAAATTTTATAATTCTGTATTCTGATATAAATAAATGTACAAGACATTTATAAAAACAAGTTTGACCTGTAAGTCAATATAATAATAGAAAAAATTGGTTGGCGTCAAATAAAAAATCTACTTTTTTACTAATTAACGATAAAAAATAAAAAAAAACTCGATAATACGGTAAAATACCCACTGTGTTTGTTTATTAAATGGTCTTTAACTCAATTTGAAAGCATAGAATGGATATTGATGAGATTGGTACGGATAATCTTGAGTTATGTTATCTAGATGAGATTATTATTGAGGGACAGTCTGTTAGTGGCAAGAAATTTCGCCCCAGTGATTGGGTAGATCGATTATGCGGTGTTTTAGCAAATTTTGAACAACATAAAGTATTTTATTCACCATTTTTGCGTCCGATGATGTTTAAAAATATGCAGTGCGTAGCAGTTAAGCGTCAGTTGGAAGAGTTATTTCCTGATGTTTTCATATATCTAATGCAATTTGCGCGTGACAACCAATTGGTAGTTACCGATTGCGCAAACTTTAAATTAAAAGCTAAAGTAGAATAAAGTTATGCAAATACTAGTTTTAAACGGACCTAATTTAAATTTGCTTGGTTTACGTGAGCCAGGGATTTATGGGCGGGTTAGCTTGGCGCAAATCGCCGATGAATTAAAAAACATAGCCACTAATCTTGGTGCTGACTTAGAATTTATGCAAAGTAATCATGAGGGAGTCTTAGTTGATCGTATTCAAGAATGTTTAACTACTCCAGTTGATATGATTATTATTAACCCCGCGGCTTTTACTCATACTAGTGTTGCAATTCGTGATGCTCTATTAGCTGTGGCGGTTCCTTTTATTGAGATTCACTTATCAAACGTTCATGCGCGTGAAGATTTTCGACAGCATTCGTACTTTTCGGATGTTGCAGTTGGGGTAATCTGCGGACTTGGTGCCTATGGCTATCAGGCCGCTTTAAATTATGCAATTAACTTTTTAAAAATGAGGAAATAAATGATGGACATCAAAAAAATTAAAGCAATTGTTGATTTAATTAAAGAATCAGGCATTGCAGAGTTAGAAATTAGTGAGGGTGATGATAAATTACGCGTTTCTTGCGTGTCAAGTGTTGCGCCACAGGTAAATTACGCTCATGCTCCAGTTCAACAAGTTACTTTGGCATCAGCACTAAGTGCTGCACCTGCTGCTGTAGTTGAAGTTGATGATACTCCTGCCGCTGGAACTACGATTGATTCACCAATGGTTGGAACTTTTTATCGTTCAGCATCGCCAACTAGCGCGCAATTTGTTGAAGTTGGTCAAGAGGTTAAAGTTGGTCAAGTTTTATGTATTATTGAAGCTATGAAACTAATGAACCAAATTGAATCAGATAAAGCTGGTGTGCTTAAAGAAATTTTAGTTAAAGATGGCAGTCCAGTTGAATACGGTCAACCGTTATTTGTCGTTGTTTAAGCTTAACCGTAAAGGGAAAAGAAGATGTTTGAAAAAGTTCTGATTGCTAATCGTGGTGAGATTGCATTGCGCGTACAGCGTGCTTGCCGAGAATTAGGTATCAAATCGGTGGTAATTTATTCTGAAGCAGACCGTGACGCTAAATATGTGAAGTTAGCCGATGAGGCGGTGTGTATTGGACCTGCGCGTTCGGCACAAAGTTATTTAAACATTCCATCGTTGATTGCAGCTTGTGAAATTACTAATGCTCAAGCGGTTCATCCTGGGTTTGGCTTTCTATCTGAAAATGCTGAATTTGCACGTCGTGTAGAGGAAAGTGGTTTTGTATTTATTGGACCACGTCCAGATGCGATTGCGACCATGGGTGATAAGGTAAAAGCTAAAGAAGCTATGATTAAAGCTGGTGTACCAGTGGTACCCGGCTCTGAGGGTGAATTACCGAATGACGATAACGCTGTAATTGAAATAGCTCGGAAAGTTGGTTATCCTGTAATTATTAAAGCTGTATCAGGTGGTGGTGGTCGCGGTATGCGTGTGGTTCATGAAGAAAGTGAACTGATTAATGCGCTAGAAATTACCCGTAGTGAGGCTTTAGCCGGATTTGGTAATGCTGCGGTGTATATGGAGCGTTATTTAACTACACCACGCCATATTGAGATTCAAATTCTGGCTGATGAATATGGTAATGCAATTTATCTTGGTGAACGTGATTGCTCAATGCAACGTCGTCATCAAAAAGTAATTGAAGAAGCGCCTGCGCCGGGTATTACGCCAGAAGAACGCCGCAAAATTGGTGAAGCTTGTGTGGCGGCCTGTAAGTTAATACGTTATCGTGGTGCTGGGACATTTGAGTTTTTATATGAAAATGGTGAATTTTTCTTCATTGAAATGAATACGCGAGTTCAAGTTGAACATACCATTACTGAAATGATTACGGGTATTGATATTGTGAAAGAACAGTTATATATTGCTAGTGGTGAAAAATTACGTTATACTCAAGATGATGTAAATTTGAAAGGTCATTCGATTCAATGTCGGGTAAATGCCGAAGATCCATTTACTTTTGTACCATCACCTGGTAAAATTGAATCCTGCCATTTTGCGGGTGGTAATGGTGTACGGGTTGACTCGCATGTTTATGCTGGTTACAGTGTACCGCCATATTATGATTCAATGATTGCTAAATTAATTGTGCATGGTGAAGATCGCCAAACCGCAATTAATAAAATGCTTGGCGCTTTGAAAGAAACTTCTTTTGCGGGAATTAAAACTAATATTCCGCTGCATCAAGAAATGTTAGAAGAGCGTGGTTTTGTTGAGGGTGGTCAGTCGATTCACTACCTAGAAGGTTATTTAAAAAACCGTAAATAGCTTGTAAAATTAAAAGCATGGATTAGTCCATGCTTTTTTAACTTAGGATAATAATGAGTTTTAAACAAATAATTATAAATATAGATTCACAGCGTGCCGAACAACTGTCGGATATTTTCTTTGATTTAGGTGCGTTATCCGTCAGTATTGAGGATGAGCATGAGGGAACTGAGTTAGAGCAGCCGATTTTTAATGAACCAGGCATGATTGTTGAAGCACTCTGGGAACATAGTAAAGTTGTGGTGTTGTTTGATGATTTAGCCGATGTAGCGAGCTTAGTTAGCGCTGCAGAAATTGAATTAAATGCTGCGTTTAGTTATGTTCAAGAAAATGTTGATGATCAAGATTGGGTACGTTTAAC
>Ga0247840_10009706_pt1 | contig 12307 bp, 13 predicted proteins | sample LaCruzMarch2015__FD_192404 | JGI IMG/M metagenome (GOLD analysis project Ga0247840, IMG submission 192404) | Freshwater microbial communities from meromictic Lake La Cruz, Castile-La Mancha, Spain - LaCruzMarch2015_17m | ecosystem: Environmental > Aquatic > Freshwater > Lake | place: Spain...
CGACGAAGGACGCCGGCCGCTGCGAGATGAGCGCCGCGCCGCTGATGCCTGCGGCTGCCAACTCGGCCAGAAACGGCCCCGTCTCCGGGGCGTCATCCGTCAGGTGAATGTGTCCATCGAGAATCATGGTCAACTCCCGTGCGCCACTTCGACTATGTAACCGATGCCCGGTCACTGCGAGGAGCGTCGTTGGCGATCGCGAAGCATCCTGCGGACGAAGCAGTCTCCTCCAATGGGGAGATTGCTTCCAAAAAGGCGCTCGCAATGACGATGCCAATACTACGAAGCCACTTGTTCAATCAACGCGTTGAGCCGCCGCCGATAGGTGCGGAAGTTCTCCCAAGACACATCCGGCGGGACCAGGTGATCCACATACGGGATGTAGCCGCCCTGTTTGAGCATCCAGGGCACGTCGGCCAGCGCCGCGGCGATCCCATCAGGCCCCTGGGCCAGCGCGATCTTGTCCACCCCGCCCAGGATTTGCAGCCGCGGGAAGGCCCGGCGCACCGCCGCGACGTTCATCCCCGCCATCACTTCGAACGGGTAGATGCCCGTCACGCCGCCCTCGATGAAGAGCGGGATCAGCTTCCTGATGGTGGACACTACAATAGTGTAGCGCACTGAGTACCTATGTACCTATGGGACAAGTACACACCCATGCTACCATGAATCTGATCCGTTGTCAAATCTTCTGCTGCGACGCCATCGTCTTCACGAGCCATCCGACGAGCTTCAGCGATGCCGACGCGCCAGGCAGGCTGGTGGTGCGGGAACGGCAGCCTGCCGCGCGTCGCCCAGTGGCGAGATGCCCTGATCGCCCTCTACAACCTGCCCGAAGATGACCTTTTGGGTTTCACCCATGCGTTTTTCCCCGCCTATGCCTTCGATGAGCATGTCATCGAGCACGGTTGGGCCTTTGCGCGCCAGGGCGACGGCTATCTGGCACTGCACGCGGCGCATGGAATGACGTTGGTGACGACCGGGAATGATGCGCAGCGCGAGCTGCGTTCTGTGGGCCAGCGCAACGCATGGGTGTGCCAGATGGGCCGCGCCGAGGTAGATGGCAGCTTCGAGGAGTTCCGCAGCGGCTCAAGGAGCACGGTATGGTCCGCAGCGGTGAATGTCGGGAGCGACACCACGATTCCCACTAACCGATCTTTGCGCGTCATAGTCATCTGCTTCCTCCACAATTCATCAGAGAGTCCTACGCCAACAGCCCGATGTTCGTGTGAAATGCAAGGTCGGTGACCGTGGTTGGCCGGATGTCGGCGGCCAGACTTTCGGTCAGGAACAGCTCACTGGGGGCCATCTGAAGCATTGTTGATGGCACCAGTGGGGTAATCCAGCTTCTCGGCGTAGAAGGCCCTGTCTACAGGCAGGATTTGTAGGTCCATTTGAGACTGTCCTCTGATCTACCCGAACAGAAAGCGCACGGTGTTGGCGCTGACCAGCGCGCGTTGGGCAGCCGACAACGCATCCAACGCCGCCTTCTCCTCCTCGTAGGTTCCCTTCAGCCGAAACTCGCGGTATACGCCTTCGCCCTGCAGCCGTCGGGTGATATAGCTGTGGAAAGGCGAGTCGCTGGCCCAGAGCATGGTCGTCGGGTAACGCTCGACCAGTTGTTGGAACAAGCGCGTGTGATCATCGTAATCCAGGTCCAGCATCTGGGCCGACCAGGCGTCCCCGCGCGCCTTGTCCGCCCGAAAGAGCTCCACCTGGATCTTGAGGGCCGCGGTATCGACAACCATGTTCGGCAATGCGGCCGCGCGCTCGAAGGAAGGGCGATGACAGCCGATGCAGTGCGCCATGCAGAAACGCAGCTCCGGATGGCGTTCGGCGACCTGAAGGATGTCGGCGACCTGTGAGAAAGGATCGGTCGGATCGAGCGTGGCGTGGAAGAGGACCGGCCAGTCCCGCTCGGCGAAAAACGCCAGCAGCGGCGCGCCCACGTCCAGCAGCGCCAGCGCCTTCGACTGCGCCATCAGCGGGTGGATCTTGACGCCGTAGATGGGAAACTCCTGCTCCAACTCCTCCAGGCTCGCGATCTGCTCGTCGATCAGCCGCCCCGGGTCCACCGAGATGAAGGGCAGAAACCGGTGGCTGTGCTCCGGGCAAAACCGGTAGACATCGGTCAGCAGCAGCCGGTTCTCGCGCTCGTAGGGCACGCGTGAGATTGGCCGAGCGGCGGGGTGCAGCTCTCCCGTCTCGATGATCGTCGGCAGATCGTAGTAGAGCGCCGGCGAAATCGGGAAGACGACCCCAAAATCCACGCCATTCGCCTTGTGCCGATAGGCTAGGTCTTCGGCGCTGGAGCAGTACGGGAAGTTGATTTGCGCGGCCTCGCGTAGCGCAATCCCGATATGGGAATGCGCGTCGATGACTTTCCCGACGAGATCCTCGCGCCTGAGATGTTTCTCTGCGACCACAGGTCCCTCAGCTTTCCGCCAGCCCGCCCCGTTGGCTGGCAATGCGTCGCTCGAAGTTCTGGATCTCGGCCGCGCCTTCCAGCACCCCGATCTCCACACGAATCTCCTGAACCTCGCCCGGCGCAAGAAACGGCAGGAGCCCTTTCCGGCGCAGCGCGCCGCGATTCTCGCAGGGCGCGTTGCACGGCTCGAGGGCCGCCACGTAGTCCCCCTCCCCCATCATCTTCCACTCGTTCAGATAAGGCAACGCACCACGATCAAACTTTATGTAGACTCCAAGTCCGTCGCCCAGCTCGGGGTTGATCATGGCGGCGTATGCGCACCCTTCGGCGTCAGCCGCCATCCGATGAAGGAAGTTTTGCTCCTCGTAGCCCGCCACAGGATCGGAGAACGCGAGCATCTCGGCCATGCCCCGCGCCGACCGTTCGTTGAACGGCGTGCTCTCGGCCGCGCTGATGACCGCTCGGCTGGTGGCATCGAGCAGTGGAAAGCCGAAGTTGATGTGGTAGAGGATCGTGAACGGCGACGGCTTGTAACCGAAGTTCTCGACGACGTCCTGGATGACCAGCGTCTTCGCGCCGGCGCGCGACGAAATGGTGCGAGTCAGCCGCAGCTTGTCGCCGAAAAGCTGGCTCTCCTCCATCACGCCTGAGGCTTCCAGAATGTAGTCGTCACCATCCCAGCGGGAGCGGTCGCAGACCTGGCGCGCCGGGATCGCCGCGTAGCGGCCGTGCAGCCCCAGGTCCTCATCGCCATCTCGGCCAGGCGCACCGATGGTCGTCAATCCGCAGGTCGTCAGCAGGCCGCCGAAGAAGATGCGCAGCCAGCCGGCCCCCTGCGGCTCATAGTATGCCGGATGAACTTCGCCGTTGGGCGTCAGATAGACCAGGTTGCAGCCCTTGTAGCTTGCAGATGAAATATCCATGCCGCGATCGGGCAGGACGGTGAATCTGAGCCCTGCGCCGGTGTCGAAATCGATCGCGGCGACACCTTTGGCTCGGCCATCGTCCAGGACAACGTGCCGGGCACTGGCGACCTGGCTCACGTTTCCGACGCGGCGCAGGATCTCCGCGCGAGAAAATTCCCTGTTGCCGATGCGCATTCTGCAACCTCCCATGCTTTCCCTACGGCAAGATCGCCTTGATTCCCGTCATCTGACAAAAGTCCACCAGCGCGTCGTACAGATGCTCCCCATAGCCCAGGCAGGCGTACTCGCTGTTCCAATGCTGGAGCAACTCCTCCACATCGCAGTGGACGGTGACGAAACCATGCGGCCAGAAGGGGATGCCGCATTCCAGCTTCCGCTGCTCAAGCTGGTCGGCGGGCGGCTCGAAGACGGTGCAGCGCGTGATCACCATCTCGAACGCACCGTTGACGCGACCGAGCCGCGCCAGCACCCCCTCGCCCACCTTGCACAGCAGCTTGACCGAAAGCCCGCCTGCTTCGCCTTCCGTCGGGATGCCGTGCTCGGCGAAGCCGGCAGGTCCCAGCCTGCTCGCAAGCGATGGCGGGCACGCTCCATCTCCGATGATCTTAATCTCGCGCGCCTTCTTGTCGATGTGCTGCAAGTCGCCGTAGTATACCGGCTCGGCGCTGAGTTTGGTCAGCAGGAGCACCGACAACGCGGTGTTGAAATCGCCGAGCGTTGACGTGCCGATGCCATCCTCCAGCATCATGCTCTGCGCGAAACAGGTCGCCGAGTAGTCGTCGCCCAGGCCAGGAAACGATTGGATCGTGTAGAAGTCCCACTTCTCCCGTTGCACGAGCTTCTTGATCGCCAGATAGAGGCGCATCGAGCGCTCGTTGACCAGCGTGGCAGGCGGCAACTCGCCGAAAAGCTGCACGATGCGCGGCTCCAGCGCCCTCAGCTCCTCCGGCGTGATGTCCTGCGCCGTGCGGATCAGCTCGGTGGTGTCGCGCGAGTCGATGTCCACGCCGAACATCTGCATCCATTGCGACGGATCGGCGGCGCCGCAGGTCTGTCCCATGCCGCGGCCGCCGAAGGTGCCGATGGTCGACAGATTCAGCCATTGCTTCACGTGGGCGGCGCGGCAGAAGCTGGCAATCCTGGCGATCTCGGCCGGATCATCTGCCTCGCCGTAGACGAACTTGTGCGGGATGCCCACCTCGAGCAGGCCGCCGTGCAGAACTAACCCGCCCACAGGCCGCCAGCCCTGCGAGCCGGGATGCGTCCAGATCAGCACGCCCTTCCCGCTCATGGAAAAGTCGCGAATCGCGCCGATCATGTGCGCAGCCCATACCCAGGTGCCGGAGAAGAGAATGACGCAGTCGACCGCATCATCCTCTTTCATGCGTTTGAGCGCCGCGCGCGCCTCTGCTTTGGAGGCGACCCCGACCTCGTGCTCCACCAGGCGGACTCCGGCGCGACGCAGTGCATCCTTCGAGCGCGCGACGAGCGCATCATCGATGAACGGTGCGCCCATGGGATCCTGCAGCCCATCCTTGTGTACGCCATAGACAATAAAACCAGCGGTGGGGGTAATCATCGAGCAGCTCCTTCCTAATGCCTAGAATCGCCCATGTTTTTCTACTAGCTCACGCATGATTTCGATGCGCTCCTCGGCCGCGTACGGGGGGACCTGATCGCCGGCGTTGGCGATGAGGCGTGGCCCGTAGCGTTTCAGCTCCAGCCATTCCAGCACGGACTTCTCGAAAGCCTCGCGCGGGACTTCGGGCAGCCACAGGGTAGGCGGCACGCCGCCGGAGAGGATGAAACCCGGCCCCCTTCCTCGCGGCATTCGAGCGGGCTGAGATCGCCCATAGGCGCGGGGGTGATCGCGGCGCCGACTGCGGCGCCGCGTCGCGGATCATGCCGATGGCCCCGCGCAGCTTGCCGTCGATGTGGACGGCCACGCACTTGCCCGCCGCATGCAGCCGGCGGATCGCCTCGGCGTAGTGCGCTCGCGACCACTTCGCAAAAAAGCGGGGCGACTGGATGTCGCTGGAGAAGTTGTCGCCCATGATGATGATCTCGTTGTCGTTGATCTGATCGACGACCTCGCGCAGGGTCATCGGCCAGTCGGCGGCCGCGTGCGCAGTGTAGGGCACGACATCGGGGTCTCGCCGCGATAGACCGCTATGATGCGCTCGCGCATGGCCATCGCCATCAGGTGCCCGAAGACGCTGCGCACCTTGACCTTCCGCGGCGGCAAACTGCAAAGTTGGGAGGTGCTCGATCTCGGCTACTCGCCGCCCTACGCCACAATTACGGGCAGCATCTTCGAGTTCGGCTTCTCGGACAGCATTCTCCAGGTGTACGCGGCGTTTTGCGGTGAACTGATGCACAGGCGAGATAAGATGCGGCAGCCATTCGCGTGTGCCACGCCCGAGGAGACGCACTTGCATCACCGCCTGCTGACGGCCGCTCTGGCATCCGGCCGCTCCGGTCATACTGTGGCCATTGCATAGCGGACTTGCGGCGTTACCACTCCTACATCCGATGATTCAACCCAGCCAACGTCGGGTAGACGTCGGCATAGAGCACGGCCTTCTCGGCGTATTGCGGCTGCAACTTGGGGTTCGGCTCGTAGGTCCGGTTGACGCGCACGGCGCGAGCGACGGCCTCGTCGGTGGAGGCATAGAGCCCCGCGGCGACGCCGGCCAGCAGCGCGCAGCCCAGACATGGCGCCTCCGACACGTCCATCGCCCTAACCGGCTTACCCAGGATGTCGGCCTTGGTTTGCAGCCAGAGCGCCGACTTGGCGCCGCCGCCCATGGCTCGCAACTCGTTGATCACCAGCCCGGCGGCTTCCATGGCATCGATGCTCAGCTTGATCTCGTAGGTCACGCTGTCGATGATCGCCTTAACGATCTGCCCGCGTGTAGTGCTCAGCGTCAGGCCGAGGATGGCGCCCTTGGAATGTGGATCGAGGGCGGGGGTGCCGCTGCCTACGAAGTGCGGCAGGATCAGCACCGGCGATGGGCCTTCCACCGCCTCACCCAAGATCACGTCATACGCGCTACGGCCGTTGCGCTCAGCCTCAGCCACCTCCGCGCGGGCGAAGGTGTCGCGATACCACTTCAGCAGCGCGCCGCCCACCGACGACCAACCCAGCACCAGGTACATGCCGGCGACGGTATGCGGCTCCACGGGCAGGTTGCTTCGCAACAGGTTCTGGTCAAGGACGAGCTTCTTCATGGTGGCGGTCACGCACTCCACCGTGCCGGTCGAATCCATGACCATGCCCTCGCTGGTGGCGCCGACGCCCAGCGAGCCGCAACAGTGATCATGCCCGCCGGTGACGGCCACAGCGCCGGCCGCCAACCCCAGCTCCGCGGCGACATGCGGTGCAATCTCGCCCAGCAGCGTGCCGGAAGGCACCGTTCGCGAGAGCCGTTCGACATCCAGCCCGGCCAGGGCCAACATCCCCGCGTCCCAGGTGCGCGTGCGGATGTCCTGGAGCATGGTGCGGGAGGCGAGACTGTGATCCATGGTGGGCGGCAACCCCATGCGGGTGAAGAGGAAGTCGGCCATACACAGGAAGCGCGTGGCTTTGTGGAAGACCGGTGGATCGTACTCGCGCAGCCACATCAACTTGTTGGCGGTGTACATCGGATGGGGCGGCATCCCGGTGATAGCAAAGAGACGCTCGGCGCCCAGCTTCTCCTCCCACCATTGCATCTGGCTGACCGCGCGCGTGTCGATGGCGGTAATGAAGCGGTAGATCGGCTCGCCCGCCGCATCTACCGGCACGACCGATTCACCATGGGTGGAGACGGCGAGCGCGGTCACCTTGTCAGCCCCAACCGCGGCCGCGACCTCGCGTACGACGCCGCTCACCGCCGCCCACACCTCTGCAGGATCGAGCTCCATCCAGCCAGGCTGCGGCTGATAGAGGTGGTACTCGCGATAGGCCTGGCCCAGCGTGTGGCCATCGAGATCGAAAGCGACGGCCTTGCAGCCGGATATGCCAACGTCGATTCCGAGCAGACTCATATCGATGCCTCGCTAGTGTCCCAAGATCACGCGAACACCTTCGCGTCACCGCTCCATCCGAAGAAGTCGCGGATCAGCGTGGTTGTCCGTTCATACACGGCTTCTTGCGCGGCCGCGATGCTTCCGGTTGCCTTCATCGTCTGCTCGTAGGGCTGGCGGATCTCGGTTGCGACGTTAATTTTAGCAACGCCGCGTTTGACCGCGCCGAGCACGTACTCCTGCTGGATGCCGGAGCCGCCATGCAAAACCAACGGGATGCCGGTGGCCTCAGCCAACGATTGGATATGATCCAGCGCCAAGCGCGCCTTAGGTTTGGGTTGATCCTTGAGCCCCTGAGCGACAGCGCCATGCACATTGCCCACCGCGACCGAAAGCCAGTCGCAGCCTGTTTCCTTGACAAACCGGGCGGCTTCCGCGATGTCGGTGAAGCCTTTGCCGCTGGCGAAGAGCTCCTCGTAGGGCGGCATAGGGCCGGCCTCGTGGCCCATCACCGCGCCCAACTCGGCCTCGCAAGGCACACCACCGCGATGAGCGAGCGCAACGGACTTTTGTGTCGCCATGATGTTCTCGTCGAGCGGCAGCCGAGAGCCATCCACCATCACCGACCCGTAGCCCAAATCGGTAGCGATCTGAAGCTCGGTCAGGAAGTCGATGCGCAGGCCGTCCTCGTCGATGACTGGGATGTGATCCTGGTGCAACCGCATGTGGCCGGGATCCTGCCACTTATCGAACTCTGCCTTGATCGCCGCCTGGCTCCGGGCCTCGAATTTGACGAATTCCAAGCGAGCGACGGCGATCAGCGCAAAGGCGTCCTGATCGATAATGGCTTTGGCGACCGGTTCTATCATTGGCAGGTAGGGGGTGTTGAACGCAGGGAGCGCAATGCCGGCGCGGTATGCTCGCCGAATCGCCTCTGCACTAGAGATCGTCGCAGGAGAAGTGTCCGTCATGAGCTGATCCTTTTGTATAGAAGCAGGTGATAGCATGGAGCCACACTCATCGCCTGGATGATCGTGTCCATGTGCAGCGTGAACTCAGCGGCAATGATGATCAACTTCGGCCGTCAACGATGAGCCCTTGGCTCATCGCCAACTCCTCCAAACTCATACGCTGCATCTAGCATGGCGATGATGTTCTCCGCAGGAACGTTAGTCTGGATGTTGTGGACCTGGTTGAAGACGTAGCCGCCGCCGGGCTTGAAAATGGCGAGCCGCTCCCGGACGTGTGCACGGACTTCCTCGGGCGTTGCCGTGGGCAGGACGCGCTGGGTGTCGCACCCGCCGCCCCAGAAGACGATCTTGCCGCCGAACTCGGCTTTCAGCCGCTCGGGCTCCATGTTGGCTGCGGAGGTCTGGATGGGATTCAGGATGTCCACGCCCGCCTCAATCATGTGCGGAATCAGGTGATAGATCGAGCCGCAGCAGTGCAGGAACGTCTTCCACTGTGTATTACCGTGAATCCAGGCGCACAGCTTGGCATAGTGCGGCTTGATCATCTCGGCCCACAGCTCCGGCCGGATGAACTCGCGGCGCTGCGTGCCGCTGTCGTCGGCCGCGATGCCCCAGGCGAATGGGCGGTCGCCAACCGCCTCGTGCAACTGCTTGAGACAACTGATCGAGGCCTCCACGGAGCGATCCATCATCTCGTGGGCAGTCTCCTTCTCGGTCATCAGCATGATCATCCACTCGGAGGGCAGCCCCATGGTGACATTGCTCAGGCGGTTGGTGATCAAGCTCAAACCCAGGAAACAGACGCCGCCGCCCCAACCGAGGATCGCGTACTCGGTGTTGTCGTAGAGATGCTTGCCCCTCGCCTCAACGGCCCGCAGCAGCTCGTCGGTGAATCCCGTGACCGGCCGGAACGCCTTCGGATCGATCACCGACCCAGACGCGTTGAAGGCCACGTCGTCAAAGTAGTAGCCGTCACGCGGCATGCGGAAGGAGGTCGGGTTGCGGTGCTCATCCAGCAGCATCCAGCGCCCGTCCGCATCTGTGCCGATCGCGGTGTCCGGCGCCAGCAGACCCTCGGCGCCTTCATAGAGAGTTTTCGGGAGCCATTCGCTGTCGGGCCGCACATCGTGCAACGCAGATGAAACATCGAGCGGTGCCACATCGAGATGGAACCTCTGCATGACCGCTTCTTCCACGGACGCGATCATGAACTTGGGGTCCCAGATGCGGGACGGGGTCTGCAGGCCCAGCCGCGTTTTGACCTGGTTGTAGGCCTTGACGCTGATGCTGGATGCTTTCATGGCGCCCAGATCAATCGGCGTCCGATCGGCAGGCTGGAAATTGACAGTCCGCAGGACTCGTTCTCTGGAAGTCATCTTGGTCACTTTGCGTTCCTACCTCTACTTTCCGTCAAGTTGGATGTGAAATGAAGCGGAAGACATGCGTTATTGCGCCCAATCGCAGGCTACTTGCCAAGATCATCGGCGCCATGATTACGAGGGACTCTCGACTCGTGCCTTAACCCACTTCACGCCGGCCTCGAACTGTAACTTGAGTAGCCGAGTCGCCAGTTCAACATCTCCCTGTGCAACAGCATTTGCGAGATCCACATGGTGTTGAGCGATTTCTACACGCCGATTATCGTCGAACGAAAGCAATTCCCGGCTGAGATGGTTCAGGTGGAAAAGCAGGTCAAACAGAATCGGGAGAACAGAGTTATCAAGGGGTGCGAAGAGGGTCTGATGAAATCTTCGGTCCAGGTCTACCAGCTCTACGGTCGAGTGCCCGCTCCGCGCGAGCTGCATCATTTCGGACGCCATCTCAAGCAGCACAGCCTTGTGTTCGGCGGACATCAGACGCATGGATACACCCAGTAATCCACACTCCAGAGGGATCCGAAGCTGAACGACATCCAACGATGCTTGAACGTTCCACGGTAAGGCCACAGTGAATGCACGTGCAGCGGCCTCGGCAGTACCGTTCGTAACGAACCAGCCCGATCCCATTCGTGATTCGACAGCGCCGACTGCTTGCAGTGCGCTCAGAGCTTCTCGCACCGTCTTGCGACCGACTCCGAGGCTACCAGCCAAGGCTGCCTCAGGCGGGAGCTTGTCTCCTATCGCTAAGTGTTGATCCCGAATGAACCGAAGTATGCTGTCAGCGGATTTTTGCGTCCGGCTGGCTGTGTTCAGTGGCTCGAGACCAACGACGGACACTGGCTGTGACACACCGCACCTCGATGTTAGCCGCGTGATGCGGCTTCCTGATGGTGGACACTACAATAGCGTAGTGTACTGAGTACCTATGTACCTATGGGACAAGTATACACCCATGCTACCATGAATCTGATCCGTTGTCAAATCCTCTGCTGCGGATTCTGCTGCGGCGCTTGACCGGGCATGAGACCCACGCGCCGTGGCTTGTCTCATTGATCCACGATGGAATCGATCAACGCCACCGCATTCGCCAGCGGCACGCCGGGCAGGATCGGCTTGGCCGGCGCGACGACATAGCCGCCGCCGGCCCCCATCACCTCGATGCACCGCCGCGTCTCATCCCTGACCTGCTCCGGGGTTCCGAAGGGCAGCGTCTGCTGGGTGCTGATGCCTCCGGCAAAGCAGAGATGGCGACCGTAGTTGCGCTTCAGGGCGAGGATGTCCATGCTCTCGGGCTGGATCGGCTGGAGCATGTTCACGCCCATCTCCACCAGCTCACCCACGATCGGTTCGACATGTCCGCAGGTGTGCAAATACACCACCTTGCCCGCGTCGCGGATGCGGCTGTACATACGCGCCTGGTGCGGCTTGAGGAAACGACGCCACATGGCGGGGCTGATCAACATGCTGCGCTGGCTGCCCATGTCGTCGCTGAAGCCGATGGCGTCCACACGATCGCCGAACTCAGCCACCAGACGGTCAATCACCGCGCAGCACAGCGCCTCCAGGCCATCCAGCAGCTCGTCCACGAAGCGCGGGTTCTCATGCATATCCATCATGATGTGCTCCATGCCGCGCATGGCCCACGTGCGCTCGAAGAAGAGCATGCCGAGCTGCACGATCTTGAAGCGATCCCAGTGGGCATCGAGCCACTCGGCCAGCCCGGCAAAATGCACATCGGAGGTGAGATCGGGGAAGGTGTAGCCGCGGAGGGAGGGCGCAGCGAGCGCAGGGCGCTCGATGTGCAAGACCGCGCCCTGCCGCCAAAGCGCGCCGAAATCGTCCAGAAAGGTGTCGGGCCTCGTGTACTTCTTCAGGGCCAGGATTTCGCGCATGACCTGGTGATCCCTGACGACCGTCGCCTTGACGTCTTGGACGCCGTAGTGTTGGGCGAGCGGCCCCAGCATCTCCTCGTGGATCCAGATGTAGTACGGGCAGATGTCGGACTGCTCGAAGCGGAGCGCGGCCAGCACGCGCTCGCGGGGCAGGGTCGTTCCTGTGCTCGGCAGTTGGCGTGGATTCTCGGTCATCTGTACTCCGTCTCGTCGGTGGACCGTGATCACCGACTGTTACATGTCGCTCTGTTCAGTCGCTCATCACAGGCTGTACGTCTTGGGCCAGCCCTGGCAAGCCTGCCCGCGGACGACATGCAGTAGCCCTGCCGCCGGTTCGGCGACCAGCGCCGCCGTGGTGCGGATGTCGCCGGGACCAGACGGGTGTCGGCAGATGCTGCGCGGGTAGTTGGCGTGATCCGTCAGGGTACGCATGGCCAGCGGCCCGGTGAGCCGCCCCCGATCGGCCTCCAGCAGTTCCCGCAGCTTGGCCTGCCGCGCGTGCGACGCGCTCCGCTCCGGCTCGGCGTAGTCCTCGTAGTATGCCAATTCCCGCGTGCAGATGTGGTTGGCATGTACCAGGATGCCGTCTTGCGCCTCGATGATGCCGCATCCGTGATCGGTGATCTCGATGGCGACGGCGCGGCCGGTTGCGTCTCCGACAGTCAGGCTTGCGGTCGTCCGCACACCATGTCGGCGGACCAAC
>Ga0247840_10009708_pt1 | contig 12305 bp, 15 predicted proteins | sample LaCruzMarch2015__FD_192404 | JGI IMG/M metagenome (GOLD analysis project Ga0247840, IMG submission 192404) | Freshwater microbial communities from meromictic Lake La Cruz, Castile-La Mancha, Spain - LaCruzMarch2015_17m | ecosystem: Environmental > Aquatic > Freshwater > Lake | place: Spain...
TCGTGCTGGACTGCAACAACAACTTGCAGTTGGCGAAGTTGTGAAGCGTAAGGATATTATGGGTAAGGTGAACGAAGTGCTTATCAAGCATGGTATGCGCGAAGCCCCTTCCGATACTCCTACGTTGAGCATTGGTCAGCAACTTCAAGTTTACTTCCATGCATCATTGGCATTGGAAGAACTGCTTGGTGTGCATAAGGAAGGGATCATCATGTACAAGGAAGGAAATAATATTATCGAAGTTAGCGAAGAGGAAATGCAGGAGAAGAAAGATTCTGCATATGCTAACTTGCTGAATGCCTTGTACACCAATGAGAAGCTTAACCTTACTCCTGCGGACTTCATTCGTGGGTATGTTCCAAAGCAAGTTAAGGTTGAGGTTGCCAAGAATGCTGAAGGCAAGCCGATCTTTGAAGAACAGACTGTTAAGAACCTAGTGTTCCCATCACCGTTCTTTGCCGTACCTGTTGCTGAAGCTCCGGCCCCTGCCGCTACTCCTGAGCCTGCTCCTGCCCCCGCTCCAGAAGCAGCACCTAAGAAGAATGGCAAGAAGAAGTAATTCATAGTTGAAATACACGGAGGGGGTAAGGCAACTTGCCCCCTCCTAATTTGCTTACAATTATGAATGTTATATGTTTAGATTGTGGCAATGATTATAACTATGATCCTTCAAATCCATTAGGGGCAAGTTCTAATCGCTGTTGCAAATGCAGGAAAAGGGATAGTGAAAAAAATAAAAAATTAATATTATTGGAGATAGCTGGTCATGGACAAATCAGATGTTGTAAATGTGGCTATAATAATGTTGCTGCTCTTGCTCTCATGGATGCTGTATTTCCTTTGGGCGGTAAAGCGGAAAGCTTTGATGAAAGAAAAAGAGCTGCCAAAGATCAGTATATCATCTGCCATAACTGCCGCGAGGAAATCAAGGCGGGGGAAATTGAAGTTAAAGTTAAAGGATTAAATCCTGTAAGCGTAGAGTTCTATGCTAAAGTTATTACCGTTACTAAAGTAATGGTGGGATCAAATGAAAAATCTGACGCTCTCGATTGTGAGATCACAACAGACGAACCACAGACAGATCGAATACCAAGAGCGGAGAAAGAGATTAAAAGAATCGCCCCTCTTCACATGCCCGATTTGTAAATCATTGGAAGCAGAACAAGAATTGCTTGATTGGTTTATACGTCCGGCACAATGGAGATGCAAGGAATGTAAACGATACTATAAATACGAACCTATATAATGGATAAAATAGAACAACTTGCTACACTAGAAAGAGAATTAGTTAAATTTTTAAATAAATTTAAAAGAGAATTTAATTTCACATACGCTGAAGTAATAGGTATATTAACAGCACAAGTATATAAACTGAATAGAGAAGCAGAAGAAAAAAGTCAAACGAAAGAATAATATAAACTCAATGAATATGAACGCAATAGGACAAGTAGGAACTCCAAAAGATAGATCACAAGTAGAAACGTGGATGGAAAATCTTATGCATATATCTGAAGAAGTTATTATAACTCAAGAAGAACTGTATAAAAGACTATCACCAGTTCTTAGATTTCCAGAACCAAAACTTAATAAAGATAAGAATGATGATGAGCCACTAGTTCCTATAGCTGAATTAATAAGATCGGTATATAGAAATGTGGAAAAAACTTTAGAACAAAACCGTGATATACTAAGAAGGATAGAAATCTAATAAAGCTTTTCATGATTGTTTTCATGTTTCAATCATGTGCGGCGACGAAGATCACGCCAAAGAAACCCATGACTTGAGCAGGTCGCTTTTGAAATGACCCGACTTGCCGCCGTTAGCGGCTACTTAACTAAAAAATAATATTAATTATATGAGCAGACTATTCGGATGGTCGCTGCCGCCAGGTTGCGTCACACTGCCGGGAGAGGAAGACTGTTATTGTGCAGTATGCGGAAGCGTAGATGATAAATGCGTATGTCCTGAGTGTCCTGTGTGTGGTGAAGTTGGAAATCCTGATTGTTACAAGCCACACTTAGTATTGAATGAAGCACAACTAGAAAGGATTGCTGAAAATGAAAAAGCAATGAAAGAAGAAAACGAACGATGAGAAAGTTTGGCTCAAGAAAATATGAAATTATTTGAAGAGGATTACTAGCCATGAATGATTGGTCCGATGAAAAGTGTTACGACTTTGGACAACGAATCAAATCAGAGTTCAAAGGTAAATGGTCAGACTTTTTGAAATACCATAGATGGATAGAGTTCAAAGGAAAGAATTACTTAACAGATAGACAAGTACATTATGTACGTCGTGGGTTTAGCAATCAACCTTTTGTAGATCACACGCACGATTGGAAAAGAGGACATGAATATGATGATGAGATTATGCCATTCGGTAAGTTCAAAGGACAAACATTTGTATCCTTGCCGTATTGGTATATAGAATTTCTGCATACATGGAAACCAGTTTACAAATGGCCCTTGATTGCAGAGTATGTACAAGCAGTAATAAAAAATAGAGACGAACAAAAACTAAGCAAAGAAGAAATTAAACAGTTACTAAAACTAGAAAAATAATATTATGGATCAGTTTGCATTTAAACATTCAATGGGTATTACCCTTCCACACTTATCACCATCTACTATTAATTCGTTTATCACCAGTAGATTTCAATTCTATCAATCCAAAGTTAAAGGTAAACCTTTCTCTGGCAATGCGTTCACTGCTAGAGGAACGGCGGTAGAACATGGGATTAATACATGGATAGAAAAAGGTGTAGCAAATATTAAAGATGTTCTAGATAAATTTGATGAAGAGATTGAAAAATCTGTTTTCAATCAAGATCATGACAAAGTTATGGAAGTACGATCTGGATTGAAAGGATTGTTTGATTGCGCTTTGGAATTTTATATGGAAGAGTTTCAGATCGACAAGGCTAAGACGCAACAGAAAGTATCAATTAGAATCGAAGGAGTACAGCGTGAAGTACTTGGATATATGGATTACCTGCAAAAAGCTAGAGTAAGAGATTGCAAGGTGGTATCAAAAACTCCATCGTCACTATCTCAATCATATATTCTACAAGGATCATTCTATCGTAAGGCAACTGGATTGCCTGTAGTGTTTGACTTCTTTGTGGATAATAAGAAGCCAGTTCATAAATCAATTCTATTGACAGATGATGAATACATATTTGGATTGTCGTATCTTACTAAAGCGGCGCAAGTATTGGAAGAACTAGAAGAGTGCGACAACCCATGTCGTATCATGGAATTGATGAGCTTTCCTAATCTAGATGATATGTATAATAGGGAAGATAAGATTGAGGCTGCCACAATTTGGGGAATCACATTAAAATGAAACAGAAATTCTACTTTACATTTCACTGTTATAATTATGACGCTAACATAGAGTCGTTAAAAAACTATTACGTAATAGTCTTAGCTGATAGCGTAGATGATGCATGTATGATTGTTTACAAGAAACGTAGAGACAGATGGAAAGAAGTATTAAATGAACGAGAATTTAGAAATCTAAAAACTCCACCTACTATAGAGATAGGGTTAGATTCTATAACACTGGAAGAAGACGAACATATATACGACAAAGTATGATTACAAATATAAATCAATTAGTTGTTGAGACTCATGTTGCTAATGAAAAATGGTGGCACGATATTCATACGGGTCAAAGACTTGATCGTAATAAAGGCGAGCTATTAATGCTGATGGTTAGTGAGATAGCTGAATGCATGGAGGGAGTTCGCAAAAATCTTCCTGACGACAAACTTCCACATAGAAGCATGGAAGAAGTAGAGCTAGCTGATTGTCTTATTAGGATATTTGATTATGCTGGTGGATTTGGATTAGATCTGCAAGGAGCATACGAAGAGAAGATGAAGTACAATGCCACAAGGATAGACCATACACACAAAGCTAGGAGAGAAGAGAACGGTAAAAAATTCTAATAACAAATTACATGGACGAATCAACTGAATATCAAGTACAAATAGTACGACAAACAGAAAAAGCTGTACTATTAAGATCAACAAAGCATGAAGAAGATTATCCAGAATCATGGTTTCCTTTGAGTGAAGTAATTTTTAAGATGAGGAATAAAAATACAGGTATTGCTACTGTAGATATACCTGATTGGTTAGCAGAAAATAAGGAGTGGCTATAAAGAAAAACATAATAACAAATGACCACATACAATCGTCTAGCTGTTGAACAGATATTCGATGAGATATGGGACAACTGGATCAATAAAGATGGGGAGTCTGCCGCTCGTAAAGCTGTAGATGTATTTCTAAAATCTGGAAACTCTAAGAGTGATTTACTAAAAGCGTGCGAGTCATATAGACTAGATGTATTAGGTAGCGATCCAGAGTTCACGTACAAACTATCCAACTTCTTAAATCAAGATCATTGGAAAGATGTTCTAGAGAATGTATCATTAACAAAGTTGCAAGCTAGACATGATGAAGCAATAGCAGTTATCCAAGCATGGAATGATGCGTGTTTAAAGCATTGGTGTAAGGTATCTGATATAGAAAACAGGGTTCCTCTTGCTACCAAAGCATTAAACAACAAAGCATTTAAAGATGGATGGGAGACTGCATTAGAGTTAGCAAAGAACGTATTCAAATATTCATTCAGTGATGAAGACTATAGATCAAAAATAATATTATCTTTTAAATGGTTTACAAATGTTGCAAGTGATAAGCATACTGTCTTGCGCCTTATTGAAGGCGAATATGGAGAAGCGAAATTTTCTCGTACCTCTACTTATAAAACTGTGCCTACCAAGGTTATCACGCCAGAAGAACGAGCAAGACTTATAGCTGACTATCAAGAAGTGTTTAATAATAAAACTAATGAGAACATCATTAACGATAGAGAATCTCAAGCTAGCAATAACTCAGGAACAACTGACCCATTCGACTTCGTTTAAGATAATGGGAATAGATATGTCCTACAGAGCTACGGGAGTTGCAGTACTTGAATGTAAGAACGAAAGTAATTCTATACTTCATATGGAATGTTTAACCAACCCTGAGTTTGGTTACGGCTTTCATAGCTTGACCGCAGCTATGAATCATATGAAGTATGATACGATGCCTGTATTACATGCGTTAAAACGTGCATATGACATAAACTTATGTGTAATAGAGATGCCATGCTTCACACAGAATGCTAGAAGCGCATTAGCTATAGGTATGTGTTGGGGATTTGCTGCTCAATTTAACGCATCATTTGTAGAGCCATCTGCATTAAAAGATTGGAGCGGATCAAAGAAAGGGGATAAAAAAACAATGGTAAAAAATAAAGTGCTAGAGCGCATTGCTGCGTGTTCACATGTAAACAATAATAATATAGTAGATGCGCTTGGTCTTGTGTTTATGACAAGCGATTTAATTAGAACAATGAAATATGATATATGAAATTATTAAATAATAGATTACTACTACAACCATCTGACTCTCGTATGAGAGGAATGCTGATAGTGCCACAACAATATACAGATGGGGCTACGTCTTGCAAGGTAATCGCAAGAGGGCCGGGTGTTCAGCAAGTTATAAAAATTGGAGACATAGTTCTATGTGAGACTGGATTCAGTGATAGAACCAATCTTACTATTGATAGGACTAGACAGTTCTTCTGTAAGGAAGAAAACATTTACGCGGTAATAAAAAATAATATTATTTATCCACTAGGAAGGAAGGTGCTTATACGCAGAGACATTGCAGATAAACAAGAAGGAAAAATAGTAGTGCCTGCAACACGCAGGACTCAAAGCTTAGATGGAACAATAGCCAGGCTCGGATTAACAAGTGAAACATTTAGAACCGCTGGCCTAAAGGTAGGAAGCAAAATCAGACTACAAGAATGGCAGCCGCATATGATGGCTGTAGAACTAGAAGATAATTCATACGGATTAATAGTACACGAAACCGATATATTATTTATATATGAAAGTTGAAGTCATTGATATTTGGAACGGAACTAATTTTATTCAGATTATTAAAATCCTTGCTACAAAAAATACTGAGATACGTATTAAAATCAAGGGTAAAAAACTAATCGTTAAAGATCCACTTGTGGATTATTACTCATGTGTTGCATTAGGATGCCCGGTTGAAATACCAGTACACGATCATCCAATTGTAGAAGAAGATGAACCTATACCATATGTCGAACCTCCTCCGCCGCAGCAAAGACAATACATATCAGAAGAGGAAGAGATTAGATTACTAAAAGAATGGGGACTATATGACGACCAAACATGCTGTGCTGCATCAGCACAATCCTGAGTATGGAAATGAAATCACTTCTATAACCAACATAATAGAAATATGTAAGAACTCAAATTACAAAACCATATTAGATTTCGGATGCGGCAAAGGTGCGCTATCATCTATTCTTGCACGCAGGGGATACTTGGTATGGAATTATGATCCGGCCATAGAAGAACATAGTGATCCACCATTGTATGATTTTGATTTAGTAATAGTCAATCATGTATTGGAATGCATAAACCCGACAGACATATTAAAAGTATTAGATAAAATAGTCAGCTATGCTAGACATGCTGTATTATTTAATATTCAATGTGGAGAATCAAAGTTCACATTTACAGATGGATCTAATGTTAATACTATCGTTCAGCCGAAAGAGTACTGGATACGAATAATTAAAAAAATAAACAAACCAAAGATAATTAATATTATTTTTCATGAAGAAAAAAATAACGTAGAAATAGTTTGCAATTTACACTATCCGTATTATTGTTATCAGTGTGCATTGCATATGATTGAACACAGAGATTCATGGATGTGTGCAAAATGTAAAACCAAATGGCTCAAATGAACAATAACGAAGAACGAATGTTGTTATGTCAATTCTTAGGATGGGATAACATAACCCAACACGGACAAGATTACTATGGAGTCTTCCAAGGTAAGTTGAAACGCTTGCCCAAGCTAGATTATAATCTTATTGCCGTCATAGAAGGACAACTCACTGGACAAATGTGGGCAGCATATGCAGCAGAACTTGAGAATATAATGCTTAATGATAGCACGAATCATTATGAAAAGATTCTTTATGCCAACATGCATAGAGGAATGAACATCCTATTCCGTAGTGCTAGTATTAAGCAGTTGACAGAAGCATTACTTAAATCACTTGGCTTTTGGTTTAAGCTTGGCAGACTCTAACTCTTCAATCTTTTTCTCTTGAGTCATCTGAGATTTAAAGTTAGCATCTTCAACTTGATCTATATAGTTAAGTATCTTATCAAATTCGGATTGTCCTATTCCAGCACACGCCGCTTGTAAAACTAAATCGTTGAAACTATATTCACCTTCGCCTACAATCGCGCTCATGGTTTCCCTAGCAGCGCGAAAGTAGGAGTCGGCAACCGAACCGTATAGACCACCTATACCAAATCCTCCATTGATAGGATAAGCAAGCGGTACGTATTCAGCGGCATCAGCAACCATCATGTCCGCTGAAAGTTTTGCTGCTTCGTTAATATTACCGCGCTCTTTTGCAATCTTAATCCTATCTTTATAATCTTCTACAATAGCATCATTTGCTTCTCGGAAAAACTTCCCACCTATAGGATCAACTACAACTCCTATTGCTTGCATCGCTATTCCACTATTGAGGAATAAGTGGAATGCTCCTGATCCATCACGGATCACTTGTTTAAACCAAGAGTCTGACGATTGCGTTGACTGTTCAATCTTGGTTATAACTTTAGTAAGATTCTTAGCAAGAGCCAATTCATATTCGGCTTCTGCTACCTTAGTCTTATTGCCCCCTCGTCGTGCTTTATAAACATTAAGCTGTAATTCCTCCAGCTTTTTGTCTTTGTTATCAAACAGGTCACGCAAAAAGCCTATCATCATATTGGTCATCATTGCGCCTATGATGAATCTGCTGCTTGTGAATGCTACCTGCTGTAATGCTACTGCTGCTATCACGCGAAGTTGCGGCTCCATTGATTTTAAATCGCCGCCCAAAGCTTTGTTTTCTCTTATATCCCTAATAGCTTGTTGCACCTGAGAGGCAAGAGAACCTGAGTGAGAAGAAAATGCGAATAGCAGATTGCGTAAGTTAGTATAAGTCGTGTTACGGTTAGACCATAGATCGCCACGAAGAATCTTATTGGATGTATTAATATTACGCTCTGCATTCAATACAGATTGTGACAACATTTGTCCTTCTCCTTCACCTATGGTTAATAGATCATCTATAGAACTATTAGGATACTTCTTATTTAATTGACGCTGAAACTCTGCCAAGATAGTAATCTTTGCAGCAAAGTTATCTCCACGATTCATAAAGAATGTGATAGCGTTTCCAAGACCATCGTATATCTTATTAAGAGACTTGACGAATGGATGGTTCTTCAGTTGTTCTATATCATCTGAAGATGGAGTGCGACTAATATCTAAAGATTCAGATTCAATAGCCATGCGATTCCATGTCCACTTATGATTCTTCTTGAACCAATCATTTACCCTATCAAAGTTACCAGCATAGAACGCCGCTGCTGCTAACCATCCTGCTCCATCGCCTGTGCGTGTGCTGTAATCTACAAGTGCAGCTAGTGGTTGTGTAATGATGTGATGTACAGATGAAAGCTTTGGCCTAGCATACATACCTGTTAAGGTTTGTAGCAAGCTAGTAAACTCATCCATAGGAACTCCGCGAGTAGTAGCACGGCGTACTAACTTGACAGTCATCTCTTCAAAGAAGCTAAGACGCTCAGGCTTGCTGACTCCATTCTCATCTATAGAAATAATATTATGTAAGTCAGATGATGATGAAAGTCTATGATGATTAACAAACCGCTCTCCAAGAGTGGCTTGTTCAACTGCGATTCTATTTATGTTACGAGATAGAGTATGCTCTATGTTATATGAATAGAAGTCTTGCGGGCCAAGATCAGTACCGCGATCCATTAAGAATCCAGGTTTAGATTTAACGCCCTGCTTCTTCATTTGTCCATCTAGCTCAGTGATTGGTTCTATGCTAGACCATTCATCTTTAACCGCCGTATTAGTTGACATTACATCATTAGAAACATACAACACCTGACGTTTAAATGGTTGATGGAAAAATCCTTCACTAAGTATTTCGCTAGCTAATGAGAACTCATCGAATATATCTTGTACTGTTTCCAGTAGTTCGATTCTTTTTTTAGCGTTGTCCAATCCTTCTTTTCCTGCTATCCTAGTTTCAAGTGAATCTAATAGATGATCCATTGCGCCATCACCATACTCTTCCAGTCCTTTAACCATTTCTTCAAACACTGGAAGTATCCTGTCTGTAAACAGTTTACGATTGGCAGGATCACGGTTAATCTTATTAACTATAGATTGCCTTTCTTTCTTTATATTCCGTAGTAATGCGGCATCTCTATCTGTGCCAGCTTCACTCTGAACCAGCCTACCAGCTATAGACATAGATACACGATCTTCAGTAGTAAGATCATTACCAAAGATCCTATCTCTTGCTGCAATGTATTGATCTAGTACTTCTACTTGCATGTTAAACGAAGTACGCATAACAGCGTCGAGCAATGGTCCAAAGAATTTAGATTGTATCCATTCGTTTACTTCTTTAAATCTAGAACTACGTTGAAGTTCTACTTGATATAGCTCAGTGAGACGATTAATATTATCTAAAGTATTAATCATCTTGCTGCTGTTCTTAACTGGATCACGCATTTTGCCTTCCAGTTGAGATACATCTTCATTTATATTACGCTGAGTAGCAAGATGCTTGGCAGTCAATGTACCAATTCCATAGTAATGTCCATCAACTAGATTGTTAATAGCAAAGAAATGATAGTACAGTTCCTTGCTTTCTAGTTTAGATATATCAAGCGTAGTAAGATAATTGAAATGCGCTTTCAGCATTTCCTTTACTTCGTCAACCTTAATCTTGCGCCCGTTAATGCGCTCAATCTCTTCTATATAATTATCTACGTTGCCAAAACGACCTATAACCGCGCTTACAATCTTGACGTATTCTTTACGCCAATTGTCATACATCCTTTGTAGCTTCTTCTGATTCTTTTCGCTACGTTCCATCTTTAGAGCAACGTCCTCAGTTACGTGTTCTTTAGCATATGCATTGACAGCTTTCATCAAAGCATCACGATCAGTTATATCTATCCCTTCACCAGCAAAATATATAACACCTTCATAGTCTTCTAATATCTTTCTAATAGAAGTTGCATCAACGAGTTTCTTGAATGCTTCCAATTGTGCGATGACTGTATCAGAATCCCAGCGCATTTTAGGATTCATAATAGCTGACTGACGAGCAGAGTATATATTATCAATTAGTTTAAAGAACAAGGTTTGATGTTCTTCTTTCAATTGTATAATATCAGATGGATGGAATCCGTGCAAGATGCTCATCATCTTTTGAGTCACTGCGCCAGTCCTATCTGACAACTTACCGCGTGCTATGATGGACAAGCGTTTGAATCCAGTCTCAAGCATCTTGCTACGTGGATCGGATGGCAATAAGCGCATGTCTTCGTTAATATTATTTTTTCGTCCGCGACGAATATCACTCTCCATCATTTTACGAATAGCATACAATGTAGATTGATATGTATTAACACCTTTTGATGATAATGTTTGATACTCTTGTCCATTCTCTCCTAGCCATTGATATACCTTTGCCAATGCAGTTACTATGTTTTCCCATAGTGACTTGCCTTTGTAGATAATACCAGCTAGTTTCTTTTGTAGAACTTCGTTAGCTAATGTTTCTGCCGCGAACTCGTTTAGGTTAGTGAATGCGTATTCACCTTTTTCTACGCTTGGTCGTACATCTTCTGCGTCTGAGAGATAGCTTGTGTTACCAATCCATTGTTCCATCTTCAGCTTCTTAGCTGATTGCAAGTAGGACTCTATGAGAACTCTTATGTGTTCTGGTATAGCGTTGTCTAGTACAGCTTCTTCTAATGTCTGCTTATATGTCTTAGCATTATCAGCGTTGAAGTCGTACTTTATATAAGTATCTATGTCTGCATCGACTAGGCCGTGACATACTTCATGTACTATGGTGCTACGTGGTTGATCGCCCTCGATAAGATAGATAATATTATTTCTCCTATCGAACGCATTGGCAGGTATGCCCGCAACGATTTGAACTTGAAGTCCAGGATTCTTCTTAGCTATATCTGCCAACATTGTGGCATGAGATTTTTTATTCTTAAAGTGTTTCCTTAGTCCTGTGATATATTCAGTAGCAGATACAGGCTTGGTCTTGGATTTCTTAACTATATCCCCAATGGTATCCGCAGTTCTTTTAGGACTTGCCTTATTGATTTGATTAGTAACTTCTGGATCGCTATCTTCTACCTTAACTTCTTTTAAAGCATTGTTCACGGCTTCCTCTGCTTCTTCTTGAGCAGTCAACGCTTTGGATACTAATGCAGTTACAGGTTTCTTTTTATTGTTATAAAGATACTGAGCGTAATCTATTCCAGCTTGTCCTATCTCTTCTGCTATATGACGTTCTTGTGGTTCACCTTTTGCAGTCTTGATAACAAGAGACATGCCGCCATCTGGATATGCTCGCAACCTTGCGCCATTCTTAATAGCGTTACTGATATACTGATACAATGGTATGTCGCCTTCAACTAATGAATTAAGCTTTACTCTTGCAGCATTCCTATCTGCTTCTGGTAGAGTATTAGTGAACTCATTTAGCTCGGTAGCCGGAAACACATTAGTGATAGGCGTACCAACATGTACAATCTTCCCATCTTTCATTTGTACTGGACGCATTCCAGCTTGGGGAGTCATGCTAATATCTATCTCTTCTTCTTGCGCTGTTGGCGTAGTTTGATTTTCTTCACCAGTATCTTCAGTTGTCTCTACTGCTTCTGGCTGAGTAGCTATCTTAGCCTTATCAAAAGATACAGTACCATCTGGATGATCTGTAGGTATTGGCAAGATGGTAGTACTGTCTTTTATCTTCTCAGCATTTTCCGGTGATACATACACCGTTGAGTCGGATGCTGGATGAGTGATGCGTTCTTCTTTTGGTATGGCGGAATTTGCAATTGAGCTTCGCGTTGTAGTGTCATCTTCATTAACCGTATAGACCGATCCCCTGCTTGTCGTAAAGCCGGCAGCTTGATCTTTGATTTTTGGTCCAGCGAGAATCGGCTCACTAGGAATTTCTTGATCTGGCGTAGTATCGGGTTGTTCAAGTAGTTGCTTGGATAATTCATATGCTTGCTTATATTGTCCTTCAGATAATAGATCATATACCTTGC
>Ga0247840_10009710_pt1 | contig 12302 bp, 8 predicted proteins | sample LaCruzMarch2015__FD_192404 | JGI IMG/M metagenome (GOLD analysis project Ga0247840, IMG submission 192404) | Freshwater microbial communities from meromictic Lake La Cruz, Castile-La Mancha, Spain - LaCruzMarch2015_17m | ecosystem: Environmental > Aquatic > Freshwater > Lake | place: Spain...
CTTTCATCAAGCTATCGTCAATGCTATGACCGACATTAATCATTGTCCGGTTCGTAAAAATGATCTCAAATCCCTTTTAACATTAAACTTTCAGTCATTTGCACAAAACCTCACTCCGTGAGGTATAGATTGCAATTGCAAAGAGCTTTTATACCTATGGTATCTTGCCATTCCACCTGTTCGTGACCCTGAAACAATCGTTTCAGTGATAAGCGAAAAATGTGGCAAAAGCTATAAGTCTAATGCACTTCATGTTCAAAGAGACGCATGTAAAAAGAAGCTTGCCCAATTGATTAAGCAGGATCCTGATGCCCTCTTTGATAATCCCGATGAATTTAAATAACTTAACAACAATGGAAAACACTAAAATACGCATACAAAAATACTTTGAAGGTAACTTAACTGCAGAAGCAAAGGATCGGCTCGAACAGGATTTGAGGCGAAACAAGAGTTTCATGAAGGAATTCATCTTATACAGTATTCAGGGAGATGTCCCAGAAATGACTGCGGATCAACTTCAATTTAGAGAACAAATGGCAGAAAAATTTGCAAATGATGATCCTTTGCCCGAACCTAAACTCAGCTGGCGATTTTACGTCCAGAATTTTTGGTATTCCTCCGCTAGAAATTGGGTTATTGGAGGGGTGGCCATTTTCGCAGGAATGTTTATTTTCATGAAAGTACTACTTGAAAATTCAGCTCCATTACCTCCCTTGACGGCCGTGATTCAGGAATACATTCAAGACGCCTCCTGTGAAAATAGAGCAGGTTCAGTTCAGGAGAACCAAAAGAATAATTTCCACCGTTCATCTCAGATCTACTGTCCTACCAAGTTGGATAAAAAACCTTTTCAAGTTTTGCAAGCTTTGGAAGTTTTGGAAGACAGCTGTCAATCTGAATTTTGTATGAGTTGCTATTATCTGGCACATGTGAAGTTGGAAAATCAACAATATGAAGAGGCCATCCAATTGTTCCAAAGATGCCTGAGTTCAGCTGGATTGGCAGAGATTCTAAAATATCCTTACACATTTAAGAGCGAGCCAAAAATAAGATTTAATCTAATACTGGCAGAACTCGGCGCAGGAAAGCCAGTGGGTCAAGGAATGGCAAAATTGAAAGACTTGCTGGGTAAAACACCAATGAAATGGGATCTCCATCAAAAAGAAGAAAAACTCTTGGAAGTATTGAATAAATACAACTGATTGTCAAGGCTATTAAAGCATCATCTTTTTTTTCCAAAATGAAGTATAGTCCAGGCAATTAAAGCAAAACATACCATTAGGAAAATAGCAATGTATGTAGGACTTTTTTTACTGGTATTACTCGTTCCAATTAAAATATGTCCGGCCCAGTTTTGAGGGTACGGATTTAAACCTGATCGCTCCAGAAAGATACATTTTGCCTTTTGTAATGCTACGTCTTTGGGTAGTGAGTCCAATTGAGCATAAAAATGAGGCATGATATAGGATTTGCCCTCCGTCGGTACCTCCCAAAGAGTGGATAGGATGCTTCGAGTCCCACCATAAGCCAATCCTCTAGCCAAACTGATGTTTCCTTCTCCTTCTTGAAACGGGCCAGAAGCCGTTTGGCAGGCAGAAAGGTCAATCATTTCTTGCTGGAATGAATGCTTATAGAGTTCATTTAAAAACAGGGAGGTGTCCTTGGGGGCTTTTTTTGAAGGCCAAAGGCGGATGTAATTGCTTTCAGGGTTGGGGAGTATAAATCCATGGGCAGCCACATGGACATAGGCGTATTGGTTGCAGGCTTTCCAAAAATTTTCTTTTGTAGATTCTTCTGGCTTGAAGAGGTGAGTAGTTAGGGATGAAAGCTTTTCGATTTCTTTTACTTCTGTGGATACATTTTCTTCTTTTCCTGCCGGTGCTAAAATGGCAATATGTCGTTTTAATATACTTGGAACGACTTTCTTTTGCATTTCCATCAACACATTGGCAGAAAAGCAATAACTGAACGCGTATTTAAATAAGGTGAATTTCTGATTTTCAATCATTTCTGAAATCGTTTCCCCATGAGCAGGGATAGTAGTTAGAACATCAAAAGGAAGGCGATAAAGTACGTCATCAGGAATGATGATTAGTCTTTTAGGTAATCTACCAAGCCATTTGTGGCTGAACAACAATTCATAAAGAGAATGGCTAATTGTTAAAAACGCGGAATCTTTGCTCACACTGATTGTTCCATCGGCATTGGATGGGTTATTCAAAAGTTCAAGAATCGATCCTACATTCTTCTGAATATTTTCTTTACTGATGCGTTTGGAGTCGACTTCAGCGTGTCCATTGGAATCAAAATAAAAGGAAAAAAGAACTGAATCCTGGCAATAATAGGCCAGCATGGCTTGATCTTTTTCTAAAAGAATTTGCTGGATATCGCTTATACTAAGGTCTGGTCCTTTGTATTTGAGTGCAAAATATTCCGGTTTTTGCTCTTTGAGGTGTTTTAAATATTGCCTTTTTGCTTTTTCAAATTCCTCAAGATGGACGTCACTTAAATCTGCGCTTGCTGCAATTTGCATGAGTTTTTTTTCTTCCTCTCGCAATTCCCTTGGCAAAAAGCGACTAATGTTTTGCAATCTGGTAGCTTCTAACAAAGCAAAGGATTTACTTTGCTCGCTCAATTGGAACGCTTTTTCCAAAAAATTTGCCTTATTTGCTCCTGACGATAAGGAATAAAGGTTCATATTACCAGTAAAAGCTTTTCCTATCCACTTTTGGGCTTTTTGAGCCAATTCTATTTTTGATTGATCGCTAATGATGTTGCCTCGTAAAAAATTAATTTGTTCAAACAAGGTGTCGTAATGACTGGCGGCCAATTCCAGCATTTTTGAATTTGAGTCGTTGCGGTATTTTGCGAGGTATGCTTCTGGGAGGTCGCTTAACAGAGTAAGCCTTTCTACTATGGTACCTTCCATTGGCCTAAAACCTTCAAAAGATTTGGTTTTTACTTTTCGCAATAATGTATTGGCTCTTTGATAACAAGCAATGGCTTTATCGTAATTTCCTTTATCATAATGTACTTCACCCAGGTTGATGAATAAACCAATGTACATTTCCCCTGGCACTTTATACTGCTGGGCTTGTGCAATGCCTTCACGCAAGGTTTTTTCGGCTTCGAGGTACTGAGCGGTACGCCGATAAATTTCTCCCAGATTAGTGATGGTAAGAATAATCGGTTGTATTTGCTTGCTCTGTTTGTACTTTTCAAGTGCCTTTTGGGTATAAAAAATAGCCTGTTTTTGAGCTTGCCGGTAAGATTCTGAGCGAACGTCCTTGATGTTTTGTAGGGAGTCTTGCCAAGCATTTCCGATAACGAGATAAGTGGCTCCTTCCTCTATTTGTAAATTTTTGTCGAGCACAAAATGAAGGGCTTTTTCTCCAAATTTTATTGCTTCTTTTAATTCATTGTTTTCTCTCAAACATGCAGAATAAAACCTAAATAAATCGACAACAAAGATATTATTGATGACTAGTTCTGGCGATTGATTGTAAAAAATTAATGCTTTATTAAAATAACGTTTTGCAAGAATAAAATCTCCTAGTTTCCAAAATGCAAAACCAATCCGTGTATTGTTTGCAAAATATAAATTTACATTTTGAAAACTTAATTTATCTGGAATATCACTAAAGTTATCCAGAGCTTCTTGAAAATCACCTATCCTTTGCATGCGTGCATATGCAAGGTTGTGCTTGGCTCTAAGAATATCAATATGGGTAGTATCCGGGTAGATGCTTTTTCTGAGTGCGATTGCCTGTTGATAAAAAATTTCAGCTGCTTTATATTTTTTCTGCATGAATAACTCCCCGGCATTTTTGTGAAATTCATTCGCAAAGCCTTCAATGCTTGTTGAATCTGCATCCAAGCATTCTGAAGTTGTTTGTAAAGCAGCATTTTCAAGTTTATTAAAACTATATTGCCCCTGAATGGAAAATTGGAATAAATCGGCAATAGATAATGCTTCAGGATGCTCAACCTCTTGGGAACAGCCTACCAAAAGCAAGAGAAGGCTAAAGGGAAATAAAAGGTATTTGGGAAACATGCGCAAGCGTTTTATTAAATAAAAATTCCTGGCTCTCAGGATTTACATCCGAAAACCAGGAATTTTACACATTATTTATTCTTTAATTCAAAGGGCAGATTGTATTGATCACCTTATCATGCTGATGAATACGGATTATTGTGTCAGGTTTCACATTGGACAATTTCGATTGCTGAAGAATTAAATCTTTCACCTGAAATGGTGTCAAACTTGGTTTGATTCCCAGCATCGCAGCTACCGTTCTTGAAACAAAAGGAGTAGACATTGAGGTGCCTGAATTTCGAGCAAAACCGGTTTTACTACCCGTTGGTTGGAGGTGTTTTGGGTAAGTACTCACCACATCTACGCCCAAAGCTGCTACAGTCATGTAACTTGGTTCAGGCTTGGCATTGGAAATATTGGAGAAACTTGCTCTTTTATCTGCCCCATCTACAGCACCTACAGAAATAACATTGGAAGTTTTGGCAAAACAGGCTGGCCAAAACTTTATTTTCATTACATCCAAGTTCCAACCATTGTTTCCCATTCCTGCAACGATGATTACTTTTCTTTTTTCTGCTTCTTTAATGAAGGTAATTAGCGGCTTGGGTACCACAGTATCGTAAAAACCCCAGCTGATGTTAATTACCTTCGCTTTTTGATCGAGTGCGTAGTACAATCCACAAACTGTCTCAAACAGGTCACCCCGGTGGGTTCTGTCATCCATAATTTTCACGTTAATGAATTGAAATTTCACACCTCTAACATTAAAATTTTGTTCGGTGGCACCTGCAATAATTCCATTTATATGTGTTCCGTGGCCATCTTCATCCCAGGGTTCATAGAACTGGCCAATTCCATAAACATTTTGCCCGAATTTGGTTTTGGGAATCGGTTTGCAATTCTTGAATAAAGCTGGAATGTCCCAATTGAATCTGCTTTGATGAAGTACACTTTTCGTAGTATCTACCCCTGAATCGGTGACTGCAATTTTTACAGCAGTTGTAGCGCAATTTGAAGTCTTAAGTTCTCCTTTAATGTCATATCCAGTGAAAGAGAATGAATCCGGATTTTCGTTTCTAATTACATAATTCAGACTTAACCCACCTACGGGACCACCGCTTGGCGGAGGGTTTTGAACCACGCCAATTACATCGATGGTTCCCTTTCCTTGATACCTCCATAGTTCCATCTTGCCAGAACACGGGCAAGTTTTAAATCGCTTAAAATTCAATTTCTTGAGACTATCCCGAAAAATTTTAGCATTGGCCGTATTGGCATCAAGAATGATTTCACCACTGAAGTAAGGAATGGAATCGATGACAACTACTTCTTTCTGGTCTATGGTAATGGTATCATAGACAATCTTGTAAAGGATCGAATCCTTTGAATCTTTAGGAGGATCTGATATTGGTTGATCTCCCTCGGGTTTACAGCTTGAAAGAAACATTATTACTAGCCCAAAGACAAATAACATTGACTTGATTAATGGTTTCATAAGTGCGATTTTTTTGTTTAAACCGATATGACAGATGGAATAAAATTTAAGTATTAAAGCTCTAAATTTTATACAAGGACTACCTGCTCAATAAAAAACAGAGAGGAAATGATTAGAGCTAATAGTGGGATTATAAAGGCGCTATGAGCGTAAAAATGATATTATTATCTACAAATCAAGACGATTTTATTTTCCTGCAAGATAAAGAAATTTTCTCTAAAAAAATTAAAGAAGGGTTTGCCTGAAAACAAAAGTTTTCAAAACAAACCCTTTGGGAGAACAGGTTCTACTGCCTAATTACAATCTACTCACTACAAATGACTTAACCAATCTTTCAGTAGAAGATTGTAAAACTGCATAATACAGTCCCGATGAGAACCGAGACAATACAACCTGCATGTTGTGTTGCCCTGCAAATTGAACCGATCCAGGATCCAACATTTGGATCAGCTGCCCGTACTGGTTGTAAAGTGCAATGGTAATTTTTTGTTGACTCGCTAAATTATACGCCAACTGAACAAAATCATTGGCCGGATTAGGGTAAATATTTAGCTGGCTTTGACCTTGGCGAACAGCGGATGGTAACTCCTTGCTTTCCCCATTTTCAACTGGGGCAAAAGTTCCTCCTGCTGTTGTACACAAACCATCGACGATTTGCGCCACAAACAACTCAGTCCCCTCAAACCCTGGAGTCAACTCAATGCGATTGCCCGCTTGAAAGATCACGATACTCATGGAGCCGTTGGCGTCCCCAGAAGAGGTGATGGAATTACTGGCCGTGTATACCGCAGATGGAATGGGGGCACCGTTGACCGTGCGATTGGTGAATTCATCGCAGCTGCACTTTTGGACAAGGCAGGCTGATTCCATTACTTTTTTGCGGATGATGTTGGCTGGTTCAGTGCCAAATCCGTTTAGTAAGTTTCGACCAATGGTATCGATTAAATGACAATAACTCATAATTGTCCCTTGCCCTTTTGAAGGCAATATCCTATTAGAGTTATTAAAGCATTTATTTCCTTCTGCTTCATCCATCTCATCAATCATCTTATCATCATCATCATCTTCCATATTGGTTATGGCCCAGACGTTGCCACAATCATCAATCTGTATATTTTTACTAGGCCCCCACTTGCAAGCATGGGTGTGAGGAGAACCTAATAAGTGTCCCATTTCGTGGGCAACGCGAACCAGTGTATTGGAAGTTTTAGGTATTTTCTTTGGATCTGTAGAAGTATCCTCAAGTCCACCACTTACACAATACGATTTCGAAGTACAAATGCTGCCAATATCAGCTGCTAACCCTCCTATACCACCTCTAGTAGTGATTAAATGAGCTATATTTCCATTAAAGGTGGGTCGATTAGAAATAAAAAGATTCAGTGTGGAATCTACAGTATTGCCAGTTGGTACATTATAAGGATCGGTTTTATCCCAAATGAATATTTGAGAAACCTCCATGTTAACATCTATATCGGCATAAATCGCAATAACATCACCGAAAATTCCTAAAACGTAATCAACAACTTTGATAATGTTTCGGCTATTGTCTTTATATACTTGAAACTCAGTTTCCACGTACACTTTTACACAACGTTCTTCGTCGCGATTTGAATTTAGGTCATGCTGGACAGCTGAAATTTGCTCTCTTTTATCTGTGATATCGCTGGTATAGCAAGTCCAATTGTCTGCTTTTGCTGGTAAATACTTTTCATTTACCAGCACATAATTGTCTTGCTGATCTGAAAGAGCTTGCAGCGAGAAATTTCCAGTATGATGCAAAATCAATGCTTTCAGGCGCCCACTAAAAACACTCAAGGTGACCATGGATTGGTTGTCGCCTTTTACAATTCCTCGGTAAAAAACGCCACTTGGCTCGGAAAGGGTATTTTTTCCGCTAGCTGTTGTGACTGTAAACCCGTTGGAAGTAATCTGGACTTGGGTCAATTCCAGTGTAAGGATTTTTCCTGCCGACACTGGAATATTAAAATTGAGGTTTTTGGATGGAGCATCTAAAAATAGATCGAGTTGCCTCTGACTGAGAACCAGTGGAATGGCACTTTCAGGAAGAAAATCTCTACGCTGTTCTGCACTCAAGGCAAATAAATTCACTGGCTGAAAAATCGCTCTTTGCTGTTTTCGTTCAGCGATCAATTCTGCCACTTTGTTGGGTGGTTCATTACTAGACTCTGGCAAAATCCCTTCAATGGTGTTTTGAATGAGATCCTGGCCGAAAGCTATATGAATAATGCAACCAAACAAGGTTATAATTAGAATGATTTTTTTCATGGCCATTACGGATTGATGAAGTGATCAAATAAATTACTGCATGCTAATGAGCACCAAAACCAATCCTTTGCCATTCTCCAATGAAGACATGGCTTTGCCAATAATGGCACCTTGTGCCTTTTTGTAATTTGATACTTTCATCGCGTGGCCATAAGTAGGTGAACTTGTCAGTATGTCACCTGGTTTGATGGCTCCATAGGCGGCATCCACATAGCAATAAACCCTTCCGGTAATTGCTACTGCAACGTCACCATCAGCAGCAGTACCTGCTTGACCCAAAAGCATAGCCGTGTTGATACCTCCCGCGCCACTGATGATACCTGCTACAGTTTTGTCATAGGCTTTGTCACTTACTACGAGTTTGCCGGCTTCATTTTGATCAATGGCCATGACCATTCCCGGCAGCAAACTTGATTTAAGGTTGTTCACTGAAAATCTTTCAGCCAAATCGGCTCCGGTGACCACTACTTTCTTTTTTACTTCCACTTGCTGATTGGAAATAATCATCATTTCTTCATTAGAGGCTTCAAAACGGACATTGCCGGTATTGTTTTCTACGATCAAGCTGGTACCGCTTTTCCTAAGCACCGCATCACCAGCACTGCCAATGCTTAGCTCTCCTGTAATTTGCGCATTATCATCAACCTTGGTAAAACCATCGATGGTAGTAAATCCATTGACTCTTAGGTCTCTAGCGATCCTGGTATCGTTATTGACCAGTGTTGCCCCATCAATTGTGGTAGTTCCAGTCACGGCCAAATTTCCAGTTATCTGGGCATTGTCATTGATTCTGGTAAACCCTTCTACCGTCATTGTACCATCCACATTTACATTGCCTCCGGTATTGAGGTTGCCGGCTAGCCCCAGACCACCTTTTACAACCAGAGCACCTGAATTGGCACTGGATGATGCTGTGGTATTGTCAACAGTTGCCACACCCAATACATTTAATTTTTCTCTAATTTTTGCATTTCCGTTAACGTCAACTTTAGCATCAGGAGTGGTGATACCAAATCCAAAATCACCGTCTTTGGTAAGAATCCCTCGGATTTTATCGTCGGTAATAAATTGGACACTTTCTTTGTTTTTGGTTCCTAGGGTGTTTTTTGAGGGGCCAACAATGTTTCCTCCCACATGCCAGTCTTGTTCGATGTTATCGATACTGCATTCCTGGTGTTTTTGCATGTCTGTGTGAGAGAAGATGGTAAAATTTCCAAAAGTTTTTCCAACGATCCTCAAATCTTCGGTTGCTCCAGGCCAGGCATTGATCGGGCACCGAGAATACAACTCTGTCACGCAAGAGGTACCATCAGAACCTGTTAAACGCAAATAAGTGTAGGCTGGAAAAACACCATCTGGAAGACTGGTGCTGTTGATGGTAAGCAATTGTCCATCAATTACACCCGCTTGGGTGAAAAATAAACCACTTAAGTCTTTTTTGATGAATGCTTCTACTTTAACATTGCTAGGGCCAAAATAATACGTTTGAATTTGAATCAAATCCCCATAGCAATTGCAAGTATCCTGAGGGCAAAGCACTTTAGGTTGAGCATAAATAAAGAAGGAAGAAATCACTAAAGCAAAAAGAGTCAATAAACTGGAGTTAACTGGTTTCATGATTTTGATAATTTTTAATAATAGAATTATAAGTATTGCCCAACATGAGTCTTGTTGTCAATACTAATTACGCTTGCAAAATTTGTATTTTATTTTCAAATCGATTTTACTCCATCTTGCAATTATTTGATCTAATCTTGCTAATTTAGAAGTTTTGAGTAATTCTTTGGCTCTTTGGGAGGCGAAAATAGCAGATTATCCAGCAGAATCCTGCCACTTTACGATCTCTCCCATTGACTCAACAAATTTTCTTTTGCATCTTTGCACGCGTAATTCCCATGTTTGCAAATACCCCAATTATGCGCCAGTTTTTTCGATTGACTCTCTTTTGCCTGCTGTTGCCCCTGATTACAAAAGGCCAAGGCCAACGCGCTGCTCCGATTGGAGCTTTAATTGTCAGTGTGGATACCCCTTACCTTCGCCGGGGAATCGTTTTTGAATACAATGCGGATTTTATCCGTTTCAAACCGCTTGGCATAGGAAAAGATACCACTCTACAATTTGACGTTACCAAATTAAAAAGTTTTACGCTCTTAAAAGAACAAATCCAATTTGAAGTATGGCCTTTGGCTGAGAATCAATCCAAGATCGTCCGCATTCAAAACAAATTTGGATCAGTAAAATTGGCAAAAACGATCAGCGACCCTCCAGTCCTGTTCATCCGAGAAGATACTTTAAGTCCGGTACTATTGGACCAAAACAATTACAGATCGATTCTCGAAAAGTTATCAGCAAGTAGTGCATACTCCAAAGATTTTCTCTCCCAGGTGCTTTTAAAAAGCAACAGCATCGAACGATACCTTGGCCATGTTGCCAAAAAATCAACAAAAACCTTTTCTCATTTAAAAACAGGCATAACTGTAGGGTACAACAACCATGTTGTCAATTTGAATAAAATCATGGGGAGCAGCTTTGCGGATGAAGCCAATAAAGCTTACAAGCAACGTTTTCAATTGGGAGCGTGGACGGAGATCCCTTTTGGTACGACCAACAACTTTTCTTTGTGGACTTCGCTGGCATTCTTTTCAGATGATCAGGCTTTCACCTCGGGATCTAATCTAGCGGGAATCCGATCGGGCTTATCGATAAAATCATATTACCTAGAACTCCCCCTGCTGGCCACAGCACAACTGCCCCCAATCAGTGTTCAAAAACACTGGTATACTTTTTTTAGAGGGGGCTTTGTGTTTCGACAACGACTGGCTGCTCAAGCTCGGAAATACAGGATTGTCCAGATTCAAGAAGGAATCGATGAACTCCAGTTCACTCCGGTAGAACTAGGCTATGAGACGGACTTCGGATTGAGTACTGTGCTAGCGCTAAACCATCCACTGTCTTCCAAAACGAGTATCGACATAAGTCTACAGTATTTATATTTCTTGCAAAGAGATCTGTATACCAGTCATCTCCGCCTTGCACTTGGGCTTGGCTTTGGAAAATAGTCTAAACTGAACGCTATGAAGGTTAATATTTTATTGCTTTCCTTTTTTACAATCCTGCTGTGTTCAAACTGTGAAAAGGCAATCAACGAGCTTGAGTCCAATCCAATTGTGGAGTTGATGCCCCTACCGGAAGAAACCACTGAAGGCGTAGAAGTCGCTGCAAAAGTAATTGGAATCGGTAAGGAAGAAGTTCTGGAGCGAGGCGTTGCCTGGTTACCGAGCAATGCGATTCCCTCTTACCCCTTAGGTCCCAACGCAATATTGCCGAATGGGGGAGGCCTTCGAACGGGTGAAAACATCAAATTGCAATTAGATCGATATCTTTTTCCCGGAAATAAATACTACATCCGGTTTTACGTCAAGACAAAATCGAAGGTCATTTATTCGAATGTGAAGGAAATGGTAAGTAAGGGAGCCAAAATTCAAGAATTTCAGACACATGGTTTTCCCCAGTTGATTGGAGCAGGGATCAACCGTGCTGTTTATTTGACCAAAGGCTCTAAGGTGTATTTTCTTTCTCAAAACAAAAAACTCTTGAAATTTGATACTGAAACCAACCTTTGGTTTGATCTACCCGTTCAAGATTTTTTCGCCATTGCAAGCGATGAGCAATATTTTTACTTTATCAATCCCTCTTCCCCCTCGGCATTGTACTCTTTTGATCCCGAAACATTTGAGGTAAAACCCTTGATCGATAACGTTCCGAATAGCTTGTATGGTCGCTTGTTTAATTTTACACTTTCTGGAGTGGTATACATTGGAGCCTACAGTAGCGATGGTTTGAATTTATGGGAATTAAATCCTGCCAAACGCAGCATCAAGAAATTGAATGAACTTCCCTTTTTTGACCCCGATGGAGGAGACCTAAAAGTTCCTTACATATTCACCATCGGCGACCAGGTATTTGCTCTCCAGACAGTTAAAAGGCAAAATTTATTCTGGAACTATAATGTAGCTCAAGACCGGTGGGAAAAAAGGGCCGATTACCCGGGCGAAGGAAGGTATTATTTTTGGCATGGTGCCGTAAACAAGAAAATTTACTGCGGCGGGGGCATGTATGGGGATTACAATTTTTTCAATGTTTTTGCGGGGCCTGATTACTGGAGTTATGATCCCCAAAAAGACTTGTGGTCGCACGAAGGGTGGCTTCCCTCGTCCACTACCACCATTCAGAGTTTTTCCACCAACGATCGTCTTTATTGGGTCTGTTATGATGAACGAGCACCGAATCCTTACACTGCATCAAAAATGTTCAGCTTCAAAAGATAATGCACGGGGAATTAAATAAAAAACCGCCCCTCGCTTGCGCAAAGGGCGGCATTTCTGGGCTAATGCCCAATCAAGCATTGCATTTATATAACTTTCTAAACGTATAAACTAGGCAATCAATTCTGAATCCAGTACGTCTACTTTGAGGTTGCCT
>Ga0247840_10009716_pt1 | contig 12297 bp, 12 predicted proteins | sample LaCruzMarch2015__FD_192404 | JGI IMG/M metagenome (GOLD analysis project Ga0247840, IMG submission 192404) | Freshwater microbial communities from meromictic Lake La Cruz, Castile-La Mancha, Spain - LaCruzMarch2015_17m | ecosystem: Environmental > Aquatic > Freshwater > Lake | place: Spain...
CGGACTCGTTTTGATATTTCAATGTTGTCATGCCGTGTGCATAACAAATTACACGTCTTGATGTCTAGGAAAACTTTCTATCAAACCGACATGCTGCTTGTTTGCATTTCAGATGAAATAGCCCTGAGGAAAGGCCAGGCTGCGCAGGCCGTGCTCCTGGGCAAGCAAGAGGCAGTTTTCGTAGGCTGCGCGCAGGAGCGTTTCTTCGTTGTGACTGCCGTTGCGCCAGATCGGTCCCACGGTGTGGATGACGTGGCGCGCGTGAAGTTTGAACCCAGGCGTGAGCACGGCCTGGCCGGTTTCGAGGCTGCCGCGGGTCTGTATGATCGCGCGGCAGGCATCAAGCAGTTCCGGGCCGGCCGCGGCATGGATGGCGCCGTCCACGCCGCCGCCGGCCAGCTGCGAGTTGGCCGCGTTGACCAGGGCCTCGACCGCTGCGGTGGTGATATCGCCGGGGACGAGAATTAGGGAGCCTTTAAGTGTAACATTCCATCGAGCTTGTGTAGTCTGAGGCTGTCGCATTGCCAGTAGAGCAACTATTTATAGTGATTTACGCATTAGTTGGAGAATTTGATAAGGGGGAGTATAAAACGAGGATATCCATGTGCTGTTATAATATCTAAAGAGTATTTCCTGAAAAAGCCTACAATATTAGTTAGTGCAGAGCTTTTACAATAAATACGAACAAATTCTTTATAGAGCTTACTGTTTACCTCGTCGGGCTTTGTGTATGAATAGATAGCTGACACGCGTGCGTGTAGCTTCACTAGTTTCTTTTCCTGGCACCCTCCATCAAGTTTAAAGCTGATTTCAACTGAAAATCCATTGCTAAACAGTTTAACGGAAAATGGTGTGAGATGGATTGACATTTCTATTTTATCTTTCTCTTTTTCAAAAATATTAAAGAGCTTAGATTTGCTTTCAATGACAACAATATCAGTCAGTTCGACATTGGCAAGGAATTTTTCGTTATATAGCTTAATCTTGTCGCGCTCATGCAGCTTCGTCATAGCTTACCTTTTTGCCAGCCGCCGTCCCTGAAAAACTGTTGATTGAAACAGTGAATGACGTATCCTGCTGGAATGTTATCGGCGATAGCAGCAAGTGTTTAGTAGCATTCTTTACTTTATAAATAGTGTAATTGTATTCTAGTACGGCGCTATCGCAAGCAATCCATGGAATGGTCGTAACTATGGGCGCGAACTCATCCGCCCCAACAGGAAAAGAAATAGAGTCTGTACCTTTAGGTTCTCTGGTTATGTTCTCATAAAAATTATAGCCGATAAACGAATTCATCCTATGGAAGCCATGAGCTGCTTCTTCATATGCGTGGGCCTGTTCATCAATGTAAATAAAAACATCGTACTGGCGATAAAGTCGTCTGTATATATTAATGCTACAGAGAGAAAATAATTCACTTAAGCCTATTTCATTCGATAAGTATTGCAATAATTGCTTCTCATTCTTAGAGCAATCAACAACTGCCCACACCTCAAACTCGGGTTGTGAGTCGTTCCAAGCAAGAATTGCCTTATGTAGTAAGCTTACGGAAAGCTTAGGACCATCATAGAAAAAGATGTCATCTACATCATCGAATGCGTGCAGCTCGCTACCATTTTTCAATTTAATCGAGTACATATGCACAGCCTTGAAAAAAGGAGGTAATGTCAACGTTAATAAAAGGAAACCAGTCCCTATGTGATGGGCGAATATTTGAGCCTGTTTTCTTTATCACACGACTTTGTTCATCTAAATTCCCGGAATGCACCCAATTCCCTAGTCTAGGTAAGCTTTTACTTAGAAGGATAGCATCTTCAATGTCGAGATAAACTGAAACGCCGGCGAGCTTACAAAGTTCTTTTGGACTTTTCATCTTCCCATTTTTGTACCTGATGTGAGGAGATGTTAATAATATTGGTGTAAATTCGTTTTCAGATAAAGTTTCGTTAATAGAAAGTCTGAAAAACACACCACTCCTTTCATTCTCCCCCAACACTTCAGGGCATTTCAAGGGCAGTTGGTACTTGTACATGTGGAATTATTCTTGTAAAGAGGTTCCCAGAGTTAAAAGGGAAGGGTCAACTCAATGAAGTACAAATGTTTTGTATCTCATCATGGAAGACAATGCCCCCTGCTGCAACGCTTAAGAGTAATGAAAAGTCACACTAAAACATCACACTCTCAAAATATAGACATTTAAGGGACTAGGTAGATAAAACACCCTATTATATTGAATATTTTATTCAAGGGTTCTATAAATCACTCCAATGATTTTGTCAATGTATAGCTTCTTTGACCGTGCCTAAAAAATACGGGGTCAATATATTTTTGAATGACATCTCAATATATTAGACAACAACCGAAATGACATGCTATTCCACGCCACGCTATTTCTTCCAGAGCGGCAGACCTGTGGCCGGATCGAGTTCGCGGATGAGCGCCGGGCCGTCGAGTGGGAGGATCGAGGCCTCGGCCGCAAAGATGATGCAGCCGGGCATGGCGTGGCCTCCCAGGCAGGAGCAGTCAGCCTTGCTCAAGCTCAGGTGCAGGTGCACAAAGGGTTTGCCGTCTTTGAGCGAAACATTGCCAATGCCAACCAGGATCTCGACGTTTTCGGGCACGGCGTGGCTGACATAACGTTGCTCGTCTTGGAGGTAGTAGCCGAGCGCGGCTTTTTGCAACGCGCCGATGACTTGCACGAGGCCGCGCTCGATGCCCATGTCGGCGCAAAGTTGATTGAGGGTCTGGAGCAGGTCTGCGTCTTTTGGGAGCCTTCCGAGATAGTGCTTGTTCATTTTCCTACCTTTTAGCGATTAAGTGGAGGTTAGAGAGCGTAGCGTACGTTCGATTGCCTGAAGCCAGCGGTCCATGAGGGCCGCGTAGTCGGGGAGTCGGGCGTGGATGTCGCGGGCCAGGGGTTCGTTGTAGGTATGTACGATGAGGTTCCGGTCGTCGACCATGTTCATGGCCAGCGCCGCGTCCATGTCGTGGAGCAGGTGGGCGAGGCGGCTTTGGCGGACGGCGGATTTGGGCGTTCCGGCATCGACGCCTTCCTGGTCTTTGAGGTAGACGCGAACAGCTTTCCAGACCGCCTCAAAGGTGTACTGGAAGCGTAGGAGGGCTGCGTCGCGGAGCATGTCCGCGGCGCCTGAAGCGGCGAGGACTTCGAGCAAGGTGGCCAACGCCGCGCGGGCTGAGTCCAGGCGTTCGCTTACGCGGTCCACGGCAGACCTTCTTTCAGGGCTTTGCTCCGGAATTCCGGCGTGGTGTGGCTCAGATCCACGAGGTCAACGGGACGAACCGCGCGGCTTTCTTCGAGCGCGTCGCGTATGGCGGCCAGGAGTCCGGCGGGGAGTGGCTCGAGGGGCAGGACTCCTACATCGATGTCCGAGCTCAGACCTGCCGTGCCGCGCGCCGTCGATCCCAACAGAAAGACTTTTACGTTCCTTCCTTCCAGCGCGTGGAGAACGATACGCTGGACGGTTTCAAGGTCCCGCACCAAGGATCCCGCGTCGTGTGCTGGGGGTGCCTGGCGCGAACTACCAGAACTCGGCGCGTTCATCGTATTCCTTTTTCAACTTTTCATACGCTGACCGGTCGTCCTGGCTGCGTATGGCGTGTTCGGTCTGTTCGAGGTGGTATTTTGTCTGTTTGCGGTTGTTTGAATAAAGCGCGCTATAGGTAAGGTGCAGGTGCGCGGGAAAAAGCTTGCCGCCTTGGCCCAGGAGTCGGCCGTAATTGTAATGGACCTCGGAGTCGTCGGGGATCTTTTGCAGGATACGTTGGTAGTAGGTCGAGGCTTGGTCCACCTGGCCCTGGTCGCCGAGCAGCCGCGCGTAGTAGAACAAGGCCATGAGATCGTCCCTGCGTTCGAGGACGACGCGCTGGAACAAGTAGCTGGCTTTGTTGAAGTCGCCGGTCTTGTAGGCCAGGATGCCCATTTCGCGCAGAAGCAGCGGGTCGTCCTTGGACAAAGGCTGGGCTTTGGCAAAGGTTTCCTTGGCCAGGACCATCTGGTTGAGTCGTTCGTAGACGATGGCCTTGCCCATGATGTCGAGCCAGTTTCCTTTGGCCTCGGCGTTTTGGAAGTACTGGAGCGCGATTTTCGGGTCGCTGTAGCGGGCGCGCAGGAGCGTCTGCACGCGCTTGAAGCGAAGGTTGTCTTCCTTGCGGGCTTTATACGCGTCCGGAAGTCTGGCCACGCGCTGTTCGAGGTAGCCGATACGCTCTTGCAGGGCAGGGTGGGTGCTGAGATAGGTAGGGATCGTGCCCGAGCCGCCGAGCCATTGGAGTTTTTGGATCTTTTTGAACCCTGCGATGAGCCCGCCGGGTGGATAGCCGGCCGCGATGAGGTAGTTCATGCCAACCTGGTCGGATTCGCTTTCATCGTCGCGGCTGTATTTGAGCATGGCAGCCTGCCCGGCTGCGGCCGAGCCGACTATGATGGCTTCGGACTGCTTGCCGCCGAGGAGCGCGCCGGCGAGCATGCCGGCGATACTCAGGATCGAGATGGTCTGCATGCGTTCGATGCGGTGAGCGATGTGGCGTTGCGAGACGTGTGCGAGCTCGTGGGCGAGCACTCCCGCGACTTCGGCTTCGCTGTCGAAGTTGAGGACCAGGCCGCTGTTGACAAAGACGTACCCGGCAGGCGCAGCAAAGGCATTGACCGCGTTGTGGAGTATGACGCTGGTCTTGAAGGGGAAGGTCTGTGGCGGCATTGCTTTGACAATCCTGTCCACAATATCCTTGACGTACCCTGAGATTTCAGGGTCCTCCACGAGCGGGAGCTGCGAACGCACGAGCAAGTTGAATTTCTTGCCGAGTTCGGCCTCGTCCTTGATCGAGTACTCCCCCAAGCCGAGAAATCCAGCCCTTGCCTCGCGTCCGAACCACGACGCGAGCAACAGACTGGCCACGAGCTGGGCCAGACATAAGCTCCACAACAGCCGGCCAACGATCCGGAGCGACGCCTTTCGACTTTGGCGAACCAGGGCAAGGAATGTCTTCATGGATCTAAAGATAACTCCGGCCTAGGAGAAAGGCAAGGAGGGGAGGAAGGGGATAGGAGCATAAGCGCTAACGTGAGTCTCTAAATGGGGAGCAGGATAAATGGGAAGAAAACCGTAGGGAAATCTAGAAAAGTATTCCATTTTAGTTGGTTGCAGTGAAGTAAGTGCTTATGGCCCTTCCCCCTGGCGTTACCCTACATCCCAGACCGGTCCTTGCGGGGTGTCGCGGACTTCGACGCCGAGAGTGAGGAGTTCATTGCGCAGGGTGTCGGCGGCTGCGAAGTCTTTCAGCTTTTTGGCGTCCTGACGTTGGAGCACGAGCGTTTCCACGGCTGCGACGTCGATGCCTTTGCGCCTGAGCTTGATATTTTTGAGGTCGGCCAGGAACTGGACGCTGTCCTGGGTGAAGACGCCGAGCACGTCCCCCCAGGCGGCGAGAGCGGCCAGAATGCGTGCGAAAAGCGCTTTGGCGGCTTCTGCTTTGCGCCACTCCTTGTTTTCGGCCAGGCGGTTGGAAAGTCTGATCAGACCGAATAGGTGGCCTAGCGCGGCCGCGGTATTGCAATCGTCGTCCATGGCCTCGTCGAAACTGGCCTCGAAGCCAGCCAGCTCTTCAGCCAGCTCAATCGGGAGCGGCGTCTTGGACCATTTGCCGCGCTGAAGTTCGGTTTCGAGCAGGGCCTTGGTGGTGTAAATACGGCTCAGGTTCTTTTCTGCTTCGTCCATGGCCTCGAAGGTAAAATCAATTGGGCTGCGGTAGTGCTTGGTGATCAGAAAATAACGGAGCGTTTCTGGAAGATAGCTTTCAAGGATGTCGCGGATAGTCTTGAAATTGCCGAGCGATTTGGACATTTTTTCCGCGTCGATCTGTACGAAGCCGTTATGCACCCACCAGCGGGCAAAGTCTTTTCCGGCCGCGGCTTCGGTCTGCGCGATTTCGTTTTCGTGGTGCGGAAAAATGAGGTCCTGGCCGCCGCCGTGGATGTCGAGGGGGAGGCGGAGATGTCTTTCGCTCATGGCTGAGCACTCGATGTGCCAGCCAGGTCGGCCCGGTCCCCAGGGGCTTGGCCAGCAGGGTTCGTTGGGCTTGGCTGCCTTCCAGAGCGCGAAGTCCAGCGGGTACTCTTTCTCTTCGCCCGGCGCCACGCGCGCTCCAGCCTCCATTTCTTGGATATCGCGGCCCGAGAGTTTACCATAGCCATCAAAGGCGCGCACGCGGAAATAGACGTCTCCCGAGGCCGTGGGGTAGGCTTTGTTCGCGTCGATGAGCGACTGGGCCAGCGCGATCATTTCAGGAATGTGTTCGGTGGCTTTGGGTTCGAGGTCGGCGCGCAGGACATTGAGGCGGTCCATGTCCTCGTAGAAGGCCGAGATGTATTTTTCTGAAACAGCCTGGCTGGAGAGTCCTTCCAGGTTGGCGCGGGCGATGATCTTGTCGTCCACATCGGTGAAATTTCGAACGAAATGGACATCTAAACCTTTGCGTCGCAGATGTCGCACCAGGACGTCGAAGACCACGGCCGAGCGCGCGTGGCCGATATGGCACAGGTCGTAAGCCGTGATGCCGCAGACGTACATCTGGACCTTTCCAGCGGTGACTGGGGTGAAGGTCTCTTTTTTTCGGCTGAGCGTGTTGTAGAGCAGCATAGTTCTTTCCGAAGAGCAGGATAATGCGGCTGGCCGCGCGAGTGATAGCGGGGCTGCTGCGATCAAAAGGCCCGGTTTGCCGTAGCAAAATGCCTGTGGCAGCAGCGTGCACAGCCAGGGAAAAGCCTCTGGGAGATAAGCTCGCGCAGCCGCCGCATTCGCGGTCCGTTCCATATTTCCAAGACCGGGGTTTCGCGGATGTTACCGATCACGAAATTCATGCAGGGGGAAACGGTTCCGTCCGGCAAGACGCGGAAAACCTGCCAGAATGAGTCGCATTTTTCAAGAAAGGGATAATCGAGGTCAAAATAGTAGGGGTGAATGAATTCCTGGCGCAGGTTGGGGATGACCGAAAGGATCATGCGTCCCTTGGCCAGGGCGCGGGCTTCAGCAATCCGCTGTTCGAGTAGGGGTAAGAGCTCGGGTTCGATTTCATTTTCGTAGTTTTCGCCGTCGCAAAGGGCTTCTGGCGGGCTGTCGATTTCTCCGGCAGCGCGATGTGCGGCGATGAAGTCGTTATGAGCCGCGTTCTTTTCGGCTGAGTTGAACATGGTGTGCTGTATCTGCAAGGCGTCGGCGCCTAGCTCCAGGGCTGCGGCGGTGACCTCGTGGAGCCTGTCGGCGTTGTGTTTAGAAATGGCGCAGTTAAAAGAGAGTATGGGATTTGGCCGCTTCAGGCGTTTGCGCGTGGCGACCAGGGCGCGGACGCCGCGAGAAACGCGTTCAAAGGTGCCAGGCACGCCGCGGATACGGTCGTGTACGTCACCCGGACCGTCGAGCGAGACAGTCACGGCCTCCACGCCGGCCTCGACAAGGAACTCGGCATGCTTTTCGAGCAGCACGCCATTGGTCTGCACCTGAACAGAAAGAGAACGTTCCTTAGCGGCGAGCACCACATCGCGGAAATGTTTGGAGATGAGCGGTTCGCCGCCTGTAATGTAGACCCAGGGCTTAAAAGACTGAAGCTGATCGAGAAAGCCTATCCAGGTTTCGATCGGGAGCTCGTTGTCCGGGGCGAACCAGGGTCTGCCAACGGGAATTTCTTCGTATTGCCTGATTTGGCGGCACATGACGCATTTGAGATTGCAGCGCATGGTCAGGTTCAGGCTGACGCTGGCGGGAGGCGCTGAAAGTCCCTGGCCTGCGCGGCGGTCGCGGGGTATGCCGAAACGGTAGCGCCCCTCCATGCGCAGCAAGGTTTTGACGACGGAGGGGTTACGACGAAAGATGCCCAGTCCGCGGGGCAGGAGCGAGACAATTTTTTTCATGTGGTTGTAAGAAGTCCTCTGGTTGCCGGCGGCACGGCCGGGTGGTGCGACGCATGCGCAGACGCCGCTTAAGGCCTACACCATTTCATGGTGCTCAAGCAATAGGAGAATCTCCTCGATTCGACATGACTACACGGGGAACGATTCATAATAATGTGTATACAAAGCGTGTTCAGCGTGACGGAGAAAAATGTGAAAAGACCCAGCGAGCGTCCTGTACCGCACATTCGCGTCAGGATTTTTCACGGGCCACCGCCATGCTCAACAGGCGATAATACTCGTCATACCCTCTGAGCGTGAAGTCGAACAGGTCGTGACAGCGGTCAATGTCGTGGATGTTCAAGTAGGTATTGACGCCTTTGCGGAAAGCGGAATGCGGGTCCTGGCTTTGGGCCGCGTTGCCGAGCAGCACCAGATTGAAGCCGCGGCGTCGAGAGCCTGGCCAGCGGCCCAGTTCTTCGACAAGCATCTGCGTATCTCCGGCCTCTTCTAGCAACACCACGTGGTAGTCGTTCATACGTAGCTTGAGCAGCGCCTCGCTAGCGTCCTTTGCCGTGCTCTCGTGGTACCCCATTTCCTGGAAGAAGGTCGAGGCCGCCACGTGCCATTCCTTTGAATGGAGATAGATGAACGCCACGCGTGCTCCTGGAGGGAAAATCTCGGGTTCGAGTTCGGCCATGGCCGGCAAGTCCTGGGGTTCGCGTCTGGTGGTCGGGGACTGGGTCGGCGGCGGGGAAGTTGGCCGGCTCTTGTCCAGGAGCAGGGTCTCTTGACAGTGCGGGCACTTCACCTTGAATTTTTGGGTCGGCGGCAGCTTTTCGTCTGGAATGTTCAGCTCTTTCTGGCAGTGCTGGCAGGAGAAACGCATGGTAAAGCCTCGTCAGATGGGAAAAGGTGAAGGTTGAATGCTGCGGGCGCCCAGTCGCAGCATTGGCCTCAACTGCCGTATTCCTCGTCGATGACGAGGTTGTCGATGGAGGTGACTTTTTCGCCGCGCGAGGACTTGAGCTTGTCGATCATCTGCCCGAGCCGCGACTTGTCCGTGGCTGTGAGCATGGCTGTTTCTTCGGAGATAAGGCCCTGTTCGAACAGATTGTATATGTATTGGTCAAAGGTAATCATGCCGTATGTTTCGCTGCTCTGGATCACGTTGTAGAAGGTTTTCTCCTCGCGTTCGCCGTTGAGGACGAGGTCGGTGATACGCAGATTCTTGCGCAGGACTTCAAACGCCGCGACGCGTCCGCCCCCCATCTTGGACAGCAGGCGCTGCGAGACCACAAACTTGAGGCTTTCAGCCAGCCGGATACGGATCAGTCGTTCTTCGGAAAGTTCGAACATGCCAATGATGCGGTTGATGGTCTGGCCTGTGTCCGAGGTGTGGAGGGTGCCTAGCACCAGGTGACCGGTTTCTGCTGCGGACATAGCGATTTCAATGGTTTCTCGGTCGCGGATTTCGCCCACGAGGATAACCTTTGGCGCCTGGCGCAGTGCAGCGCGAAGGCCCGAAGCGAATGCGTCGAAGTCCACGCCGAGTTCACGTTGGTTGACTGTGCCCATCTTGTGCGGATGCACGTATTCGACCGGGTCTTCGAGCGTGACGATGTGTACTGCTGCCTGCGAGTTGATGAAGTCGATCAGCGCGGCAAGTGAGGTCGATTTGCCAGAGCCCGTGGCGCCTGTGACCAGGATCATGCCGAACTTCTCTTTGCCCATCTCGCGAAAGATAGAGGGCAAGTTCAGCTTTTCAATGGTCGGGACCTTGGACGAGAGCTGTCGCATGACAATGGAGAGCGAGCCGCGTTGGCTGAAGATGTTCACACGAAAGCGCGAACGGCCAGGCAGTTGGTAGGCCAAGTCGCAGGACCCGTGGTCCACGAGATCGCGGAAGAGCCGGATGTTTGGTCCCATGAGCGCAAAAGCCACGGACTCGGTGTGGAAGGGGAGGAGCTCACCCATGGAAGGCCTGAGTGGCGCTTCGAGGAGCTTGCCATGGACTTCGGCCTGCAACGTTTTGCCAGCCGTGAAGATGATGTCCGAAGTCTCGGGCGCGAAGTCCAGAACTTGGCCGATGAAGTGGTCGAGTTGCGAGCGAAGCATGCTTATTGCTCCGTGAAGTCATCAGGCGGTTTAGTAAGATACTGCTTAAACTTTTTCTTTTCCACGCATTTATTGTATGCGTCGTCCGGGTCGATCATCTTTTTCTCGACGAACTTGCGGATTTCGTCGTCGAGTGATTGCATGCCCTTGTTTTTGCCCATCTCGATGACCGAGGTAAGCTGGAAGGCCTTGTTCTCGCGTATGAGATTGCGGACTGCAGGAACGCCGATCAGTATCTCCAGAGCCGCGCAACGGCCAGGCACATCGATGCGCCTGAACAGCGATTGCGCTATGACGCAACGCAACGACTCGGACAGCGCGTTGCGGATCTGTTCCTGCAAGTCGCCGGGAAAGACCTCGATGATGCGGTCCACGGTCTTGGGCGCCGAGATGGTGTGCAGCGTGGAGAACACCAAGTGGCCAGTTTCAGCCGCTTCGAGTGCGAGCTGGATGGTTTCCAGGTCGCGCATTTCGCCGACCAGGATGATGTCCGGGTCTTCGCGTAGCGCGCCGCGCAGGGCATTCTTGAAACTTTTGGTGTCGCGGCCTAGTTCTCGTTGGTTGACCAGGCAACTCTTAGGCGTATGCACAAATTCTATAGGGTCCTCGATGGTGAGGATGTGGTCCTTACGCATCGCGTTGGCGTGGTCGACTATGGCCGCCAGCGTGGTGGATTTGCCCGAACCTGTAGGGCCGGTCACGAGTACGAGCCCTTTAGGGAGCAGAGCGAGTTGCTTGAGCAGGGGCGGCAGGCCGAGTTGCTCGATGGTCAATATCTTTTCAGGGATTTCGCGAAAGACAGCCGCGATGCCGCGGCATTGCAGGAAATAGTTAGAGCGGTAGCGGGCCAGATTCGGGACTTCATAACCGAAGTCCACGTCGCCGGTTTCTTCGAATATTTTGATTTTTTCTTCGGGCGTGATTTCGTAGAGGAGCTGTTTGAGTTCGTCGTGCTCCATAACTTTGAATTTCACGCGCTGCAATTCGCCGCGGATGCGTACGATGGGCTGCGAACCACTCGAAAGATGGAGGTCCGAGCCGCCGTTTTCGTGCAGCATCTTAAAAAAAGCATCGATTTGCGCCATGGTCCGTGGTCTCCTTATCTGCCGTCGCCATCAGTTGGGGAGCTACGCAGTCACTCCCCGACGTCTGATCAACTTGAGCTAAGCCTACTGTTCTTTTACGCGGCTTTACAGGCGGCGTCAAACACCTTGGAACTGACGCGCGGGGGTGCTGCGGTTTAACATTGCCTCCTACTGCTTCGGAAGAGGATAAATAGGCATGCTGGCTGGCGGCTTTGAACCGGGACGCGTGCCTTCGAAAGGAAGCGGCGTAGACGGCGCGCGTTCGAGCCGGTCCGGACGCGGCGGCGCGCCTGGCGCAGTGCGCGGCTGTGTAGCCCGTTCTCCCGGTGCGGTTCGCTGCGCTTTGCGTGCGCCACTTGGCGCAGGCACGGAAAAAATCCAGAAGATAGTGCCTGGGTCGGGCTCGCCAGTTTCTTTTAGACCATTTTCTTTTTGAAAGGCAGTAATGGCCCGCTGCATATTTGGCCCGGCCTTGCCGTCCAGCTCGCCGCGGTACAGGCCCAGCGCGTCGAGCCGTAACTGCAACTTATGCACATCCGGGCTCTTGTACCCGGCCGTGAATGTGGGAATGACGACCGCAGGCTTCCAGAGCGCCAAATAGTTAGGGGGAGTCTTGGTGTAAGCCTGCCATTCGAAAAGCGTCGCAGCCGTGGCGAGCGGTACTGGCGGAGGGGTGTCGAGCGCCACCAAGGTCACCCGGTTTTTGCTCTGGACCATGGCCTCAGCCAGTTTTTTCTCGAATAGCGCGAGATTTTTTTCTGTAACCGCCGCGCGCAAGGCAGGTTCGAGCGCATCGAGGGCCCACAGCTCGAGAAAACTGCCTGAGTCCTTGCCCCAGCCCGGCGGCATGATCGCGGCCTGGGCTGGCGCCTGTGCCTGCGCAGGCGGCGGGGTAGGCTCCGGAACAGGCGCTTTGGGCGGAGGAGGCGGCGTGGTCGTTGGAGCTTCGACCTTTCCGGCGGGCGTTTGGGCCGCGACGGTAACGCCGATTGGCTGGGCGTCCTGAGCGACTGGTTCAGGAGCTTTTTTGCCGGAAAAGTAAAAGGCCAGGCCAATGATCGCGAACAGCAGCCCCGCCGCCACGGCCGAGGTCAGCGCCGAAGCCCGCGTCAGGCGGATAATGCGGATGCGTCCGGCCAGGTCCCTGTTCCAAGAGGCGATGTCCTTGAGGGCCTCCATGACCAGGGCCGG
>Ga0247840_10009719_pt1 | contig 12296 bp, 16 predicted proteins | sample LaCruzMarch2015__FD_192404 | JGI IMG/M metagenome (GOLD analysis project Ga0247840, IMG submission 192404) | Freshwater microbial communities from meromictic Lake La Cruz, Castile-La Mancha, Spain - LaCruzMarch2015_17m | ecosystem: Environmental > Aquatic > Freshwater > Lake | place: Spain...
TTGGTATTTCCAATCATCGTAAAATCTCCCTTTATATTGTAAATTTTCTTTTCAGGAGTATATGAAGAAGTGCGCTGAGTAAATGTTTTTATCACCTGTGCAGAAGCAGAATGACCGAAAACAAGCAAAGCGGCAAATGCCACAGGTGCTGCGCCTGTCCTGAAAGCCGATTTGAAGATTGTGTAAATATTTTTCATGATTATATACTTTAGAAAGTTGGGATCAAGATTTAAGAAGGAATCGATACCTTATAAAAAACGGTTATACCTGATTTAGGTAAGAATAATTTTTGAACGTCTTCAATATTACAGTTCATTTCGCATATGAAATAAACATATTTCAGATTTGTGAAACCGGTTAGTTTATCCAGGTCCAAAATGAAATTCAAATCAGCCTGACTTTTAAGTCTTATCGTCAGTAATTCAACATTACTAAACAAAGGATTCTCCAAACTTAGCTGATCAACATAACCAGGTTTGGCATTTGCACAAACAGGTTGTTTACCACTATTTGGGATAACCGTATTTGCTATATATACCGTTGGTTGCAATTCTTTTATTAGCTTCTCCAAATGAATGGCATCGGATACCATAACAGGATCCGCTGATGACTTCGATTGTTCCAGCCAATCATTCAACTCCATGATGACCTGTGCATGAAGACTTGCAGCAGTCAATAAAATAATTACTACCATGGATAGTTTTTTCAGGACGGTACTGAAAACTGCAAGTGCTGTTCCAGTCTCAGAAACCGGGTGTTTGTCATTGTTAAAAAGTAGCTTTTCCATCATAAAAAGTTTTAATATTTTGATTCAGTGATGATTTTATAATCGTTTTCTATCTTAGTTAACCGCAATCTTTCATTAATCGTGCCAATCATTTTTATAACGATTGCGTCATTTAATTTATCAATATATTTGAACCTGCAAAACATTGAATATTAGCGTATATATAAGTTTAATTGGAATCATTCCAAATAATCGGCAGGTTTCTTTTACTCCCTTCGTCAACAGGAGGAGTGAAAGAAATTTCACACTGTGTAAATTCTTTATTTGCTTGAACTGATTCAGACATTAAAAAGGGGATTGCTGTTTTCTGTCCGGCTGATTCCAGTTGAAAAAAGTGGTTGCATGGTATTCGTATATTCATATCCTTCGAGATTTTATATAAGAATTGAGATAAAAAATCAAAGTACAATGTTAGATGATATCCGTTTTAACAATCGGATGATAAACGGATATTTCCGGTTATATTCGAAACTAACCGGTTATATCCGGATAAGTCCTGCAATTTGAGGATATGGATATTAGTAGTCCCTTAATAAATGAAATATAGGGTCATGAAACGAATAACTTTAAAAATTTCTCGCCAGGACCGCTAAGGACATAGAGTAAACCTTTGCGTTACATTGCGTTCTTTGCGCGAAATTTTGAAGTTACATAAGAGATTTGTCCGCACTTAGTGGGGGGAGCCAAGTCAAATCCTGACGCACTGGGAGACGGAAATTAAACTTAGGCTTTTTATCTAATTTACAGGAAGATAGATTACTTTTTTAGACTCAAAGGATGGTTCAGTGAAGAACCTGTCAATTTCGTTGACAACCACTTTTTTGAAATTCTCTATTTCATCCTCGAAACTACCCCCTTTTAAATATATTATTCCGTTAGGGAGTGAATTTTGTGGCTTCCGGGAAATATTTTTTTTCACTAAATCAACAAGGATTGGGAAGGCTGCAACAGCCCTTGAAACAACAAAATCAAATTTTTCATTAATATCCTGAACCTTCGAACGAATAACAGTTACATTTTCCAGGCCAAGCTCTTTAGCTACTGACTGAACTACTTTTATCCTTTTCCGCATCGGATCGATAAGAACAAAATGGCTGGCCGGGAATAGTACAGCAAGCGGAATACCAGGGAAACCTCCTCCTGTCCCGACATCGAGTATCCTGCTACCTGGTTTGAAGCTGATAATTTTGGCAATAGCCAGCGAATGTAAAATGTGATTATTGTAAAGCGAATTAATTTCTTTTCGCGGAATAACATTTGTTTTATCGTTACACTCGCGATAAAGAGGAATCATTTTTTCGAAACGGATGATCTGCTCCAAAGTTAAATCAGGGAAATATTTAAGGATTTCTGACATACTCTCAGGAAAAAGCAATAATAATTGCAATTTGCAAAGTGATATTTATAATACAAAAAAAATGCAATGCGCCAATAATTTGACTTCTGAATTAATTCTTGTTCGTCAAGGTCAGTACTACTTCCATTTTATCACACTGTGTAATTTGTCGGATAAGAATATTATCTTGGTACTGGAACCAAAATCAGACCTGTTTGAAAGATCCGTCCTGTCTTCCGGCCGGAAATTTTCACAATAATCACAAATTATTGTCTGGGTTGATGATAAAGATTCGCTATGGGTACATACTTCTTTTGAAAATGGACATATGTACCCTGATGACTTGGTGATTTGACTCACAGATTCATCGTTTAGTTTTTGAGAATAAGTGTCCTGCATAATAGTTGGTATTAATCGTTTTTATAAAGAATTATTTATTTATTCCGCAAATCTATATCAGACACTATGAAACATTCGGATGATAAACGGATATTTCCGATTACAATCGAAAATAATCATTTGTAACTGTTTTAAATCAGATCTATTTTTGTATATTAGCGGCATAGATATCAAAACATTTTATCGGACCGGGTGAGATCAGTTATTCCATCAGTATGATTCAAAATAAATTATTATGAATGATTTAAAATGGTTTGAATGTTGTGAGCAACTGATTGGCAGGGTTGGAAGTATGTTTTACGATGTTCAATACATTAGTAGCCAAACGGACTGGAATGCGTCCATCCTAAAACTGATAAATTGCAGTCTATGAAAAATTACAATGCAAAGGCAGTTGCTGCCAAACTTCGCCGCAGGATAGAAGAGTTACTTAAAAATACACCATCAAAAACTAATTTGCATCTTTCAGAACGTGAAATGGTGAATCTTATATATGAACTTGAAGCACATATGGAGCAGTTGGAATTGCAAAATGAAGAACTGAAGCAGGAAAAGTCAATTGCCCAGGAAGCGTCCGAAAAATATATTGAATTATACAACTTCGCACCGACCGGTTATCTTACACTTTCAAAAGAAGGTGCCATAGTTGAGATTAACCTGTGCGCATCTCAAATGCTTGGCAAAGATGGTGCCCGTTTAAAAAATACCCTTTTTGGTTTATTTGTCTCTGAAGATACTAAGCCTATCTTTAATTATTTTCTCTGGAAAGTTTTTACCAGCAGCACGAAAGAAACTTGTGAGGTTACCCTTACTCCAAATGCCAACCGCTCTATTTATACCAGTCTTGCTGGTATCATTAGCAAAAACGAGGAGCATTGCCTTGTAACTGTTATGGATATTACTGATAAAAAGAGAGTTGAAGCAGAATTGGAAAAATGGGCCACAATATTTAAACCTAAAGCAAACTGACAGAATAACCAGTATCCTGAAAACCTCAGGAAGCGACCTTTTGATAACTTGCCTGTACATAATTACCACTCTTTCATTTCCTGCTATTCCCCCTTATAGCCCCAAGACCAGATAATTAATTTAAAGGGAGATAAACAACTTTTTTTGTTTCAAAAGAGGGTTCAGCGAAGAAACTGGTAATTTCGCTGACCTCCACCTTTTTGCTGAAACATAGTATCTCTTCCTCAAAACAACCTCCTTTTAAATAAATAATCCCATTGGGAAGTGAGTTTTGAGAATTTTGGGAAATGTTTTTTTGCACAAGGTTAACAAAGGCGGGAAATGCGGTAACAGCCCTTGAAGCAACAAAATCAAACTCTTCATGAATATCTTCAGCTTTTATTTGAATGGCGATAACATTTTTAAGTCCAAGCTCTTCTGCGATTGTTTTCACTACTTCGATTCTTTTTTGCTTCGAATCAATTAATACAAACTGGCATTCCGGGAATAAAATAGCAAGTGGGATTCCGGGAAAACCACCCCCTGTCCCGACGTCGAGGATCCTGCTTCCCGGCCTGAAACAGACAATTTTAGCAATGGCAAGCGAGTGCAGAATATGGTCTTCATAAAACGAATCAATTTCTTTTCTGGGAATTACGTTGGTTTTAACGTTACATTTACGATAAAGTGAATGAACCCTTTCAAATCTGGAAATTTGATCCGGTGTTAAATCAGGGAAATATTTCTGGATTATGAGCATTTGGTTAAAAAATAATTATAAACTGATCCCGCTATCGCGTAAAGTTCAAATGACATTTATTGTAATCGCTTTTAACCGGCTCCACTCCTGAAACTGAATTCTAAATTTTTCTTCATTATAAAAAGCAGAAGGTTATTTATACCGCAAATGTATATCAGGCACTGTGTTAGAATCGGGTAACATCCGGATATTTCCGTTTATATTCGGATATTTCCGTTTATATTCGTTTCTAATCGGAAATGATTGTAAAAAAACCATTAATATTTCGTATATTGGTCATGAAAAATTTAATGTAGATTTTCGCAGAATTGATTTGATAAGTTTGATAAGTTGTATAAGTTTGAGCCAGGTTACTAATTCAATTATCCTACCAACTACTTAATTATGGAAAATCGGAAATGTCTTGAGTGTTATGAGCAACTGAGAGGCCGGGCCGATCAGAAATTTTGCAGCGACCAATGCAGGAGCTCCTTTAACAACCGGCAATATATGGAGACCAATGGTGTGATCAACACTGTTAACCGGATTCTTAAAAAGAATTACTTCATACTTACCTCACTTGCTTCAGAAGGAAAAACCACTGCAAGCAGAAGCGATTTGCAGAAAAAAGGGTTCCGCTTCGACTATTTTACATATTCCTGTGTTACCCGCTCCAACAAGGTATACTATTATTGTTATGATCATGGATACAGGGAACAGGATAACGACAAGGTAACCATTGTGAAGCAGGCCGCAAATTTAAACCAATCACAATTATGATACGGCTTATTGATGTCCTGTAAAATCACACAACAATTAAATCTACCATCCTAAATAATTATCTCCGTTCCACAAAGAAACGGGATCGAGATGGTCTTTCTCAATTTCTTTAAAGTAGCGGTAATTGCCCACTTTTAAATCAATAGTTGATGCTTCATCACAAACAATCAAGCCGTTAGGATGAAGTTGAAGTGCTGAAATAGTCCACATGTGATTCACTCCTCCCTCAACAGCTTTGTGTAAGGCCCTTGATTTATTATGACCGGTTACCAGAATCAGAACCTCACGGGCATCCAGGATTGTTCCTACGCCAACTGTTAAGGCAAATTTTGGAACTTTTTCCGTATCATCCTTAAAAAAGCGGCTGTTAACTAAAATTGTATCCTGATTAAGTGCTTTATCCCTCGTTCGGGATGATAGACTTGACCCCGGTTCATTAAATGCAATATGACCGTCAGCACCAATTCCACCCAAAAAGAGATCAATACCTCCAACTTCTTTAATACATGCCTCATAACCTGCACATTCATCTTTTAAGCTTTTGGCATTCCCGTCAAGAATATTAACATTTTCAGGAAGGATATCAATATATCTAAAGAAATTATTCCACATAAAAGAGTGATAACTTTGTGGATGATCTTTAGGTATTCCCACGTATTCATCCATATTAAATGTGATCACATTTTTAAATGAAACCTTTCCTTCGAGGTAAATCCCGATTAACTCGTTATAAGTTCCCAGGGGAGTACTGCCTGTCGGAAGCCCCAGCACAAAAGGTTTGGAAGAGATGCGCTCAGATTCGTTTATTCTTTTGGCGATATAGACGGCAGACCATTTTGCTACATTGACTACATCTGGTTGAATAATAAGTCTCATATTTTAAAAGTCAGTTTTTTAAGTTACAAAATTGGCTATTTTTTCCAAATAAACCAGTAATAATTTCTTTCTGAACGGCGATATCTTGATTCGTATAGTTAATTTTGATGCCTGTCAATTCTGTACATGCAAATAAATCATTTAGGTGAAATTGCAGGCGTTCTTACAGCAATTTGCTGGACAGCATCTGCACTATTTTTTTCGTTGGCTACCCGTCGGGCAGGTTCACTCGCCGTTAATATTGCACGCCTGGTGCTGGCAATGGGGATGTTTCTTATCTGGTCAAAAGTTATGCGTGGTTACTGGACACCGTCGGACGCTACTCCTGAAGCATGGAAATGGCTGTCAATATCGGGTTTGGTTGGATTTGTTGCCGGTGATTATTGCCTTTTCAAATCGTATTCATACCAATCAGCAAAGTTATCGATGCTTATCATGTCTCTTGCCCCACCGGTAGCAGCTCTGTCAGGAGCGTTGATTCTGAACGAAAGGCTTACCTCGTTAAATGGTCTTGGAATGGCATTGGTGTTATCGGGGATTGCAATTGTTATTTTGAAACAACCCGAATCGGACACCAATAAAACGCGGTTGAATTATCCGGCTAAAGGTTTGCTCCTTGCACTTGGAGGAGCTATAGGTCAAGGACTCGGCGCAGTTTTTTCAAAATTGGGTATGGGAAATTACGACCCTTTTGCGTCATCGCAGATAAGGGTTATTGCCGGTATTTTAGGTTTCATTTTTATTATTACTGTCGCAAAGGAATGGCGATCAATCGGATTTGCATTAAAAAACAACAGGGCGATGACACCATTGCTGATTGGTTCTTTCTTCGGACCATTTCTTGGCGTATCCCTCAGTCTTTTTGCATTTCAGCACACTTCAGTCGGGATAGCCTCAACACTAATTGCAACAGTTCCCTTGTTTATATTGTTCCCTTCAGTCCTCGTATTTCACGAAAGACTAAACTGGAAGGAAGTCGCGGGAGCAATTCTGGCAGTTGCGGGAATGACCATATTTTTTCTTTGAATGCCTTTTATCAGATTTATTCTCAAAATAAGTGTAATTTTACAGGTTTTAAAGAAAATGGTGAAAGTACACCTTAAAATGGATTAATAAATTTATTATGGCAGGTACCGAACTGTTCGGGGATGAAGAAAGAAAAGAAGTGGCAGATGTACTTCAAACGGGAATATTGTTTCGCTATGGTCATGATGCACAACGAAATGGAGTCTGGAAAGCAAAAACTTTCGAACAAGAGTTCAGCTCCTACCTCGGTGTCAGGCACACACATTTCTGTGCCAGCGGAACTGCTGCCGATTCTTTATCGCTTGCGTGCTGTGGAATAGGATATGGCGACGAAGTAATTGTTCCTCCTTACACTTTTATTGCACCAATTGAAGCTGTTCTTTTGGCAGGTGCTGTTCCGGTCTTCGCCGAAATTGACGAAACCTTATGCCTGAGCCCGGAAGGGATAGAAAAAGCTATTACCCCCAGGACAAAAGCAGTTCTTTTAATACAGGTTTTTGGTTCGATGGCCAGAATGGATGAGATAGTTGACGTATGTGAAAAACACAATCTTGTATTGATTGAAGATGCCGCTCCCGCGCTTGGGGGAAGTTATAAAGGTAAAATGTTGGGCAACTTTGGTAAAATGTCGGCATTTTCATTCGACTACTATAAAATAATCACTGCTGGCGAAGGTGGTGCGGTTGCTACAAATGATGACGAATTATACGATAGGGCACATAAGTATTCAGATCATGGTCATGACCATATCGGGAATGTCAGGGGAGCTGAAAAACATCCAATTCTCGGCTATAACTTCCGGGGATCAGAACTTGGTGCAGCTGTCGTCCTGGCTCAGCTTCGCAAGCTCCCTTATATGATCGGGAAGCAACGGACTCACCAGGGAATACTTAAAAAGGTAATACAGGAATTTCCCGAAATCGTATTGAGAAACGTGCCAGATGAAGAGGGAGATTCGGCTACATTCCTTTCCTTCTTTTTACCCGATCCCGGCAAAGCAGTTAAAGTCTTTAACGAATTCCAGAATGAGGGTATAAATGCCTCATACTGGTATAAGAATAATTTCCATTATCACCGTCAATGGGGACACTTGAAGGAGATGAAATCTATCTTCAATCTTCCGGTCATGATGATGAAACACACTCCGGACTATATTAACATGGAAGTCCCTCAATCAGACGCAATTATGCAAAGATTGATGATGACGCAGATCATGGTAACCTGGAGTATGGAGGAGTTGGAAACACTGACTGGTAAAATGGTTTCAGCACTCAAAAAAGCACTTAAATAATTAACTTATGTTCAGAAATTTAAAGGCGGTCGGAAGAATTCTTTATGGACGGAATAGCTTCGACCAATTGGATGAACTGCTTAGTGAATTACGCGTTGAAAAGGACTCATTTGTTCTTTTTCTGGTAGATGAATATTTTGAAGGTAAAGATTTCTTAAAACGGATTCCGGTTCACCCGCAGGACATTCTTAAAATCATTGATATCACGGAAGAACCCAAAACAAAGACTGTTGACGAAATTGTTTCCTGGGTAAAAACCATTCGGCTGGGATTACCCGTTTCGGTTGTTGGAATTGGCGGTGGCAGCGTCATGGATTATGCCAAAGCTATACGTCTTATGTTTACCAACGAAGGCTCATCTGTACTTTATCAGGGTCTCGACCTGATTAAGAACAAAGGTATTCATTGCACTGTAATACCTACTATCTCAGGTACAGGTGCCGAAGTTTCAATGACAACAGTATTGACAGGACCGTTGAAGAAGCTTGGAATAAAAGGCAACTTTACGCCTGCCGATCAGCTGGTGATTGATCCGGAGTTAATTGGTTCTGTACCTGAACCACAGAGATTTTACACGGCTATGGATTGCTATATTCATAACATAGAAGCTGCGAATGGCTACCGCAAAACAGTAATGGGAAATTCTCTTGGAGCAGAGTCGCTGCGTCTTTGCAGGGATATCTACTTAAATAACGATAGCCGGTCACCCGAAAATGAAGAAAAACTAATGATCGCCTCATATCTTGGCGGACTTTCATTGACCTATTCGGAAGTTGGAGCTTGTCATGCTATTTCTTATGGTTTGGCAACCGTTACAGGAATTCATCATGGTATTGGTAATTGTGTGGTTTTCAATCAACTCGAAGAATTCTATCCTGAAGGGGTAAAAGAGTTCAAAGAGATGTTAAGGGTTAACAAAATCGACCTTCCAACAGGTGTGACTGCCAAATGTACACCTGAAGAGATTGAAAAAATGATCGATGTAACGCTTACTTTAATCTTTATGTGGCAGCATGTTTGCGGCCCCGATTGGGAAAGGATTGTCACGCGTGAAAAACTTCGTGGTCTGCTTATGAAAATGTAAATTATTTATAATGAGGAGAATAATAAAAGTAGGAAATATTGAATGCGGTGCAGATAAGCTTTTTCTGATAGCAGGACCTTGTGTTGTTGAAGATGAGAAAACAATGATGGATACCGCTGAATTTCTGGTTGGCCTCTCGCAACAACTCGATATTCCACTAATCTTCAAATCTTCATTTCAAAAAGACAACCGAAGTTCAGTCGACTTTTATTCAGGACCTGGAATAGAAAAAGGTCTTGCCATACTTCAAAAAATTAAGGAACAATTCAAAGTTCCCTTATTAACTGATATTCATTATCCCGACCAGATTGCTGCCGCAGCTTCTGTTGTCGATGTTATTCAAATACCTGCATATCTTGTGATGCAGACAACATTGGTTGTTGAAGCAGCAAAAACAGGAAAGGTGATCAATCTGAAACATGGACAGTTTCTTGCCCCCGAGAACATGATTAAACCGGTAAAGAAAGTTGAACAAACCGGAAACGGGAATATACTCTTAACCGAAAGAGGTTATACTTTTGGATACAATGACCTTATAGTTGATCCGCGAAGTTTTTATCATTTACGGACCACAGGCTATCCGGTAGTTTTTGATGTGACTCACTCAATTCGCAAATATGGAATTCCAAGCTCAGATCCTGCAGGTGGTTCCAGGGAATATATTCCTACCCTGGCACGGGCGGGAGTAGCAGCTGGAATTGATGGTTTGTTTATCGAGGTACATCCCGACCCAACCAGGGCATTATGTGATGCGGCAAGTCAAATGTGTATAGCCGATGTCACAGAATTCCTTAAACCATTGATAGAAATTCATAATGTTGAAGTGAGAAACAGATATTAAATTTAACTAATTATTGATATGGAATTTTTTCTTGACTCGGCTAACCTGGCTGAAATTGAAGAAGCCCTGAAAACGGGGATCATCGATGGAGTTACCACTACGCCAACGTTTATGCACAAAAATGGCATTACTGATATCGACGGGGCAATCATTAAGTTGTCAAAAATGGTTCCTGTGCTGATGATTGAAGCTTTGGGAGAAACCTCAGAACAGATTGTTGCTGAGGCGCATCGTTTGCTTGACCTTGGACTGGAAAAGAAAAGGACAGTATTTAAAATACCTGTCAATTTCGAAGGTGTTAAAGCATGTAAAAAGCTTCATGATGAAGGTTTTTTAATCAATTTACATCTTGTATACAACATTCAGCAAGCATACATGGCCTTAACGGCCGGAGCAAATTACGTTTGCGTTCTTGTTGGCCGGATGCAGGATCAGGGTCATGATGCTCTTGGTCTGATCAAACAAATTGTAACGGTCATAAAGGAATATAACTATGATTGTAAAGTGATGTTTTCGTCGGTCAGATATCCTGAACATATTAAGGATGCCCTTGCTCTTGGCGCACACAACATTACCCTTCCCTGGAGCATTATGAAAAAACTTGCAGATAACCACCTGACAAAATTAGGCACCGATCAGTTCTTTCAGCATACCCGTCTAATGACAATTAAGGTAAAGAACGTTATATCAGAAGCAAACCCGGTTGTTGATTCTGAATGCAAGGTTCTTGATGCGCTCCTGAAAATGACTGACTCAGGAATGGGCGCGGTATCCGTAGTAAACAAAGATGGAAAGCTTGCCGGAATATTCACGGATGGTGACTTGCGCCGGCAGATGCGCAAATTAGGGGAACAAATCCATACAGCTTCGGTTGGCGCCTGCATGACTTCAAATCCTATTTCCATTGAGGGTGATGCCTTCCTGCAAAAGGCCGCAGACATTTTTAATGCCCATCAGGTCGATAACATTATTGTCACTGAAAACGGAATGCCTGTTGGAATGCTCGATATCCAGGATATGGTTAAGCTCGATTTAATGAATTAGTGCCTGATCAATTCATCTATCACTTTCCCTGTAACTGAAACAGGCGGTGAAATCCCTAGAAAAGCTGCAATTGTTGGGACAACATCTGTAGCATTCGTTCTGCACAATGTAGTTCCTTTTGTAATACCAGCACCATACCAAACCAGTGGTACCTGATTGTTATCTGTGTAGTCAAGAGGATTAAACTTGTCTTTTGGCTGCCAGCCTTCTTCGTATTTTATCATTACATCACCCGAACGTTTAATATGATAATTATTCTGAAAAGGTTCGAGCGGTCCACCAGGATAATTATTTGCTTCAATTTCGAGTGCCGCCTTGGCATAAGCAATTCCTTCAAACTGATTTAAAAAAGAAGCAACAGTCACCTGGAATTCCTGAAGATTCAATTTCTTTTTATCGATTAGTTCATGATTAAGATAAATCTGCTGATTTACAAATAATTCGACCCAACTTGCTTCACCGTATTTGATGTTCAGATATGATTTGAGTAACGCAACTGCACTTTCAGGATTGAAAATACCCGCAGTCATACGATATTTGTCTTTCATATAATCAGCCGGATATGAAATACTGGTCAAACCTGTCAGATAAATAAGAATATTGTCAGTTCCATATCCGTCTTCAATATATTTCAGCAAATCAGCAATTTCCTTATCTAACCGAATATATGTGTCCTGCATCTCAACAGAGAAAGGCCCAAATGAATATCTTTCATAATCCATGGATGAGAAAACTACAGTCAGAAGATCCGGAATAAGGTCGTAGCCGAGTTGTTCTTTTGGAATCATCTGAAGGGTAAAATCTTTTACAATAGTGTTACCCCATGGGGTGGTCTTAAGTATTTTATAACTTCCGCCGGATTCTTTTCTTAATTTACCCATATCGTATGGGAAAATGGAGTATTTTCCGAAATATCCCGTTTCTTTAATATACGAATCTGAAATACTCTCGGCATATGACATATTATCCCTTAATGTTGTCCAAGCCATCCCGAAATATGTGTCTGCCATTTTAAACTCATTATAATCAAAGGCCCACTTTGGAAACGCTTCGACATAATATGAACTCGAAATCATTTTACCAGTCAATTTATCAAACCAATATGCACCATCAGCAGCATGACCAGCAGCAAAAACTGCTGAATT
>Ga0247840_10009721_pt1 | contig 12292 bp, 10 predicted proteins | sample LaCruzMarch2015__FD_192404 | JGI IMG/M metagenome (GOLD analysis project Ga0247840, IMG submission 192404) | Freshwater microbial communities from meromictic Lake La Cruz, Castile-La Mancha, Spain - LaCruzMarch2015_17m | ecosystem: Environmental > Aquatic > Freshwater > Lake | place: Spain...
GGTCCTGTAGCTCCTGTATTTGCAGCTTCTCCTGGTTCTCCTTGAGGTCCAGTAAATCCGGTTGGTCCTGTAGAACCTGTTGGACCTGTACTTCCGGTTGATCCAGTAGGACCTGTAGAACCAGTACTTCCAGTTGGTCCGGTAGGACCTGTAGCTCCTGTATTTGCAGCTTCTCCTGGTTCTCCTTTTGGACCTGTAAATCCAGTTGAACCAGTTGGACCAGTTGGTCCTGTAGAACCAGTACTTCCAGTTGATCCGGTAGGACCTGTAGCTCCTGTAGAACCTGTTGGCCCGGTAGCTCCTGTATTTGTAGCTTCTCCTGGTTGACCTTGAGGACCAGTAAATCCGGTTGGACCTACATCTCCTGTATATCCTTTCTCTCCTGTTGGACCTGTAAAACCTGTTTCTCCTGTAAAACCTGTAAATCCAGTTGGTCCAGTTGCACCTGTATTTGTAGCTTCTCCTGGTTCACCTTGAGGACCTGTAAAACCTGTATCTCCTTGAAAACCAGTTGGACCAGTTGCACCTGTATTTGTAGCTTCTCCTGGTTCACCTTGAGGACCTGTAAAACCTGTATCTCCTTGAAATCCTGTTGGACCAGTAGCACCCGTATTTACAGCTTCTCCTGGTTCTCCTTGAGGTCCAGTAAATCCTGTTGGACCTACACTTCCTGTATCTCCTGCAGGTCCAGTAAAACCTCCAGATCCAGTTGCTCCCGTAGGTAAATAAACCCATAATATACCATCATTAGTGCTTATTAAAACTTGACCTGTTAACCCACGTGAATATTCTTTATCACATATAGCCACCGGCCTTATACAATCTGGTTTTATTTCTAATACTCTTTGAGTACCAGTTCCACCTGTAATTCCTGTACCTTGTACATAAAAATACATTTCTGAGAAATACTCTCCTGTTTTATTATCATATATATTTGTTTGAATCTTACCAAATTCTGTTAATTCATAAGAATCATTAGGTACTTTAAATGTTATTTTTGATGTATTGTTATTACATGACATTTTATTAAAATTCAAGATATTTAAATTAAATATAAAATAAATCTTTCCCTCACAAATAAAATTAAAATTCTTTAATTTTATTCTTATTCTTATTAAATAAATGTCTAGAAATAAAGTTAATTTTTGGTTAGAAGATTTTAAATCACTTTTTGATGATATCATCATTATCCCTCAAAACAGATATTCTCTAGAAGAAAGATTTAACATTCTAACTCGTCTAGTTATCATTATTTCACTTTTATTAATGTGTTTTATGAACTTCAAATACGGTTTAATGTTTTTATTAATTTCATTAATCCTTATCATCTCCATCTATTACAGAGATAGTAAAGATAGTAAAGATATTATTATTCAAGAAAATTTTCAATTTAGAAATAATCTATCTATTGATAAAAAAATGGAATTTGATCCAAAATTATATTTAGACAATGTTTACAATCAAGTAAAAACTCCCACTACTTTCCCTGCTGAATCTAAACTTTTTTGCACTCCTCAACAATTTTTGACTAATAATCAATCCCAATGGAGTCTTAATCAACAACTAGCTAATGGTACTTCCTTTGTCAGTGAAATTAATTGTGCTCCCACTACTATTCTTACTCCTCAAACTCAAACTCCCAAATTAGTTAATAAAAATACTCTTAAACCTCCTATTATTGCTCCTCCTATTTGGGATTTACCCTCTTGGAGAGACAATGACTTTGTCAATTACTCCAGAATTAATGACCAAAGAATGATGGATAAATATCGTTCCGGTTATTATGTTCAACAATGTCCTTGTGAAGACTGGAGTAAATCTGATCACTCTCAATGTAAAATGAATAAAAATAATAAAAACAACGAAGTAATTATTGAAAATTATAATGGTGCTTCCAACTCTAAATCTCACTTTTATCAAAAAGATAATATTTCACCTATTCAATATCCTCAAGCTAAACCTTATCCTTATGTTGAAAGTGTTGATATCATCGAAGATCAACCTTATTTACAACCTGGAGACATTTTAACTGTAGCCGGTTATAATCCTAATAACTTAAAACATAATCTACCCAGTAATAGTGCTTTTGGTAATTGTGAAAAACAACCAGCTTTTAATGAATATAATAAAGACCTTTATACTCAAACTATTCAACCTGGATTTTATTCCCGTTCTCAAATTATTGAACCCATCTCCAGTAATATTGGTATCTCATTCGATCAACAATTTTTACCCACCACTCTTGAACAAGAAGGTAACGATTTCACTTTTATTGAACATGATCCTCGTCAGTTTAAACCTGGTAAAAGATCTCTTTATACTCAAGGTGTCTCGCAAGATAATGTTTATGATCCTAGATCTAATGGATATGGTACTAATTATCGTTCTTATGTAGATCGTTTAACTGGACAACCAAGATTCTATTATGATGACATAAATGCCATTCGTCGACCTAACTTTATTGTGCGTTCTAAAATAGATACATTTGATTTTGGTGAAACTTATGGTCCTATGAGAGACGATGCTACTATCAATAGAAACGATTGTAATATTAGAGAGAAAACTCATCAAAAATTTTTAGATGATTCTATTGGTTTTAGAACTGACTTACAACAATCTTTGATGAGAAAACGTAATGCTGAAATGTGGCAATTAAGAAAATTCCCTCTTAGTCGTGCTGGGCAAAGTGTGAATCGTGGTGGAGCTGGTGGAGCTAGAGGAGCAAATGGTGGAACCAATGCTTAATTAAATTTTTATTTAAGTAATAAAAATTTAAGTATATTAATAAAATGAATTGTAATCTTCGAAAATATGATTGTTTAGATAACTCATTCGATGGTGTAGACACTTTAAACATTCCTAAAACTGGTACTCTCTCTTCTTGTCCTGGTTGTGCCAATTGTCAATATGATCACAAACCTTGTGGAAATACAAGATATCAGATTTGTCAACCTGAATTTGCTTACACAAGACAAAATAATGACCCTCTAAGTTGTATTAACTATGACTTTTCTTGTGTTGATAATATAGTTTATAATAAAAGTTTACAACCAAGTCTTCAGGAAAACCCTCAAGAAGACATTGCTTTAAATAATTCCTTTGGTTTAAAATATACTCCTGGGTTTTTCCCAACTAACACTGCTTGTGGTACTGGTTTTACTACTATTTTTGATCCTCGTCTTGTAAGAGCCGATGGACAAAAAATCACTCTTGATCGTCCTCCTCTCTGGGGGCAAGTTCCTTTGGACAAAATTTATGATAAACAATTTCAAGGATATGGTAAAAATTATAAAGGATATAGAGACATAAATACTGGACAAATTCAATATTATTTCGACAAAGGGGACGCCAATGCTTATTTTCAACCTCTATATGTTATTCAAAGTGATGTAACCCATCGTGTTTTCAAAGACCCTATGGATTCTTTAAAGGTATATTATGATAAAAAACCTATAAATGAAACATTAAGAAATGTTAGTGATTATCAAGATACTCGTGATACTCTTTCTTTTAGAGAAGACATTATGTCTAAACAATCTGAAAAAATGAATAGAAATGATTGGACAAGAAGATGGATTTCTCCTGTTCAACAAAATCAAAAATAAACTTATAACTCTTCAATCATCTTTTGACAAATATTTTTTGATTCTTTATAATCAGTATCCATGAATGAACACATATTTTTAACTATTTCTCTTCTACTTTCTGAGTTGGAAATTAAATTTTTAATTAAACCTATAATCATCTTTCTTCTTTCATCTTTTTCAAATTTTTGATTATTTTTTCTTTCAAGATGATGAATCTCTTTATCCACTATTTGATAGGTTTTAATAAACATCAAAGTAGTTTTAATCTCATCCCAATCTTTAAAATATTCTTCTATAAACAATCTTGTCATATTATCATTCATGATATAATCAATAAGATTAAAAAAATTGTTATAAACAATCTCATTCTCACCTTTTTTAACTAACTCTTTAACAAAATTTTGATCTTTGATAACAATTTCTTTTTCCATCTTTTTTATAATTCTCTAAATTATAAAAATTCATTTTTAAATTTTCTTCTCTGCTGGTAAAACCATACTTAATTGTTTAGTAAATCCATTACAATTGGCTGTCAATATTTGTAAATCTGTTATCCCATTAATCATTTTATTATGATAATAATCCTTCTTCTCTTGAGACCAATTCTTTTCATTTTCTATCCTATTATAAATCTCTTTAAATTTTTGTTTTTGTATATCCTTATCTTTTTCACTTTGTATATCCTTTAACTCATCATTAATTTCATCATCCTCTAAATCACTATCATCAAAATCTTCTAAATCTGTATCTTCATCTTCAAATCCAACATAATCTTCATCATCTTTACGATTCTTTTTAGGTGTTGGTGGTTTAGTTTTTACTTCTTCTTTGGGATAATGTATGTCTTCAAACTCTTTCTTTCTTTTTAATGCAATCTTTTCTGCTACCGGTGCAATAGAAGAAACTAAATTAAAAGCTTTAGCATCCTTTATAATTTGATTATTTTCATCCTTGTACTTTATAATTTGTCTACTTTTATCATTACAAAAAGCAAGTGGTCTTCCATTTTCATCAGTTAAGAGTTTTTTAGCAACTACATTAGCCAGTCCTTTTTGACCTTTGTAAATGTCTTCTAACTTTAAGTTTTGATCAAAGACTTGATAGATATGTTCTGGAGATAAGTTGATAGGTTGAAGATGATTATAAGTAGTATTAATTGAATTGTTTTCACTTTTGTTATTTATGGTTGTTGGTTTATCAATTGCTTTATTACATAATTTAATCAATTTATCTTGTAATTCATTTATTTGTTTTTGAAGATCTATATTATTTTGTTTTTGTTCTTTTAATATTGTTTCAAGTTCTTTTATTTTCAAATCTTTTTGAAGAATTATATCATCATAATCTTCTGTTTTTTTATGTATTTGATATTCAATACAACTTTCATAATGCATATTTAATTTATTTTTTACAGTAAATGTTTTATTACAATATTTACAAGGATAATTATTAATATTATTATTTTGATCTCTATTATTTATACAAAATTTTGCTGATTTAATATGGGTATTTAAATTATATTTTGATTTAAATTTACTATTACAAAATTCACAACTATATTCCATTTTATTTATAATTACCCATTTAAATATTTTTTACTTTTTTTGGAAAAAAAAGTAAAAAATATAAATTATAATATTTAGTCTTAATTTTATTCTTCATAATATTAAAAAAATCTATTACATTTTAATCTATAAAATAAGAATGTTTTATTTTTTTTTATAATTTTTTACTATTTTTTTTATTTTTTACCTAAAAAGGAAAAAATTCGTAAAATTTATTTTTTTTTATACTGAAATTTAGATTAATATTTTTTATAAAAAATTAATTTTTTAAAAACTGAAAATAATCTTAAAAAAATTCAACACATTTTAAAAAAAAAATGTGTGTGTGTTAAAAAAAATTTTTAATATAAATCGAAAATTTCAAAATCATAAATTAAAAAAATTAATAATATTAATAAAATTTTATATTTTATATGTAAAATTTTTATTTAATCTGTTTGTAAATATTTTTTTTTAAAATTAATTAAAAGTGTAAATCAATATTTTTTTATTTTTTTACAATTTTTTACCTAAAAAGGAAAAAATTCTTAAAAAATAAAAAATAAAAGACTGAAATTAACCTGGTTTTGTTTAAATTTTATTATTTTTTTTAAAAACTGAAAATAAACTGGAAAAAATTCAACACATTTTCGGAAAAAAATGTGTGTGTGTTAAAAATTTTTTATTTATAAATCCAAAATCTGAAAATTTATAAAATGTTAATTATTAAAAATTTAAAATATATTATAATTAATACATTTTAATAAAATATAATTTCAATAATTTTTTTGAAATTTCAAAAAAAATGAAGAAATGCGTTGAAACTTCAACCGAATTGTTGAAATATTAGCAATATCTCAAACATTTATACTTCAAATTTATCATTATCATTTTTTTTTACAATTTATTACGATAAGCATTCCAAGTATAATTAGCGAGATATTTACCTATTTCCACAGCAGCTTGATGATCGGGAAGGATATGAATACCTCCATACAATCTTGACCAACCGGCACTTTCAATCATATCATCAAAAGTTTTAAAAGCCAAAAGAACTCTTGTATATTTAGAGGTATCATAATTTAAATAAGGAGGAAAGTTAGATTTAATTTCATTCAAAACGTCAATAGAACTATTTTGATTAAAAGGAATAGTTCCAGGAGTCATAATTTGAGGAATTTGATTACTACCAATATAAGTTGCAAGCATAGTGGCTGCAGCTGCACTACAAGTAGAATGTCCAGAAATAAATCCAGGGAAAGGAGGAGTAATAAAAGTGGGATCTTGATAAGGTAAAAATCCTTGATTAGGATCAGATGTATCGACAGTTCCAGTTTTACTATTATTTCCTCTCCATCCAGTAAAAGTAGTTCCAACAGTGCTTCTACGAAGATAAGTTACAGGTCTTTCAGCAGCATAGATTCTTTTGACATCCCAAGCACAAATAAAAGCATTAACCAAAGCAGCATTAACTAAAAATAAAAGTTCAATACATTGTTTTTCAGTATATCCTAAACTACGAATAAACACTCTAGTCAAAAAGTTCCATTTTCCACAAGGTTTAGCAGTTTCATAACCATCTTCCCAAAACTCAGCAATGAATTTTTCTCTAGGAGTAAGAGTTCCATTCAAAGAGAGAACATCATTCATCTTCGAAGCTAAATTACTTCCAGAAAGTTGAGGAGAATATGTATTTAGAGTATTTTGGATGGAAGTTGGGAAACCAGAAATGTTAGTTCCAGTAGAACCAATACGTTGCCATTCATAACCAATTACACCTCCCCAGTTAGGAGTAGCATATCCTTGAGTTTTTGCATAACTACCTGTACCCCAGGGAATATTCCAAGAATTATAATAATAATCACCATTTACTTTTTGAGGAATGGTTGCACCTCTCCATTCACCATCAACAGGAGAAACAGGAGCGACATAAGTTGAAGTCCAAGTAGGATTAGTTGCAGTGGCAGAATAATCTTGAATAGCTTGATTCCAATATGAATCAGTTTGAGAACTAATCCAAGACTCTGCAGCTGAAGAAATAGAGGAAGAGACAGAATTCTTAAAGTCTAAGATTTCTTTAGCATTACTTTCAATATTTCTTGCTTGATCAGGAGCAACAACAATAGCATTATTAATCTTAAGTAAAAGATAATATAAACCATGATGAATAATATCCATATTGACAGAAAGACTGGTAGGATATGTTAAAGAATAAGTAAACCAAGAAGGAAAGATATTGGTATTTTCTTTTAAAACAAGGGTAAGATACATTTGATAATACCACATTTGGAAGATATAAAAATATCGGGAAGTAATGGTAGGAGGTAAATCAGTTTTAGTACTATCAAGTTCAGAGCAAGGGTTTCTATTGGAATGAATTACTTCAATTAATTCATTCCAAAGAAGAGGTACATAACAGTTTGTTGTTCTGTTATAGGTATTAGTTTGTTCAAGATTTAAAGTCGAAACATCAGAATTCAAACTAGATACATTACTATCGGTTGTAGTTAAGTCTCTGTTTAAATCTTCAATTAATGGAATTAAGTTTCTCAAAGGGTTTTCAACACTAAAGCCACTCATTTATTAAAAGAAAAATAATATTTAAAGATTTTATTCAATAATTTCAATTAGTGAATCTGGATGTATAGAATAATTATTATAGTTTTGAAAAAAATTAATGAATGGTAGATGACCAATTAAACCTATTTGATGATTATCATCGATAGATGATGTATTTGACAAAATTGTATAACATTTTTTGTGACATGCATAAGCAATGGCCAAAGGGGCACTTAAGTTTCCTACAAAAAATTTACAATTGTAAATATATTCAACCATTTCATCTATATTATAAACTAATAATAATTTAATATTATCATTTCTATAAATATTTTGTTTAAAATTTTCATATTGAGATATATTATTACATATAAAAAAAGTTTCATATTTATCCACAATTTTTTGTAAAAAATTCCAATCCAATACATTATTATGTCTTAAATTGGAATTATTAATAAGAACAACATCTTTTGGATTATTTTTAATGTCAATCCATTTATGCTTTCCCCAACTATCAATATCATATTGTGAATTGAAAATATCAAACCAATTTGCTTTATATAACAAAGGGTTATGTCTCCATTCAGATAAATTTATATCATAAGGTTCTCCATTCCATATCAAAAAGTCTTCAATATATTCGAGTGATTTAATTAAATTATAAACATCATTGTAAGTGTTATTTACTCCATTTAAAAATCTTTCATCTTTTTCTGTTAAATATAATATACCTTTTCTTCCAGTTTTTAAAAAATTTTCATAAATAATGCTTAATTGATGAATAAAATCTCCAAAACTTCCAGATGATAAATAAGAGATTGATGGAAGTTTAAAAATATCTTTTTCATATATTTCATATTGAATATCTTCTATATTTAAATCAAATTTTTCCTGATTATAATTTATATTTAAATTAAAAAAGATATTTTTTAATGTGTCAATAAGTTCTTCTTTAATATAAATATTTAATACATCATATTTAACAGACAAATAAAATATTTTTTCAATATCTATTTTCTCGTTAATGTTAAAATTAATTGAATTATTACTATAACTTTTTTGTTCTTTTAGATTACTCTTTTTATTTATAATATTTTTAACTCTAAATCTGTCTTGATTTAAATCAAAAATAATTGATGATATCTTAGCATAATTATCATTAGTATAATGTAAAGATTTAATTTCATCTGTGTAGAACCATATTTTTTTATTAATATATTTTAAAATATTATAATAGTATATATTTTCATTTTTTAAAATGACTGCTTCACTTAAAGCTTCTAATTCTTTTGTAATTTCAAAAAGTTTATTTTCATTTTTTATTAATTCTTTTTTGATTTCTAAAATAGAATATTTATCTAATAATTCTCCATCAGAAACCTCTATTAACATTTTAAATTATTAACAACAAAACTTTAAATTAGTTGTTTTTAACTTAAAGATATGTTAATAATTTAAAATGTATTTTGGACAACATAGTGAAGATATATATTTAGATGCTTTATTTCCAGGAAAAAAAGACGGTATTTGTGTTGATGTTGGAGCTTATGATGGCATTGGAGGTAGTAATACTTATCATTTTGAGTTAAAAGGATGGAAATGTTTATGTGTTGAACCAATTCCATCAGTTTTTGAAAAATGTAAAAATATTAGAAAAGAATGTTTTAACTGTTGTATTGGAGAAAAGGATGAAGAGAGTAAATTATTTACAGTTTTTGAATTAACTGGAAATAATCTTTCGGCTATATCATCTTTACAACCAGATGAAAGATTAATAGAAAGTCATAAACATCTTATTGAAAATATAATAAAATGTAATGTAAAAGTACGTTCATTAACCAGTTTATTAGATGAAGTAAATTTTCCAATTGATATAGATTTTGTATCTATCGATACTGAAAATACCGAATTAGATGTGTTAAAAGGTTTCGATTTAAATAAATATAATGTTAAAGTGTTTGTTATTGAAAATAATTTTGATGAACCTTTTATCGAAGAATATTTAAAAACTTATAATTATAAGAAGATTAATCGTATTGCTGTTAATGATTTTTATATTAAAAATTAACTATTTTTAATCCATTCTATTGTTTTTTCTAAACCTTCATCAAAATTTATTTGTTCTTTCCATCCTAAACTTCTTAAAGATTCTGAATTGATTGAGTAACGATAATCGTTAAACAATCTATCCTCTACAAAATCTTTTAAATCTTTATTTTTATTTAATTTTTCAGACAAGATATCAAAAACTTCTAAAACAGAATATTCATTAGATGTTCCAATGTTATATGTATGACCAATTTCACCTTTAAAGAGGATAGTTTCTACTGCTTGACTTACATCATCAACATAAATAAAATTTCTTCTACTTTCTCCTTGACCATGAATTGTACATTTTTCATCTTTTAATAAAGATGTAATGAATTTAGAGATTAGTTTTTCGGGATATTGACCTGGACCATAAACATTATTTCCTCTTGTTATGATGATAGGTAATTTATAACTATAATAATAGCTTTTTACTAAAAATTCTGCTCCAGCTTTAGTAGCTGCATAAGGATTAGTTGGATTTAATAAGCTTTTTTCTGTACATCCTTCATGATTTAAGTCGACTTCTCCATATACTTCATCTGTTGATATATGAATAAATTTTTTAATATTACCATAAACCCTACAACACTCTAAAAGATTATGTGTTCCTAAAATATTATCAATGGTAAACTGAATTGAATTACCAAAAGAGTTATCAACATGTGATTGAGCAGCAAAGTGAATAACAGTGTCAATTTGATAGCTTTTTAAAGTTGTCATTAAGATGTGAGTATTATTTAAATCACTTCTAACAAGGACATAATTATTCTCTTTATTATTGATGTAATTAGGATTAGAACAATAATCAACTTTGTCATAATTTATAATCACACAATCAGGATATCTTTGATGAAAATGATTTATAAAATTTGATCCAATAAATCCACATCCACCTGTAATGAGAATATTTTTAACCATTTTTAATTTAAAATCATATTTATAAATTAAAATATGCGTATTTTAATTTATGGTCATAAAGGTTGGATTGGTGGTATGTTAATTAATGAATGGAAGGAAAGATATCCTGAAGATGAACTTATTTTTGGAGAAGCACGTGTAGAATATCAAAATAAAGCGGGTGTATTATCAGAAATTACATTATATAATCCAGATAGAATTGTGTGTCTTTTAGGAAGAACATCTGGAAAGATTGGAGACAGAAATATTCCTAATATTGATTATCTTGAAGAGAAAGGAAAACTTTATGAAAATGTAAGAGACAATTTATTTGCTCCTCTTTTATTGGCTATCATTTCAAATAGATTAAATATTCATCTTACTTATGTTGGAACAGGTTGTATTTTTAGTAGAAATACCAAAGAAAATGATTATATTTATACAGAAGAAGATTTTCCAGATTTTTGTGGAAGTAGTTATTCAGCAGTTAAAGGTTTTACAGACCAATTGATTCCAATGTTTGAGAATGTTTTAAATGTTAGAATTAGGATGCCAATTACAAAAGATTATAAAGATCCTAAAAGTTTTGTTTCTAAAATTATTGGTTTTGAAAAGATTTTCAGTATGCCTAATTCAATGACATATTTACCTGATATGATTCCTTTACTTATTCGATTAAGTGTGATGAAAGAGACAGGAACCATTCATCTTGTAAATAAAGGAGGAATTTCTCATTCAGAAATTTTAAATCTTTATAAAGATAAAGTTGATCATAATCATACTTTTGAAGAGATTGATGGAGAAGCATTAGAAAGATTATTAAAAGCACCTCGAAGTAATAATATCTTATCTACAGATAGATTAGAAAAGTTATTTCCAGGGGAAGTAAGGGAAATTAAAGAGTGTGTTGAGGAAATGTTTAAGAAATACTAATTAAATATTTTTCTTTTTTGAATATAAACGAAACGATATGATATATTTAATAATAACTGCTACTATAAATAATAAAGTAGGAGTTGTAGACTATGAACACAGAAAAAAAAGATATTTAGATTCAATAAACGAAGCTATAAAATATGCAAAAATGTATAACATTAAACCTATAGTTGTTGAAAATAGTTGTAAAAATTCATATATTGATAATTTGGAATGTGATGTAATATATACCGATAGTAAAGAAATTATTAAACATAACAAAGGTATTAATGAATTAAATGATATAAAATATATTATTAGTAAATATAACATGAATGACGATGATATTGTTATAAAATTAACAGGTAGATATAAATTACTAAGCGATGATTTTTTTAAACTAGTATCAATCAATAAAAATTATGATTCTTTTTTAAAATTTTTTAATGTTTGTACTTTACAAAATCATCCTAATCTTGATGATTGTGTACTTGGATTATATGCAATCAAAGCAAAATATATAAAATCTTTTGATTTTAAAGGTGATACTTCACCAGAAATAGAGTTTGCATTATTCAATAAAGAAGTTATTATTCCCGATAAATTGTATAATGTTCAACATTTAAATCTAGAATGTTGTTTCGCTGATAATTTAAGAATACTTGTTGTATAATAAATATATATTTATAAATTTTATAT
>Ga0247840_10009722_pt1 | contig 12291 bp, 6 predicted proteins | sample LaCruzMarch2015__FD_192404 | JGI IMG/M metagenome (GOLD analysis project Ga0247840, IMG submission 192404) | Freshwater microbial communities from meromictic Lake La Cruz, Castile-La Mancha, Spain - LaCruzMarch2015_17m | ecosystem: Environmental > Aquatic > Freshwater > Lake | place: Spain...
TTGATGAAGTTCTGGAAATACGGCAGGCCGTACTTGGCGGTCATGGCAAAGAGCCGGTCCGCGTTCTCACTCTCCCAGGGGAAGTCCGGGGTGATGTTGTAGGTCGGGATCGGGAAGGTGAAGATCCGGCCCTTGGCATCGCCCTCCGTCATCACCTCGATATAGGCGCGGTTGATGACGTCCATCTCGGCCTGGAGGTCGCCGTAGGTATAGGGCTGCTCCTCGCCCGCAATCACCGGCACCTGATCGCGCAGGTCCTCCGGGCAGACCCAGTCGAAGGTGAGATTCGTAAAGGGCGTATTGCCGGTGATGAAGGTCTTGCCGTTGCGGCGTGCCACGAAGGTGCCGTTACGGGTCGTCGGGCACCAGACCTTGCCCTGGTAAGGGCGACGCTCGATGAGCTGGATATAGGTCTCGCGGTTGCGGATCAGGTTCAGTACATGGACACCCGAGTCCTTGCGCGTATAGACGCTGCTGCCGTAACCGGCCAGGGTACACAGCTCCTGGAGGGCATCCAGGTTGTCGCGATCGTTGGTGTAGATCCGGGTGCGGCCGTTCGGCTCGATACTGCCATCACCCTTGATGTAGGTGTCCAGGAAAAGCTGGATCTGGCGGACGGATAGGGTGCGGACGACAGCCGGAACGCATTTGCGTTCCAGATGGCCCAGCACGAAGTCGCTGCTTTCCTGGTTCAGGCGGTAGCGGTAGACCGGGTCGTTCGCATAGGTCCCGGTCTTCTCCAGCAGGTGATAGGAGAGGCCCAGTTCTTCGAGCAGCCAGGCGATCTCGGCCGCGTTTTCCGGATGGCCGGTCGATTGGAACAGGCTGATCCGGCGACGCCCGGCGCTGAAATCGAAGTTCCCCTCGGCGACCACCCAGGCCAGCAGCATCACCACCCGGTCGTCGATCTCAACCGTCGAATCGGTCTCCCAGGCGTTCGGGATAATCACCGGCGACTTGAGTGCCGCAACGGCTTCGATGTCTTCCAGGACCCATCGGTTATCGCTGTTGAACACCTTGCGCAGGACCTTGTGACCCGGGGTGATCCATTGCTCCTGGGTGCGGTTGCGCAGGACGTACATCTCGCCGTCGAAGTCATAGGCCTTCACGGCCAGCGGCTCCAGATACTCCAGGCGATTGTTGCGCCAATCGAAGGTCGCGATGCGCTCGCCCGCCTGAAGCTGATCGTAGCGCTTCCAGCCGTGTTCGGTCAGACACTCGGTCTGCGCATCGACGCACTGGGTCCCCCACCGCGACGGCACATTCAGGTTATAGATCAATTCCTGGATGCATTGGCGGACCTGGGCATAGTCGAGCCGGTCCGTCCGCACGAAGGGGGCCATATAGGTATCGAAGCTGGAGAAGGCCTGGGCGCCCGCCCACTCGTTCTGCAGGGTGCCCAGGAAATTCACGATCTGGCCCACGGCGCTCGACATGTGGCGCGGCGGCCCCGCCTCCACTCGCCCGGGTACGCCGTTGAGCCCCTCGTGCAGCAGGGTGCGCAGCGACCAGCCGGCGCAGTAGCCGCAGAGCATGTCCAGATCATGGACGTGGATGGAGCCGTCGCGGTGGACCTCGCCGATCTCGGGCGGGTAGACGTGGGACAGCCAGTAGTTGGCGATCATCTTGCCCGAGGTGTTGAGGATGAGCCCGCCGAGCGAGTAGCCCTGGTTGGCGTTGGCGGCCACCCGCCAGTCGGAGCGGTCCAGGTACTCGTCGATGGAGGCGGCCACGTCCACCAGGGTGCGGGTGTGGTCGCGCAGCCGGGTGTGCTGTTCGCGGTAGACGATGTAGGAGCGGGCGGTTTCGAAGTGGTTGGCCGCGATCAGCGTCTGCTCCACCACGTCCTGGATCGCCTCGATGTCCGGCGCCTTGGTGTGGCCGAAGCGGTGGGCCAGCACCTTGACCACCTGGGCGGTCAGCAGGCGCGACTCCATGTCGCCGTACTCCCCGCTCGCCTGGCCGGCGCGCAGGATGGCGGACTCGATTTTCCCGGCATCGAAGGGGACTTCCAGGCCGTCGCGCTTGAGGACCCGCAGGGGCAGGCTGGCGATGTTGGTGTGCGCGGTCCCCATGGCAGGCCCTCCCCCAGTGAAATACTATATTTTGTGTCGGCGACTGTTCTGGACACAGTATATAGGGGGGGGATGCTCAGGGCAAGACAACTGGGACGCTCACCCCAGGGGGTCTGCGGGCGCTGGAAATTGGGTGCACGGAGGGACTTTCTAGGATGAAGGATGAAGGATGAGGGGGTCAGGAGAGGCTGGAAAATGGGGGCACGGAGGGCCCTTGGGCGAATTTTCCGCGGAAAATTGGTCCCTACGATTTTGCAGACGATTGCAAAACCGGTTGCCAGCCGCTTCGCTCAAGAACAAGTATCCGTCTTGTTTTATATTTCCTGAGATAACTAAAATAACGCTCAGCGTTATTTTAGTTTCCAGCGTGGAGTGGCAGGCATGAGACAGTTCCAGTCAGGCAGCCTCGTGGACCAGGGGACCTACCGCAGTTTCTCGCCCACCCCGCTGGATCGCCCCTGGCAGATCGACGACATGGACCTGATCCACCTGCTCAGTCAGGCCGACCGGGAACTGGGCCGGCTGGACATGTTCTCGAACCATGTCCCGAACCTGGACCTCTACATCCGGATGCACGTACTCAAGGAGGCGACCCAGTCGAGCCGGATCGAGGGGACCCGCACCAATATCGCGGAGGCCCTGCAGGAGCGTGAGGAGATCGCCCTGGACCGGCGCGACGACTGGGAAGAGGTTCAGAACTACGTGACCGCCATGAACGAGGCGGTCGCGCGCCTGCCCGACCTGCCGCTGTCCTCCCGCCTGATCCGCGACACCCACCGCACCCTGCTGCAAGGGGTACGCGGCCGCTACAAGCAGCCCGGGGAGTTTCGACTGAGCCAAAACTGGATCGGCGGGGCCGACATCGACGACGCCGTTTTCGTCCCGCCGCTGCACACGGAAGTTCCCGACCTGATCGCCGACATCGAGCGTTTCGTACACAATGAGACCTACCGGGTACCGGATCTGATGAAGATCGCCCTGGTGCACTACCAGTTCGAGACGATCCACCCCTTCCTGGACGGCAACGGTCGCGTGGGCCGCCTGCTCATTACCCTCTATCTGGTGAGCAAGGGGGTCCTCAAACGGCCGGTCCTCTATCTCTCGGATTTCTTCGAGCGCAACCGCGGGCTCTATTACGACAACCTGATGCGGGTGCGCGAGCATAACGACCTGCTTCAGTGGCTCAAGTTCTTCCTGGTCGGGGTGACCGAGACCGCCCGTAGCGGCGTGACCACCTTCGACGCCATCCTCAAGCTCCAGCGCGAGACGGACACCCGGATCGCGACCCTGGGTAGCCGTGCCCCCAAGGCCCGCCAAGTCCTCGACTATCTGTACGGACAACCACTGGCCGACGCCGCCCGGATCGGCGCGGCGGCGGGACTCTCCCCGGCTTCTGCCTACAGGCTGATCGCCGATCTGGAGCGGCTGGAGATATTGAAGGAGACCACCGGCGGCAAACGGGGCCGGGCCTATGCCTTCGCGGACTATCTGGGGCTCTTCCAGTGATCCCAGGATGTTGTGTCGCTAATCGGGCCTCTTGGTCTCGCCGCTCTCACCCGTCCTAATCTCGGCAAGAAGGTCATTTTTATGCCTTCTACCCACTCCACCTGTCGGCGCTCTGGCTGATCCGCATCCCGATAGGGCCGGCCGGCTACCGGTTATTCGGCGGATCACTTAGGTTCAAGCGTTGCGATCCCGCAACGCGACGGGGATTGCGGACGCGGCCCAGTCAGGCCAAGTAGCGGCACTCCACTTGACGCGGCCATCCGCCCGCGACAACAAAAGCCGGCGGCGACTTCCCGACCCATCGAGGACGAAGGCGCGATCAGTCAACGCCAATGCTTCCGCCAAGTTAGCGAGGCTCCGGGGGTATCGCCGATGAATATCGGCGAAGGGTACGGAATGACCGCCATCGTCGATACGTTGTCGAACCCGGCCAAGCGACAGCGCTACGTCGTGCAGACCGATATAGATGAGGTTCACCTTGAACCCGATGGCGGACGCCTGGCGCATCAAGATTCGAGGTCCCCGGCCGGTCAAAGTAGTCTCGACGGCGAAGCTGAGATTGGAATGAAGCATGCGAGTGCGTTCGGCGCTTGCCAAGCGACCCGCTTGCAGTGCGACGGTGGAGAGTGAGGGATCGGTCGGATTGAGACGGCGAGCAATCTCGTCGGGGTCGACGATCGGGACCCGGTGACGCAGATACTTCCCGGTGAGCGTGGACTTGCCGGCACCGTTTGGTCCGGCGACGATCCAGAGTTGCGGTCTCACGTTGCAAGCGCGCGCACGAGAACGATCGATCCATCAGCGTCGAAACGGACCAGTTCGCGGCGCTGATCCGGCCAGGTGCGAATGACGTGCCCGGCGGGGGTATCGGCCTCGGCGGTGTAGATGGGGCGACCGGCGCGCAGGTGCGCCGCGGCGGCCTCGCCGTCGTCGACTGCAAGTTGTTGCTCGAAGTCCGCGAAAAACGCATCTTCTTCGGTGGATGTCATCGGGGCGGGGATGTCAATCAACATGGCTTCAGTCTCGGCCTGTTAGGAGCTTTGGGAAGTTTACCAGCACGGACACCTGCAAGCCTCGGGAAAACTCTGGGTGATGAGGCGAGTCATGGAGTCAGGTCTTGCCTTTTGACTGACCCTAGTCCCCCCTGCCCCTGTTCCCCTCATGACGGGAGGGGAAAAAACAAGACCTCACCCCATTCCCTTGGCGCAATGGCGGATCGCCCTGCGGGCATCCGCCCTACGGCGCTCGGTCCGCACAGCGGACCCTACGAGCGACCGGCCGTAGGGTCCGCTGTGCGGACCAGCAACCTTGCGGTCGGCATGCTGGCCGGGATACTGAAGCGAGGCCGTTCGCGGCGACGCCCAAGCGGCACGATGCGCCGGAGTTATCGCCGCGGCGCCGGATGATGGGCATCGCTGCGCTCTGCCCATCCGAGCGCACGGACCGGGCATCGTTGTCGTTGTCGTAATCGTGGTCGGATTATTCGACAACGACAACGACAACGACAACGATAGCGTACCCGGGATCTCGTCGGTCACCACATCAGTTCTGATCGCACCCTCATCAACACCCAGGCTTGCAAACCCCCGGCATCTGGGGTTTGATGGCCGCTGCCCGCCCGCCCTCGGGCCGGCGCCAAGGCTTGACCGAGCGGAGGAACCAGCGTGGCCATCGAACTGTGCCTGAATTTCCCGGACGCGGGGCATGTGGTCGTCGAGCTGATGGGCGCGGGCCGGCCCGAGCGCACCGCGCCGCTGCCCTTCGCGAGCCCCATCACCGAGCCCGACCAGGACGAACTCCACTGGTACCTGGAGGTCTACCCGACCCACTACGCCACCGAGCTCGACGACCGCCGCGCCGCGGTGATCGCCCGGCGGCTCGAGGGCTGGGGCCGCGGCCTCTTCGATGCCGTCTTCGGTGAGAGCTACGCCGCCGCCGGTCTCTATGCCCGCTTTGCGGCCCAGGCCGAGCCCGGGCGCCTGCTCGCCATCGACAGCGGTCACCCGGCCGTCCTGGCCCAGCCCTGGGAACTGTTGCGCCACCCCGAGGGGACCTGGCTCTTCCTCGCCAAGCCGCGCATCGGGGTGTGCCGGCGCCTCTCGGGCCAGGGTGCGGCGGCCCCGGTGCCGGTCGCGCCCAAGGACCGGCTGCACCTGCTGTTCGTCGTCAGCCGCCCGACGCGCGCCCCCTTCATCGACCCCAGGACCGATCCGCAGGCGGTGATGGCGGCGCTCCAGACCCAGGCCCCGGGCCGGGTGACGGTGGAGTTCCTGCGCCCGCCGACCCTGACCGGGCTGCTCGAACGGCTGGAGGACGAGGCGGCCCCGGCCGTCGATATCCTGCATTTCGACGGTCACGGCGTCTATGACCCGGACGGGCACCTGGGCGAGCGGGCCGCCGGCGCCCTCCCCGAGCGGCTGCGCGCCGCCCTTCCCCGCACGGGCGAGGACGCGAGCGCCGCCCACCAGGGCTATCTGCTCTTCGAGCAGGAGGACGGCAGCGAGCACCTGGTCCCGGCCACCCTGCTCGGGGATCTGCTGAACGAGCAACAGGTCCCGCTCGCGATCCTCTCGGCCTGCCAATCGGCCAAGCTCGGCGGCGACGACCCCCTGGGCAGCGTCGCCGCCCGGCTCACCCGGGCCGGCATCCCCAATGTGCTCGCCATGACCCACTCGGTGCTGGTCGACACCACCCGCGCGCTCTTCGGCCACCTGTACCGGGAGTTGGGCCGCGGACGCCCGCTCGGCACCGCGCTGGAGAGCGCGCGCCGCGAGCTGTATCTCCACCAGGGCCGTGGCGAGCGCCAGCGCGCGGACGGCTGGATCGAGCTGCAACTCCAGGACTGGTTCCTGCCCGCCCTCTACCGCACCGGCGACGACTCCGCCCTGCTCACCCTGCCCGCCGCCGCCGATCCGGACTCGGACCGCCCGGCCGCTCCGGCGAGCTCTGGGAGATCGAGTGCGCCTTCGTGCGCGGCACCCGCCGGCTGGTCGTCACCGGCTTCGGCGGCCAGGGCAAGACCTATCTGGCCCAGGAGGCCGGCCGCTGGCTGCTCGCCACCGGGCTCTTCCAGCACGTCTGTTTCGTCAGCTTCGCGGACTTCCAGGGGGTGGACCCGGTGGGGTGGGCGACCAGCCGCCTGTCCGATGTCCTGGGCGAGTCCCTGCTCGACGAGCAGGCCGCCGCCGCGGCCCTGGCCCGGGTCCCGACGCTGCTGATCCTGGACAACCTGGAGTCACTGATCGAGCCCCCGGGCGCGCAGCCCGGCGCCGACCGGCCCGAGCGCACCCGGCTCGATGCGCTGCTCGCCGCCGCGCGCTCCTGGTCCGAGGCCGGCGCCAGCCGGTGCCTCATCACCACCCGCACCCCGGACCTGGCCCACCCCGGCTTCCCCACCGATGGCGACCGCCGCTGCCGTTATCTGACCCTCGCCGGGCTCGCGCCCCGGGATGCACTCGACTGGTACCAGTCCATCCTGCGCCAGTCCGCGGCCCCGCCCGCCGCGCCCGCGCCCGGCCGGGACGCCCTGGTCGCGCTCTTTCGCCGGGTCGAGTTCCACCCGCTCTCGATCGGTCTGCTCGCCGAGACGCTCAAGCACGAGCCCATCGACCGGGTCACGGACCGGCTCGCCGCACTGCTCGCGGCCGGGGACGGACCGCTCGTCGCCTCGCTCAACCTGTCCCTGGAGTGGCTGGACCCGGGGTCCGCCACGTCCCTGCCCAGGCTCGGGGTCTTCCGGGGCGGGACCTTCGAGGACGGCCTGCTCGCGGTGACCGGCATCGAGCCCGGGCCCTGGTCGGTCCTCAAGTCCGGACTGGTCGCGGCCGGTCTGATCCAGGTCGAGCCGGTCCCCGGGGTGGACCCGCCCTATCTGAGATTCCACCCGACCCTGGCGCCCGCGCTCTGGGTGCGGCTGGGGCCGGGCGAGCAGGCGCGGCTCGGGGAGCGGTTTCGGGACTGGCACGCGGGGCTTGCCGACTCTTTGTATTGGCAGGACAGCAAGAACGTCTATGCCACCCGGGCCATCGCCCGGCTGGTCCTGCCCAACCTGATGGCTGCGGTGCGTCAATCGTTGGACAGCGGTGCGCCCGGTGCGGTCCGGTTCGTCGACAGCCTGAGGCGGTTTCTCGATGCCTTCGGTCTGACCCGGGACATCGGCGAGCTGAATGGCCGCGCCCAGTCGCTTGCCGGGGCGCGGGGCTCCGACGACTGGTACCTGGCGCGCAGTGGTCAGGGCGAGGCACTCTTTCGGGCCGGACGGCTGGCCGAGGCTGCGCTGGTCTTCGAGGACCTGCTGGCCGGGCTACCCGAGTCTCCGAGCTACCAGCGGTGCCTGACACTGCATTTGCTGGGCCGCTGCCGGAGGTTCCAACGCCGGGTCGCCGAGGCCGAGTCCGCGCTCCGCCAGGCCATCGCCGAGGCCGGGATGCTGGAGTCGGGGGATCAGGTCAAGCGCGAACTGGGCGCGTTGTATACTGAGCTGGCGGATGTACTCAGGGACCGGGGCGACTACGCGGAGGCCCGCGCCGCCTACGAGTCCGCACTCGGGATCGACCGGGAACTCGGTGATCTACGAGGCGCCGCGGTCGATGAGGGCCAGCTCGGCAGCCTGGCCTACGCTCAAGGCGACCTGGCCGAGGCCGAGCGACGCTACCGGGAGGCACTCTCCGCCTTCCAGCGGCTGCGCGAGCCGCAAACCGAGGCCGTGATCTGGCACCAGCTTGGGATCGTCTACGCAGCTGCCGGACACTGGGAGCCGGCCGAGCGGGCCTATCGGTCTTCGGCCGAGATCAAGGAGTCCAGCGGCAACAGCGCGGGTGCCGCCCAAACCTGGGACCAGCTCGCCCAGATGATCAAGGCAAGCGGCAGACCCCAGGAGGCCGAGGGCTGGTACCGCAAGGCACTGGCGGTGCGGCGCCAATCGGCCGATCCGGGCGGGCTCGCCATCACGCTCAACAACCTCGCCGACCTGCTGCGTGGACTCCCGGGCCGGTTGGACGAGGCCTGCGCCCTGGCCGAGGAGTGCCTGGCCCTGCGCAAAGCGCTGGACCCGGCCGCGGTGGAGATCTGGAAGACCTACAATATCCTGGCCGCCATCGCCGAGTCCCAGGGCGACCGCCAGTCCGCCGCCCGCTATCGCCGGGAGGAGCGCGCGGCCTTTAGCGGGTTCGCCGGCAGCCGCCATGCACTGCGCCGGCATGGCCCACTGATCGCCGCCGTGCTCGAGACGGTCGCCCGGCCGGAGCAGCGTGCCGAGCTGGAGCAGGCGCTGGAGCCGCTGATCGAGCGCGGCAGGGGCAACCTGATCGCCGCCATCCGCCGCATCCTGGACGGCGGGCGCGATGCCGATGCGCTCTGCGAGCCCCTGGGCTACGAGGACGGACTGATCGCCCAGACCATCCTCGAAGGCCTCCGCGACCCCGACGCGGTCCGCGACCTGATCGAGCCCCAGGACCCCGAGGACCGCGACCGCCCGGACGGCGCACCGGACGCCCGGGCCCTGCTCGCCCGCCATGCCCACCTGATCCTGGCCGTGCTCGCCGCCGCCGCCGCGCCGCTGATGCGCGAGCAACTCACCGCCCCGCTCAAGGGCCTGACCGAGCACGGCTGGGGCGGCCTGGTCGGCGCCATCGAGCGCATCCTGGCCGGCGAGCGCGACCCCGCCACACTGGGTACCGGACTCGACGCCGAGGACACCCTGATCGTCCAGGCGATCCTCACCGGCCTCGCGGACCCCCAGGCCATCGCCGCGCTCCTGTCCCCCGGGGCCGACCCCCAAGACGCCTAGCCCCCCTTGTGGGAGCGGCTTCAGCCGCGACGAGCCCCTGGCCGCGTGCGCGCTCGCGTCGCGGCTAACGGCCATGAAGGGGGTTTCCGACACCCCGGAACATGAAAGATACTACGCGCGAGACGGCGGAGAAAGGTCGATCAAGCTTTTGGAGACTCGATCCCGACGGCTAACGTGACCAGCCAGCACTGCCTCGTACCCCGGAATGGCTCGTTGGAGACCGCACGGTAAACAGACCCAGGCGCCCTGCGCCTGAGGTAGACTCAGTGATGGCATTCGTCGTCTCCCGTGTCAACCGTTACACTCAGGGGGCCATCATGGATCTTGCACCGATTTTCCGTTGCGCCGCGGCGTTGGATGTTCACCAAGCCAAAGTCACCGTGTGCGTGCTGTCCGAGGATGCGAGCGGACAGGTAGTAGCCACGTTGCGCGAATTTGGTGGTTTCAAGCGTGAACGTCGGGCGATGGCAGAGTGGGTAGCCGGCTTCCAGCCGGACGTGGTGGTAATGGAAAGCACGGGGATTTACTGGAAAAGTCCGTATGCGGCGCTGGAGCAGGTGGGCATCCGCGCGCTGGTGGTAAACGCTCGGCACGTCAAGCAGGTGCCGGGACGTAAGACGGATCTTGCCGATGCCCAATGGCTGGCGATTCTGGCCCGTAGCGGGTTACTGCAAGGTGGCTTTGTGCCCCCGGCCAACTTCCGCGAACTGCGCCTGATTGCGCGCCAGCTGCAGAAGCTCACCGGGATCCTCGCGGGGGAGAAAAACCGCCTGCACAAAGTGTTGACGGACGGCGGCATCCGCTTGAGTGTGGTGGTCAGCGATCTGCACGGCAAATCGGCCTGGGCCATGATCAAAGCGCTGGTGGCGGGTGACACCCCGTCACAGGTCCTGTGCTACGCCAGCCAGCGTCTGCGCGCGACGGAGCAAGAATTGCTTGATGCGCTCGACGGGGATCTCAGTGAGTCCCATCGCTTTGTACTGACGCAACTGATGGATCATGTGGACGACCTGGAGCGGCGCATTGCCTGCTTTCGGGCCAGGCTGCTGGCGGGACTGGCGCCCCAACAGGGACTCTTGAGTGCCTTGCAGACCATCCCCGGACTGGATGAATTGGGGGCGGCCCTCCTGCTGGTGGAAATCGGCGACGATATGCAGGCGTTCAAGACGCCCGAGAAATTGGCGTCGTGGGCCGGGGTCTGTCCGGGCAATCATGAATCGGCGGGCAAGCGCCAGAACGGCAAACAGCGCAAAGGCAACCCCTATGTGCGTCGGCTGTTATGCGAAGCGGCGCAGGCCGCCAGCCGAACCCGCTGCGCGCTGGCAGAAAAGTTCAAGGCGCTGCTCGTACGCCGCGGACGCAAACGGGCGATCTTTGCGCTGGCGCATAAGTTGTTGAAGTTGATTTTCATCATCATCGACCGCGGCGACTACTACCGGGATAGCACGGTCGACTACGAAGCGATGAGCGTGGCACATAACGCGCCACGCTGGATCAGGATGCTGAAAAAGCACGGCTACCTCCCCGCCTAACCAGCCGGTCGGAGCCGTCTTTTTTTTGGGCCGTTCGCGGCCAGGGCGGAGCTTTGTCCCCAGCGCCCCTGATCTTTCACGGTAAAGCCGCTCCCACCGGGGCCCGGGCTGACGTTCAGGGTCAGCTCGCCAAGATTCTCCCAGGCGTTATCGGCGCTGGGTGCATCACCCTAAATCCGGAAATCACTCACGCCAAGACGCCAAGAAGAAACAAAGGGATCTGCCCAACCTCCGGATCACGCGATGAGTGAACCAAGACGCTTTGGCAACGCCTTGATATTCCTTGGCGAGCTTGGCGCCTTGGCGTGAAAACTGCTCTTTCTGGCATCACCCGACCGGCGATCCGACTACAGCGGCTATCTTCTTATCTTTCTTGGCGTCTTGGCGTGAGCAATTTCCGGGCTTGAGCCCGCAACAGTTCGGCGGCCTCACGCGGCAGGTTCTCGTCGACCTTGAATCTCATGCGGCATCGCGTTCCGGCAGGTCAATGACCTGTTCGCGAGCCAACTCCGCCGCATACCGGATCGCGGCCTGGACGTCGTCCGTGGTCAGGGATGGATAGCTGTCGATGATCTGCTGTTCGGCGAGACCGGCGGCGAGATTGTCGAGCACGACGGACACCGGCACGCGCGTACCGTTGATGCAGGCCTGCCCGTGGCAGATCAGCGGGTCGACGCGGATTCTCTGTTGCCAAGTCATGTATCCGCCTCCGGTGGGGCTGACGAGGGCCTCGATCAAGGTTCCGGCCGTAGGGTGGACAAGCGATAGCGCAGTCCACCGAATCCAGTGCCGCCGCTGGTGGACTGCGCTGCGCTTGTCCACCCTACGATGCCGCCTGGCCGGGACGATGATCAAGGCCCTGACGAGACTCTCGCCTGGTGGCGATTATGAAGCCGGTCGCCGGTGGGAGCAAACCCGTGCTGCAATCGCCGTAAAACTGGCCGATACTGTATATAACAACAGCTATCGACCAGGCACGCCCGACCTTGACCCCCGCCTACGCCGAACTCCTCTGCCGCTCCAATTTCTCCTTCCTGCGGGGCGCCTCGCACCCGGAGGAGCTGGTCCGGCGCGCCCATGAACTGGGCTACAGCGCGCTGGCCCTGACCGACCTGTGCTCGCTCGCCGGGGTGGTGCGCGCCCACGCCGAGGCGCGCACCTTGGGGCTGCACCTGATCATCGGGGCCGAGTTGCGGGTGGAGTCCGGCCCGCGCCTGGCGGCACTGGCGATGGACCGGGACGGCTACGGGAACCTCGCGCACCTGATCACGGCGGCGCGGCGGCGCTCGCCCAAGGGGACGGACCGGCTGCTGGCGGCGGACCTGGCCGACGGGCTGCCGGGCTGTCTGCTGGTCTGGCTGCCGGAGGCGGCGGACGGTGACGCAGAGCA
>Ga0247840_10009726_pt1 | contig 12287 bp, 10 predicted proteins | sample LaCruzMarch2015__FD_192404 | JGI IMG/M metagenome (GOLD analysis project Ga0247840, IMG submission 192404) | Freshwater microbial communities from meromictic Lake La Cruz, Castile-La Mancha, Spain - LaCruzMarch2015_17m | ecosystem: Environmental > Aquatic > Freshwater > Lake | place: Spain...
TCATGCTGGGCACACATCCCCCCGGCCCCCCTTTTTCAAAGGGGGGAAAAGATTGGTTTTCCAAGCATGTCCCCCCCTTTGAAAAAGGGGGGTCAGGGGGGATTTGCTTGAAGTTGCTTGGAAGTCAGTGAAACTGGTTTTTAAACAGCGATTTTACAGACTGGCTACCAGCGTTCGCCGGGAGGACGAATCTTTTTTATTTTTCACCATTTTGGTGAAACGGTCTCAGACGGAAAATTTTCTTACGTGAGCTTTTGGGGAAAGAAATTCTATCCGCGCCAACCCAAAAGTCCAAAACTTGACAAGGGTCCGATAAAAAAATACTATTGAGAACGATTCGCAATAAGAATGACCGCGAAAACGGGGCGGGGCGACCGTTTTTTAACGAGGGGGGAAGAGAAAATGAGTCCATGGTTCCTTGGGGTGTTGGTGGGGGCGTTGGCCCTCGGGTGGAACGTCGGCGTTTCGATTCAAGAAAGAAATCAGAACCGAAGGAGACGATTGTTCCGCGCGTCCTTTACAGACACCGTTTTAATGACCGTCCCGGTGGTTTTGGGAAGCCTGTTGTCTTTGGTTACCGATGGCGTGGGGAGGATGGAACAGACAGCGATCGTGGTCATGATGTTTGTCCTTTGTGCCGCGTGGTCTGTGATAAGGCTTTTTCCTAAGGCGTCGGGGTCTGCACCAAGTGTGATCAAGGCGTTGTCCGTTTTTTCGGCAACGGCAGCGCTTGTTTCCGTTGAGGCCCTTTCACCAGATCCCCTCCGGTGGAGGGGCGGGTTGTGTGTTGGGGTCGGTACGTTGCCGTGGTTATCTTTTTTTTTATCAGGAATTTATTTTAGATTTTCCCATCACCGCAATGACCGTGACGAAAGGAAGCGAGACCTTTTCATCACGGGAATCGGGCGATGGGTGGGGATGGTGTGTCTGGTGTCGTCCACGCATCTCTTGATCGGTTCGTTGGTTCCCCCGTCGTTTGCTCCCAAGGGAGGGGACGAACGCCCCCCGGTGTCTTCTTTGCGGGAGGTCTCAGATTCCGCGAGGATTAAAAGGGGGGCGATGGCGGGGATCCCATTGATTTTTTCAGTGGGGTTGTTGATGGAACACCGTCGCCGTCGGTTCTCCCGTCGGGACAAAAAGTCTCTGGGGAAGGGCTCGTTCTCATCGTTGCCATGAGCCTTTGGGTCATCAACGAACGATGAAAAACGCGTTTTCGTATCAGAAATAGGAATTGTCCTAAGTTTCTTAGAAAAATCAACCAAAAAGGAGAAATTCATGAGTTCACTGTCGTCGTTTTTCGCTTCCATCATCTATTTTTTATCTTCCTCGCTTTTATTGCCCACCTTGGTGCTTTTGGTCGTTTGTTTTGTTTGGGTTCTCGTGGACGCGGGGGCCATGACGGCGGAGGCCTGGGACAGGCGTCGTTCTTCAAAAATTCTTCCGGAAAACCTAAAGAACGCTCTTTTGCAAAACGAGCCCCACCTCCGTTTTCCCCATCGCGTCGAAGCGGTTGTGGATCGAGTGAAAAAACTCTTGTTAAAAGAGACGGACGCAAAAGACGAAACGATGGACGCCATCGGTTCTTATGAGTCCCTCCTGAGAAAGCGATCATTGGATCCCTTGCACGTCTTGGTCCGTTTGGGCCCGTCCCTCGGTTTGATGGGGACTCTGATCCCCTTGGGTACCGGTTTGGCCTCCATCGGAACGGGGGACATGTCTCGTTTGGCGGCCGATTTGGTGATCGCTTTCACAACCACGGTGGTCGGGTTGGCGATCGGGATGACCGCTTCGGTGATGCTCACGGTGAAACGCCGTTGGGTTGAAAAAGACATCTTCATCATGGAATCCGTGGTGACTGTTTTGTCGGGGGGCTCTCCCCGGGAACGGCTGTGATTCGCCGTCAAAGACATCGGTGGGCTTTTGGAGAAACCGTCGGACACACCAAAGACCCAGACCCCTTGGAGGGGTTAGCCAATTTGTTCGACATCGGGATTGTGTTCATCACGGGGTTGGTTTTGGCTTTGTTCAGTGCCCATGGGATTCATGAGATTTTCGACCCCAAAAGCGAAATAACCATCACAAAAAAAACAGCCGACGGTGGGATGGAAATTATCACCAAAGAAGGGAACAAACTGTCGGCGATAAAGGTGACAAAAACCAAAGCGTCTGGCAAAGGAACGCGTCTGGGCATCGCCTATCAATTGGAAAACGGAACGATGGTTTATGTCCCTGAATAGTGAAATAAAAAAAGGAGATTTGTGTTATGACCAAAGAAAGACGTTGCGTTGCGGTTTTAGTGGGGACGGTGGCACTTGTTTTCCCCCCCACCGTTTCGGCTGAAGAAAAACACGCGGAGTTGTTGGCGGGTTATTTGGACCCCATCACCGTGACCGCCGAACGGTGGCCGGTTAAAGAAAAAGACGTCAGCAGATCCGTTACCATCCTCGACAAAGAGGCCATCGAAAAGACGGGAGGCTCCAACGCCGCCGACGTTTTGAAAAGGAGCGGATCCGTTTCTTATCGGTCGTTTGCTCCCTTGGGAACAAGCCAAGGCGGGATGAACAGCACCCTGTGGATTCGAGGGGTCAGCGACGGGGAGCTGGTGCTCCTCAACGGGATCCCTCTCCAAGCCCCCTCCTCGAAGGCCTACGATTTGAACACGATCCCCGCTTCTCTCATCGAACGAATTGAGATTTTGCGGGGGGCGGCTTCCACGTTATACGGAGCCGATGCGATGGCGGGCGTTATTAATATCATCACCAAAACCCCCGGGGACAAAACAACGACGGAGATGGCCGCCCTGTGGGGCGGAAGCGGGTTCGAGGATTATTCCGTCTCCGTGTCGGCCCCCAAGGTTCAATGGGGTGCTTCTCGGCAGTGTCTGGGCCCGCAAGAAGAAATTTCCCGCCACGCGACAGCGAAATACCGTTTCGACACGTCCGCGACATCGAACAACACCGTGTCTTTGTCGTTCCTTCCTCAAAAATGGCTGAGAGTGAACTATCTGGGCTCCTACAACCACACGGGTTTTCGAAAAATTTACGACGCGGCCAAACCCGTTGAAGAGGTGGATCAAACCCAAACGAAACATTTTGGGGATCTCCGTGCGTCCTTGGGGGCAATCAAGGCGAAATTGTTCGCTTCTCACGACATCCTGCGTCGAGACGAAGTGTGGAAACCATCAAAACCAGCCACCGACAACCGAAACCACCTTCTCGGGGGAGACTTGGATCACACGGTGTCGGTGGGGGCGACGACCGTCAAGTCCGGAGCGTCCTTTACGTATTTGGGGTCGGACTACAAAAGCGGGTATGGCCGTCATTACCGTCGGGATTACGGCACTTTTTTGGAACTCACCCAAGGGATCGGGGGCCGGTTGAGCCTTCGCCTTGGGGGAAGGTTAAGTGCCATTGATGGAGAGCCAGGGACGTCCACCCACAGGCGGTTTCTGCCCAGCGGAGGAGCCCTCTTCGCGATCAACGAAGGGCTGAACTTATACGCGGACTCGGGGCAGGCTTTTCGTATGCCGACGTTTAACAACCTTTATCTGGAAGGGACCGTCGCCGTGGGGAACCCCTCTTTGTCCCCAGAACGGGGGTGGACCCATGAGATCGGGTTGAAGTGGAGCGGGCCCATCGGTCGCTATCGGTTGGCGGGATTTTACATGGATTACAAAGACAAAATTGAAACCGATCGGCGCCCGACGCCCCGCACCTACTACAACGCGGGGGCCTATCTCTCCCGTGGCTTCGAAATCGAAACGACTCAAGTTCTTTTTCCCTCTTGGTCCCCCCGTGTGGGGCGCTGGGAAATCCATGGAACGGGAACGTTCGCCAACCCGGTGGCCACAGACCCCAACGGCGTCGAAACCCAGGCCGCCCCCAAGGTGGTCACCGGTGGGGGGCTGTCGTTTTCCCGAGGGGCTTTGTCCGCGGACGTTAACGGTCAATGGACGGCTTCCAGAGAACGTGATTTGGACGCCTATTCCGTCATGAACCTGTCGGCCGGTTACCGGGTGTGGAAGGGCGCAATCAAATTTGAAGTGGACAATCTGTTCGATCGCCGTTACCAAACCATGGGGGAGATGACACCTTCGGCTTCCAGCCGATACGCCTATTACGATTTGGGACGGTTGGTGAAGGCGGGGTATGACCTCCGTTTTTAGAAAACGGTGGGTGTCCCTCTTGTTCGGTTTCGGGGTTGCGGTTTCGACTTCCGCCCACCCCGAGCGAAGTCGGATCGCTCTTTATGTGTCAGACACCGACGCTTACACGTGTTTGAGGGCCCTGTCCCAAGGGGATCTCCCCCCAGGGGTTCAGGTGCGCGTCTTCGATGAAACAACGGTGAAGACCCCCGATGCGAAGGCTTATTTTCGTTCGGTGGATGTGGCGGTGGTGGACATCATGCCGAGGGAACCGGGGGGCTGGGTCCTTTCCAACATGGAATCGCGAAAAAAAGGGTCCCGTTTTTACTCGGTCAAAACGTCGGCACGGAACGAAAATTACGCCAAAGCCGGGATCCTTTCGGATCCAGCGGTATCCGGGTATTATCAATTCACTTCCGAGAAAAACATCGCGGGCTTGGTCCGATTTCTCATCCGTCGTGATTTGGGTGTGTCGGTGGAGGTTCCCCCCCCGTGGTCACCGCCTGAAAACGCTCTGTATCACCCCGACGCCCCCGATTTTTTTGGTGGGTTCGAGGACTACCTCCGCTGGTACAAACGATCGGGGCGGTGGCGTTCGGAAGCCCTTTGGAACGTATCGGTGGCGTTCCCAACGTTTTGTATTGAAGGGAAGAAGGCCCCGTTGGACGCGTTGATCCGAGCTTACGAGAAGGAGGGGATCAACACCGTGGTTTGGTTGAGGGGAACAAAAGACCGCGACGCGAATCTGTCTTCTCTTTTGTCCACACCACCGATGTCCTCAAGACTGGGGTCCATCACCGGGTTCGATTTTCGTTTCTCGTCCATTTTGTCGGGGAATACCCTCGATGTGTTAAAACGGACCGACGTTCCCATCTTTAACGCGCAATACCTGTTTTTCACCAGTGGCGACGCTTGGCGAAACACGCCGCAGGGGTTGTCGCCCATGGATGTGTCCCTCCAGTTCAGCGTGCCGGAACTTTCCGGTTTGATCGAGCCGTCGGTGGTGGGTGTCAAAGAAACCGTCCGATCCGGCGACGCGGACGCGAGCGTTTTTTCCGCGGTGCCCCCCAACATCAATCTCTTGGCACGGCGGGCGGCCAAATGGCACGCCCTTAGAAAAAAGTCGAACCGGGACAAAAAAGTCACCATCCTTTATTACAACCACGCGGCCGGGAAACAAAACATTGGGGCCTCCTACTTGAACGTGTTCCGAAGCATGGAAGCCATTCTTTCTCGGCTTCGTCATGAGGGGTATTCTGTGAAAGGAGACCTTACGGAAGCCAAGGTGAAAGATCTCTTGTTGAAGAACGGTCGCAACATCGGGTCTTGGGCCCCCGGGGAACTGGATGCCCTTTTGGCCGAAGGAAACGCGGTTTTGATCGACGGGGGTGACTACCAAGAGTGGCTTAAAAAAACCCCACCCGAATTTCGCGTTGCGATCGAAAAAGATTGGGGTCAACCCCAAGACAATCGAATCATGATGAAAGACGGAGCGTTTGTTGTTCCCTGCGTCCGGTTGGGCCACGTGACCCTTGTCCCGCAACCGGTGCGGGGGTGGGGAGATGACCCAGAAAAATTATACCACAGCACCGTTCTCCAACCCCATCATCAATACGTGGCTTTTTATCTGTGGCTCCAAAACGTCGAACGCCCCGACGCTCTGATCAGTTTGGGTACCCACGGAACCCACGAATGGCTCCCGGGAAAACAGGCCGGTCTCACGTGGGCATGCCCCCCCGAGGTGTTGATCGGGGATCTTCCCAACCTCTACCCCTACGTGGTGGATGACGTGGGCGAGGGGATCCAAGCAAAACGACGGGGACGAGGGGTGATCATTGACCACGCGGTCCCCCCCATGAAACCGGGGGGATCCTACGGCGACTACACCACGCTCTCGGCTCTGCTGGGAGATTACGGGACCTCCTCTTCGGAAGAAATCCGTGAGAGTCGGTTGGAACGCATACAAACCCTGGCGAAATCCTTGGGGTTACTGAAAGACATGGGAATCTCTGAACTAGGGCCAGGGTCTTTGGAGAAACTCGAACATTATCTTCTCCAGATGAAAACAGACCTCATCCCCTATGGCTTGCACACCTTCGGTGTATCGCCCACGGAGGAAGATTTGCACGATCGTCCATCGGGGAAGAAGGGAGAATCCGTGTTGGACGCGATGGCCATTGCCATGGCGGACGGCAAGGGGAACGCCAAGGATTTGAGGGCCAAAATGGACGCCTGCGGTCCGCTGGAAATGGATCGGTTGGTGGCCGGTCTCCGGGGGGGATTTATTCCCCCGGGGCCGGGGAACGATCCCCTTCGCAACCCCGATAGTGTCCCGACGGGAAAAAATTTTTTCGGTTTTGACCCAGACAAAATACCGTCGCGGGAGGCTTGGGAGAGCGGGCGAAAAGCCGCCGAAGACCTGATCGTGTCTTATCGTGAAAAACATGGGAACCAATGGCCGAAGAAAATCGGTGTTATCCTTTGGTCCGTGGAGACCATTCGCAACGAAGGTCTTAACGCGGGGACCGCGTTGGCCCTCTTGGGGATGACCCCCGTGTGGGACAAACGGGATAAGGTGGTGGATGTGGCCCCGATCCTCGCCGCGGATCTCCAGCGTCCACGAATAGACGTTCTCATCCAAATGTCGGGATTGTTCCGAGATTCGTTCCCCGCCACGGCCCTCCTTTTGGACAAAGCGGTTCGGCGGGCGGCGGTTCTCACGGACGCGGAAAATTTCTTGGCCGAAAACACCGCCGCCATTGAAAAAACCCTTATCAAAGAAGGCGTCGGGCCACAAGAGGCCAAGAGGTTGTCGCTGGTTCGTCTCTTCAGCGCCCCCCCGGGGGCCTATGGAACGAAAGTGGACGATTTGGCCGGGGCCAGCGGGGACTGGGAAAAGGACGATGTCGTGGCCGAAAAAGGTTTTATTGACGTGCAGTCCCACGGGTATTCGTCGGACCATTGGGGAGAACCCATGACGCCCACCTACAAAAAAAATTTGGAACGCATCGACGCGACCGTCCACACACGTTCGTCCAACCTTTACGGCACGATGGACAACGACGACATGTTTCAATATCTGGGGGGACTGTCCATGGCCGTCGCCAAGGTTTCTGGAAAATCTCCAGAGGTTTATGTGTCTATGCAAAAGAAGCCCGGCGAGGGACAGGTGGAACCTTTGGCCGGGGTCCTTGGCCGTGAATTACGCGCGCGTTACCTGAACCCCGTCTGGATTGAAGGCATGAAACGGGAAGGCTACGCCGGGGCCAGAGAGATGTCCGACTTCGTTGAAATTTTTTGGGGTTGGCAAGTCACCACACCGGGATCGGTGGGGGAAGAACAATGGAACGAAATCCACGAAACCTACATGGAAGACAAGAACGGATTGTCTTTGGACGAGTTTTTTCAACGAGAGAACCCTTGGGCCAAGCAGGCTTTCGCCGCGCGGCTGTTGGAATCGGTTCGCAAGGGGTATTGGAACCCTTCGGAATCCGTTCGTCAAACGTTGACCGAGGTGTATCTGAAGAGCGTCTTACGCAACGGAGTCGCTTGTTCGGATTTTATTTGCGATAATCCCTCTCTCACAAGGATGGTGGCGGAAGCGGCGGCCACAGCCCCGGGGCTGGCACCATCGGACGTGCAACAATTTGTCAAAGCCATGGCCAAGGCCAGTGGCCGTTCCTTGGCCGAACAGGAAGCGGAGAAAAAAGAACAAATTCAAAAAAATCTTCCAGAACGTTCGACGGCAAAGGCTCCCTCCCCCCGTCCGGCGGATCGAAAATCACCGCCGTCCGAGGGGTCTTCCCGTGAAACCGGTTCCGATGTTGTGAAAGGGTTGGTCATGGAAACGGTTGAAAAAAAACAGATTCCTCCGGCGGAACCCCTCCATCCGTGGTTGGCGGCTTTGGTGTTGCTTGTGGGAATTGCGTTGTTTGGTTTTGGAGTTCAGAAAAACAGAGAGGAGAGAGCGTATGCACATTATGGAAGGGTATCTCCCCGTTAAACACGCGATCGCTTGGGGGGTGGTCAGTGCACCGTTTCTGGCGTTCGGTGTGCATCGGTTGAAACGAAAGATGACGGCGGACCCCCAGGCGAAGATCCTTTTGGGGGCCAGCGGTGGGTTTTGTTTCGTTTTGTCCGCCCTCAAGTTGCCGTCCGTCACCGGCAGTTGCTCACACCCCACGGGGATTGGATTGGGAACGACCATGTTCGGCCCTTGGGTTATGACCGTTATGGGGACGATCGTGCTGTTGTTCCAAGCCTTGCTGTTGGCCCACGGCGGAATCACGACGTTGGGGGCCAACGCTTTTTCAATGGCCATCGTCGGGGCGTTTGTGGCCCACGGGGTCTTTCGCTCCTCCTTGACCCTGCGCCTGCCGTTCTCCGTGGCGGTCTTTTTGGCCGCGGCTCTGAGCGACATGGCCACTTACATCACCACGTCGGTGCAACTGGCCTTGTCCTTCCCCGATCCCGTCAGTGGGTTTGCCGGGGCACTGGCCAAATTCATGGCGGTCTTTGCCGTTACGCAGATCCCTTTGGCCCTGACCGAAGGGTTTTTGACCGTGTTGGTTATAAACTTGCTCCGGACCAACGCCACCGACGCCATGCGTGAAGCCCAGGTGCTCCCCAAGGGGATGGGGGCATGAAAAAGAACCTGTTGTTGCTTTTGGCTGTTGTGTCTTTGACCCTTGTTCCGCTTTGGATGACCCATCCGGTCAAAGAGGGGACAGACGCTTTTTCTGGGGCCGACGCCCAAGCGGAGACCTTGATCACCAAAATCCGTCCGGATTACGCCCCGTGGGCCAAACCGCTCTGGGAACCACCGAGCGGTGAAATTGAGAGTCTTTTGTTCGGGGTGCAGGCGGCGGTCGGTGCTGGGCTGATCGGGTATTGCCTGGGGTTTTACCGAGGGCGGAGGCTGTCGGGGACAAAACAGCGGCCGTCGTGATCCAATCCTTGGACCTTTGGGCGAACGCCAATCGCTGGCATGACCGCGTCGTGGAAAACGGGGTGGCCGCGGGTGGGTGGCTCTTGATGGCCATGCTCTTGCCACCGTTTCCGGGGGCCCTGATCGTTTTTTTTATTGCCATGACGACGGCCACCGTTGGGGCCGGTGTCCCCGGGCGGGTGGTGGCCGGGGCCATGGCGGTGCCGTGTGTGTTTTTGGCCGTGGGTGTCCTCCCCCTGTTGTGGTCGGTTCACCCGTCTCCTGACACAGGGCTTGTTGTCGAATTCTCCCGGGCGGGCTTGGCCACGGCCGTGGCCACGGGTTTGCGTTCTTTGGGGGCGACGTCGGCGCTGATTTTTTTATGTGTCACCACCCCTCTTTCCGCCCAAATGGGCCTGCTCCGTCAATGGCACGTGCCGGATTTTCTTCTGGACATCATGTCCTTGACCTATCGGCTGATCTTTTTATTCGACGATGTTTTGGAACGGCGGATCACCGCACAGGCCGGGCGACTGGGCTACCGGGACTTCCGCACGGGCTTCCGCTCGGTCTCGTTGGTGGTGGCGAGTCTTTTCGTTCATACGCTGGCCCGTGCACAAGCCATGGAACGAGGGTTGGCGGGACGCGGGTATGATGGGACCTTGCGCGTCTTAGACAGGTCCCCCCGCCAACCCCAAACCCACAGACTCGTTGGGATCGTCACGTTGCAAGGCCTTGTGGTGGTGTTTTCCTTGGCTTGGGAGGTGTTTTTTCGTGGGTGACACGGTGCTGGAAGTCAAAGATTTACACTATCGTTATTCGGGGGCCAGCGAGCTGTGTCAACGCTGTGGGGGACATCGGACAGGGGCCATTGACGGACTGGACCTGACAATCGTTCGGGGGCAACGTCTGGCTCTTCTGGGGGCCAATGGGGCCGGCAAGAGCACCCTCCTGCAACTGCTCAACGGCACGTTGCGACCCACCCGGGGGACCGTTCTTCTGGAGGGCTTGGCCACCGATCACACGCGGAAGGGATTGTTGCGATGGCGACAGAAAGTGGGGCTGGTGTTTCAAAACGCCGACGATCAACTCTTTGCGGCCACGGTCTTCCAAGACGTTTCTTACGGCCCCCTCAACCTGGGTCTTCCGGAAGTGGAGGTCCGCTCCCGGACCGAGGAGGCCCTGTCGTTTTTGGGCATCGCCGATTTGGCCGATTCCCCCGTGCACACGCTGAGCGGCGGTCAACGCAAGCGTGTGGCGATCGCGGGCGTCATGGCCATGCGCCCAGAGGTCCTGATCCTCGACGAACCAACGGCTGGGCTGGACGCCTTGGGCACGGCTCAATTCCTGTCGTTTCTTGAGCGACTCAGCGCCCGTGGGACCACAATCGTTTTGGCCATCCACGACACGGACTTGGCCCTTGCCTGGGCCGACGACGTGGCGGTTCTCATGCACGGGCGGGTCGTGCGGCGGGGGGCCCCGCCGGAAGTTCTGTCCGACCAAGAGTTCATGACAGGAGCGCACCTGCGTGTGCCTCTGGTCCTCGAGGGATGGGAATGGGCCACCCGCCTTTGCGGGGCACGGACAACGGACGGCCCCCCACGAACCATGGAACAGATCTTTCGGTTGTTGCAGAAATGAAGATTAGGGAAATTCCTTTAGCCCTCCGATGTCCTTTTCCCTCCCCCCCCTGGGAGAGGTCTGGGGTGAGGGCAGGGCGAGAGACCTGAGCCGTTACGAAAAAAAGACTAATGGTTCGGTATATACTAACCAGTCCCTGATTTAGGCTCAATGCCAGTAACTTAAGGTTCGTCGTAGGCGAAGGCCGGAACACAGTCTGTAAAATCTTTGTTTAATAACCAGTTTCAATTCCTAGATTCCGGCCTTCGCCTATTGACGAACCTTTTTTGCCTTAAGTTACTGGCATTGAGCCTAAATCAGGGACTGGTTAGTAAGACATTTTTCATGCTTCGCGTGCCTCAGAATGGCTGGGGTGGGAACTTCCCCAAAAAAGGAAGGGGGAGAAAATGTCTGGCCGCCTTCGTCGAATCCCATGGTCTATTGCAAAATCCGGGTTTAATTATGAAAAGTTGTTATAATATAAACTCTCAGACAGAAGAAATTTTAATCATTGTTGGGCAGGAGGAATTTAAAAAATGAATCTTATCCAAGTCTCACATACATCTTGAACCAGAAATATTCAACTTGATACTGAAATCAAAACAGACTGTCATAAAATATAACGAGGCACCAAAATGATTAAGGGGTTAAAAAATTAAATTTTCTCATAGTTTGTATGTGATACTTAAAATTCATTTTGAGGGGTTTTATGTCGGAAAAAATAAAGTTTGAAAACAAATTGAGGCGATTTATTGGCTCAATAAGCAAATCAATATCTTCTGATGATGGCCAATGGACAATTAAAGGTTTTATTGACCTTTTTAAAAATGTTTATACGATTTCTGCTGACACTAAGATCGTTTCAAAAATACTGGAAATTCATCTTTTCCCCAGTATTTTAAAATTCGCCTCGGACAATTTGTATAAAATAGTTTTAGCTCAACATCAAAATTATTATCCTGATCTATCTTTTGTTGGCATTAAAGATGAAGCCGTGAAATTTGCAGTCGACTTTAAAACAACCTACAGAGATTCAAACAATCCGGACTGGTGCAACGGTTTTACTTTGGGTTCTCATGGTGAATATTTTGAGAAAAGAACTTCAACAAAAAACATCCAATTTCCATACAGTTCATACCTTGGTCATTACTGCTTAGGAATAATTTATGATAGAAATGATTTACCCACCATAGATGGAACCAAAATTTATGGTATAGATCAACTCAATTCCATTACGTCTGTAGTTAAAAATTTTCAATTTTTTGTTTGTGAAAAATGGAAAATTGCAAGTGATCGCGGAGGAAGTGGAAATACAGCTAATATTGGAAGTATTAATTTTATACCTGATATTCTTTCTGGGAATGGAATGTTTTCGAATCTCGGAGAAGAATGGTTTGATGACTATTGGATTAATTATAGAAAAATAACAATCAAAGGCAACAAAGGCGAAACAAAAAAGATATCCTCATTCACTACTGTCCCATTAAGAAATGTTGAGCATCATCTGTTTTAGTGAATCGCTGGCATTCGCTTGTGCTTTGTTTTCCGAAAACAGATGATTTATATCGGTTTTCTCGAAAGGCATCACGCTGAAAA
>Ga0247840_10009728_pt1 | contig 12282 bp, 12 predicted proteins | sample LaCruzMarch2015__FD_192404 | JGI IMG/M metagenome (GOLD analysis project Ga0247840, IMG submission 192404) | Freshwater microbial communities from meromictic Lake La Cruz, Castile-La Mancha, Spain - LaCruzMarch2015_17m | ecosystem: Environmental > Aquatic > Freshwater > Lake | place: Spain...
AGCGATAATCGCCTGACGGTCCGCCTCATCCTTCCTGGCCTGCTTCTCATTCCGGCAAACAATGTAGCGGCGCTCATCTACCATTACCTCCTTTACCTTCAGGGGTGAAGGGGCTTTGGAAGATGACTCTTCTGGATGAACCTCCCTATAACGACCGGCGCGGGAAAGAACCTCTTCCTTGATCTCTTTGACCCTTCTCATCCGGGCGCCCAGGATGTATGGGATCTTTTCCTCTTCCAAGTACGCCATCGTCTCATTACTGATCATTCCCCGATCAGAAACGATGCAGACCTGACCAACATTAAACCGGCTGCGCAGTCTCTTGATAACCGGGACCAGGGTTTTTACATCCGCTGTATTTCCCGGCCACATCTCGCAACAGATAGGGTAACCATGGTTGTCCAGGATCGCCCCCACAACCATCTGCTTCAGATCGGGGCGATGATCCTTGGTATGTCCCAACTGGCCGATGGTATCTCCGCCCTCACCTTCAAAGTAAAGAGACGTGGTATCGAAGAAAACCATATCCAAACCACTGAACAGATCCCGGCGGAGATGGAAAAGATCCTCCTCGATGACATCCTTGGTACAGCGGGGAGTGAAGGGCGTCTTGTCTTTTTGATCTTCAATCTCCTCTCCCAGATATGCCATGGCCCGATACAGATGATGCAGAGAAATATCGCCGACACCCTCGATGATGTAATCCCTGTGCCACTTATCGCAACCGCGGTCGGAACCGGAAACGAACAGCCGGTGCAGCACCGTCATGAAGATAGCCCGCTCTACGTCAAACTCGAACTTCCGGGAGGAAAGAAGAGAACCCAAAATCTTCTGGATACCAATCTCTTTCCAAATACGGTCAAAGATCAGGGCGGGACCGATCTTCTTTGCAACGGCATCCACCTCGCCCTTGCCGGAAAGAACCATCAGGACTTTTTCAGAGAAACGGGACAGGGACCGCACGAGATTCTCTATCTCTCCCTTCCTCTGAATCTCGTCCATACGGCCTACGGTGGCTACGACCCGCTGTAGGGTTTTCTGTCCCTCCCGCCGGTTCTCCACTATCTGAAGGTATTGGTACTTCCCGGATGTCTTGACTCTTGCAAACATGGGGAACCTCCTAAATTAGTCACCCCATATATAGACGTATTACCTTGTAGCGTCAAGCGTTAACGAATTATTCTGTGGCACCACAACTTTGAGGTTTTCTCGATTTTTCAAAGAGCGATCAAACAAAATCAACAGGTTACAAATACAACACAGCAAATTGCTGTAAAAGAAAAGCCAAATGTAGTACACAGGCCCGAGCAATAAAAAGATGGATTATAGTTTATTTATTCTTCTTGCCACTCTGATAACTCCAAGCTGATGGTGCAAACATAACATCAGCTTGAGTTTTAGGTTGAGGTAAGATTTGAGGATCTATACGTTGATTTGCTCTGGCGTTCGACTCTTTTTTATGCTGTGCATTAACTTTATCGATTTCTCTGTTCTTGGCTTCGATTTCTCTGTTCTTAGCTTCGATTCTCTTGTTCTCGGCTCCAATTCTTATGCGCTCAGCTTCATTTCTTTTGTTAATCTCTGCATTTTGATTGTTGACAGATTGAACTTGCTGATTTAGTTGATTATATTTTGCAGTGTCATTATTTGTTTTTACATGAACATTACGGTTATGGTTATCTGGAGGTCTATTGGTATTTGATAGGTAGGCGGCGTTCGGGTACTGCGTTGAGGGAAAGGCGACGTTCGGGTGCTGTGCTGAGGGAATAGGCCCTGTGCTTCGTCCAGCGTTATATTGACTTGCTGGCACCGCATTCTTATTCAGAACGCCGACGCCTTGTTCATGGGCAGTTGTGACCGTATTGGTTTCCCTTGGAGTTTGATCCTTATATATCGGCACCCACTGGTATGACCTTGATGTGTCCGTCGGCATGTTTGTGATATAAACGTTTCCGTTTTTATCAACTGATTTATAGAATTCGCCACAATATCCTTCAGAAATAAATATTGATAACGCAACGCCGCATATCAAGAAAATTAAAAACTTATTTCTCATGATAATTACTCCATAAACAGAAAAGCCCCACATTCAATGAGAATTAGGGCCTCAACGCTACTAAAAATGTCCCTCCGAAAGCATCTATGCTTGGTTGATTTGGCGGACAACGATCCTTAATTTTTATTTTAATCTACGGTGCTACACTAAGCTCTTTGTGATTTATGTCAAGAAATAAATTCATAACCTCCATCTGTGTTCGTATCGCCATGTGATCGAGCAGGATGGGTCATCAGCGAGCCCAGGCAATGAACAGGAAGCATAATAGACCATATATGAAAGGAAAATAAGCCGTCAAGCACCTGCATGTATCCCCCCCACATTCATTCCCTGCAACCACCATTTGCATACTCAGATAGGCACGCAGGACTACCCAAAAGCCACGCCATGGTGATCAGCCACCCGCACCGGTCATTCCAACGCTAAAGGTGCAGATATGTTAGAAATATACATTGACATTCAGCCGATAGGGTGTAAATATCAGCCCATCAGCGTTACCGGCCTTTCTGTTCCCCAAGCATTGGAGGATTTATGGATGGCAATCAAAGACCCCGTTACTCAATAGAGAGCGGGGTTTTGTGTTTATAGCGGACCTTTTATAAATATTTATCTCAACTTTCGCAGGAGCAAAAAACTTGTAACATATTGTAATAATTAGTAGTATAGCGTCACAAAGTGTGATATATGGGTTTTGTTCCCCAACAAAAGTCCATCAACGCACGAGGTGACGCTATGAGCCAACTTATATCAGACATCGTTTACTGTGAAAACCAGATTCATCAGTTCTTTCAAAATCAGAAAATCGGCAGTCTGTTGAAGCGCAGCAACATCAACAAGGAGAAGGGTGTTTCTTCTGTTGCTGTGTTCCGCGTCATGTTCACCCTGGTTTTTGCCGGAAAGAATCTATTCCGCACTATGGCGGCAGACAGATGCTGCGGCATGGCCAAGGACACGGCGTATCGGTTTCTCAACTCGATTCATACCAATTGGCGCAAATTCCTTCTGATGTTGAGTTCCCGTGTGATCCGCGATGAGATTGAACCGTTGACCGGCGCCGCCAACATGAAGGTGCTGATCGCTGACGATACGCTTTACCGTCGTAATCGGAGCAAGCATGTCGAGTTACTTTCGCGGGTCTTCGACCATACCGACAAGCGGTATTACCGCGGATTTAGAATGCTCACGCTGGGATGGTCTGACGGCATCAGCTTTCTGCCAGTTTCCTGTGCGCTGCTGGCCTCCAATAAGGAAAAGAACCGGCTGGTCCCCTCGCGTACGGACCTTGACGGTCGAACCAACGGAGCGAAGCGTCGCCGAGAAGGTATCCGTAAAGCACCCGATGTTCTTGTCGAGATGGTGGCCGAGGCCACGGCAAGCGGGATTCAAGCCAGTCACCTTCTGTTCGATAGTTGGTTTGCCTATCCAGCAACCATGAGAAATTTGCTTGTCAAGGGGATGCATACCCTCTGCATGCTCAAGGTTACGGAAAAGATCTTCTATCGGTACCAAGGGGAGGATCTCCATTTGGCAGCCATCTACAGGAAGATCCGCAAGCGTCGCGGCCGCGCAAAGATTCTTGCTTCGGTCATGGTCGAGATCGGCAAGAACGACAAGGACATACCAGTTCCGGCAAAGATCGTGTTCGTACGGGACAGACGCACCAAAAAGTGGCTGGCCCTCCTGTCCACCGATACAGCTTTGAGCAACGAGGAGATCGTCACTACCTATAAACGCAGATGGGATATTGAGGTGTTCTTCAAGATGGCCAAATCGTTTCTCAACCTTGCTAAAGAATGCCAAGGCCGGTCTTATGACGCGCTTGTTGCCCATGCAACCACGGTTTGTTGCCGATACATCATGCTGGCCCTCGACAAGAGGACCAACCAGGACCCCCGAACGCTTGGAACCCTGTTTCATGCTTGTTGCGAAGAACTCCAGCAGACAACCTTTGCTGAAGCACTGGCCCTTGTTCTGACTATTTTGGAACAGACCTTGGGCGTCGCCTCGGAAACGACCAAGAACCTGATCCGATCCTTGGTTGATCGGTTTCTCAGGGAACTACCGCCAATTTACGGCATGCGGTGGCTAATTGCTTGGCAAAATAAAGCCGCTTGTTGTTAAAGAACAGGTAGATAGACGCACTTTATCATGTGCGAAAGTTGAGATATTTATACTTAAAGTAATTCATATTGCATACCCCTGCCAAATGGGGGATTCCAGATTCGGCAGGTCATATAGAAAACTTGGGAAGGTGAGGGAGAATGCCCAATGACATCGTGGCGAATACGTAGCGTCTATGTCGCGTCCCTGATTGGGATTGCATTTTGCTTAGTGGCTGTCCACGGTTGGGGGGCATCGAACTTTATCCGTGTGCCGCTTGGCAAAGGGGCCTCAATCGAGGTTCCAAAGAACTGGTCTGTTTTCTCAGGCAGTCAGCGTATAACCCTTGATGCCTTTGTTGAGGCCAAAGGATATCGCAAAACCGAGTCAGAACTTAATTTTGCGGCTAATCTTTATGACAAACAGGGTAAAACAATGGCGCTGGTTAATGCACGCTTCTACCCTAATTCCATTTCTAAATCAAAAGTGATATAATAGCCACACCATTAAAGAGGAGGTGCGGTTATGGCGAGGAAAGCAAGGGGGCAGGATAAATTAGAAGTTGCCAAGGCGTACTTATCAAAGGCGAAGACGTTAGAAACATTGAGACAAGCGCAAGCGGTTGTATTTCCATTAGCATATGGCATGTCATTGGAGAAAACGGCAGAGGCGATAGGAATATCTCCCGGTTGGGCGTGCCAATTGCGGAATCGTTTCATAAAGGAGGGCGAATTACTTGAAGCCGATAAGCAGTCACGAGGTGGTCGACGTCGAGAAAACATGACCAAAGAAGAAGAAAGGGAATTTCTTTTACCCTTTTTTGAGAAAGCCAAGTCGGGAGGGATTTTGGTTGTAAACGACATTAAAAATGCAATGGATAGTCGATTAGGACGTCAAGTGGCATTAGCGTCTGCCTATAATCTCCTCCATCGTCATGGGTGGCGTAAACTGGCCCCGGACAAACGACATCCCAAGTCTGATGTAGAAATCCAGGAGGCTTGGAAAAAAAATTCCCAGAGATAATAAACGGAATCAACGAAGCATGGCCTGGGGAAGGGCCGATCCGATTGATGTTTATGGATGAGGCCCGTTTCGGTCGCATTTCCGATACCAGATACTGTTGGTGCCCTAAACCTTTTCGTCCCATGTGTTATTCAATGGTAAGCCAGGAATATACTTATGCTTATGCAACAGTTTCGGTCATGGATGGCAAGATGGATTCTTTGATTCTGCCCTGTGTAAATGGAGATTGTATGCAAATATTTCTGGACGAGATATCAACTCGGTACCCCGCCGATCGGATGATTATGGTACTTGATGGTGCAGGGTGGCATCGGAATGAATCGCTCATTATACCTGACAATATTTGTTTATTAAGACTTCCTCCTTATTCTCCTGAGCTCAACCCGGTGGAACATCTTTGGGATGATCTACGAGAAAAGGCCTTTCATAACCTTGTTTTTGATAGCCTTGACGCCCTTGAAGATCATCTGGAAGCAACATTACGAAATATGGAAAATGACCAAGATCGTATCCACTCGATTGTTGCTTGGCCGTGGATTATTAATGCATTATTGAATTAGAAATGGAATAACAACCCAATTACACAAACCGAAGCACGTTTGGCTACTCCAAGCGATATCAGAGAAATCGACATCGAGTTGAAGAAGGGCGTGGAAGCATCATTAAACGCCGGGGGCGCCAGGATGACGACATGGTTCGGATCTAAGATGCGGGTCATTAATGGTCTATATGTCTTGGTTCACGAGCACCAGCAATCGGGTGGTGGCGACCAAGGCACGGCGAGGGTCCGAGGTCTGCGGGTGTGGAATAGCCCCCGATCGTTCACTGTTACACTACGGTATCAAGTGAAATATGCAACGATGTTACTCCCGATAATTGATTACATGACGAGTTCCTTGCGGCAAGAATAGTCGTGTCACCTGGCGAATTATACAAGATCGACCCTATGTGCATCTTTGCAGGCATAATTGAGGAATTGAAGTATCGCCTAATCGGCTTGACTGGGGTTTTTCTCCCCCAGCCCACATGCCACCCAGCACCAGGTATGCTGGACCGCACCAACGGTTCACAGGGCGTATGATGGAGAATAGCTATGAAGAAATGCCCATTTTGTGCTGAGGAGATCCAAAGCGAAGCGATCAAGTGCCGCTACTGCGGCGAGTGGCTTGAATCGAAGCCTACAGCAGATGATCCGGATGAGCGATTAAGAATGCAGGACAAGTTGAGTGAGCAGGATTGTAGTAAGCCGGAGGAACCGCCTCGGGACACAGATGTTGATTTAGAGAAATATTCCCATCAGAAAGAATGTTTGCTCAAAGAAGCAGAGATCTCCGGCTTCTCTTCTAAAGACGTACCATTGCCCCCGGTGTCACCACGCCAGCAAAAGACAGTTATCACACCGACCATGCCTGTGATTGATGATGGCTCTTCTGAAACTAAAGATAATAATGGACATGTGAATGCTTCCATTTCAGGCATTTTCTTGAAGGGGTTATTTTTCTGGGGAGCTGGCAGCATAGGTATGAGCCTTGTCCGATATATTAAGATATCCGACACGATGTTAATGATTATTTCCATCTTTGTATCGTTCTGCATATTTGGGTATATTGGAAACAAGTTCGCAGACATATTGATCAGAAAGATAAATGCCAAGCCGACCACCAGAAAGGCAAAAGTGTCAATAGCTTGGATTGTGGGCATTGTTTCGCTACTCTGCTTTATTATTGTTAACGCTTTGATTAAAGACATCAGAAAGAATGTGGTTAATCAGGAGGTGGCAACGAATAATGTCTTGGATAATCAAGCCCAACAACCTGTCGTGTTACCGCAGCCAATGCCCGGAGCCGCACCCGCAGCGCCAGGGGCAGCGCCACCTTATCCAGTGTCTTCCACGGGCGAGGCAATTCTTATGAGTGATGGTACGCTGGTACCTGTCGGTCAGGGACAATTCGGGCCGCCAAAGGGTGTTATTTTGGGACCTCCTGAGGTAATGCCCGCTGTGCCACCTTCTGCACCGGGAGCAGCAGCACCGCTAGGAGCAGCACCTGGCTTTATCACGGCTCCCGTCGCAATAGAGGGTAGGTTCATCCGATACGACAACGGTAATGTCTTGGACACGAGCACGAACCTGATGTGGGCGGGAAGGGACAGCGGGAGATATATGCCCTGGGATGAAGCCAAGACATATTGTGATAACTACCGTGGCGGTGGTTATACAAATTGGCGGATACCATCAGTGTTTGAGCTGGCTGGGTTATACAATGTAAATAAACCCCGTCCGCACCCGACGGATGATAATATCGGAAACATTCATACCGAAACGACCTTGATCAATTTTACTGGTCACGTTTACTGGACATCTTATGCGAGCAGCGATAGAGTCGATAGCTACTTCTTCACCAATGGCGAATGGTACCGTACTAACCGGTATGCAGGCAGTGACAATTATGTGACTGTTGCTCTGGCTCTCCCCGTACGTTCCACCAGATAGATCACCTGATCATCCGTGACCGCCTCCGCTGTTCCTCAAGAAGCCCCAGAAACGACTTCTGTCATGCTCCCTTGGCTAAAATCCCTGTTTGGCAGTTTATATGTCCGAGTGGTTCGGGGGGAGGAACCCCCTGATAAGGAATCATTTGTCATATCGAGCGCCCATGTTGCCCATTGGTTTTTATATTTGTTTTTGAGATCTATTCCCGCAGGGTAGATACGCAAAAATCTGTCTGAGTTCTGAAATATCCAGCGTGCTTTCTCCTCTTCAGATTTACAGGCATAGTATGGGAGGCGGTAATTGGCGTCCATGACGCCATAGGCGGAGGACTTTTGTATCTTTTTCTTATTGTAGCTTCCGGGAGTCTTACCCCAATTTACGCGACGACCTGGACCATCGTAGTCCAAAGCGTCACTCATCATTTTGTCTATCTCCTTCTTTTTCATCTTCGTGGCTCCTTCGATCTTCTTGGCGCTTATGATAAATAGACGCCCGTTTTCCAGCTTCATCCGACAATACGTCCCGGCCTGACCAATCTTTTTCGTAAGTCCGGGGAGATCTTCATCATAGACACCTTGATAGAGGAATAAACAGCGACCAAAAACCGCCCGTGCCTTGGAAATATACTCATCAATACGCCTTTCCCGGCAGTCCTTACATGCCCAACGCCTGCAATAGAGAGGGAATGGAGACGACGGCCCGTTTTGGGTAAGCATCGCGACCCAACGTCCACAAGGGCTCCCGAAAGTAGCATGTGTCTGCCCATGAACTCTCAAACAGAAAAATCCTCAATAAAATCAGTGTTGTGCAAAACATCGTCATTTGCTCAATGAATACAGCAGTTTGCAGTGTCATGCGAAAGAGACTTGTTCGTATATATCTGTTGTTCTATAGACCAACTCTCTTTTGATCCGTCCCGTAAGCCATTGTAATTATACGGCAATCAGCGTTAATTTGTTAAACACTGAAATCATTGAGTTTTTCTTGATCGACAAACTCATTTCCCAGGCGACGGATTTCGTCAATGCCAGTACCTGTCACTGCTGTTCCGCCATCGCCTTTACTCCTTCGCACGATCCACGAGCCAATCTATTGTGGCTGTCCGCTCGTAAAACGTCTTGTTGCCGATGATAATGCGTTCTTTAATCCCGGTGCCCTCTGAATCGGCATTTGCACAGGTGCCCCATGCAACAATCTCATTCAACAGCGGATCTCGCCGCGAGATCAACTTCTTCCCGGCTGGGAACATTGCCTCAAGGTGTTTCCGAAGATCTTCCCTGGTCATGACCTGTTTCCGCTCTTTCTTGTCATTCATTGTCCTTACCTCCATTGGTTTAGTTTTGTTTCTGGCAGGCAATATAAGGCAATGACGAGCAATTGTCTTGCTATGTGCACGATTTAGCGGTATAATTTCTAAACAGATAACTGTCTGAATCCGTTGATTGTTCCGCTCAATGAGACCGCTATGTAACCGACAAATTGTAGAACAAATTATTGCTGCGATGGATTGATTAAGTGGATGTAAATATTGATAAATGTGGCAGGATAACCGCTAATCGCGATTTTGGCTAGATCGCTTCCCAAAAGAATAAAGCCGTTGTGCACCGATCTTCTTCTGTCCTCTTTTACTCGTGATTATCTGGAGCAGATTTCCGATGAAGTCACGCCTCTCCTTGCCAAGATGAAAGGCAAATAAGTTCTTGATGTCCAAATGGCGTTGCTTGATGCATCGGTAATCTCCCTTATTCTGTTTTAGTTCCCTCTTGGCGGCAATACGAAGCCTCTCCGCAGCATTGGGAACTTGAAGGCCAATTTTCTTGATTACGTCATATAAATGATTAACTTCATGCCATTCTTGAAGGGTAACGAGCGGCTTGTCGTTGTGACTCTGTAGCGTTACATCTGGATCTGCGATACTATTCTGCGCTGGGAAATCAGCCGACATTACATTAGGGATTATTCCTCTTTCCTGCTCGTAGCGCATCACCTCGTCAATGTCGAAGATATAAGTCGCTACTTCGTCAACTGTAGGCGGCACTGATCTGCTATAGATACTTTCCCCTTCCGGTGATTGACGAACATAATTTTCGCGTGCTTTGTATAAACACCAAAAGTCATCAGGATCGTATGCCATCATTTCCCCTGTAATGAATCGGTGCGCAAGGTTGTGCTTGTTCATGCTCCAACGCTTGCAAAGATCCAAGAATGTAATCCATTTATCCATGGCAAGTACGCCTCCTGTCGGCGATCCTGATGGTTAAAGGGGGCAGGGCGTCAGGATTGCGCCTCTTCGGTGATCAGCCTATCCCCCGGACGATCTTGCCGCTATCCTGCGGTATTGGCAGCCTGTTGGTCCTGCTCGGCCTGCTGTTGGCTGGCATGTTCATCCTGCTTCCATGATGCCCCTAAAGCCTTTGCGGCGTCCCTCAGTCTGTTTTCGCTCAGATGTGCATATCTCTGGGTCATTACGTTTGTCTTATGGCCAAGGAGCTTTTGAACGGTGTAAAGGTCGGCTCCCTGCTCGATCATCCATGAGGCATAGGAATGGCGGCAACTGTGAAAGCATATTTTCAACCGCGGGTCGTCAATGCCTTCGTTCAATTTCAGCTCATCTATAGCCCTTTTGAAGGTGAGAGAAATTCGGTCTAACAGCCCCTTGCGCCCGGTGAAAACATGATCCGAAGGCTTCCTTTCGGTTAGGTTCTTCTTTGCGGTCCGGTCCTGATCTTCGGCGCGGCTTTTCAGCATTGCCGCCGCTTGTTCTGTCAAGAAGGCATAACGTGATCCTGCTTTTGCGTCTCTGATCGTCAATACGCCTTTGGTTGTGTCCACATCCTGCCATGTCAGAGAGGCAATTTCACCGAAGCGCAAGCCGGCATGAAGGGATAGCAAGGTCATATCGTGAACATCCTGCGAACTTTTCTTATTAAGTAGGTTAAGTAGCGCCGTTGCTTCTGTCTTGGTCAAGAATCGCATCCGGCCATTATCCGGCTTTGGGAATTTTACCTTGGCTGTGGGGTTTTCGCCTTCATGCTTGCCCAGCCGCTTTGCCGTGTTGTATACTTGTCTTACAACCGAAAGGGCATATTCGATTGATCGTGGCGACTGCCCTCCTGCTGCCATGTCCCGTTTCAACCTTTCCAAGTGAAATGGTGCGATGTCCTTCATTGGCAAATGTCCCAAGGCTGGTTCAATCCAAACCTTATAAAGTCCTTCTTCACGAGAAACAGTTCGATCTTTTTTGTCTGCTTTCGCTTGTGGCAAATAATCATCGTTGAAGAAAGTGCCGAAAGTAACGGCTTCCTGTTCTTGGCGTTCTTGCTCTGCCTGCTCTACGGCTTCCTGTTTGCGTCTGATCTCTCTCTTTTCAGACAATCGTGACGGTCCCTCTCCCTTGGTTGCTGCATCCCGTAGGTCGGCCAGGATCTTCACGGCCTTATCAAGAGTAATTCCCGTTTCAGATGCCCAGCCTAAGCCTTCCTCGATACGCTTTCCGCCTTCCTGATGGCGAATCGTGTAATAAATGTCAGGTTTCTTCCCATGTCGTCGAGTCGGGTGCAGCCGGTATCTTATCCCCTTGTAATTTGTCTTGTGCCATTCCATATAGGCCTCCTTTGAATAATCAATGGGTCACCCAGTCCCCACTCTGTCCCCACATTTCCCTTGAAACATGATGTTTCATAACTCGTCATCATGGAGGCACTATAAACCTAAGTAGCTTTAATGTCAAGATGTAATTGATTATCTATGAAAGGTCATGAAAGGTATCTGTAAGGACTCTGACTCCGTGAATCAAGGTTCAAATCCTTGTCTCCCAGCCAAATAAAATCAAGGGGTTAGCCAATAGACGGTTAACCCCTTTTTCTTTCGTTGCTACCCATTTGAAAGTCAGCATCTTAGCCATCACTAGGCTAAAATGAATTCCTTATTATTTTATTCTACTAGATATATTCTTCCATCTTAAAAGTAAACGCATGGAAACCGGCATCAGGATGCTCTCCTCTCAGTCTCCGCACAATCTCAAGAAGTCGAGGAATCTCCTCATCAGGCAGAGCCATTAAAAGTGACTTGTTTCTGCCGGGCGAGGTAAAGGTGCCCAGCTTCGCCTTAGATTTTTCGCCTTCACCCGTCTCGTCATGCATTTTCGTATACTTCTTATAACCAGCTTGCTTAAAGGCATTTGTGATGCTTTCATCTAAGTAATCGGCATAAACAACACAAAACATTTTCATGATTTTGGCCTCTATTTAAAAATAATTTTTTTGTTACTTGAAATGTTGAAGACATACTTTCGCCATTTGTTTTAAAATATTACAAATATTTTTAGGAAGCAACTCTTACCAGTATATAATAAGATATTTTTCGTGGAGGAAGTATAGATAAACGGCCCTTGTGTGTCAAATGGTTTGTTGACCGTTGATTACAACTCGAATCCGTGCCAACTAATTCAAGATCAAGTTTGTCCTGGAAGGGTAGCATCGTCGGAAGCGCACGCCTGATTTGTTATTCCCAATTGAAGGGGGCCTGTTTTTCAAAATCTGGCAGCAGATTGCGCTCATCTACCTGCTGAATGAAGATCTGTTTAAAACCGAGATCCAGTGCGTAATTGACA
>Ga0247840_10009730_pt1 | contig 12281 bp, 8 predicted proteins | sample LaCruzMarch2015__FD_192404 | JGI IMG/M metagenome (GOLD analysis project Ga0247840, IMG submission 192404) | Freshwater microbial communities from meromictic Lake La Cruz, Castile-La Mancha, Spain - LaCruzMarch2015_17m | ecosystem: Environmental > Aquatic > Freshwater > Lake | place: Spain...
ACTCGTCCTGTACGAGGCCGCCTACATCACCGAGATTGTCCGTGCCGGCATCCAGTCGATCGAGCAGGGCCAGTGGGAGGCCGCCCACGCCCTCGGACTTTCCCGTTGGCAGCAGTTGCGCTACGTGATCCTGCCGCAGGCCCTCCAGCGGATCCTGCCGACCCTGGCCGGGCAGCTCATCTCGACAATCAAAGACTCGGCGATTGTCTCCGTGATCTCCATTTCGGAGTTGACATTCCAGGGGCTGGAGCTGATGAGCGCCACCTATCTGACCTTCGAAATCTGGATCACCATCACGGCCCTCTATTTCATCCTGACGTTCACCTTCTCCATGGGGGTCAGGCGCCTCGAGGGTTTTATTCAAACCAAATAATAACTCCAGAGCAACATTACGTTCAACACGACAACGATGGCGGCCACGGCCCAGAGCATGACACGCCCCGTCCGGTCGTTGGCGTGTCTCCCCATCAGTTCTTTTGATGAGGTCAGGTAAATCTGCAGGAATATGGTCCAGGGGAGCTGGACGCTCAGGAGGATCTGGGAGAGAATCAGGCCGTTGAAGGGATTGTCCACCGCAAAGATCGCCGCGGTGCCGACCACCAGTGTAATGCCGATCCCAAGTCGCGTGTGGCGATCCCCTGTATCGTAGGGTTCACCGAACATCCCGGCAAAGATGCTCCCGCCCGCCATGCCGGCGGTGATGCTGGACGCGACCCCGGCAAACAGAAGCGCAACAGCAAAAACGGTGGCAGCGGCATTCCCCAGAAGCGGCCGAAGCAGCAATTCCGCCTGAACAAGATCGGTGACAACCGTGCCGGCCTGGAAAAAAACGGCGGCGGCAACCAAAATCATCGCGCTGTTGATGCCCCAGCCGACAATCATCGAAAAGAGGGTGTCCAGGAACTCATATTTCAATTGGCGCTCAATGACCGACTCATCCGCGACATTCCACTGCCTGCTCTGAATGATCTCCGAATGGAGAAAAAGGTTATGGGGCATGACCACAGCCCCAAGCACGCTCATGACGATCGGAATCGATCCCGCGGGCATGCCCGGCATGACCCAGCCAACGGCCGCTCTTGGCCAAGCAATCTGCACCAGGAGAAGTTCGAAAATGAACGACAGGCCGATGAGCGAGACAAAACCGATGATAAATTTCTCCAGACGGGAATAGGAATTGGTTAAAATCAGTGTGAAAACAACGGCAAGTGTCAGGAGGGCGCCGATCTTGAGGGGGAGGTGGAAAAGCATCTGAAGGGCGATGGCCGCCCCGAGGATCTCGGCCATCGCCGTGGCCGCGGCTGCCAGCATCGCCGAGGAGAGAACCGTTCGGGATATCCATGGTTTGAGGTGCCGGGTTGCTGCCTCGGAAATGCAATAGCCGGTAACGATCCCCAGATGCGCGGCATTGTGCTGCAGCAGGATGAGCATGGCTGTGCTCAGCGTGACCATCCAGAGGAGGGCGTAGCCGTAGGTGGAACCAGCCGCCAGATTGGCAGCCCAGTTGCCGGGATCGATGAAGCCGACGGTCACAAGCAGGCCCGGCCCCATATATTTCATGAAGTTCGAGATCTGCGGTCGCAGGTGGCCGTCCTTATAAAATTTCTGGATGATGTTCTTCAGCATGCATCATCTTTCCTTTTGAGCGGCCCGGTCCGCCTGTCAGGCCGGGGAAACACTCCTCCGGGAATCCATCACGCCACGGAAAATGATCGAAAGAATGACCACGACTCCGCCCAACAGCGCCCAGGGGCCCAGCCGCTCCCCCATGAACAGAAGCGTCCAAAGGGGATTCAGAAGGGGTTCGAGAACGGGAATGAGAATGCCCTCCATGGCCGTCACATTCTTGATCGCCACGACATAACAGGCGTAAGAGAGCCCGAGCTGGAACACACCAAGAAACGCAAGGCCGACCCAGTCCGCTCCGCCGGGTTGGGTTTGAACCAGCCAGGGCAAACAGATGAGAACGGTCAAGAGATTGCCGAGGATCGCAGAACCCGCCGGTGATGCGTTTTTTTGCATGCGCAGGGCAATGACGAGGGAAGCGAACGCAAACCCGGAGAGAACCGCCAAAATATTGCCCGTCAGCCCGCCGGCACTTAATTTATCGAAAAAGAACAGGGATATACCGCACAGCACGGTCGCAATGGCCACCCAGTCAAACCACCGTGTCTTTTCATTGAGCAGCCACCCGGAAAGCAGCGCCACGAAGAGCGGCGCGGTATATTGCAGCAGAATCGCATTGCCCGCGGTGGTGAGCTTGGTGGCCGAAACGAAGAGGATGACCATGGCCGCATAACACCCTCCGCCGATCAGTTGGGAAACCGAAAAATTGACGGCCCGTCTGCCGAAAAAGAGGAGCAGCAGCGGCAGGGCAATGGCGCTCCGGAACCCGGCCACAGCCGGCGCGGAGAGGGAGACCCATTTGATGAGCACCCCGCCCAGACTCCAGAGAAAGGCCGCGACCAAAAGCAGAAGAACGGCCTGCGTCCTTTTAGTTGCGACCACGATTTTGATTCCCGTTCATCGATTTCCTGAAAAGATGACCCCGGTCCATTTTCACCGGGGAAAGCGTTGTCACCGATTCTACGAGGCGTTTTTTTACCATCTGGCTCGGAAAAATGATAGCGAAATAAGCGATGCGAAACGAACGTGACGCTTAACCAGCTTGCAGGTACTCTTCAAAACCCATCACCTGGTCGATCACGCCGTCCGGGGTGATCTCGACAATCCGGTTCGCCACGGTGGATACCAGTTCGTGATCGCGTGAGGCCAAAAGTAGCACCTCCGAAAAGGCGATAAGCCCGTTGTTTAGCGCGGTCAGTGATTCGAGATCCAAGTGGTTCGTCGGCTCGTCCAGAATGAGGGTATTGGCGCCGGTAAGCATCATTCTCGATAGCATGCAGCGGACCTGTTCTCCCCCGGAAAGGACACTTGTCTTCTTCAGCGCCTCATCCCCCGAAAAGAGCATCCTCCCTAGGAAACCTCTGGCGAAGCTCTCCCCGTCGCACGGGGGGAATTGGCAAAGCCAGTCTACCAGATTCAAGTCGCCCTGGAAGTAAGCGCTGTTCTCCTTCGGGAAATAGGCGGGGGTAATCGTCGCCCCCCAGCGGAAGCTTCCGCTGTCCGGTTCCATTTCGCCTGCCAGGATCTGAAAGAGGGTCGTTTTGGCCAAAGCGTCATTGCCGACAAAGGCAATCTTGTCTCCCTTTTTTACGGTGAGGTTCAGGTTGTTTAATACGGATACCCCCTGAATCTCCTTGCCGAGACCCGTGATCTCCAGGATGATATTCCCGCAGGGACGCTCGGGTTTAAAGTGAATAAACGGGTACTTCCGCGAGGAAACCGGCATATCTTCGATGGTCAGCTTCTCCAGGAGCTTTTTGCGGGAGGTGGCCTGCTTCGACTTGGAAGCGTTGGCGCTGAACCGCTGGATGAAGGCCTTGAGATCCTCAGCTTTTTCGGTGGCTTTGCGGTTTTCATTTTGCTTCTGCTTCAGGATGAGCTGGCTTGCCTGGTACCAGAAGTCATAGTTGCCCGCATAAACCCGAATCTTGCCGAAATCGATATCCGCGATGTGCGTGCAGATCTGGTTCAGGAAGTGGCGGTCGTGGGAGACGACGATCACCGTGTTTCGGAACCGGCAGAGGAAATCCTCGAGCCAGGCGATGGAGCGGAGGTCCAGGTGGTTTGTCGGCTCGTCGAGAAGCAGCACGTCCGGATTGCCGTAGAGCGCCCGGGCGAGAAGCACGCGCACCTTGTCTCCCCCTTCAAGCTCCTTCATCTTTCTGGGACAGAGCGATTCCGGGATCCCGAGCCCCTTGAGGAGCACCGCCGCCTCGGATTCGGCTTCATACCCGTTCATCTCGGCAAATTCCGCCTCCAGCTCCGCGGAGAGAACACCGTCCTCTTCGGAGAAGTCGGGTTTGGCGTAGATCGCCTCACGCGCAGCCATCACCTCGAAAAGCCTTTTGTGTCCCATGATGACGGTGTCGATGACCGTCTCCTCATCGAAGGCAAACTGGTCCTGACTGAGCACCGAGATTCTTTCCCGGGGACCGACCGCGACCTCACCTTTGTCCTGCTCCACATCGCCGGAGAGGATCTTCAGGAAGGTCGATTTCCCCGAACCATTGGCGCCGATGACGCCGTAGCAGTTCCCCGGCGTAAATTTGATATTAACTTCTTTGAACAGCACCTTCCTGCCATAGGCCAGGGTGACGTTGGTTACGTTGATCATGATTGTATTCCTTTTTAATTTTCCCGGATCGATTACGCACAAAATAAAAAACCACAGGGGGTGACCCCCGTGGTTCACATATCGGCGGTTCTCATACACCATTGCTCTTCCGACGACAACCTTTATTTTTGTTGTCTATTTTGTTGAGGAAAAATTACTTCCTCTCCACACCAAAATGTTGCACAATACCTGTGCTTGAAATATGTACCGGAAATCCAGGGAATCGGAACGGGCTGAATGGCCGAGATGGGGAATATCGTCGCGGGACTGGTTAACTTCATTGAGTTTCTCATTCCTTGGGGAGGAACCACGATGAGTTTAGCAAACGGGACAACAACTTCGGATTCGGGTAGTGGCTGGCGGGGACGATATTCCGTTTTCGTCACCGGCCACCGCGGCTTTTCCGGTGCGGCGCCGGAGAACACGATGGCCGCCTTCAGGGCGGCGATCGATGCCGGATGCGACATGATCGAGCTGGATGTCCACCTCTCTCGAGACAAGGAAGTTGTCGTCATCCATGATGACAACCTGGAGAGGACCACAACCGGCAGAGGAAACGTGGCCGACCAGACCTTCGCGGAACTGAGACGCTGGGATGCCGGCGTCTGGTTCGCCCCCCGGTTCGCCGGGGAACGGATCCCGGCTCTGGCAGAGGTCCTGGCCCTTGCCCGCAACAAGATCCTCGTCAATATTGAACTGAAGAAGGGCGCCCATTTCCCCTACACCATGGCGGAGCTGGCCGACCTCACCCTTCGTGAGGTCGAGAAGGCCGGGATGGCGAGCCAGGTCCTCTTCTCCTCCTTCGACCCCGTCGCGATCGACCGAATCCGCGAGAGGAATCCCCTCCTCCCCATAGCCCTGATCAAGGATAAACCCTGGATGGAGCCGGAAGATGCCGGGGGTGGAAAGATCTACCCGACACTGAACTGCCGGGCAACGCTCCTCAACGAGGAAAACGTCCGGCGGGCACACAAAAAAGGAATCTGTGTCCATGCCTGGACCTTGAACACCCCGAAAGAAATGTCCCGTTTCATCGCCCTCGGCGTTGACGGAATTATCACGAACCACCCCGACCGACTAATCCACCTCCTGAAAAAGTGAGAATGGGCCAAGCGGAGTTGGTTAATAGTTCATCGAGAACCAAAGATGATCTTCTATCAGAATAGAGTATGTTATTTGCCTGTAGTTATGATATTGACGGGTTGTTCCTCGAAAGAACGGCGCCAAAGGGTATGTGATAAAATAATGGTCTCGGCGGGGTTATGAAGCGCATATTCTACGGCTGGTACATGGTTGGCGCCGGTTGCGTCATGCAGTTCGTCCAATCCACGCTGCTCCTCCAATCCTTTGGCGCATACTTTGCTGTGCTGCGCGACGACCGCGGCTGGTCCAAAACCGAGCTCTCGGGCGCCGCGGCGCTGCACCAGGTCGAGGCCGCGATCCTCGGCCCGCTGCTCGGCTGGTTCATCGACCGCTTCGGGGCTCAGTGGGTGATCCGCGTCGGCGTTGTTATGTTTGGCGCCGGCTTCATCCTGCTTAGCTACATCGATTCGCTACTCGCCTTTTACGGTGCGTTCATCGTCGCCGCGCTTGGCGGCAGCCTGTGCGGCTTCTTTCCGCTCAATGTCGCGCTGATCCACTGGTTCGATCGACACCGCGGCCGTGCGCTTTCCTCGATGCAGATCGGATTTGCGCTTGGCGGCCTTGCCATGCCCATGGTGGCCTGGGGACTCGCTACCTGGGGCTGGCGCTCCACCGCCTTCGCCTCCGGCATCATCATCATCGCCGTATGCCTGCCGCTTTCCTTCGTCATCCGGCGCCGTCCCGAGGACATAGGCGAAGTAATGGACGGAATCGCGTCTCATGCCAGGGATGCCGTTTCGGCGCCTGAAAAAGATGGCAACGAAACCACCCGCGACTTCACCGCCCGCGAGGCGCTGCGCACCCCGGCATTCTGGCTGCTTTCACTCGGCCACGGCTTCTCGCTGTTTGTTGTCACAGGTGTCAACACTCACGCCATCACACACATGAAAGAAGGTCTCGGCTACACCATCGAGGCGGCGTCGTTTGCCATCATGCTGCAGACCTTTGCTCAGCTCGGCGGCGTAGGTCTTGGGGTCTGGATCGGAGACCGCTTCGACAAACGCATCCTTTCCGCGCTTTGCATGCTGGGGCACATGAGCGGTCTGCTCTTCCTCACCTACGCCACCGGCCCCGCAATGATCGTCGCTTACGCCATCCTGCATGGCACCGCCTGGGGTCTGCGCGGGCCCTTCATGCAGGCGATCCGCGCCGATTACTTCGGCCGCAGCGCGATCGGAATGATTCTGGGGCTTTCCTTCATGGTCATCATCGTCGGCCAGATCGGCGGTCCGATGATCGCCGGCATCCTCGCCGACATGACCGGCAACTACCGCGCGGGATTCACCACGCTCGCCCTTCTTGCGGGGCTGGGATCTGCATTCTTCCTGCTTGCAAAGCGTCCGGAGCGGCCGCCTCGGAGAACAGGCGACGTTTGACCCCTCAGGTATGCGCCTCGTCCCAGTTCCTGCCGGCGGCAATCTCCACACGGAGGGGCACATCAAGCTGCAGCACCCCTTCCATCCCTTCGCGGACGAGAGCCAACAGGACTTCCCTTTCGGAAACGGGTGATTCAAAGACGAGTTCGTCGTGGACCTGCATGATCATCGTGGCTGAAAGTCCCTCTTCCGCGAGACACCGTGAGATCCGGACCATCGCCATCTTGATCAGGTCCGCCGCCGTCCCCTGGATGGGGGCGTTGATCGCCATCCGCTCGGCAAACTGCCGGACGGGCGCCTGGGGGCTCATGATCTCCGGGAGATACCGCCGTCGCTTGAGAAGCGTCGTCACGTAACCGTCCCGCCTCGCCTGCGCAAGGAGGCCATCCAGATATTCCCGGACCTTCGCATATTTCTGGAAGTAGCTGTCAATATAGGCCTGGGCAAGCTTCTGCGTGATCCCAAGCTCCTTCGCGAGGCCAAAGGCGCTCATTCCATAGAGGACGCCGAAATTGATCACCTTCGCCTGCCGCCGCATGTCGGGGTTGACCATCTCGGGGAAGACGCCGAAAAGGTCGGAGGCGGTCCGGCTGTGGACATCCTCGCCGGTGGCAAAGGCCTCGAGCAGCGTCTCGTCGCCGGAGAGATGCGCCAACACTCGCAGTTCGATCTGGGAATAGTCTGCGGAGACGATCTCCCAGCGAGGAGGTGCAACGAAGGCCTGGCGGATCCGCTTTCCTTCGAGGGTCCGAATCGGGATGTTCTGGAGATTCGGGTTGCTGCACGAGAGCCTCCCCGTCGCCGTTACGGTCTGGTTGTAGGTGGTGTGGACACGTCCCGTCCGCGGGTTGACCAGTTCCGGCAGCGCATCGATGTAGGTCGATTTGAGCTTGGCCATCCCGCGGTAGGCAAGAATCTCCGCGGGGAGTTCGTGACTCTGTGCGAGGGCGGTCAGGACATCCACATCCGTCGAGTAACCCTCCTTGGTCTTCCGGCCTTTCGGCATACCCAGTTTTTCAAAGAGGATGACTTGAAGCTGTTTTGGGGAACTGATGTTGAATTTTTCCCCCGCCAGCCGGTGGATCTTCTCCTCCGAGAGGGCAAGAAGCTGCGTAATCTCCAGCGACATCGACCGGAGGAGAGGAAGGTCCAGCAGAACCCCCTTCTGTTCCATCGCGGCCAAAATCGCGACCAGCGGTGTCTCCACTTCATCAAGAAGTTCTCTCATCCCCGCCGCCGCTATTTTTCCGGTCAGATCCGCGGCCAGCGACATCACGGCGTCGGCGCGCCGGCCGGCATAATCCGCCGCCGTCTCCACGGAAATGGATGCAAACGGCAAGGCCTTTGCGCCGCTCCCCACGAGCTCCTTTACGGAAGGCGTCCGGCGCCCGAGGTGATCCAGCACCGTGTCGGCAAGCTCAAAGCTGTGTTTGGCGGGGTTGAGGAGGTAGGATGCGACCATTGTGTCGCAGCCGAGGCCCCGCAGAGAAAGGCCACATTGTGAAAGCACGATCATGGCTGTCTTCAGATCCTGTCCATGTTTCGGAATGGCCGGATCGGCGAAGGGCGGCGAGAGGTGCGTGAGGAGCGTGTCTGCGGAAAGCAGCGGCGTGCCATCTTCATGGGCGATGGGGATGTAGAACCCTTCGCCCGGCGCAGGCGAGATCGCCAATCCGATGAGAGAAGCCGACATCGCCTCCGGCGAAGATAGAATCAGCTCCAGCGAAAATCCGCCTCCCTCCTGCAACCTGGTCGCAAGCAAAGCCAGCTCCTCCGGCGTCCGGCAGACCCGGTAGTCCCCGGCGGTCTCTTCTCCCCGGATCTTCAGATCCTGGAGCAGCGACGAGAATTCGAACTCCCGGAAGAGCGACATCAGAAGCTCCCGATTCGGCTCCTGCCGTCGGCAGGCCTCCGGATCGAAGTCGAACACCGCGTCGGTCCGGATCTGCGCCAGCTCCCGGCTCATTCTTGCCTGGTCCGCATTCTGCAGGATCGCCTCGCGGGTCTTCGCACTGTGGATCTGCTCCGGATGGGCGAGGATCTCGGCGATGCTGCCAAACTGCTCGATCAGCCGCTCTGCCCCCTTCGGACCGATTCCGGGAACACCAGGGATGTTGTCGGAGGCGTCCCCCATAAGCCCCAAAATCTCCACGACCTTCTCCGGACCGACGCCAAAGCGCTCCTTCACGGCCGCGATGTCGTAGGTCTTCTCTTTCATCGTGTCCAGCATCAGAATCTCTTCGGAGACGAGTTGCATCATGTCTTTGTCCCCGGAGACGATGACGACCGCCATCCCCGCCTCCGCCTGTCGGCGGGCAATCGTCCCGATGATATCATCCGCCTCAATCCCCTGCTGCTCCAGAACGGGAATTGAAAAACCCCGTATGATCTCCTTGACGAACGGGATCTGGGGAATCAGCGTGTCGGGAGTCGCCTTCCGCGTCGCCTTGTATTCCTCGTAGGCCTCATGGCGGAAGGTTGGCCCCTTAACATCGAAAGCGACAGCGATGTAGTCGGGTTCCTGGTCGCGCAGGAGCTTCATGAGCATGGTCGTGAAGCCATAAATCGCGTTCGTCGGAAAACCCTTCGAGTTGGAAAGCTCCCGGATCGCGTAGAAGGCTCGAAACAGGTAGTTGCTCCCGTCAACAACGACGAATTTGGGGCGCCTCTTTTCTTCTGTCATCTATTGTTCCCTTCGCTCAATCCTTTGCCCTTCCCGGTTCATAGATGCAGAACGGTTCCTCGGCGAGATAATCCCCGGTCGTCTCGTAGGCGCGTGCCCGGCAACCACCGCAGACCTTGATGAATTCACAACGGGCGCACTTCCCCTTGTAGCGACCAAGATCACGGAGATCCTGAAAAATCGGCGATCCCTCCCAGATCTCGGGAAAGCTCTTTTCGGTAAGTTGGCCGCAGTCAAGCTCCAGGTATCCGCAGGGCTGGAGCTGTCCCCGGTGGGAGATGAAGCAGAAGGAGATCCCGCCCATGCAACCACGTGTCATCGTGTGGAGTGGATGAGTTCCCGGACCCGCCGGCCCGTGCTTGGCAACCGCTGCGCTGCCCCGTTCCTTCTGCCGCTGGTGGAAGATTCTGTAGTAGTGAGGGGCGCAGGTCGCCTTGAGCTGGATTGCGCAGTCTTGTTCCTCCTCGTAGAACCAGTTCAGCGTCTGCTCGTAGGCGAGCGGCGTGATCTCCTGATCGACCATCTCTTTTGCCCGTCCCGTAGGCACAAGCAGGAAGATGTGGTGCGCAACGGCGCCGAGACCATGGGCCAGATCGTGGATCTCCCGGATCTTGCCGATGTTCGCCTGCGTAATCGTCGTATTGATCTGGAACTCCAGCCCCACGCGCTTCATCGCCTCAATCCCCGCCATCGCCCCGGCAAAGGCGCCCGGCACACGGCGGAAGGCGTCGTGGCTTACCGCTTCCGGCCCGTCGATGCTGATGCTGACCCGGCGGATTCCTGACTTGATCAGATTCGCCGCAACGGTTTCGTCCACCAGGGTGCCGTTTGTCGCAAGGACCATCCGGAGCCCTTTTTGATCCCCGTAGGCGGCAATCTCATAAATGTCCTTGCGCAACAGCGGCTCGCCACCGGTGAGGATGATAACCGGTTTGCCGACGGTTGCGATCTCATCCAGAATCTGCTTGCATTTTTCGGTATCGAGCTCCCCCGGATAGGGCTCGCAGACGGCCGAAGCACGGCAGTGGACGCAGGCAAGGTTGCAGCTTCGCGTCACCTCCCAGGCGACCATCCGGAGCGTATTGGGTAATATCTTGTTTCTTCCGGCTTCTTCCAAAGGTCTCTCCTTTCAAATCTACAGCGGATTTAAACGCCTGGAATCACTTTTCTATTTCCCCAAGATTTCCGCGGCCTCGGGTGCGAAATAGGTGATGATCATGTCCGCCCCGGCGCGCCGGATCGCCGTCAGCGACTCCATCATCGCCCGCTCGCCGTCGATCCAGCCCATCTGCGCCGCCGCCTTGACCATCGCAAATTCTCCGCTCACGTTGTAGGCGGCTAGCGGCAGGTCGAACTCCTCCTTTGCCCGGCGGATCACGTCTAAGTACGCCAGAGCAGGCTTCACCATGATGATGTCCGCCCCCTCCGCCACATCGAGACTGATCTCCCGCATCGCCTCATCGCTGTTCGCCGGATCCATCTGGTAGGCCCTCCGGTCGCCAAAGGAGGGGGCGCTCTCCGCCGCCTCCCGAAACGGACCGTAGAAGCAGGATGCGTATTTCGCCGAGTAAGCCATGACCGGAACGGCATCGAAACCCGCCTCATCAAGCCCCTCTCGCAGCGCGCCGATCTGGCCGTCCATCATCGCCGACGGGGCAACCATGTCCGCCCCTGCCTTTGCGTGGGAGACGGCCTGTTCCGCCAGGACCTCCAGCGTCAGATCATTGACCACCTCGCCCTTCTCGACCATCCCGCAGTGGCCATGGCTCATGTACTCGCAGAGACAGATGTCGGTGATGACGAGGATGTCGGGAACCTTGTCCTTGATCCCCTGGATCGCACGCTGGACCACCCCGTCCTTCGCAAGCGCCCCGGAGGCGACCTCGTCCTTTTTTTCGGGGATTCCAAAGAGCAGGACCGCGGGGATCCCCAGCTCCTTCATCCGCGCCGCCTCCCGGACAATGTGATCAACGGACATCTGAAAGTTCCCCGGCATGGAGGTAATCGGTTTTTTTACCTTTGTCCCCGGCACAACAAAAAGCGGATAGATCAGGTTGTCCACCGAGAGTCTTGTCTCCCGGATCATCCTCCGAAAGTTCTCATTCTGCCTCAGCCTGCGCGGCCGGTAATCTGGAAATTGCATGGTAGTCTCCTTTCAATCGAAATAATCGGGAGCTGTCCCCCCTTTATTACCTTTTCTCTTTTTCAAAATAGGCCGCGATCGTATCCACCAGATCCGAAATCGTGTAGCGCTCCTGGAGAATGTCCACGGGAAGGCCGGCCTTTCTCGCCGCCGCTTCCGTCACCGGACCAATGCAGGCGATCCGAACCCCGGGCGGGAGATGGAAATCCGGCCTCATAATCCCGAGGAAATGTCGCACTGTCGAAGGGCTCGTGAATGTGATCGCGTCAACCTTCTCTTCGGAAATAAACGATAACAATTCTGAGGCCTCGCGGTCCGAACGGACGGTCCGGTAGGTCGTCGCCACATCGACGGTGGCGCCCATTTTTGTGAGCCCCTCCGGAATGACATCGCGCGCCTCTCTGGCCCGCGGCAGGAGAACCCGGCTTCCCCGAAGATCCTCGCCGGCAAAGGCCCGGACGACCCCCTCGGAGATGAACTCCTCTGGAACGAGATCTACCCGGATTCGGAGCGCCTCGACCGCGGCGGCCGTCGCCGGTCCAATCGTGGCGATCCGGATCCCCTTCAGATCCCGGATGTCCCGGCCCCGCTCCCGAAGGCGCTGGAAGAAGTAGGCCACACCGTTGGCGCTCGTAAAAATGATCCACCGGTAGCTCTCCAGTCGATCGATGGCCGCGTCAAGCTCTGCCCAACTCT
>Ga0247840_10009734_pt1 | contig 12278 bp, 8 predicted proteins | sample LaCruzMarch2015__FD_192404 | JGI IMG/M metagenome (GOLD analysis project Ga0247840, IMG submission 192404) | Freshwater microbial communities from meromictic Lake La Cruz, Castile-La Mancha, Spain - LaCruzMarch2015_17m | ecosystem: Environmental > Aquatic > Freshwater > Lake | place: Spain...
CCAACGGATTCCGGGAGATGAGAGCAATCAAACCGATCGGCTTCCCGGTATGATCAAACAGAGTCACTCCGACGTAGCTCTCCGCCCGCAAATCCTGAAGCACTTGGTCGCGCGGAAAAAACTGGCACACGTTTGCTGGGAAGCAGCAGACCTCTTTGCCCACCACGTCGCCGCAGGGGGTGTCCTTCAGCGCATAAGTCACGTTGTCCTCAAATCTTCCATCGTGCCAGACCGCCAATGTCCGGGCCATCAATCCGTCCCCCTCCAACACGTCGATGCAAACGAAGTCCATCTGAAGGTTGCCGGCCAGGAATCCGGCCAATGTGTAAAAAAACGAAGTGTTGATTTCGCTGCCCCGGACCGTGGCCAGGAAGGCATTGATCTCCGCGTCATGCTTGCGCTCGGCCAGCTCGCGTTCCAATTCCCGCGTGCGCTCGGCGACAAGCGCGATCAGTTCCTCCTTTTCAAGCCGCTGCAGCCGGTTCGCTGCCTTGAGCTTGGTCATCGCGAGGATCTGGACGGTCAGTTCGAGTTCGTCGATAGGCTTGGAGAGAAACCCGTCTGCCCCCGCCTCCACGGCCCTGATGCGGCTGTCCCTGTCGGTATGAGCGGTCAGAAAAAGGACGGGGATCGATTTCATTACCTCGTCCGCCTTCAGCTTCCGGCAAACATCATACCCGTCCATGCCCGGCATGACGATGTCGAGCAGGATCACGTCCGGATCTTCGGACTCTGCCAGTTCGAGCCCCTTCGGTCCTTCCAGAGCGGTCACGAGTCCGGCAGCGGGCAGCCGGTCCAGAAGGACCGCCTTCAGCACCGTCAGGTTGTCCGGGTTGTCGTCAACCGCCAGGATTTTCATGGATTTTCCTCCAGAAATTCCCGCAGCACGTTCAGCAGAGCCTCGTGATCCAACGGCTTGGAGAGGTAGCCGTCGAAGCCGTGGGCCAGAATTTCCTCCCGGTCGCCTTTCATGGCGCTGGCCGTGACGGCGATCACCGGGACGTGCCGCAAGGTTTCTTCCTGGCGAATCTTTTTGAGAGCCTGAATCCCGTCCAATCCTGGGAGCGCGATGTCCGTAAGGATGAGATCGGGCAGGTGCGTGCGCGCCCGTTCGACACCCGTCAAACCATCCTCGGCTTCGACGATCTGGTAGCGGTCGCCCAGCAGGGCTTTGATCGTGCGCATATTATCGGGGTTGTCCTCCACCACCAGAACGACGGGTTTTCCGGGGCGCGCGGGACGGCGGCGGCGACGTGGCGGGGCAGGCTTTGCCGCCGGTGGTGCGACCATCGAAGCTACTGCGGCCAGCAACTCATCTTTGTTGATGTCGCCCTTCTGGATCAACTGGCGGACATGGTTCGCCTTGAGGACGCTCCACTCTTCCTTGCTCACGTGCTTCGCGGTAAGAATGCTGACCGGCAGATGAAGGGTCCGCGCTTCGCCACGGATTGCCGTGAGCACTTGAAAACCGTCCACGCTCGGCATCATCAGGTCGAGGATCATGGCATCGGGCAGAGATTGCTTGAGCTGATCCAATGCCTCCTGCCCGCTGTGCGCCACCTGGACGTTGTAGCCCTCGGGCCGGAGGATGTGTGTGAGCTGGATGATCGCCGGTTCGTTGTCCTCGACGATGAGGATGTTCCGGCCGGAGGGAACGTGGGGCGACCGTCCCGGTTGCCGGCTTTCCAAGGGAATAGCAGGCGGGACGCCTGCTCCACAGGCCACCAACGGCAGCCGCAGCGTGAAGGTCGAGCCTTTGTCTGGGACGCTCTCCACGGAAATGTCGCCGCCGAGCAGCAGCGCGTATTTCCGGGCGATCGCCAGCCCGAGCCCGGTGCCGCCGTATTTGCGGGTGTTGCTGCCGTCGGCCTGGCGGAACTCGTCGAAGATATGGGGAAGCTGGTCGGCAGCGATGCCGATGCCGGTGTCTTTTATGGAAATGCGAAACGGGAGATGCGAAATGGGAGAGAAGGGGCCGGTGGGGGATGCAGCCCCTTCAGGGCACAACACCTCCTTATGTGAGACCCAGGGCGGCGCGGACGCTTGCCCTGGGCTAAAGGATTTCGCCCCTTTGGGGCAGAGAGAACCATCCCCAAAGCCCCTCAAATGGCCGCCATTCGGGCCGGGCGCGAACTCCGCAGTGATCGTGACCCGGCCCTGCTCGGTGAACTTGACGGCATTGCCGACGAGGTTCTGGAGGATGTGCCGGCACTTGTCGTGATCGGTGGTCAGGAGCGGCAGATCGGCGGGCACCTCGTTGAGGATCGCGATCTTCTTTTCCATCGCATGAGGCTCGATCATGGCGACCAGTTCACCGGCCAGCTCCCGGATGGAAAAGCTGCTGGTTGTGATGTCCTCGCGGCCAGCCTCGATGCGGGAAAGGTCGAGGATATCGTTGATCAAGGAGAGAAGGGCTTTCCCATTGCGTTCGATCACCTCCAGGTAGCCGTGCTCCTCCTCCGGAATGGTTTTCGCGAGCCGGCGGCTCAGGACGCCCGTGAGGGCGATCACGGAGTTCAGCGGCGTGCGCAGCTCGTGGCTCATGCTCGAAAGGAAGGCGCTCTTCAGCCGGTTGGCCTCGTCGAGTTCCCGCTTCTGCATTTCCAGTTCCGTGTTTTGCAGGGTCAGCTCGTCGGCCTGCATGGACAGCTCTTCCTTCTGCGTATCCAGATCGTGGTTCTGCTGGTCGAGCCGCTCGGCGAGGTTCTGGATTTTCTGGAAGGCGAGCACGCCGTTCACGCGGGCGGTCAGCACGCTCCAGATGCCGTTGACCAGCCGGACGGACGGCGCGTCGTAGGCGCGGACGCTGGCCAGGGAAATCACCGCCGCGATCGTGTGGTCGGAAAGCACCGGGATGGTCAGGATTTCGCGCGGGGTGAACTGTCCGCTCACCGCCGCGAAGGTGAAGCGCGAATCTGCGGGGATGTCGGTGATCCTCTGGATCTGGCGCGTGGCCAGGGCCGCGCCGAGCTCGCCCTCCAGTTCCGTGGCGGAGAAGGAGGCGCGGGCACCGGACCCCAGGCCGATCGACTCGAAATGCTCGAAATCCGTTCCGGCTTCGTTCAGGAAATACACCGCCCCCACCTGCGAGCCGGTGTGCAGCAGCAGCGCCTTGAGCATCTCGCGGCAGAACGCATGGACCTCATCCTCACGAAGCATGACGTGCGCGAGTGCGGCGGCGTTCTGCTCGATCATCATTTCCTTCTGGATCGAATCGGCCATCGCGTTGAACGAGGCGGAGAGCAGGCCGAACTCGTTGGCGGAAACAAACCGGCTGCGCACGTCCATCTTCCCCTGGCGCAACTGCGCCGCCGCCGCCGCCAGTTGCCGGAGCGGGCCGTTGATCGCCCGCAGCAGGTGCCAGGAGACGAAGAGGGCCAGTAGCAGAATGCCTGTGATGACGAGAGCCAACTGCCCGGCCAGAGATCGGTGCTGCTCGGAGGCGTCGCGGTAGAGTTTCTCGGCCTTGTCCCGGGCGAAATCGTCTATTTTCGCAATCGCCCCCACCAGACCCTCCCTCGTCTTCCCGACATCGCCGGCATCCCGGACATGATCCATGGACTCGGAAACCTTCCCCGCACGCAGCAATTCGATATTTTCTTTCCGCGCGGACAACCACCTCACGAAGTGGTCGTGGGCGGCTTCAACGTCCGCGCGAGGACCAAGATAATTGTCAAAAAGAACCGGAAATTGCCGCTCGGCATTGGCTTGCCTGACATCGCTGATCTGGGCCGCTGCCGTTCTCTCCTCATCAGTTTTGGCCATGACCATGTTCCGGAACTCCAGGCGCATGCTCAGAATGTCGTTTTCGAGATTATCGAGAGCCATGCGGACCCGATAGGGGTGCTCATAGAGCGTGGTGGTCTGGAGCCAGAGCAAATCGGCTTGCCGCCACGCCACGACGCCGAGGGCCACGACAGACAGCAGGATGATTCCCATACCGAGTCGCAGTTGCGTGCTGATTTTCAGGTCATGGAGTTTCATGGGAAAACCTTTACTTTTTCGAAAGCTGCCGCCGGGGACATTACGGAGCGAAGCCCATTGTGTCCTTGCACCATAGCCCTTTCCACCTCGCCGGTCACGAAATAACCGCCGGGCGAAAGGGCCTGGTAAATCTTGTCCAGGATTTGGTTCCTCGCTTCCTGGCGGTAATAGAACAGGAGATTGCAGCAGAGGATCAGGTCGAAGCTCCCGTAAATGCTTGCCGCAGGGCTCGCGGAGGAACCATCCAGCAGGTCGTAGGCGGAAAAATCCACCCGCTCCCGCAGCCGGGGGATGACGGAAAACGACTCGCCCTGCCTGGAAAAATACTCGCGCAGGTGGCGTGCGCGGACGTTGCCCACAGCCTCGGCGCTGTAAACTCCCGCCCGCGCAAACCCGGGCTCGGCCAGATCGGTGGCAAAGATCCGATAGGGAACCGCCTCGCCCAATTCCTCAAGCAGCATCGCGAGTGACCACGCTTCCTGGCCGGACGCGCAGCCAGCCGACCAGACCCGGATCTCGCCGCCGGATTTCTTTTTCGCTTCCACAAGCCCGGGCAGGATCAACTGCCCGAGCACAGCAAACGTGAGCGGATTGCGGAAAAAATCGCTGTGGTCGATCCGCAGAGAATAGAAAAACATTTCCGCCTCAGCCCGATCTCCGGCCACTCGTTCGCCATAGGCCGCCACGGTCCCGCCCCCTGTCGCCGCCATCCGCTTGGCGATCGTCTTCCGCAAAAATGCCTCCTCATAACGGGAGATGTCGAGGCCGTGCGATCCCGCCATCGCCTGGATGATATCATCCAATGGCCTGATGATTGATGATGGATCCTTCATTCGGAATGCTTGCCGCGTTGAACCTCGCTCACGGCAGGTCGATGCCGCCCGCGTCGAGCGGCAGGATGTCGTCGAGTCCGGCGATGGAAAATTCCTCCACAAACGAGCTGTTGCCTTGAAGGAGACGGAGGGTGTCGGGGTTGTCCCCGCGGTGGATGGCGCCCCGGCGGATATCGTTCCGGGAGCTGATCTCCACCAGGGGAAGCCCGTCCGGCGAGACGAGCCGGGAGCCGGTTCCGTCGAACTCCGCGTGAACGGTGAGGAAGTCGCGCTTTCCGGTAAGCGGGTTTTCCTTCAGCCGGAACCGAAGGTTTTTCTCCTGTGCCGCACTGCCTGCATCCGCAGCGGGCTTGCCATTCACGAAACCGAAGTTTGAGCAATCGCGGATCGTTCGCTCCCATTCGATCATCCACCCGCCTCCCTCCGCGCGCGCCATCACCCGCAGCCGCTGGAGACCGGGAAGCGACTCGATCACCGCAAATTTTTCCTGCGTCCGCGAAGCCCGGATTTTTTCCGGCTTCGGGTCATCGGCCGCCGGTCGGAGGGCGCGGAGGATCTCGCCGGCAAACGAGGCCTGGCCGACGAATGGAGCGCCGTTCTCCTCACCCACAAACCAAAACGTGCCGGGCATCCCGATCGACACGCTTTTGACGGTGGTCGGCAGCGTGATCGGCTGGAACGATTCCTGCCGGACCCAAACACCGTCCGGCGAGGCCCCGATGAGCGTGGAAGCATCAGCATCCATCGAGGTGAATGCCGACGGCGGGTGAGTCACACACTCTTTCAGCAACCCGGAATCCGCGTCCTGCCCGATCAAGGGTTCGTCCACAGGCGGGACGCCCATGCCTCCTGGTTTTTGCGCAGGAAGACGGATCGTCGTTAGCCCGCCGGGCAAACTGACAAAAACCTCCGACTCATTTGCCGCGAGTGATAACGGGGCAACGCCTCCGCCGGACCCTGTCGAAAATGTTTCCTTTCCGTCCCCAAGTGCGTAGAGGCCACTTCCTGCGGCCGTGATCACAAAAGCATCTGCAGAATTTGACGTGAGGAGAGGGGAAATGCCGGGCGGTGGGGCCGGTGAAGAAATGAGAATCACCGAGCCTCCGAGCGGGTGGCCTGCCGAGTCAGTTTTCCGGAAGCTAGGGAACCCCTTGCCTCCAAAAAACTTCACATTCCATTTCAGATGGGCCGACCAAAGAAATCCTTTCTCCAAAGAGAATCTTGCCAGCACATAGTCAGGAGAGCTGCTCCCCGTAAGCAGGACGACATCTCCGTTTTCGAGCAGAGAAAAATCGTGAATCTTATTGAACCCCGGAAACCCGCTGTCCGCCGCCCAGTCGTTGAAGAGAAAATCCTCGCCCGACACGCACACGTCCTCGCCGACCAGGTAGCCCCGGACATGATAGTGCCCTGACGCCGGGCGTTCCCCGGCATCGTTTTTTCCATCCCACGAGGTGATGAGCCCGTTGAGGCCGACCTGAAATTCTCCTTCCTTTGCCAGCTTGTGCAGGACGCGCACGAGTTTTCCCGAGCCGTCAAAAACTCCGAGGGTGATCCGCCCTTCGTCGGGCACTGCGAATTCCAGTTCATCCCCCGCCCGCAGGGAGGGCATGGCGAAAAGCGTCGCGACAAAAATGATGAACCCAAGCCATGCGGAGCAGGCGTCTCGCCTGCAGTTCCCAAAAGGCAGCCGGGACGGCTGCCCCACGCCCCAGCAGAGTGGGGCGACTACAACACCAGCGCGCCAGCGCCTTGTGCCAACCAGGGAAGGTCGAATGTGTAGGCGGGGAGCCATCCGAAGCGCTAGCGGAGCATCGAACGCACGGCGTGACAGGGGCGCCGTCTTGTAGCCGCGGCACTCTGCTGCCGTGTTCGTTCTCCTCCGAGCGAAGCCCGCTTGCTGAATCTGGCTGCGATGAGATGCCGTCCTCACGCCGGTTCAAATGTAATGCTTCCAGTTGATGTCCGGGAAGAGGTTGTCGCGGGCTTCGCAGGCGAGCAGGAACGCCTCGTCTTTCGCGTCCGCCGCGAGCATGTCGTGGAGCCGGGTGAAGCGCAGCAGGTGGTCCTTCGTGCGCTGCGTCGCATACTCGGTCGCCGTCCCGGTTTTCATGAGAAACGCCCAGTCGCTTGACTGCGCGAGGAGAAGCTCGCGAGCCATCTGCTTGAGCGTGCGATCAACGGACTTCGAGCGGGTCTTGGCATGCCTCCGGGCATCGGCTGTCATGCGTGCGGCGGCGGCGTGGAGGTGCGGGTAGATCCAGGAGTTGCAGCGGTCGAGCCAGACTTCCCAGTAGCCCTTGTTTCCCCAGCTTGATGGCGAGGGGGCGACCATCTGGAGGGTCGGGTTCTCGGATAAATAGACGCTCGGTGTCGTGAGGCGGAAAACGCTCTGGTCGAACGCGGCCTTCCGCAGAAGAAGATCGAGAAACTCCGGCCCCTCGAACCACCAGTGGCCGAACAGCTCGGCGTCAAACGGGCTGAGCACCAGCGGTTCGACCGGCAGGATCGAGCGGAGGTGTTCGATCTGTCGCTCGCGGTTGCGCACGAAATCCCCGGCGTGGGAATCCGCTGCGCCCATCGCCCATCCGCGGTTGTAGATCTCCTTGTTTTCGGACCCGGTGATCCGGTGATACTTGATGCCGGTATTCCTCCGGTGGCCGATATTCGGGAACACCTGGTGCAGGTAATCCTCGGGGAGCTCGTTCCCGATATCGCGGTAGAAATCGCGGTAGGCGGGGTCTCCGGGATACCCGTCCCGTGCGCTCCAGACCTGCTTGCTCGACTCGCGGTCGCGCGCGATGACCGCCGGTCCGGCGGGCGTGAAGTAAGGCGAATAGATCGCGAACCTGGGGCGCGGCTCGCCATACATGAGCCCGTGCGCATCGACGACAAACCACCGCAGATTCGCCTCCTGCAGGATCCGGTCTATCCCCGGCACATACCCGCACTCCGGCAGCCAGATCCCGGCCGGGTCGCGCCCGAAGCATTCGCGGTGGTAATCTCTGCCGATAAATATCTGGGCGCGCATCGCCTCCGGAAACTGCTCCATGAGCGGGAGAAACCCGTGTGTGGCCGCGCACGTGATCACCTCGATCATCCCCTCCTCCTGCAACTGCGCGAAGGCGCCGACCACATCGCGCGAAATTTCCTTCGTGTAGAAGTCCCGGGCTTCGGTGAGCGACTTGTGGTAGAACCGCGCGAGCTCGTTGAGCGCGCCGTCCCCCTTCGTGCGTTCGATCTCCCGGCGCGAGAGCTCGACGCCGCGATCCAGATACCGCTCCGCCCGATCCTGCAGCAGCGGATCCCGCAGCATCGCGCACAGCGTCGGGGTCATCGTGAACGTGACTTTCACCGCCACCTTTTCAAACGCCAGCCGTCGGAGGATTTTCAGCAGCGGGATGTAGGTCTCGGTGATCGCCTCGTAGAGCCAGTCCTCCTCAAAAAACTCGTCGTGCTCCGGGTGCCGGACCCACGGCAGGTGGGCGTGAAGAAGGAGAGCGAGGGAGCCTTTGTGCATGGACTTAAAAAAGTTTACCCGCAGCGGCTTCCTGCGACAAGAACGGAAGCGGCCTTGCAACGCATGACAAAATCTTCACGAAGCAATCCCCAACGGGGATAAAGCCTCCAGCCCAGGGTTGCGAGGAACGAGCTACCCTGGGTTTTAGAGAAACAAAGCATCAACCCTGAAGGGGTTGGATATTTCAACCCGGCCAGCGAAGTGTTTCCCTATCGGGCAGACCGGCGTATCGTCATAGGATGATCCATATATTGAAGCGCCGCCAGGTGGTTGCCGCCAGCCTCGCGGAGTGCTGGAAGTTTTTTTCCGATCCCCGCAATCTTGCGAAAATCACCCCGCCGGATCTGGGCTTCGAGGTCCTGAGCGATCTGCCCGACGAAATCCATGAGGGGATGATGGTCGAATACCGCGTGCGGCCGCTGCTGGGGATTCCAATGACATGGCTGACCGAGATCACCCAGGTGCGCGGGCCGAATTACTTCGTGGACGAGCAGCGGGTCGGCCCCTACGCGCTCTGGCACCATGAACACGAGTTTGTCGAAATGGATGGCGGCCGGACGGCGCTGATCGACCGCGTCCACTACGTCCTGCCGTTCTCCCCGTTTTCGGAAGTGATCCACCCGCTCGTCGTCGCCCCGCAGCTCAAAGCGATTTTTGAATATCGCGTCGAGGCGGTGGAGAAAATCTTCGGGGTGTAGTCGCGGTGACCCCGTCGCGGCGGAGACAAATTTATGCCGCCGTAGAAACCAAACCCCAGGCATGGGCCTCCTGCCCCTGCGAAAAATCCAGCAAGACATGGCCAGGATGCCCATGCCACGGGTATTTAGTCGGAAGGCCGTTCGGGTCTTTCAACGATGTTATTTGCCAATGCGGCTGACAATCAGCCCGTCCAGCGAGGCTTTGCCCGCACCCTGGATCATCACGACCAGCGCGAGTCCGATGGCGAGGAGGTGGTATTCGAAGCCCTCGCCTTTTTGGTTGCCGAACCAGTTCATGAAAAAGCCGTTCGCCGCGTGGGCGGTGACATGGAGAGAAACGGCCTCATCCACGATTCCCGTGTCGCCGGCTTCGAGGTTTTTTCCGTTCAGCGTCACCCCGCCCTCCGCGACGTGGATCCACTGATGATCATGTTTAGAGCATGCCATACGGCCCGCCAACTTGTGAAAGACCATGTTTCTTGCCTGAGCATAATTTGTGAGCATACTTGACGGAACATCCGAATTATAGACGATTCTCGTTGGCTCTAAATCACTCAATGAATCCTATCGAGCAAACACTTGGGAGGGGCGGGTTGCCGACGTTCAAAATCCAGACGCCATGGAGCGCGGCTGAGGTGATGTCGCACGGCGCACATGTCACCAGCTTTCAAAAGCACGGCGAGGAGCCGATGCTCTTTCTGAGCGCAAAGAGCTTGTTCAGCCCTGGGAATCCGATTCGCGGTGGCGTGCCGATCTGCTACCCATGGTTCGGCGCGCGCGAAGGCGACTCGTCCCACGGGTTTGCGCGCACCACCGAATGGCTGCTCGCCGAATCTGCCGCCGGCAGCGATGGAGCGGTCAGGCTGCGCTTTAAGTTGCCGATCCCCCCGGACCGCCCGGCATGGAGCGACCTCCGCACGGAATTTGTCGTGACCGTCTCCGATTCCCTGACGATGGAGTTGCACTCGGCCAACGAGTCCGGGGCGCCGATGGAAATCGAAAATTGCCTGCACACGTATTTTCGGGTCGGGCACATCCGGGATGTTTCGCTGACCGGGTTGCAGGGCTCGCCGTTTTTGGATTTTGCCTCCGGGGCCGCTGGAGTCCAGAAGGTCGATCGCGACGAGGTCTTGCAAATCACGAAGGAGACAAACCGCACTTATCCGGACACCACGGCCACGGTGGAAATCCTTGACCGGAATCTCATGCGTCTAATCCGCGTCGAGAAGTTCCATTCCCGCTCGACCGTCGTTTGGAACCCCTGGACGACGCAGAAGCTGCCGGACGACTTCGATCCGGCCGAGCACCAGCACATGGTTTGCGTGGAATCCGGCAATGTGAAGCAAAACAAGCTCACGCTCGCCCCAGGGGAGCAGACGACATTGAAAGCCGTTCTGTCTACCGCTCCGCTGGGCTTTGATCACACCCCGTTACAAAATATTCAACAAGCCGCTTGAAACCGCGCTGAAGCGAATTACCTTGAGAGCCTCACAATACACAATATGCCATTCGAACTTCCCGCATTGCCCTACGCCGCGACGGCGCTTGAACCCAGCATTGATGCCCGCACGATGGAGATCCATCACGACAAACATCATGCCGCCTACGTCACCAACCTCAACAAGGCCCTCGAGAGCGCGCCCGCGCTCGCTTCGAAATCCCTCGATGCCCTCGTCGCCGACCTCGCGTCCGTGCCGGAGGCGATCCGCGGGGCCGTCCGCAACAACGGCGGCGGTCACTGGAACCACAGCTTCTTCTGGAACATCCTCGGCCCGAACGCCGGCGGGGTCCCGTCCGGATCGCTGGGCGATGCCATTGCCAAGTCGTTCGGCAGCTTCGCCGAATTCCAGGCCAAATTCGAAGCCGCCGGCCTCGCGCGTTTTGGCAGCGGATGGGTCTGGCTCTCGGTGAAGCCTGACAAGTCGCTCTGCATCTGCTCGACGCCGAACCAGGACAACCCGCTCATGAAAGGTGTCGCCGAATGCACTGGCACGCCGGTCATCGGGGTGGACGTCTGGGAACACGCCTACTACCTCCACTACCAAAACCGCCGGGCGGATTACCTCAAGGCTGTGTGGAACGCGATCTCCTGGACAGCCGCGCAGAAAAATTACGACGCGGCCATCGCTTAAGACTTCCCACCCGAAACGCCCGGTGCCACGGTACCGGGCGTTTTCGTTTTTCTATGGCACGCCTGAATTCCAACTATCTCAAACTCAAAGCCGGCTACCTCTTTCCGGAGATCAGCCGGCGGGTCAAAGCCTTCACCGACTCGAACCCTGCCGGTGCCGCGCGGCTCATCCGGTGCGGCATCGGCGATGTCACCGAACCGCTCCCGGCCTCGGTCCGCAGGGCGATGCACTCCGCAGTCGATGAGATGGGAGTCCGCGAGTCCTTCAAAGGATACGGCCCTGAGCAGGGCTACGAATTCCTCCGGCAGGCCATCGCGGAAAACGACTACAGAGCGCGCGGGATCGACATCGCGAACGACGAGATCTTTGTCTCCGACGGCTCGAAGTGCGATTGCGGGAACATCCTGGATATTTTCGGCCACGACAACCGGATCGCGGTGATGGACCCCGTCTATCCGGTCTATGTGGACACGAATGTCATGGCCGGGCATACCGGCGAAGGTGATGCCTCCGGGCTTTACGGCGGGCTGGTTTACCTGGCCTGCACGGCGGAGAACGGGTTCGTCGCGTCGGTCCCGCAGGAAAAAGTGGACCTGATCTATTTGTGCTATCCGAACAATCCGACCGGAGCCACCGCCACCCGTGCCCAGCTCGCGGAATGGGTGGACTACGCGCTGAAGAACGACGCTGTCATCCTGTTCGACGCCGCCTACGAGGCCTACATCCGTGATCCGGAAATCCCGCACTCGATCTACGAGATCCCGGGTGCCCGGAAGTGCGCGGTCGAATTCCGCAGCTTCTCGAAAAACGGCGGGTTCACCGGTGTCCGGTGCGCGTTCACCGTCGTGCCGAAGGAACTCGAATGCGCGACATCCATCGGCGACCGCCGTCCGCTCCATCCGCTCTGGAACCGCCGCTTCAGCACGAAGTTCAACGGCGTCGGCTACGTCACCCAGCGCGCTGCCGAAGCACTGTATTCGCCGGATGGTCGCGCGGAGGTTGCCTCCCTGATCCGCCACTACATGGGCAACGCGGAGATTCTCGTGGCTGCCGCGAAGGATTGCGGCCTGCTCACTTTCGGGGGATCCAACGCGCCATACATCTGGGTCCC